>Ga0308158_10003308_pt1 | contig 14319 bp, 9 predicted proteins | sample PhyBR2_FD_201038 | JGI IMG/M metagenome (GOLD analysis project Ga0308158, IMG submission 201038) | Phyllosphere microbial communities from UC Gill Tract Community Farm, Albany, California, United States - DLSLB.R2 | ecosystem: Host-associated > Plants > Phyllosphere > Unclassified | place: USA... | reverse complement strand
ATAGTTGGTGGAAGTCGTACTCGGGCATATCTGGCAGGCGGCCTCATTCTTTTTTAGCCGTTTAGCGTTTATGCGCCTCGGCAGCTTATCGATGCTAGCGGCATCCTTACAACCATCAAGGTTTTCATTTGTAGTCGTGCGAACCGTCCTCGTTGAGGTCGCGGTTCAGCTTGAACTGGCTCATCGGAAACCCTCCCGCCGGCACGCTTGGTCGCTGCAAGGTCAACGTCCAGGGCGGACCAAATGGTATACGGAGCGCCTTCTCAAACCGACCGGTACCGCATCGCTCACGGGGCATCTGCGCCGGCCCGATGGACGGCGGCTCGCATTCGGGCGGGTAGTTCGAGGCTGGCATCTGCCGCCGCCTCGCCCGACGGCCGAAGCCGCCGGGTCCGGGACGTCGGCAACGTGCAAGGAACGCGTACGCTCAGTGCGTGGAGCCGCTAGACGCCGTCGCGACCACCAGTTGCGCCGCTGATCCTAGCAAAGGCCGGTCCGAGCCGCAACGGCTTGGACGCGAGCTGGAGCGCGAGCACGCCCAGCCCCCCGCCGATCAGCGCGACGGTGGCGATGATCGTGCCGATTCGAGACAGACCGCCCGGGACGACCGGTAGGAAAGCCAGCGTAGTCAGCAGGCCCCCGAAGCCGGCGAGAAACGTCCGCACCAGCCAGCGGGAGGCCACCCTGTTGTGGTCTCGGATTGGGGCGCCCGCTCCATCTTGGCGAGCACTTGCTCCTTGCCGGCCGATCACCTCGTCGAGGATGCGGCCCGCGATGGCCACGTTGCTGAGGTAGGCGGTGTGGCTTCCCACTGGGTCGAAGAGACGGGTGTTAACGACCTCGACGTTTTCGATCGCCGAGCCTTCGAACTCCTCCCCGAACGTCCTGACGCCGAGCGGCGTGAAAAGCGCGTCGGCGACGGGATCATCCGCATCCCAGAAGTTAAGCCAGCGGACCTTGCCGCCGTTCGCCTTAGAAAACGGAAGCCCGGCGAGGTCGCCACGCAGGTCCTCTTCGATCAGCTCCTCCCTAAAACTACCGCGTTTCGACGTCTCGAAGAGGAGGGCCAGCTTGTCTATGGGCGACCCGAGCGTGACGAGGAGATCAAGCTTGCCGATCCTGACGGCGGACGAGGCACCGGCACCTGCCGCACGGTTGTGAAGGCCGATCGTGCGCAATGCGTCGAAGGCGATGGCCGTGCCGAGGCTGTGCGATACGATGACGAGCCGCTCGCAGGCGCGGTCCGCGACGATGTGGCGGATTGTCGCCGCCGTTCGCGAGAGCACCGCCATTCGTGCCGCGTGATGTCCGTCGTTCTCGCTGAGCGCCGACCAGTACCGGACGTCCGAGAGAACGGCCGTGACGAACTTCCAGAAGAGCGCAGACACCGGGACCGCGACGGCGAGCAGAAGCAGCAGCGTCGGGATGCGGAATACGGTCAGAACGGCTGCGCTGGCATCGGATATCACGAGGGACACGCAAGCGGCGACAAGCATCACGAAGACGCCGATGGAGGCTGCCGCCGCCCTGCCGGCTTCCCGCGTGCTCCCCTCGCAGGGTAGCCTCGCGTCGCGCCATGCCGTGAGAGAGGCTTCAAGGTCCGCGGGCGCGACTGCGCGCGCCTTCCCCGAACGCGAGAATGCCGCGAAGCCCGCGAAACCGGAACCTAAGTCGTTTGATGCACGCCAGCGTTCACCGAGGGATCCGCGGAACAGCCGGTAGGCGGTCGCGAGCGCGACGAAGGCCTTTGCCGGACGATTGCCACGGTGTTCGGCATCGACCAACCGGAGCCTCGCCGCGCGAAGGCGCGGCCAGCGAAGCCAGTCGCGAGGAGTGGGGCGGAGGACCGTGGCAAGGAGCACGAGGACCCAGTAGGCCATTGATGAGGTTGCCAGCGGTACGCGGGTGTCGGGCGACCAATTGACCTCGTAGATGCGGTAGCGACCTCCGAGCCGCAATTGGCCGTCCGGTTTCGTCGCGTGCCGGAATGCAATCGATGGCACGATCGAATCTGTTTCGGGATCACGTGCAGGCTCGACGTGGGTCGCGACTGTCACCAGCGAGTCCGCTTGGTGTCGCCCGGGATCACGGCTGGCGAGCTCAATCGCCCTGAGAAGCGCGCCAGCGTTGGCGTGTCGTCTGTGGCGTCCGATCCCGTGCACGGAGAGGATCGCGGTATATTGGTCGGTCGACAGGTGGCGGCTCCGGTTACAGCAAAGTCATGTCTTTGGTTCTTGTCCGGCCGCGCGCCACCGCGGGATTGGCCCGTCGCGGTATGTCCCGCGGATCGTCTTGATACAAGCCTGATCGATCCCGTCCTTAGTCCGGCGGGACGGGGATAGCGCGTCGACCGGGAAGGTTGCCACATGGAGACCGTTTGCGTCTGCCGCTGAATACGCGCCGCGGCCGTCGCGTTGGCGCGAGGAAAGCCGATCGTCCGCGGGCTGAGTACGTTGGTCTGCATGCGGTCGCGCGACGGGCGGTCACGCCGGCCTGTACCGGACCTTGGTCTTCGCCGCATTAGATTGCGGCCGTCAGCGTATGGCGCGAAGCGCACCACGAGCAGGACTACACCTTCGACGATCTCGCACGTCATGAGCAACTGCGGCAGCAGGCACTTCGCCGCGAGTGAAGAGCCCGCCGTCAGCGGGTAGCGTAGCGGCGCGGCGCAACGCGTCGTACGAGCCAGCGAACCGGGGTCCTTTTTTCCACGCCGATCCACAGCTTCGGCTCGCAAGTATGAAGCAATTTTTCATCGAAATTTACGTCACCAATGCATAACGCAACACGCGTAAATCTTGTGGCAATACAATGTCTGTGGGGTATGGCTTTGAAACTTCCGCAAAAATGTGAAGGCTGCGGCGATGATGCTGCTTGATCTCGGCATTGCAGAAACCAGACCATCGAGAGAGGCCGTGGCGATCGTTGTCGGCCCCAATGGTTCAGGGAAAAGCACTTATCTCCGCGAGCTGGCTAACCACTATCGATTCAACCGGAAGGTGATGGTCGTCTGCAACACGCCGCACGATCGCTTTCTCGGCATTCGGCATATCCATCGCATTTCCGTCGGCCGACCGAGTCATTCTCCTAAGAGTGTGATCAAGAACGCCGTGGCGACGACGATCGACGCTCCAGATTCACGCTTTTACCAGATCGCCGCGATCCTCAAATATTGCGGATATCGATCGAAGTTCGGCTTCACGATCGATGAGCCTTCCCGCCGTCGCAAATTTTACGATCTAAGCGATTCTGTAAAAGCCACTCTCGCGAATGACTTAGATTTCCAAGCCGCAATGTCGTTTTTGGAGCGTCGAGGTGCATACGGCCCTATCTGGATCGACCCCACCGAACCGGTTCTCAGCTTTTCGCAAGCAAGAGAATTTGCGTCCGTCCTGCGCCATGAAACCGTGCTGCGCACCGAACACGTCATACGCGGGGTGCGGGTCTACCTCGAGCGCGAGGACGGCAAGGTCATCGAGCTTCATCGCGCGAGTTCGGGCCAACTTTCGCTGATCTCCTCGCTTCTCTTTCTTATCATGACGGCAAAGGAAGATCCCATCATCATCGTCGATGAGCCGGAGAACAGCCTCCATCCCAGTTGGCAGCGCGAGTATGTCAACAAGGTTCTGGCTGCGATGAGCTATCGTAACGCAACGGTGATCGTCGCGACGCACTCACCGCTGATCGTTACGGGCGCAATGTCGGAAAATCCAAACCTAGTTTCTGTTTTTCAAATTCATGGCGGTCGCCCCGTTGAGGTTCGAGTGGACGAACACAAGGGTTCCCCCAGCGGGATTGAGGAGATCCTCTGGCGGGCATTCGAAGTCGTAACACCAGCCAATCACTTCGTAAGCGAGCAGATAGTCGGCGAGATTTCCCGTTTTGAAAATGGCGAAATCGACAAGGCGACGGTCTTGTCGCTGATAGGTGAAATGGAGCAGGGCAGCTTCGACGAACGGCAGACTGGCTTTTTCAGAGCTGTTCGCCAATTGCTCGACAAGGTAGAGATTTCAATAACCACAGGCGGCTCATGACGGTAGACAGGTACCTCCCTGCTCTCGAGGCGTTCACGCTGACTGATGGCGAGCAGCAAATAGTGGTTGCGGCGCTAGCGTCGCCCGACCCGTGGGGCTTCGCGCCTGACACTGCCCAATCGGCGGTAATAGCCAGCGTTAAAGCGAAAATCCGCGACTACCATCTGGCCCGGCATGGAAGCAAATGCTGTTACTGTCGCATAAACCTATATGGCGGCGGTCCGTTCATGACGGATAGAGAACATGTGCTGCCCAAATCGATCGCCGATTATAAACCGTTGATTTACACGATTTGGAACCTCGGCATCGCCTGCAAGCGCTGCAACATGGAGTATAAGAAAAACAAGGTCGATTTCGTCGTGACTGCCGACGATCCGGCTCTCCTAACCAACGGTGATAACTACAGGCTCGTTCATCCGAATTTCGATCTTTACACCGAGCACCTTTCGCGATCGGCGATGGAAGAAGACGACGCGGTACTCGTAAAATATACCGTCATCGCCGAAAGCCCGAAAGGCGCCTACACTTATCAGTACTTCAACCTTCGGGGCCTCGAGATCGACAGCTTTGATAAGGCGCAAGGGATCGAGACAACAGGTGGTCTCGGAGAATTCGCGCTCGAAGCGCGTGGCCTAGCTGAAGCGTTCGGACAATAAATCGCAGCCTCAATGTCGATATGCCGACGTTGCGGTGTCCGCGGAGTATCTGCTTCCGCAGCTCGATGACGGTGTCGCCCCGGCGAGGCTACCGCGAGCTATCCTTCGTTGGGTAGCGACGGAGCAGCCAATCCTCCCGCCATTATAGCGTTTATTTATACAACCTTTTATGCAACCACGAAGCTATGGGTCGCAGCCGTCGAATCATAGACGCCGATCTAACGAGCGATCTACGCCGTTATATGGGCGACCGATCTTGGTCCGGAGCCGACGTTGCAAACGCCCTGCATGTCCATAAAAGTACTATTAGTAGGGCTCTTTCTGAGGGCGCTTACTCGCCGGTGCTTAGGCATCGAGTCACCGCGCTCGTCGCAGAATCACACGAGAGTGACGTTAAGACATTGTTGCGAGAATCGTTGCGTATTCTTGCCATATCCGATAAACTTAGGGCGGACGCCGGGGCAATGATCGCTCGAGCACTCGACCTAGCAGATCAGAACCAATAGGAGCGTTGCGATGGCCAGCAGCAAACAGCTGATCGCAATGATCCGGAGCCATGCGGCAGGCGACGGCGAGCGCTTTCTTGCTGTCGCTGATCATATCGCATCAGACGCATCCAAAGCGGGGCACCACCGGATGGCTGATGAGATACGTACGCTTGTTGTTTCACTCCGGGAGGAGGCGGGCGACCGGCGCGTCGCATCTCGTCCGACACCAATCGCCACACCTCGCGGCGAACTCGCCTCCCTGGTCCGGGCGACTTACCCCGAAACACGCCTTTCGGACGTGGTTTTGAGCGACGACGTCGAAACCCGCTTTCGGCGCATAGTCCGCGAGCACCGCGAACGCGGCCTCCTCGCAGAACGTGGTCTTAATCCGAGGCGCAAGATCCTGCTATCCGGTCCACCCGGGACCGGAAAGAGCATGACGGCCGCCGCGATCGCGGGAGAGCTAGGACTGCCGCTGTTTACCGTCCTTCTCGACGGTGTCATTACGAAGTTCATGGGCGAGACCGCTGCCAAGCTGCGCCTTGTGTTCGACGCGATGCAGAGTTCGCGTGGCGTATACTTCTTTGACGAGGTCGATGCGCTGGCCACGCGACGCGGCGCGGAGAACGACATCGGGGAAGCGCGTCGCATGTTGAACTCGTTCCTCCAGTTCCTCGACGAGGACTCGTCCGGAAGCCTGATCCTCGCGGCAACCAACCATCAGGAGCTGCTCGATCGGGCGATCTTTCGTCGCTTCGAAGCGACGATCGGATACGACCTGCCTCCTCCAGACCACGTCCGGCGCATCTTGACGCAGCGGCTGCCGCAGTTCGATCTGTCCACCGTGCCCTGGGACGCCGTGTCTCACGCCGCAGCCGGCTTGAGTCAGGCCGACTTGGTGGCCGCCGCCGATGACGCCGCGCGTGACGCAGTGCTCGAGGAGGATGGTGATCTGACCGGCGACGTGCTGCTTCGCGCCGTGCGTGAAAGGATTCAGCCAGAGCACGCTTAGTAGTCTGGCACTCGATCTAGCCGACTGCTAGGTTGCTGGAATGGTTCAACACAGACACGTGATCGTTCGGGGCTTGGGCAAGGCTTCGGAAAGCTTTGAACCCTACGGAGGCGGAAGCACAGAACGTCCCAGTCCGGTCGCAAATCGCGGCGCTCATGCAGGACGACTGCGCGGTGATCTTGGCAGATTGGCCGACGAAGCGAAGACGGCTCGCGAAGCCCAGGCTGAAGCGGGCGTTCCGAAGAAGAACCGAGGAGTTACTGTGGCCGTGACGGCCCGGCCGACCGAAGACCTCGCGGTCGGCAGCTCACTCCGAGCGAACAGTCGTGGGATGCAACTGCTGAATGTCCAGCGCAGGGCGGGCGTCAACGGCGGCCGGGGGCAGGATCGAGCGGTCTACTACGTCAGTTCGACGGCCATCGAAGCTCTTGAGAGACAACTTCTCGGCTATGAAGGCTGGGAGGAGTCTGAACCGGACGAGGAAGCCGCTTGGGACACGAATGAGCCCGAGATCAACGCTGCCGATCGAAGACCGCGCAATTTTTGGCTGTTCGAGAGCGCCGAATCGTTTCGTGTGGCAACCATCGAAGATCTCTGGACGGACGAACCCGACAGCTTTCCCCGCGAAAAGGGAGCCATTGAATGGGAGATCTGGGTCAGAAGTTCGATGAGGTTGGCGTTCGAGGCAGCTGTCGAACAACTCGACGTCGAGGTGACCGCCGAACCGAGCGAGTTTGTCGACATCCTAGTCTACAACGGCGCGACGACGAAGTCGAAGCTGGCGAAGTTGATCGCCCGCAGCGCCGCCGTCGTGGAGCTGAGGGGCGCTTCGAGCTTCATCGCGGAGCATAGGGACCTGCCGCCGACGGACAGACTCGATCAGATCAGGAGTATCGCAAAACGAGTCGTGCCCGCACCTCCCGGCGCTCCTTGGGTGAGCCTGCTCGACACTGGCGTCAACCCGGCAAGCGCGTTGCTCGCGCCTGCGCTCCCCCGGACGCGATGTCGCGTGGCCGCGAGTGCGTGGGATCCCTTCGACGCGGATGGCCACGGCACGATGATGGCAGGGGTCGCCCTGTATGGAGATCTCGGCACGATCGCACCTGGATCGAGTGCCATCCACCTCGACATCGCCCTTGAGTCCATCGCCGTGTTCGACCCGGGAAGCACGGTGCGCATCCCGGCTCGAACCGCGATCCACCGGGGAGTGGTCCGTGCTGAACAGGACGATCCGCATCTGAGAGTTTATTGCTTGGCGGCGACAGCGGTCGGGGAGCCTGAGGACGGCCGACCAGGAGCGACTTCTGGCACTCTTGACGATCTGGCGTTCAACAACGGCATCAAGACGCGTCTGTTCTGCGTGGCCGTCGGCAACGTGACGACGACCGCCCTGCAGCCCTACCAGATGTCTTCCTATGCCTCGCTCAACAAGGATCACGGCATCCAATCGCCTGCGCAGGCTCTGAACGTCCTTTCGGTTGGAGCCGCGACGAACAAATGCTCCGGTCCTGCTCCGGTCGCGACCGCCGGAGGACTTTCGCCACGATCGCGGACGGCGCAGGCTTGGGACGGCAAGACCCATAAGCCCGACATTCTTATGGAGGGTGGCAACTACGGCCGCGATCCCGATGGGAAGACCTCTCGTCCGCACGGCCCGGACATGATCGCGACGACGTCGAAGGTGCCCGACAGGATCACGCTCACTGGCGACACATCCGCCGCTTGTGCGGCGGCGGCCAGGTTGGCGGCGCGTGTCATGGCTCGATATCCGGCCATGAGAGCGGAGACCGTTCGCGGGTTGCTGGCGCACTGTGCGGACTGGACGCCCACGATGTGGGCAAGGCATCAGGCGATGATGAGCAAGGGGTTGCCTGAACTCGACGCGACCTTGGCGACGCTCGATTGCTTCGGTTGGGGAGTCCCGAACGAGGAGAGAGTGTTCTGGAGTGCCAGCAACGCCGTGACCCTGATCGCCGAAGACGAACTGCGTCCCTACAAGAGGGATGACGGGAAGGGCGTGACGCTTAAGGAGATGAAGGCGTTTCGACTGCCTTGGCCTGACGTCGCGCTTCAGGCGCTAGGTGCGACGGAGATCGAGCTGCGATGCACGCTTTCCTACTTCGTCCAGCCCGATCCGCACAGCGCGGGACTCGATCGTCGGCAGCTCTATCCTTCGCACGGTCTGAAGTTCGATTTTCAACGCTTCGAGGAGACCGAGGCCCGTGCCTTGCGTCGAGTGAACAAGGCCATCAAGACGTCCGATCCGAACACGGACGACAACGGCTGGCTTCTCGGCCGGAAGAAGCGGCCCCGAGGCACGTTGCATCATGACGTGTGGCGTGGTCCCGCCTATCAGCTGGTGGGCCGCCGGATGATCAACGTGACGCCGATACGGGGCTGGTGGGGCAGCAGCTCGCAGATCGAACCGCAGGACGTGCCCGTCCGCTTCAGCCTGATCGTATCGATCCGGACGCCTGAGACGAAGAACGATCTTGTGGTCGAGATGCGAAACGCGGTGCCGGCCAACCTGCTCGTCGACGTGCCGAGCCTCATCAAGGTGTAGCGGGAAATCTCGCCATGACATCGCCGTGCGCAAGGTAGGCGAACGCTGCGACGGACGTTTCGCTGCTGGTCAGGCGTCCACGCCTGACCGCCTCTCCGAGCCCAGCCGTGCCGTCGAGCAGCGGCGGGAGCGCGGCCTTCATGATCTCGAACGCGGCCTCGTCCTGCACCTCCCACAGCGGTGCTATGAGGCCTCCGAACGACCTGTCGGCGATCGCCGCCCCCCACCCGACGTTCATGCCGAGTAGCCGTGATCCGGCTGACGTCTCGCAAGCGTTGAGCACCATAAGCGTCCCATCCCGCTGGCCCAAAACGACCCGTTGCTGATGCACCTCTGTCACGCTCACTGTTCCGTCCTCGAGTTCGATGCCGCCGGCGCTGACGCCGGTGTGCTCGCGTCCATGGCCGGCGAAATGCAGAAGACCGACAGGATGGTCGTGCTCGCCGTCCAGGACGCCGAGGAAGGTCTCGACGTTGGCTGACATCGCCAACCCTCCAAGCTGGGCGCATATCCATTCGCCTTCGGCGACCGCGAACGCGAGTTCATCCTGCCCTTCGCATCGCGGGACGAAGGAAAGGACGTCGCCGCCTTCGAACCGGCCCAGTCTTCGGCCTACTCGCGAAAGTGGCCAGCGGGCGACTGGGTGATCGAGGAACAGATGCCTCGCCGCGGGCAGCCGAGGTTTCATCATCTCCCATGGCACGTAGGGGTCGTCAGTTACGAACTGGATCGCGAACGAAGGTCCGATCGAGGAGCGCCAGCCTGCATAGGCGGCGCGAAAATCAGCGGGAGCGATGTCCCAAAGGTGTTCGCCGATGCCGTCCATGACCCGCTTGAACCTCGCGGGTTTCAGGTCTGGACACGTTAGAAGGAGATTGTCGGCGAATTCCTTGCCTTCGCCCTCGAGATCTACGCTGCCTGCCCCGTCAGCCGTTCCGCCTGGAACGAAGGCCTTCCAGACCCAGCTTTGACTGCGTTCGCCATTGCGCAGTATTGAAACCGAAACGCTGGGACCCGGGGCATCCGGCACCGCCCCGAAGCCGCCTTGGGATACCGACGGTGCGGAAAGGGCGGCCGCTTTCGGCTGCGCCGCTGCACCCTCCGTCGCCTCGGCGACATCTCGAACGACATGCCCGCATACCCGTGTCCCGTGGAGAAATATCGCGTCCACCTGAGCCGGCATGCCTTCCTCGTAGTCGTTCGACGCCTGACAGAAGAAACGGGCGGCCTTGGAACTACCATCGGACAACAATGTGATCGTCGCTTCGGTAGCGACGGTCTTCCTGGACCACGGAGCGATCAGCTGCACCGATATCTCGATTTCGTCCCAAACCGCGTCAAAACTTCCCAACGAAAGCGCCGTGGAATCTTCGATGGCCACATTCGACAGATCGATGGTCAGTTCCACCCATTCGCCGGGCCGAGGAGTTCCGGAAACCCCGATCACGGGATGTCGCGCGACTTCCACCTGAGCCTTCGTCGTCAGGGTCTCGCCAACCCACTTTTCCATTTTCGGAATCGGATTGCGGCGACGAGAAAGCTTGGAAACGGCATGATCATCGTGATGAACATTGGTTTCCTCGACTGGGGGGCCGGAATTGAAGTAGTCGTTCATGTCGGGATCGCTGGCAGCTTCCAGAAACGCGGCGACCACAAGCTTATTGCGGACTTTGAAGATCCCGTCGAAAGCGAGAGCGAGCCGTTTGGCGTCGCTTCTGCAGGCTTCGCTTGCCACCTCTCCGCTAAGCACGATGGTGTCGCCGTCAGCCTCAAGGCGCAGGTCGGTCACGAGGCCGGAGTGCCTGCTCTCGAGCAACCCCACCAGCGCCGCGCGAAGTTCCTCGATACTGCTCCAGCGATAGCTCACTCAATTCCCCCCGGTCCGTCCTCGTTGACTGGCCTTGTTCAAACTCAGCCTCGTTGCAATCCGCAAATCGTCATTCGGTCGTGTCCTTCGTCCTACCCGGCATCGCTAGGAGGTCGATCTCGATCACCCCCGGCGCTTCGTCGTATGGATAGTTCGCGACGTAGTCGTATCTCAACTGCGTTTCGGCGGAGCCCCACGGAAGCGTCCTCGGCGTCGCATAGTTGAAGTGGAGGGATTTGGAACCCTCGACCCCGTAATGCAGGAACCTGGCAATCGACTGCGGGTCCGGATGGCCGTGGATGGTGCCATTAGTCGAGATCGCCATGTTGCGGCAGTCCAGGACTTCGATCAGAGGGCGCGACGTGTTCTTCCTGCTTCCGTGATGCGGGGCCTTTAGGAGGTCGATTCCGTAGCGCCCACCCTCCGCCTCGGCGAGAGGAACAAGGCCCCGGATGAGGACATCGGGATGCGCGTCGCCGGTCAGCAGCACCCTCCTGCCGCTCCACTCCGCTACGAACGCGATGCTGGAGCCATTCGGCACCTCCGTGTCGGTTTCACCATCGGCGATCAGATCTTCGAGGACGATCGGGCTTGGAATTGGCGGCTTCTCCTTTCGCGCGCCGCGCCGACCGTTAGCGTCACGTCTGGCTAGTTCCTCTTCTTGCTCCTGGAGCTTGCGCAACTCATCCCAACGTGCCGCCAACGCCTCCAGGTTAAACGCATAGGGCGACAGGATCCGAATGCGGAGGCCTGCGATGTCGATGTCTCCCGGATCGGTCTCGACGGTGACGACGCCCGTCTCGAAATGCTCGTTCAGGGGCCATTCGAGCGCCTGCAACAGCTTGGAGTAGTCGTCCCCCTGCTTCATGCTGCGACGTCCACCGCCTTTAATCTGACGGTAGCCGTTGAACCAGACGGCCTCGGGCGTGATCGGTCGACGTTCGTCCCTGAGATATGACAGAGCGCCGCCGATGTGATCCCCGTCGATGTGCGTCAGGACGTATAGGTCGAGAGAGCCGCCGTCTTGCACGATGAGACTCAGTCGATCCGAGAGCACGGAATACGCGCCGGTGCGGCCACCGTCGATCACCACGTGGTGAAGTTGTCCGACTTCACCCCATGACAGGATCATGCAGTCACCATCTGAGGCGGGAAGGAGCGATAGACGGAACGTTTTCATCAGCCATCATCCTTTAGATCTTAGTGAGGTCTGACGATCGACGACCGCCCGTTCCACCGCTGTGACCCTGAACATGACCGTAAAGGTCCCCCCCGCGCCACGATTAGCGCATCGGGCATGCCCGCTAGCCGGCAACCACGAGCGATCCGATGCCCTGAGGCTGAAAATCTTCCGTGTTATTGCCACAATCGATCCCAATCGGACGACTAAGGTCGATCGTCTAGTGGGTCGAGCTGGACGCATGGAACGATAAACCGCCTTGATCGGGGCCCGGCGGCCCGGAATCGTCTATTAGGCCCCTACCGTATCACCAAAGAACGAACGGCTGCTTATCCCGATCGCTGTCCAAAAACGGACTGGCCGGTTCCGATCACCGCGCATTCGATCTTCGTTCTTACTGAGGTCCGACCAAGTTAATCCGATTGCCAAGATGACGGAACGCGCGGTCACGACAGGTCAGCAGAATGACCTGCATTCGCGTCGCCGCATCGGTCAGGATCTCGGTCATCAGATCGAGGCGGGCGTCGTCCGAATAGACGAGCGGGTCGTCGAGGATCAGCGACACCGGCACACCCTGCTCCAGCAGCATGTCGGCGAAAGCCAGCCGAGTGAGCACCGCAAGCTGCTCCTGGGTGCCACGGGAAAGATCGCCGCAGTTTTCGCCGAGCCCGCTACGCGTAATCGACGTAAGGCCCAGATCATCACCGAAGCTCGGATCACAGCCAGGCAGGAGCCGCTCGATGTGCCGACGCGCGCGCTGCGCAACGGGTCCGAGGAACGTACGTGAAGTTTCTGCACGCGCGCCTTCGAGGGTGTCGCGAAGCAGCTTCAGCGTTTCCGCCTCCTGCGTGACGCGCGCCAGGTTGGCGGCCGCAGCATCCGATTCTTCTCGCGCAGCAGCAGCGCGGTCCGCGAGTCCCTTGCCCCCTTCCGCCTCAATCCGCGCCTCGAGCCCGGCGATCACCTTCTCCAGATCGATGCGCTGCGTCCGGGCGACCTCAACACGTTTGTCCAACACCCCGATCTGACGCTCGATCACCGCCACGTCGTGCGCAGTCGCAGCACGTTCGGCGTCCTGCAGACTAACCAGTGCTACCGCTTCGAGCTGACGCGCCTCCAGCAGAGCCTCATCCAGGCGATTTACCCCAGGCTTAACTTCCAGAGCAGCAAGCTGCTCTAAGGCGTTGGCGGCATCACGCTCGGCGCCAGCCGCCTGGACCATCAGCGGCGCATTGCGCGCTTCGAGTTCGCGCAGTTGCGCAGACGCCGCCTCATCGACACCCTCCGCCTTTGCGAGCGCGGAGCCCGCCTCCGCCGCGATCACTGTCAACGCGTCGACGTCTGGCTCCTCCCCACTCCCCTCCCCTTCCGCGCTTTCCGCCAATCCTGACATGAAGGTCTTCAGGGCCGAAGCACCGGCCGAGATACCGAGCAACGGCACGGCCGGAGTGATCCCGACGATCCGTGCTTCAAGCGTGCGAACGTTGGCGACAGCATCACGCGCAACCTCGTTACGTGACCGGGCATCACCGACACTCGTCACCCCGTGGTCAGCCAAGGCGGCGCCCAGATCATCGCGGGCGTTGGCGAGCGCCGTTTCGGCGCTTTGCAGCCCCGCTGGCGGGCGGATGATCAGCTCGGCGCCACCAAACTGGATGCGCGTCTCACGCGATAGCGTGCGGTCACCGGGCTCAGCCGGCATTCCGTCCATCCGAACACCGCTGACATCGCCCGCGAACTCGATCTGGGTCGCGCCCGCCTCGACTGCGGCGCGCGCCTTGTCGACGGCACGTTCGCGTTCCTCCAGCGTCTTGATGACGCTGGAGGGGATCACGGTCGCACCTAGTTCGCGCGCTGCCTCCAGTTCGGCTTCGAGGGGAAACAGTTCGGCGTGCCGCTGGCGTACCCGAGCGATCTCGACGTGACGTGCTCGTGCGGCAACCAACTTCGTAGCGCCTTCGAACGCCGCGTGCGCCTTGCGCCGGTTGTCGCGGGCGGTCGCCAGCCGATCACGCGCCGTACCCGCTCGCTCACGCGTGATGGTCAATTCCTCTTCCAGGCCGGATCGTTTCTCACGGGCCTTGCTTAGCGCTGCGGCCGTGTCACTGACGGCCTTCCGAGCATCCGCGAGACGCGCGGTAAGATCCTCCAGTCCCTTGACCTGATCGGCAAGGCGGCCTTGCTCGGCCAGTCGGGTATCGCGCAACTGCGCCGCGGACCGCGCCACGTCGATCTGACCAACCAGAACCTTTCGCCGCTCTGCGTCAGTCGTATCGGCAAGATCGCGGTCCAACACTTTCAGCCTGGCCCGAGCTGCCTCGAGATCGGAGAAGCCCTGTTCAAGGGCGGCGAGCCGGGTGGCCGCCTCGGTCGCAGCGCTCTCGGCAGCGTCATGCTCGGTACGTGCTGTCGTCTGGCGACCGCTAGGCCGGCCGGTGGTGGTCCAATAGTCTGCGAACTGGCTGTCGATCCGAGGCCGGACACGCTGGTAGGCTGCGCCGCCCATGATCGTGCCAACC
>Ga0308158_10003307_pt1 | contig 14323 bp, 23 predicted proteins | sample PhyBR2_FD_201038 | JGI IMG/M metagenome (GOLD analysis project Ga0308158, IMG submission 201038) | Phyllosphere microbial communities from UC Gill Tract Community Farm, Albany, California, United States - DLSLB.R2 | ecosystem: Host-associated > Plants > Phyllosphere > Unclassified | place: USA... | reverse complement strand
TTCGAAAACGCAGATCTCGGCGAAGCATTCGAGGTGTTCATCCAGCAGCGCTATTATTTCGAGGTGCTCAATCTGACAGGTGGCATCTACGCGACGCTGAGCGAGTTCAAGGTCGGATCTTTCTTCAACGCGTCATACTGGTTTGCTGCAGACGAGGCGATGAAGACGCAGCTCAAGACGTCCGGCGAGCTCACTGAGACGTTCTACAAGTTCGACACCATGGCAGAAGCGATCGCCTTCTCCAACGAGCTCCTGAAGATCGTCGTCAGCGACATCTGAAAGCCGCGCGTCACGTCACCGTGGCGCCAGCGCGCACATAGAGCCGTGGATAGCCATGGGAGCCGCCACTGGTATAACCAGGTCGGTCCAGTCCGCTCTAGGCCAGGCCACGGCAGTCCGCGGATCGCCAGGCCACCACGTCTCCCCTCCCCTGCTGAAGCCAGCAATGCCGTTTTGATCGCCTTAAGCGAATTCGCTAAAACTGTATTTAGCGAAACACAGACAGAAAGAAATCCCAATGCAGCTCACCTTCAGCACAATCGTCGCCAACTACGACTTCAACAGTGACACGCTGACAGCGACCGTCTCGCCGATCGAAGAGAACCACTCGCATGAGCGTTACGCCATCGACAACTGCTTCAGTAATCGCCGTGTCAGCATCACCGACATCACCGATGAAGCCGGCGACGTTGAGCCTGATTACACCGCTCAAATCCTCGTAGCGTTCTTGCGTGCCTTTAAGCGTGCCTACTACAGACTCGACGCATCCGCCTCGCCTGCTGACGTCTTCGACGAAGCCTTCGAGTTCACTGTCGAGCTCGACGAATGAGCCGCGCTTATCCATTTGTAAGCCGTTAGCGAATTCGCTAAATCTTTAATCGTCAACAACGAGCAACGAAAGCGAGATAGTCATGTTGCCTCAGCCGACGAAAGTCTTTCACATTCAGCCAATGACTGCTGAACCGATGGTCAACCGCATGCTGCCGGCTCTTCAGTCCGGATTGCGCACTGCCGTCGAGCTCGTGAGCCTCGTCACGTTTCTGTCGGCACTGTCTGTCGTCTATTTGATGATCCACTAACCTACACGCCAGGAGCCGGACACCGCCATGTCACCGGCTCCTGGCAGCTCAACCTGTGAAATCCACGGAGAACCGAGGGCTTGAAAAATTAGGAACCGGTGCGTATCACGCCAAGGATCGCCAATCGTCCGGCGCGTCCCGCTCTGCGCCACGTTGGTCCTATATCTCACATCACTACATTGTCATATTCATATATTCGACTATTCGCATATGCGCACATTCGCATGTGTGGCTTTGATGCCGCAGCCTGCTCAAACGCAAACAAAAGCACACGCTTATTCAGCGTGTGCTCATATTAGCTTTTGGTGTTACTCTGCGCTCATGCGTTCGCGTTCAAGCGTTCGCTCATATTCGCGCGTGTCATATTCGTCTGCCTCAAAATCGATCGACAAGAGCGCGACGTCTGAAGCGTTCGCAAACGACATGCTTAGAGCATTGCGAAATTGTTCGCGTTCGCGACGCTCTTTTTTCGTGAGGTGCAATCTCATGATATGTGCTTTCGTTGGTAAAATGACAGTCAATAGTGACTGACACCACAAAGCAGTGTCAGTCATTTTGAGGTGCTGTTAAGCAGTCAGTTTCGCTTCAATGAGCGCGAAAATCGCGTTGTTGTTGACTGCATATTCAGTCTTGTTCTTGCGCTCAATCAGATTGAGAGCGTCAAGCGCACGCATCGACATTGTCGCGTGACGTGCATAGTTCGCGAACTGCGTGCGACGCTGATAGATCACTGCTTTTTTGGTGTCGTCGATCTTCGCGCTAGCGTTCAAGGTGTCTTCAATGTCGCGCAGCGTGAACGTCATATTAGCGTTCTTGAAGTTAATCAGCGTGCGCATGACTTCTTCAAGATTGCTCTTGAGGTGTCGCACATCGTCGCGTGTCGCGAACTTCAGCAGACTGTCAACGCTGTTAATCGCTTTCATGCACATGAACTTGTTTTCGATACGCTTGTCATGCGAAAACACCTCAGAAACAGCGCTCTTCTTCAGCAGCGCAGCAACGCTCTTCTGCGAGACAGTTATAATCGCGCTTTCAATGAATTTCAGCGAAGCAGCGCAAGCAAGCGCGCTCTTCTCTTCATCGTGACGCTTAGAAAGATCAAGAGCGTATGCGTTGATCTTGACTTCGTTGTTCTTTGCTTCGTTCGTCATGTCTATGTCTTTCTTCGTTGGTGTTGTTTAGTTGTCGTCGTTGACATGCTCACTAAACACTTATTCGAAACGCATTGCAATAGCTATTTCGCTAAATCGCGAATTATTTTTCAGAAAATAATGACTGACTCTATTCGTCTCATAGAAGCTCATAGACGCGCGCTAGCTCTTGTGCGCTGTCAGCACCTCAGAATGAGCGTCGCTGCATCCCTCGTGCAACGTCGTGACAGTGTGCGCGTGATAAGTTTTGAGGTGTGCGAAGTCTTAGAGAAAAACGCGTTGCTCGAACGGGATGCCTCCTGCAGCCTGAGCAACTTCCGGATCGGACTACCTGTCCTCGTCTCCCGACCGGACGGACACCATAGCCCAGGTATGCGGTCTACCTATCCCCTACTCCCCGCGCCCAGGTTCCCAGGATCCCGACTACCTATCCCCGTATGTCAGTAACTATTGACTGACAATGATGCGCGGCATATGGTTGCCTCACCATCAACCGCAGGATCTCTATCCATGATTCGACTCACTGACACAGGCTCCGTTCTTTACGGCATGTTCGGCGCCATCATGAGCTTGCCCATTCGCACGACCGTCTTCTCTGGCACCAAGGACGAACACCTGACGCCCTGCACCGACGGTGGCTTCATCTACGCCGATCGCGCCGGCAACACTGCCGAGTATCGCACGCTCACCACCTCCTTCCTCGACGGCTTCACGCGCTACGAGATCGAGCTGGTCAAGTTCTTCGATCAGCAGGCTCGCTCGGAGATCTTCTATACGCCTTACGCGCCCACTCCCCTCTCCGCTGCACCAGCACGCACGGTCCTGGAAGACCTGAAGTTCGTTGAGGCGACCGAGCCATACGCCTACGTCACGCCGTTCGGCTTCCCCTTCTGGCTGGCAATCAACCGTGAGGAAGAGCCTGCGACCGAAGAAGCTGCCTCGATCGGCCAGGAAGGCTGTGTCGGCTGCGCTGATTGCGATTGCGCGCCCGAGGATAGCGAAATCGTTAATTCGCGAACTCGCGCAATCGTCCATTACGGCGATGGTCGCGATAGTCTGGTCTTCGAGGGCTATGACGTGACCGATCTCGTCGATGGCGATGGATGCCTGACGCTCCAGATCGACGGCGCGACCATCGTGCCGGCCTTCGGCTGGACCTACTTCGTCTTCGAGGACGTCAAGGAGTTCGATCAGGTGGTCGGTCAGTTGGCGCCGGCTGAAGAGATGAATGAGCCGGGACTGTATTCGTCGGTCACTGCCGCGGAGGCTCTCACGCGCCCTGTTCTCTTCACCGAGGAGCAGATCGCCGAGGCATTCGGCTTTCTCACGCGCAGGGCCGCCCATTAGGCGGCCCCGACACCATCGAGGCGCTGAAGGCCGTGTCCTTCGCGCTTCTCATCGTCGGCACGCTCTTCTGGCTGCACCGACACGATCCGAAGGACTGGAAATGACCGATACCGTCAAAGGCCTGCCTGTGAAGGGCTATGCCGCCGAAGTCGAGCAATGGCGCGTCGACATGCTCAACGAGAACAAGATCCACGAGGAGCGCGCCCTGCGCCGCGTGGACGAGCATGTGCGCAACAGGGATAGCCGCGACATCGACCAGGCGTCGGTGCAGCTCGCGCGCCGGCACATCGAGGACGCCTTCTACCGCCTCAACCGTGCCATCATGCAGCCGAAGCGCATCCTGGGTGATCTGGAATGACCCTGCTGATGATCCTCGCCTATCTCGTCCTGGCGTTCTGGCTGATCTCGGGACTCTTCGTTGCCCTGGTGCTCTTCTGGTTCTTCCGCTTCATGCTACGGACCTACCGGGATATTCAGCGAATGAACGAATTCGCTAAACCGCGAAAGCGCGGAATCTACTCATGAAAAAGGGCGCCTTGAGCGCCCTTTCTTATTTCTGGCTCTTTTTCCAAAGAGCGAAGCATTCCTCGAGGAGCTCCTTCATCGACTGCCCCCTCGCCGTGGCCGTCATCTTGAACTCGCGGCTGAAGCTTTCATCCACCTTGAAGTTCAGATCCTTGTATTTGGCCTTTTCCTTCATGTTGTCGGCGACGTAGGTCGGAGATTCCGCGATCGAGGCCAGAAGCTTGAACTCGTCGCCCTTCTTCTTGCTCGGAGGAGCGCCTACCGGAGCCTTCGTTGGCGCTGTAGTCTTTGTGCTCATGCCGCAACCTCGTTCTTCTCGTTGATCCGCGTCACCAGCTCGCCGGCCAGGGACTCCGCGCGCTCGTTGAGCGAGGGATAAGTCGTCTCGGATATGGCATAGCCCCGGTTCTGCGCCGTCTGGAAGCCTGCTCTGAACGGCAGCTCGGTCGTGGCGACGTCGAAGCCTTGCTTCTTGATCACCAGGGAGGCCTCGCGCGCCGCGGCTTCACTGTCGGCCGTCTGGTTGAGGACGAAGATGATCTTCTCGCGATCGACACCCTTGGCCGCAAGCTCCTGGGCGAAGCCGAGCTGCGGCTTTAGGTCGTCCACGGTCACGCCGGTCGGAATGATGACCAGGTCCGCGATCTGCGCTGCCTCGAGCGAGGTCTGCACCGAGTCCGGAGCGCCGTCGATAACCAGGCAGTCGGCATTCTCGCCCTTGAGCTTCTTGACCGAGCTGTATGGCTGAGCCTCGATCTCCGGCTGGATCTCGGCGCGTATGCGCGCGGCGACCCAATCGACCGATGTGAGCTGGTTGGTGTTGAAGTCGCAGATCTTAACGGACCAGCCGGCGGAGGCGTATGTCCGAGCCATCAGGCGTGCCATCGTCGATTTGCCGACGCCGCCCTTCTGCGAGAGGCATGCAATGTGGAGGGTGCTCATGTCGCTAAATCCCGTTTGAACGATTTCGCTAATTAGGGATATAGCGGATTCGGGTTAACGAGGCACTACCAAACTTTGGAGGGATCGGCGCAGTCCATTTGCGTCAACAACGATCAACGAACTCCACGAGAAAGATCGTGATCTAGGACTGCGCCGGCGGTGTTGATCTCACGTCTCGGTGGCTTTGTCGAGATTGACGCGCGACACCAGGCGCATCTTTTTCTCGCTCTTGATCGGCTTCATGATACCCCAGAGAAAACCGTAGTCGAAGAGAACCGGCCGATCCTCATATATGCCCCAATTCTTCGCGTGGCAGTCGACGAAGAAATGCGGCACGACTTTCGGGATATCGGCCTCGGCGATCACCTCGCAGCGCTTCTGGACAAGGAACGAGCCCTGACGGGAGATACTGCAGCACGGCGCCAGCCACTCGGCGTAGGGCGTCTCGCTCAGGTGATCCCAGACGTGCCACTCCACGACATTGCAGAATGCCGCGGCGTCCGACGGCCGCTCGACCTTAATGATGAACTCGGACGGGCTCCAGCGGCTCTCGTAGACGGCGCGATGCTCACCGCCGCCGAGATAGTCGCCGAGCATGAAGCCGTTGAACTCCTCCTGCACCTCGCGAAGAAAATCATACATTGGGGTTGGCGTGCGGCCGGACATGCGAAAGGCTCCTGCATGAATAAGTCAGTATTTACTGACAATACAGGAGCCTCGGATTTAGCGGAAGAGCGATTTAGCGATTTCGTTAGTCGAGCGAGCCGACAACCTCGATCAATCCAGCCTTTTCGGCCGCGCGAACGGCCTTCTTGAGCTGCGCGTTCTCCTTCAGGAGCTCGTCGATTGTCTCGAGAAGGAATTGCTCCGTGACCATGGCAAGGCCGGTCGAGTTGAAAATGTGGACTGGATCCACGAGACGGCTTGGCTGGGTCATGCTGCTTTCCTTTGAGCTGCGAAGATGGACCAATCGAAGTCCTGGCCGTTGGGCAGAATGCCTTCAGCGAAACCAGGCGTGCCTTTGACGATGTTGCGCCGGCTGGCCGTGTGCTCGGCGAGCGCGATATTGCCGGCACACGAGTAGTCGGCGATGAATGCGACGTTCGGCATGCCCTTCTTGGCGCGCAGACCGCGACCGATACGCTGACGCAGCGCCACCTCGGCCTTCATCCCGCCGGCAAGCTGCACCAGGCCGATCGCCGGCACGTCAACGCCGACGTCTACGATGGTCGAGCCGATGATGCCGTCGATCTCGCCGACCTTGAGCTGTTGAAGTGCTGCCTTGCGCTCCGCCTGGGACGCCTTGCCGTTCAAGAACACTGCCTTCAGACCGACGCGCGTCATCTTCTCCAGGAGCGTCAGGCCGTGATCCTCGCGAATGACCAGCGTCAGGAAGGGCAGGGCGTATCGCCGCGCCATCAGAGCGTCGCGGATGATGTCCTTGTGCATGTCGTGGTTCTTCAGATAGCCGAACTCATAGGCTCGAGCCCAGGGCGACGTGCGGAAGAGCACCTTTGGCGCCGCCGACTGCACGTATTTGAAGTAGGGCTTTGCCAGGATGCCGAGCTTGATGAGCTGCTCTTCGGAGATCTGGATCAGAACGGAGCCGAAAGCGGCCATCAGACGCATGTTGTCTTCGGCGTCGTCGCGCATGAACGGCGTGGCAGTCAGTGCGACGCGGATCGAGGCGTTCTTGCAGAACTGCAGGATCTGGTAATAGCTGTCGCCGCCGGCCTCATGGGCTTCCTCGCCGATCACGACCTCGATCATTTCGAGGAAAGCGATGTAGCGATTTCGCCTTTTCGTCTTTTCGCGAAAGCGTTCTTCCGCCAATTCGCGGATCTGCTCCTTCGGCATGTTCGAATCCTTCTTCTTCGAACGATGCTGCGATTTCGTGACCGCGATGATCTCTTCCTGGAGCTTGGGCTCCTTCAGAGCGGCGACCAACGTCTGCACCATGCCCAGATTGATGCCCTTGACCATCTTCTCGACGCCATCGCCGACCATGCCGGTGTTGATGCCGAGCTCGTCGAGCTGGTCGCCCATCTGATACATGAGCACGCCGCGCGTCGTCAGGAAGAGGGTAGGGCGCCGGTAGCGCATCATGATCAGCTTGGCGATCTTGGACTTACCGCCGCCGGTCGCGACCTGGATGATGCCGCGGCCATGACGCTCGACCGCCTTCAAGGCGTCCATCTGGTAGCTGTAGCGCGGATCGTCATTGCCGAACTCGTCGACGATCGGGCTCTCCGGACCAAGTGGCTCGTGATGCGGCTTACGCAGGAGCTGGACCTTGAAGCCGCGGCGCGTCAGCTCGGCGTGGATCATGTAGACGAAGCCTGCCGGAAAGCTGTGCGTCTTGTAGGCGTAGAACGAGGAGCGGCCGTCCCAGGTGCCTTGATTGAACGCGAACGTCTGCTCGGCGCCCATGACCATGTAGGAGAGCAAGTCGGAGACGATACCTTCGACCTTCTCGGAGGGGTCGATCAGCTTCGCGTTGACGGCGTTATGCGCCAGTTTCACAATGGACATAAAATTCTCACGTTGCCTGTTGTGTTTCGTTCGGATTATGATGTAAGTAATTATTGACTGACAAACGCCAACTATTCAAGGCTTACAATTCGATGACAGACATGGAGCCCCTGAAGGGCTATCCGAAGATCGGAACGGCAGACCCGAAGACGCTCCAGCCGAATCCCTGGAACACGAACATCATGACGCCGGAGAACGAGCGAAAGCTCGAGGCGTCCATGAAGCGCTTTGGGATCTTTCGTCCGGTCGTAGTTCGCGAAATCGTTAATTCGCGAAATGGCGATATCGTTCTGCAGATCCTGGGCGGTCAGCATCGCAACGAGATCGCGCAACGGCAGGGGAGGGGAGAGGTTCCTCTCATGAACCTGGGGCCGATCAGCGACGACGCGGCCAAGGAGATCGGTATCGCCGACAATGCTCGATACGGCGTCGATGACGCCATCGCATTCGGAGAACTGATCAAGGGCTTGGCAAACGCCGATCAACTCGCTGATTTCCTTCCTTACACCCAGAACGAATTCGACAGTTTTGTCACGTCATCTGAAATAGATCTGGATGACTTGGATTTTGAAGAAAACTTCGAAAAAGATGCGGAAAACGACACTTCTCCGCAGCCCGAGGCCGAAAAGCCAGTCAAAACGCACACCATCCTGCGTTTCAAGGTGTCTAACCGCGACTCCGAAGACATCACTGCTCGCATCGAGGCGGTGAAGCAGGCTCAAGGCTTCGTTGGCTCCGACGATCTCACCAATGCCGGCGACGCGCTGGCTCACCTCATTCTGCATGCGCCTGCTGGTCAGTCAGTTTTGACTGACGGCCTCGACGACATCGACGTTGGAGAAGACGCATGACCTTCGTCCGGCCGAAGTTCGACGACTGCACAGGCTGCAAATTCTTCATGAAGAACCGACGCAACCCGATCTGCGGCGAATGTGACGCCGGCGAATTCTTCGAAACCAAAACCAAGAGCCGGGAGAAGAGCCCGGATGAACTGATGAAGCTCTACGGGGAATATTCCAACCATGACGACTAATATCGCTGTCCAAATCCTGGACCTCGCTTCGCTGGTTCCATACGAAAAGAACGCCAAGAAGCATTCCGACGACCAGGTCGCAAACATCGCAGCCCTGATCCAGCGTCTCGGCTGGACCAATCCGATTATTGTAGACAAGGATCTCGTCATCATCGCCGGTCACGGCCGCCGGCTGGCCGCGCTGAAGCTCGGTATGACGAAGGTGCCGGTCATCGTCCGCGACGATCTGACCAAGGAAGAGGCCGACGCGCTGCGCCTGGCCGACAACCGCATCGCATCCACCGATTACGACGTGGCGCTCGAGCAGGAAGCTCTCCAGGCGCTCGCCGACTTCAATCTGGATCTCGACTTCGCGGCCATGGGCTACACGGAGCGCGAGCTCGACTTCATGACCAACGATCTCGGCGCCATGGATGACGACATCTTCATCGAGGATATCTCGAGCGCCGTCCAGGAGCAGAAGGACCAGAACGAGAAGAAGGTCGAGGAGGTCGATGATATCGCAGCTCCGGTCGCCGACGCTCTGGGCTTCAAGCGTGTCACGATCGCCGAGAGCCGCGTCCTGCGCGATCTCATGGGTCAGATGGAGCAGCGCACCGGCAAGACAGGCGCACCGGCTCTGATCGACTTCATTCAGTCCAGCCTGGGCGTCGCCGCATGACCGAGACCCAAGTCATCGATCTGAAGACGCGCCGGCCGTATGCGGTCGCCAAGGCTGAAGAAGCCAAACAGCGACGCGCGGCAAAGCGCCAGCAAAAGAAGCTCCAGGCAGACGGCCGCCAGGAGCATCGAGACGCCATGCTCGAGATCCTCGGCGCCGTGACCAAGCTGGTCGAGGAGGGGCAGCTCGAGGGACTGGTCATCGTCGCGCGCAACCCCGCGACCAAGTATTTCTTCACCGACGTCTGCCTCGACGATCGCGTCATCCCCATGAACGACCTGCACGCCTATGTCGGTTGCCTCGAGACCCTGAAGATCGAGCTTGCCGACGGCGCCGCCATGGCTCCGGCCATTCTCTACACCGGCGAGACCATCGATCCGATGCAAGAGCCGGTCGATGGTGAGGAGTATTTCGACGAATGACCCAATACACCATCAGCGCCTCATTCACCTCTTCCGTCGAGCGCACGCCGCGCGTTCTTGAAATGGCCGAGAGCTTCGGCCTGGGACTGACCGACAAAGAGTTCGTCATCTATGACAGCCTGAAGCTCGACGTGCCGCAAGGTTCGATCGTCTACATCAACGGCCAGTCGGGCTCCGGCAAGTCGCTGCTACTGCGCGAGCTGACGCGCCACATGCGCGAGCAGGGGCTAAAGGTCGCCGACCTCGACGAGATCACCTTCCAGGACAAGCCCGTCCTTGATCACCTGGGCGCCACGACCGCGGAAGCCTTGCACCTCCTGGCGCGCGCCGGGATCTCGGACGCCTGGATCTATATCCGCAAGCCCTCCGAGCTCTCCGACGGCCAGCGCTACCGCCTGAAGCTGGCGATGCTACTGGAGCAGGATGCCGACGTCTGGATCGCAGACGAGTTCGGCGCCGTCCTCGATCGCGTCACCGCGAAGGTGATCTCCTTCAATCTGCAGAAGGTCGCGCGCGAGCGCGGCAAGACCTTCATGGTCGCCACCACTCACACCGACCTCATCGACGAGCTTGGACCGGATCTGACGATCTACAAGCGGTTCAAGGAGCGTGTCGACATCATCGAAAAGGAAAAGACCGATGGCTAACTACCCCGTCGCCCTCCAGGCACTCAAATCTGGTGCGCGGATCGCGCGCTCCGGCTGGAATGGCAAGAAGATGTTCGTGGTTCTCATGGAAGGCTCGGCGCCGGCCGCCACGCCGGTCCAGGAAAGCGACGTCGGTGATCTGATCAACGGTGTTCGCGCCGATCTCTTCCAGACCGGAGACGAGGGCTCGACCATTCGCATGCCCAGCCTGGCGCTGAAGGCGACCGATGGCTCGCTGGTTGTTGGCTGGGTCGCATCCCAGGTCGATCAGTTGGCCGAGGATTGGGTCATCGTGGAATGAAGCTCCCCGGCAAAACACTCGTGGTGTGCGCGATCGGCTTTGACCGGACGAAGCTCTCCAAGTTCGAATTCGAGCAGGTGAAGATTATCTCGCCTCGCTCCTATTCGCACCGCGGCACTCGCGTTCAGAACCTGGTCTTCGCTGGCTTTGCCGACACACCGCCGGCCGACGTCCAGGCCTCGACCCTTCCGTGTCTCGATCGGACAGGTCCGTCTCAGACGATCACGACCGATGGAACCTATTTCGCTGCCAGTGGAGCACTCTAATGCGGACGCTAATTCTTTCTTTCGCTATTTCGCTACTGGTGAGCGCTTGCACTGCGAGCGCACCTGCGTTCGCAAAACTCGACGGAGCGCCCTGTGAGCGAAACTGAGACGATTGTGCAGCATATCCCGAACGCACTAGGGGTCTTTGCACTCGCTGATCAAATGTTCGTCGAGCGGGGATCGCGTGAGGATTGGGAATTGCTCCACGATCTCCACTACAAGGCAGAAGGTTTGCCGATCGGGCCGCAGTTCTGGAAACTGTCGCTCGAAGGCCAAACTGTCGGCGTTCTGGTCATCGGCCAGCCGAAAGGAATGCTCAAGGAGCGGCACAGGGTGTTTCCGCACCTGGCGCCGCGATCGGGCGAGACCAGGCTGACGAACACCAACCGCTATACGCACATCAACCAGAACTTCCGCGTGATCTCGCGCTTCGTCGTGGACACTATGTTCCGCGGCATTGGCGCCGGCTACCGGATGATGAACCTGGTGTCGCGCATGGATGGTCATCGCTTCATCGAGATCCAGTCGTCCATGTCGAAATTCAACATCTTCGGCCAGAAGGCAGGCTTTCGCTTCGTCCGGCCGATGAATGCCAACAAGTTCGAAAAGGGGATGAAGTTCTTTCGCTCGCACTTTGCGGCTTCGCCCCAGGACTTCGAGGCGATCGTCAACGAGATCGAGGCGTCGCCAAGCCGCGACAAGCTGCTGGCTGAATGCAAGGTCTTCTACCAGCGTCACTCGGCGCTCGAGAACACCGGAGCAGCGCGCGATCGTGCTGATGGACGTGTGGCGGCCATGACGGTGCGCGATGTGGTCAAGGGTATCCAGCAGATGAGCCTGGCGAGCCCGATGTATGGGATCTGGGAAAACCCCGATCTCGGCTTCGAGGTGCCGCAGCGCATGCCTCTGACCGCGTTCGACTGTCAGGCGCCGACGGAAAGGTTGCGGTGGACGCCGTGACCGGCATCATGCGGACAAAGAAGCAGTCGGAGATAGCCGGAATCATCCTGAAGGCAGCGGATCAAGGCATGTTCCTGAACGTGACCGAGATCCATGAAATGCTGTCGTGGCAGAACGCCTATGGTTCTCTCCGGAAGACGCTGACATCTTTCGAGGACCGGAAGCTTATCGTCAAGGAACGAGCCGGAATGTCTGTTCTGATTAAACCTACGGCTGACCTATACCATTGGTTCCGCAATTGAAATCCGGAGCCGTCTTCTCACTAATATAAGATACTTAGAGATATAGATATATTAGTGAGAAGATGGACCGGATTGTCCTTGCGTGCCATAATGTCAGTAATTACTGATTGACAAATTGAGATCATGGAAGAAGAGCAACCAAACATTCCGGCTGAAGACACCGGCACGAAGACAAACGGACGCCGGCTCACGGAAGAGGAGTTCGCCGAAGCACGCGAGCTCTATGAGCTTGGAAAATCGCGCCTGGCTGAAATCGCCGACAAGCTGAACGTCACCCGGCAAACCCTTTCGAAGAGGTTCAAGGATGCTGGCGTCGTATGGGGCTCACGTTCGCACGAGACGCAAGCCGCGGTGTCGGCAGGTGTAAAGACTGCTGTCGCGGCAAACGCTGCTAATACGGCTGCTGCGTTGGTCGATCGCTATTCGGAGCGCCGCAACGACTGGATCGAAGAGACGCGCGTCCAGGGCTACAAGTCGCTACGCCAGGCCGACATGCTCGCCAAGAAGATCGTCGGCGACGCGGTCAAGGCCAGAGCCAAGATGCATACCGTGGATGCCGACCTGAAGGCTGTTCAGCGTTTCCAGAAGATCCTGACCGAAAACGTGCTGACGCGCCTTGAAGTGCTGCGCGCCGACGAGGTCATCGACGAAGACGATCTGCCGCAGATCCACTTCGAGGATCTGACCGACGAAGATATCCTGGCTCACCACCGCGATAACGGTCTCATCGAGGAGGGGGCTGACGATGAAGATCTGCTCGCCTCGATCAATGCCGCCCAAGAGGAAAACCTCTAATGGGCGCCAATGTCATCCTCAAGGCCCATAAGGGTCAAAGGGTCGTTCTGAAGGATCGCCGGCGCTTCAAGGTGATCGTCGCCGGCCGCCGCTGGGGCAAGACGCAGATTTCCAAGATCGCGCTGATCAAGGCTGCGTGTCTTCGGCGCAATCAGCTCTGCTGGTATGTGGCGCCGACCTACCAGATGGCTCGACAGATCCTTTGGGAAGATCTCAAGCGGTGCATTCCGAAGAAGCTGATCATCCATAACGGGATCAACGAGACCCGAATGACGATCCGGCTGATCAACGGCTCTCGCATCGAGCTGAAGGGCGCCGACAATCCGGACTCGCTGCGCGGCGTCGGTATCAACTTCCTCGTCCTCGACGAATTCCAGGACATGAAGAAGGAGACCTGGGAAGAGGTTCTGCGTCCGACCCTGGCATCGACCGGCGGCCAGGTCATCTTCATCGGCACCCCGAAGCAGTTCAACCACCTCTACGACATGTATGTCCTGGGGCAGCGTGGCGACACCTATCTCGATGAGAAGGGCAAGCTCGTCATCAACCAGTGGAAGAGCTGGCAGTTTCCGACGATCATGTCTCCGTTCATTCCGCGAACGGAAATCGAGCACGCGCGCCGCGAAATGGATCCGAAGACCTTCCGTCAGGAATTCGAAGCCAGCTTCGAGAGCATGTCTGGCCGTGTCTATTACGCCTTCGAGCGCCGCGACCACGTCAAGCGCTGCGAGTTCGATCCGCGCCGCCCGATCATCATCGGCCAGGACTTCAACATCGACCCCATGTCGTCGGTGATCATGCAGATCCAGGAGAACGGCGATATCCATGTGATCGACGAGATCATCCTCTACGGCTCCAACACCCAGGAGACGGCCGATGAGGTCGCCAGACGCTATCACCGTCAGATGAACCAGGTCACGTTCTATCCCGACCCCGCCGGCAACAACCGGTCGCATGGGCGAGGGGAGTCCGACCTCGATATTCTGCGCGAGGCCGGCTTCAAGAAGATCATCTTCAAGCGCAAGCATCCGGCCGTCTCTGACCGCGTCAACTCGGTCAACCGGTTGCTGCGCTCTGCAGAAGGCACGATCCGCATGTATTTCGATCCGAAGTGCAAGAAGACGATCGAGGCGATGGAGCAGACGATCTACAAGCCGGGGACGCGTGAGGTGGATAAGAAGATGAGCGTCGAGCACCCCGCCGACGCGCTCGGCTATTTCACTGATTTCGAATATCCCGTTCGTAAGGTCGAGGTTCTTGGCGTCAGCCTATAGGGTTGCTTGTCAGTAAAAACTGACTTACAATTCCTCGACCAAATACGAAGGCGCATTATGAGCAACCACGTTCTCCGAAATTTCTTTGATCGCAGGCATCCTGAGTATGCCCGCTCGGTCGGTCATTGGCATTTTCTGGAGAAGAC
>Ga0308158_10003303_pt1 | contig 14334 bp, 8 predicted proteins | sample PhyBR2_FD_201038 | JGI IMG/M metagenome (GOLD analysis project Ga0308158, IMG submission 201038) | Phyllosphere microbial communities from UC Gill Tract Community Farm, Albany, California, United States - DLSLB.R2 | ecosystem: Host-associated > Plants > Phyllosphere > Unclassified | place: USA... | reverse complement strand
TATATCTGCAGATAGACGGCATCAAGGGTGAATCGACCGATGACAAGCACAAGGACTGGATCGAATGCAAATCGGTCAGCTGGAGCGTGGAGCAGCCCAAATCGGCCACCGCCTCGACCGGTGGCGGTCATACGGCCGAGCGCTGCGAACACAAGGATATCGTGATCTCCAAGCTGGCCGACCTGGCCTCGCCGGTGCTGCTGCAGACCTGCTCGGCCGGCAAGACGATACCGAAGGCGCGCTTTGAATTCATGCGCGCCGATGGCCAGGGCGAGCGCGTGAAATACTTTGAAATTGAAATTGAAAACGTGCTGATCGGCGCCGTCACGCCCAACGTGGAAGAGGGCGATATCCTCGGTGAGCATGTGGGCTTCAAGTTCTCCAGGGTGAAGTGGAAATACACCCAGCAAAAAGTCACCGGCGGCGCCGGCGGCAATACCTCTGGCGGCTGGGATCTGGCGGCCAACCGCGTGGCCTGATGCAGCATGGCGGCGCACCAGGCCAGATGCCGGTGCGCCGCATTTTTCGGAGCGGCCCATGCAAGGCTATCTGCCAGGATTGTTCGACCGGTTGATGGGCGGCGACAGCACGCAGGCCACGCGCCTGTCGGTGGCGCAGCTCAAGGACGCCATTGCGCGCGATCTCGAAGAACTGCTCAACACGCGCATGGCCCTGCCGGCCGGTGCGCTGGACGGCTATCCCGAGTGCGCCGCCTCGATCATCAATTACGGCCTGATCGACTTTGCCGGCATGTGCCTGTCGAGCAGCGACGACCGCGCGCGCATCTGCGCCGCGCTGAAAGCGGCCATCGAACGCCACGAGCCACGTTTGCGCCACGTGCGCGCACGGCTCGAACGCGAGGCCGGCTCGATCAACCGCGTCAGCTTTGTCATCAGTGCCACGCTGGCCTTGCCGGGCGTGGGCGACACCGTCAATTTCGACGCCGTGCTGCAGCCGTCGTCGCTGCGCTATTCGATCAACTGCAAGGGAGCTGCTCGATGAGCAACAATAACCTCAAGACCCTGATTTCCAAACTCAATGAAACAAGCCGCAACGCCGCCACCCGCGCCGCCGCCATCTGCGTGAGCCTGGGCCAGTATGAAGTCGAGGTCGAGCACCTGCTGCTGGCGCTGCTGGAACAGGAACGCTGCGATGTGGCCCTGATCGTGCAGCACAGCGATATCAGCCGCACCGCGCTGCAGGCGGACCTGCAGCGCGAGGTGGCCACCTTTCGCTGCGGCAGCGCGCGCACGCCGGTGTTTTCACGCCGCCTGCCGCTGCTGCTCGAACATGCGTGGCTGATTGCCTCGCTCGCTGCGCCTGTGCAGCCGGCGGCCATCCGCAGCCGCCATCTGCTGCTGGCACTGCTGAGCGAGGCGGAATTGCGCCAGCTGGCGCAGCGCTGCTCGCCGCTGTTTGCACGCATCAGTATCGAGCAGCTCAAGCATCACCCCGACAAGCTGACGGCCGGCTCGCAAGAGCAGGGCTGCGCCGCTGCCGTGCAATCGAGCTTGCCGGCCGAGCAGCTCGCCAGCACCGTGCACAGTACGCCGGCGCTCGACCAGTACACCACCGACCTTACGCAACTGGCCAAAGAGGGCAAGCTCGACCCGGTGATCGGCCGTGAAAACGAGATACGCCAGGCTGTCGACATCCTGCTGCGCCGGCGCCAGAACAATCCCATCCTGACCGGCGAAGCGGGCGTTGGCAAGACTGCCGTGGTCGAGGGGCTGGCGCTGCGCATCGCTGCCGGTGACGTGCCGGCCATGCTGCAGGGCGCGCATCTGCACGCGCTGGACATGGGCCTGCTGCAGGCTGGCGCCAGCGTCAAGGGAGAATTTGAAAGCCGCTTGACTCGCGTGATCGACGAAGTGGCCGCCAGCGTCCATCCGGTGATACTGTTTATCGACGAGGCGCACACCATGATCGGCGCCGGCGGCCAGGCCGGGCAGAGCGACGCGGCCAATCTGCTCAAGCCGGCGCTGGCGCGCGGTGCGCTGCGCACGATCGCTGCCACCACCTGGAGCGAGTACAAGAAATACTTTGAAAAAGATGCAGCCCTGGCGCGCCGCTTCCAGGTGGTGAAAGTGGACGAGCCTGCCCAAGACGTGGCCTGCGCCATGCTGCGTGCCATGGCGCCGCTGATGGAGCGCCATTTCGGCATTCGCGTGCGCGACGACGCCATCGTTGCCGCCGTGCGCCTGTCGCAGCGCTACATCAGCGGCCGGCAGTTGCCCGACAAGGCCGTCAGTGTGCTCGATACCGCCTGCGCTCAGGTTGCGCTGGGCCAGAGCGCTACCCCGGCGCAGCTGGAAAACGCCAGTTGCGCGCTGGCGCGCACCAGCGCCGAGATTGCCGCGCTTGAGCGCGAAGCGGCCAGCGGCGAGAGCACTGCGCCGGCCCAGGCGCGGCTGGCAGCGCTGCTGGTACAGCGCACGGCTGGCCAAGCGCAGATTGCGGCCCTGGCGCAGCGCTGGCAGCAGGAAAAGGCGCTGGTTGCGCAGATAGCCGAACTGCGTACCGGCATGCAGCATGAGCGTCCGGGCGAGAGCGGTGCAGCGGCGCTGCTGGCGCTGAAAGCCGGGCTGGCCGCCGTGCAGGGCGCAAGCCCGCTGGCGCCGCTGGAGGTCGATGCGCAGGTGGTGGCCGGTATTGTCGCTGGCTGGACCGGCATTCCTCTGGGCAAAATGCTCAGCGACGATGTACGCACGGTGCTGTCGCTGGAGGCCAGCCTGCGCGAGCGCGTGCTGGGCCAGGACCATGCAATCGGCGCCATTGCCAGGCGCGTGCACACGGCGCGCGCGGGCCTCGACGAGCCGGACAAGCCGCAGGCCGTGTTCCTGCTGACCGGGCCGTCGGGAACCGGCAAGACCGAAACGGCGCTGGCGCTGGCCGAACTGCTGTATGGCGGCGCACGCAAGCTGATCACCATCAATATGAGCCAATACCAGGAAGCGCATAGCGTGGCCGGCCTCAAGGGTTCGCCGCCTGGCTACGTGGGTTATGGCGAAGGTGGCGTACTGACCGAGGCCGTGCGCCGCCAGCCCTGGAGCGTGCTGCTGCTTGACGAGATTGAGAAAGCCCATCCCGATGTGCTCGAACTGTTCTACCAGGTATTCGACAAGGGCATGCTCGATGACAGCGAAGGGCGCCAGGTCGATTTCCGCAATACCATCATTATCGCCACCTCCAACCTCGGCTCGGCCGCCATCATGGCCGCGTGCCTGAACCAGCCGCCGGAAAACCTGCCGACGCCGGCCATGTTGCACGAACTGCTGCGCGCGCAGCTGGTGCGCCACTTCAAGCCAGCCCTGCTCGGGCGCCTGTGCGTGCTGCCGTTCTACCCCTTGAATGACGCTGTGCTGGCGCAGATCATCGAACTGAAACTGGCGCGTATTGCACAGCGCCTGCAGGCGCATCACCAGGCCAGCTTCAGCCACGACGAAGCGCTACCTGACGCCGTGCTGGCGCGCTGCACCGAGGTCGATTCCGGCGCGCGCAATATCGACCAGATACTCGATGGCAGCATGCTGCCAGACGTGTCTGCCGCACTGCTGGCCCGGATTGCCGACGGCCAGGCAGTCAACTGCATCCATGTGGGTGTCGATGCGCTCGGCCATTTCGATACCACCATCAGCTAGCCAAGGGGAATGCCATGTTCAATCTTGAGCAGTTGTTGCAGCCGGTCAGCCCGGTCCAGCCCTGCGGCAGCGATATCAGCTTCAGCCAGGAGCTTGACGCCGTGGCGCGTGCACGCGCATACGACGAGCCGGGCCTGGATCAGGGAGCGTGGGTGGTAGCGCTGAAAGAAGCCGACTGGCAGTTCGTCGCCACGCGCTGCGAGCAGCTGATTGCCTCGCACAGCAAGGACTTGCGCCTGGCGGTGTGGCTGGCCGAAGCGCATGCCAGGATGCGCCATTTTCGCGGCCTCGGTGACGGCTACGCACTGCTGGCCGGCCTGTGCGAGCGCTATTGGGACGGTTTGTATCCGCTGATCGAAGAAGGGGATATGGAACCGCGCATTGGCAACCTGTTCTGGCTGCTCACGCACACGCCGCAACTGGTGGGGGTCATGCCGCTGACGCAGGCGCAGAACGGCGAGGAACAGTACAGCCAGCAGGACTTTATTGCAGCGCGCCAGCGCGCCGCTGCCAGTGACGCGTCAGCAGCCCGGAACTGGGGCATGGCAGAGCGCGACGACGGCCCGACGCTGGCGCAGATGGAAGCGGCGCGCCGGCGCAATACGCGCCAGTTTGACGAGGCGCTGCTGGCCGATGCGCAGTACTGCATGCAGTCGCTGCTGGCGTTCGAGCGCTGCATTGATGCACGCCTGGACAGCGATGGGCCGAGCTTTCGCGCCGCGCGCGAAGCACTGGAAAACGCGATCCATTTTATTGCGCCACTGCCGGCCGATGGCGTAGCCGTGCCGGCCATGGCTGGCGGTGCGCCGGCGGGGGCGCAAGGCGCCGGCAATACCGGCGCCATCGTGCAGCGCCAGCAGGCGCTGGCCCAGCTGCGCCAGGTGGCCGATTTTTTCCGCCGCACCGAGCCGCACAGTCCTGTTGCCTACCTGGCCGACAAGGCGGCCAGCTGGGGCGAGCTGCCGCTGCATCTGTGGCTGCGCTCGGTAGTGAAAGACCAGGGCACGCTGGCCCAGCTTGACGAGATGCTGGGCACCGGCCAGGCCAGCGGCTGATACTGTCCTGCAGGCGCTGGCGGCATGGTAGTCTTGCTGCATGAAACAGCTTTTTGCCATCGCCATGCTGTGCCTGTCCGGTAGCGCCTCTGCTGGGCCACTGGTCATTTACGCTGACGATGGCTATCCGCCCTACACCTATGTCGAGCAGGGCCGCCTGACCGGCATCTATACCCAGATCGTCCAGCGTGCACTTGACAGCATGCCCCAGTATCGGGCCGAGCTGCGCGCCGTGCCCTGGCAGCGTGGCATTTCGCTGCTGCAAGCGGGGAAGATTTTTGCCATGTATCCACCGTATGCGATGCGTGCAGAGCGGCCTGACCTGGTCTATTCGGTGCCCTTGATGACCGAGCATGTGGTGGTGTTTTGCCACAGCGGGGTGGCTGCCCAGCGGCGCCCGGTGCGCTGGCCCGAGGACTACCACGGCTTGCGTATCGGTTTGAATACCGGTTTCCTGGTGGCCGATGCCGGCTTTATCGCCAGCAAGAAGGCAGGACACTTCGTGATGGATACTGCCAAGGGCATCCGCACCAATCTGCTCAAGCTCATGCGCGGGCGCATCGACTGCTATATCAACGACCGCTTGTCGACACAGTGGGAATGGCAGCGCCTGCAGCGCGAAGGGCAGATTGCACCGGGCATGCTGTCCTTGCAGGAAATGACGCAGCTCGCTGACCAGCAGGTGTATCTGGCGTTCAGTCGCAAGTATGTACAGGCTGAGCCGTTTCGCGACGATTTCATGCGCCAGTTCAACGCTGCCGTACTGCACCTGCAGCACACTGGCGCGGTGCAGCGCATGGCCGAGCGAGCGCTGCGCCAGTAAAGCAGCGAGTGCTTTATGCTGTGTCCTGAAATCAATACTGCCTGTTGGCAAGGGAGAAAAATATGAAAAAACTGCTGTGCATGGCGCTCTCTGCGCTGCTGCTGGCCGGCTGCGTGGGCCGCCCGGACAATGTTCATCCGGTCAGCAATTTCAATACCACCAAATACCTGGGGAAATGGTATGAAATTGCCCGCCTCGACCATTCTTTCGAGCGTGGCCTCAGCCATGTGACAGCCGACTATACGGTGCGCGAAGATGGCGGCCTGAAAGTGCTGAACCGTGGCTACAAGGATGCCGACGCGGTCTGGAAAGAGTCGGAAGGCAAGGCCTACTTTGTCGATAAAAAAGATGAAGGATATTTGAAGGTATCGTTCTTTGGTCCTTTCTATGGTTCCTATATTGTGTTTGACCTCGATCAGGAAAACTACAGCTACTCGCTGATCAGCGGCCCGGACAAATCCTACCTGTGGCTGCTGTCGCGCACGCCAACCATGGATGCGGCCGTGCAGGCGCGATTGATTGAAAAAGCGCGCGGCCTGGGCTTCGATACGTCCAAGCTGATTTACGTCAATCAGAAGTAAGTTCGTTACTCTCCTCGTGCCGCCCGTTCGCGGCGGCACATGTCCTTCCTGATAATGTTCCTCCACTGTTGCTTTTCTGCAGGTGAGTTTTGGTGATGATTCTTGCTTTGCCTCAATGATTGGCACACAATCGGAGACAGCGCAGTGCTCATCAACAGGGAATGCCAGCCATGAAAAACCTCAAGATCGGTGTACGTCTGGGCGGCGGTTTTGCTGCCGTATTATTGCTGTTGACCAGCTTGACGGTGGTGGGCATCGTGCAGATGCAAGGCGCCAGCAGGCAGACCGATGCGCTGGTTCACGTCAAGGTGCGCAATGAGCGCCTGATCGGCGAATGGGCCAAGGTCATCGAGGTCAATGCAGCGCGCACGGCGGCGGCCTGGAAGGTCAGCGACGTGGCGCACCAACAGCAGTTTGAAAAGGAAATGGCGGCCTCGTCTGCACGCGCCACGCAAATCCAGGACGAGATCGGCAAGAGCGAACTGAACGAGCAGGAACGGTCGCTGTTCCAGCAGGTGCTCAGCACGCGCAAGGCCTATACGGAAGTGCGCAAGCAAGTATTCAAGGCCAAGAATGCCGGCGATCTGGAGTTGGGCAGGCGCCTGTACGAAGGCGACATGGCCGTCAAGCGCGATGCCTATCTGGCGACGCTGAACCAGCTGGCGCAGCTCGAGACGCAGCTGCTCGATGTGACGGCAGCCGAGATCCGCGCCGGGTACGAGAACGGCCGGGTGCTGCTCGTTTCGCTGGGTGTCGCAGCGATACTGCTGGGCGTGGCTTGTGCCTACTGGATCACCCGTTCGATCACGCGGCCCATTATCCGCGCCGTGGAAGTGGCCGAAGCGGTCTCCACCGGCGACCTGACCAGTCATATCGTGGTGGACAGCCGTGATGAGACGGGCCAGCTGATGCATGCGCTGAAAAACATGAACGACAAGCTGGTGGGCATCGTCAGCCAGGTGCGCGCCAGTACCGATTCGATCAGCACGGCGTCCGGTGAAATTGCTGCCGGTAACCTGGACCTGTCGTCGCGTACCGAGCAGCAGGCCAGCTCGCTGGAAGAGACCGCCTCGTCCATGGAAGAACTGACCTCGACCGTCAAGCTCAACGCCGACCATGCGCGCAGTGCCAACCAGCTGGCGATCGATGCCTCGCAGATTGCCAGCAAGGGTGGCGCGGTGGTGTCGGAAGTGGTCAGCACCATGGGCTCGATCAACGACTCCTCGCGCAAGATCGTCGACATCATCAGCGTGATCGATGCCATTGCCTTCCAGACCAATATCCTGGCCCTGAACGCGGCGGTGGAAGCGGCGCGCGCCGGCGAGCAGGGACGCGGCTTTGCCGTGGTGGCCTCCGAAGTGCGCAACCTGGCGCAGCGCTCCAGCCAGGCCGCCAGGGAAATCAAGGAACTGATCAACGACTCGGTGCTGAAAGTGGAAGCGGGCTCGCAACTGGTTGGCAAGGCCGGACAGACCATGGACGAAATCGTGCAGAGCATCAGCCATGTGACGCAGATCATGACCCAGATCAGCGACGCCAGCGACGAGCAGCGCACCGGCATCGAACAGGTCAACCAGGCCATCGGCGAAATGGACCAGGTCACGCAGCAAAACGCGGCGCTGGTCGAACAGGCTGCTGCAGCGGCCGAATCGATGCAGGAACAGGCCAGCCGGCTGACCGATGTGGTGGGCCTGTTCAAGCTCGATGCCGCCATGCTGGGCGCCGTGCAGCCGCACAGCGCCGTGATGCCTGCGCGTATGCCGCTGCGCGCCGTGGCGCCACGTACAGCGCCGCGCGTGGTCAAGGCCGTCAGGACGGCCAGAGCGCCAGTAGCTGCCGGCAATCACGAGTGGGAGGAGTTTTAATCGGGGCCCGGCTAGTGCACCCAGGCCTTGCGCTACAATCGCGGCCCTGTCTATCTGGTGCCGCCATGAATCCAAGTCATTGTTCTACCGCTACAGCGCCCAGGCGCATGCGATGCAGCGCCTGTTTGCGCGCCCAGGCCAGCTGCATCTGCCAGTGGGTGCAGCAGGTGCCGCACAGCGTGGAAATACTGATACTGCAGCATCCGCTGGAAGTGATGAACGCCAAAGGCAGCGCGCGTTTGCTGCACCTGAGCTTGCCGCATAGCCGCCTGCTTACCGGTGAGCAGTTCGATCCTGCCGAGCTGGAATTGCTGCTCGCCGGCAAGCACAATCTGCTGCTGTATCCCGAGACGCCTGATGACCGCTCGCTGGGCATGCTGCCACCGCCGTCTTGCGATGCTGCGCTGTTGGCCGAGCCGTCGCAGCTGCGGCTGGTGGTACTGGACGGCACCTGGCGCAAGAGCCGCAAGATGCTGTATCTCAATCCTGCTTTGCAGCGTTTGCCGCGCCTGCCCTTGCGCGCGGTGCCGGCCTCGCATTACCTGATCCGCAAGGCCCATGCGCCGGACCAGCTGTCCACGCTGGAAGCGACCTGCTACGCGCTGATGCAATTGGAAAACGATACTGCCCGCTTTGCTCCCCTGATCACGGCATTTGACGGCTTTGTGGCGCAGCAGTTGAGCTATATCAGGCCAATAGCGGAAAAAGACTGACACACGCCACAGACACCACTTGATATTGACCCGGCAGCAGCATAGTATACTGTATATATATACAGTTACCGGGGCCGCCATGAAAGCATTCTTTCCCAAGCATGATGACAATGACGCCAGCCAGCTCATGCTGCCGCCGGCGTCGCTGAAGGCGCACAAAGGGCGTGGCGCCGTATCGAATCTGCAGGGGCGCCATGAAGTGCATGCGCGCAGCAGCTTCGATGACGGCTGGAGCATGGCTGGCGACGAGGCCGGCAATGGCGAAGCGTCGCCGTGGAAAACCCAGGTCAGCGACGAGATGGCGCGCACCATCCTTTCCCGCAATACCTCGCCCGACCTGCCGTTTGGCGTGTCGCTCAATCCCTATCGTGGATGCGAGCATGGCTGCATTTACTGCTTCGCCCGTCCCACGCACAGTTATCTGGGCCTGTCGCCCGGGCTGGATTTTGAAAGCCGTATCGTGGCCAAGGTCAATGCGCCCGAACTGCTGCGGCGTGAGCTGGCCAGGCCATCCTATACGCCCGAACCGATTGCGCTGGGCGTCAACACCGATGCCTACCAGCCATGCGAGCGCGAACGCCAGCTGACGCGGCGCGTGCTCGAGGTGCTGCATGAATGCGACCACCCGGTCGGGCTGATCACCAAGTCGTCGCTGATCGAACGCGACCTCGATCTGCTCGCGCCGATGGCGGCGCGCCATCTCGCTTCGGTCGCCATTACCCTGACCACGCTAGATCCTGCCATCTCGCGTACGCTGGAACCGCGCGCGGCAGCGCCGGCGCGCCGGCTGCGTACCATCCGCACGCTGACCGATGCCGGCATCCCGGTGGGCGTAAGCATTGCACCGATTATTCCTTTCGTTACCGAGCCGGAGATCGAACAACTGCTTGAAGCGGTGCGCAACGCCGGCGCCATCAACGCCCATTACGTGGTGCTGCGCCTGCCATGGGAAGTCAATCCCCTGTTTCAGCAGTGGCTGGAAGCGCATTTCCCTGAGCGCGCGCAGCGCGTGATGAACCGCGTGCGCGAAATGCGCGGCGGCAAGGACTACGACAGCAGTTTCGGCTCGCGCATGCATGGCGAAGGCGTATGGGCCGACCTGATACGCCAGCGCTTCGAGAAAGCCGTGCAGCGCCTGGGTATGCACGGCAGGGGCGGGCGCTTCAAGCAGCTCGACTGTACGCAGTTCCGGCGCCCGCTGGTGGTGCCGGCACCGGTGGCCAGGGGAGGTGCAGGCAAGGCCGGGCAGCTCGATCTGTTTTAACTTTGCTGCTTGCTGGCGGCGCGGCAAGGCAAGAGCCTTTGCCTGGTATGGTCAATTTTCCATGGGCGCAACCGTGCTTTGTGCATGGAAGCGTTTCCTTACTTCCAATAATCGCTACTGATATAATATTCGCACTGACATAATCCAACAGATTATGATTTTAATTTCAATAAAATTACCAATAAAGTAACTTATTGCGTCGCGACGCTTGTCGATACGCCTGGCCCTGCAATTATTCGCGTATAGCAAGTTTCACTCATGAGTTCCCTTTTCAACTATGAGGTCATTGAACAGCTGCACAGCGGGCCACGCTCACTGGTCTGGCGCGTTCGTGGGGACGATGGGGCCGCGCTGGTTGTCAAGGTGCCCAATCAGCAGTTTCTCTCGTTTCAGCAGCTGGCCAGTTTCAAGCGCGAGTATGCGATGGCGCAGCGTTGCCGCCATCCTGGCGTAGCCCAGCCGCTGGCGCTCGAGCGCCATGACGGACGCTGGACCATGATCATGGAAGACGCCGGGGGCCAGGCGCTTGACAAGGTGTTGTGCGAGCAACTGGCAAGACGTACGGCGCCATCGCAACCGGCGCTGGCGCTCGATGACTTCTTCGATATTGCCTTGCAGCTCAGTGCTGCGCTGGAGGCAGTGCACCAGCAGGGACTGATACACCGCGACATCAACCCGGCCAACCTGGTCTGGCATGGCGAACGGCGTTTGCTGCAGCTGATCGACTTCGGCATTGCCTGCGAGCCGCCATCTGAAAACGAAGCGCAGGCTGCTACACATCAGCTTGAAGGCACGCTGCGCTATATGGCGCCCGAACAGACCGGGCGCATGAACCGGCGCATCGATTACCGTGCCGACTTCTATGCACTGGGCGCCACCTTCTACGAGCTGCTCACCGGCCAGCCGCCGTTCGACGCTGACGACGAGATGGAACTGGTGCACTGCCACCTGGCGCGCATGCCCGACTGGTCGCATCCGGCACTGGCCGGCCTGCCGGGAAAATTGCTGCCGCTTATACAGCGCCTGCTGGAAAAAAACCCTGCGCAGCGTTATCAGAGCTTGCAGGGCTTGCGCAGCGACCTGGCCGATTGCCGCAACCCCGCACCGTCAGGGCACAACGCCTTGTCGGCCCATGACGCCCGCTTTCGCGTGCCATCGACGCTGCGCGGGCGCGAAGAAGCCGTGGCCGTGCTGCTGGCGGCATTCGACCGCATCAGGGCCGGACGCTGCGAGATGCTGCTGGTAGCCGGCCATTCCGGTATCGGCAAGTCGGCGCTGGTGCGTGAAGTGCAGCAGCCTGTCATGGCCAGTCACGGCTATTTTGTATCGGGCAAGCTCGACCAGCTGCAGCGCGACGTGCCGTATGCGGCGCTGGTGCAGGCGTTCCAGGCGCTGGTACAGCAGTTGCTGGGGCAGAGCGCAGCAGCATTGCAGCAGTGGGCCGGCCAGTTGCGCGAGGTGCTGGGCAGTGGCCTGGGCGCGATAGTGGAACTGATCCCCGAGCTGGCGCTGATTGTCGGGCCCACCGAGCCGACGCCGGCGGCCACGCCTGCGCAGGCGCAGTTGCGCCTGGATCGCCTGTTCCCGCGCTTCGTCCAGGTGTTTGCCTCGGCCGGCCAGCCGCTGGTGCTGTTTCTCGATGATCTGCAATGGGCTGATGCGGCAACGCTGCGCATGCTTGAACTGCTGATGCTGTCCTGCGACGCTCACGATGGCGGCGCCTTGCTTGTGATCGGCGCCTACCGTGACAATGAGGTGGGCGAGGCACATCCGCTGGCGGTGCTGCGCAACAAGCTGCTTGGCCGTGGCGCGCGCGTCACGACGCTGGCGCTGCCTGCGCTGAGCGAGCCGCAGGTGGCGCAGGTGGTGGCCGCCACCGTGCGCGTGGCTGCGTCCGACTGCGCCGCGCTGACCCGTATCTGCCACCAGAAGACGGCCGGCAATCCGTTTTTCCTCAGGCAGTTTCTCGCCGCACTCAATGAAGACGGCCACTTGCGCTATCGTTCCGATGCCGATCACTGGGACTGGGACCTGGCGGCGATCGAACAGGCCAGCTATACCGACAACGTGGTTGAGGCGCTGCTGGAAAAAATCCGCCGCCTGCCCTTGCCAACGCAGCAGTTGCTGCAGCTGGCCGCATCGAGCGGCAACCGTTTCACGCTAGCGACGCTGGCGCTGGCGGTCGATCTTCCGCCTTTACATGCGCTGCAGGAGCTGGCGCCGGCACTGGCCGCCGGCCTGATCCTGCCGCTGGCCAGAAGCGCTGAATTGTCCGGGGATAGCGCTGGCGTGTTCGGCGGCAGCGCCCAGTCCTATCAGTTCCTGCATGACCGGGTGCAGCAGGCCGCCTATCAGGCGGCAGATGAACCGGCGCGCGCTGCCAGCCATCTGCTGCTGGGCCGCTTGCTGCTGGGGCAAACGGATGGGAACGCCGGTGCGCCGGAGCGTGACGGCAAGCTGTTTGATATTGTCGAGCAATTGAACGCGGGGCGTACACTGATCAGCGATCCCGGCGAGCGTTTGCAACTGGCGGCATTGAACCTGCAGGCTGGCGAAAAGGCGCGCCGCTGTGCGGCCTTCCAGGCCACGCTGGGACACATGCAGGTGGGGCTGGAACTGTTGCCCGATGGCGCCTGGCATAGTGCGCCGGCGCTGTGGCGCGATCTGCAGCTTGGTGCGGCCGAAGCGAGCTATCTGTGCGGGCAGTTCGCTGCCGCTGAAGCGATTTACGGCCTGGTGCGCAAGCACTTGCGCGCGCCACTCGACCAGGTGCGCTGCATGACCATTCAGGCGCACCAGTATCAGCTGCAGGGCCGCTTGCCCGACGCCATTGCCGTGCAGCGCGAGGCGCTGGCGCAGCTGGGCATGCCGGTTGCGCACGAGGTGGCGCAGATGAAGGCGCGCTTCGAACAGATCCGTAGTCACATCGGACAGCTGGCAGGCGCCCGCGATCCCGCCATCGTGCTGGCGGCCGGCGAGATGCGCGAGCACGCTGACGTGGCGGCCATGCAGATGATGCATGGCTTGTGGATGTCGAGCTATTACGCCGGCCAGCAGGATTTGAGTGCCTTGATGGTGGTGTCGATGACGCAGCTGTCGATGCAGCGCGGCAGCAGCGACTGCAGCGCGATTGCCTATGTCGGCTATGCCTTCATGATTGCGCTGTTCGACGGCGATGTGAAGCGCGGCTACGAAATGGGTGCCATGGCGCTCTCGCTGGCCAGGCGTCGCCCCAATCTGCAGGCGCGTACTCAGGTATGCCTGATGTTTGCCGCACTGACCTGCCACTGGACGCAGCCGCTGCGCCATGCGGACACGCTGTACGAGGAAGCACTGGGCTGGGCGCTGGAAATCGGTGATTTTGTCCAGGTCGGCCTGGTGGCGGCCGTGCGCGCCACCGAGCGGCTGATACTGGGCGACCATCTGCCGCATTTGCTGCTCGATATCGAACAGGACATGGCGCTGATGCGCGCCAACGGCCAGCAGGCCATGGCCGATTGCTGCTACGCCGGTGCGGTGGCGCCCATCAAATGCCTGATGGGGCTGTCGCCACGCTGCGACAACTACGACGACGTGCCATTCAGCGAGGCCGGTTTTCTGGAAGAGTATGGCCATTCGCAGCTCTACCATGCCTATTTTTTGCAAGGCAAGCTGCGCAACGCCTACCTGTTCGACACGGCAGACGCCGAACAGCTGGCCGCACAGCTTCATCTGGTCACCGGCATCATGCGCGGCCAGGCCAAGGTGGTCGAATCGAGTTTTTATGCTGCACTGATCTGGCTGCGTGCCTTGCAGCGCGATCGTGACCGTTCTGACGCAGCCTTGCTGCTGGACAAGATCGAGACATTGCGCAGCAACCTGGCCAACTGGGCCGGGCAGGGGGGCGACCACAGTGTTGCCAGGAGCTTGCTGGTACAGGCCGAACTGGCCCGTTACCACGGCCACATGCCGGACGCCACGCGCTGCTATCAGCAGGCGATCCGCGCGGCCAGCCTGGCCGGCTACGTCAACCTGCAGGCGCTGGGCAACGAGCTGTGCGCCCAGTACTGGTCCGGGCACCAGCAGCCGCGCGTGGCAAGCGTTTTCATGGGCGACGCCATTGCCTGTTATGAACAGTGGGGTGCACACGCCAAGGTAGCGCAATTGCGCGCGCGCCATGGCGCGCCGGCATCGAGATTGCCCGTACACGCCAGCGTGCGCATGGACGGCAGCGCTGCGCTGGACATGGTGTCGCTGATGAAGGCGGCCACCCTGCTGTCGAATGAAACGGGTCTGCGCAATGTGCTCGCGCGCCTGATCGCCATCGTCTGCGAGAACGCTGGCGCCCAGGTGGCGCGCCTGTTGCTGCTGGCCGATGGCGCCTACCATGTCGAGGCCGAGATCGACGGCGAG
>Ga0308158_10003302_pt1 | contig 14338 bp, 12 predicted proteins | sample PhyBR2_FD_201038 | JGI IMG/M metagenome (GOLD analysis project Ga0308158, IMG submission 201038) | Phyllosphere microbial communities from UC Gill Tract Community Farm, Albany, California, United States - DLSLB.R2 | ecosystem: Host-associated > Plants > Phyllosphere > Unclassified | place: USA... | reverse complement strand
ATTCATAGCGCAATTCATCGAAGTTGTTGCGTCCAACATTGACCCCGAGGTCCTTGCCCCAGTAATCGGCAACACGTTCCCATATGATGGAGCGGCCTGGAACCATGCTCTTGATCTTGTAGGCGGCCGATCCGAGTGGAATTTCCAGCGTCGGGCGGCTGATGTCCCGCTGCTTGCCTTGCGCGTCCTTGCCTTCCCACCAATGCCTGGGCAGGATTGCGAGCTGTCCCACGATCTGCGGAAGTTCGCGATTGCCTGTCTGTGAGAAGGTGAATTTCACCTCATGATCGCCAGTCTTTTCGGCTTTCTCCACGTCGCCATAATATTTGTTGTAGAGCGGCGACTGCTTCTTGAGAATATTAAACGACCAGATCACGTCATCGACGGTAATCGGTTCCCCATCATGCCACTTGGCATTGGGATTAAGCTTGAATTTTACCCATGAAAAGTCGTCAGGATACTGCAAAGCCTCAGCAATCAACGGATATTGCGTTGAGCCTTGATCGAGCGCATCGGTCATCAATGTATCGTAGAGCATCCCGCCGCCGAAATCGACGAGGCCTGCTGCGGCAACACCCTGAACCACGAATGGATTGAGACTGTCGAACGTACCGACGGCAACCTGATTGAGGGCGCCCCCTTTGGGTGCATCGGGGTTCACATAGTCGTAATGCTTGAAGTCAGCCGGATATTTGGGCTCACCGATGAGGCTTGAGGCATATCTCCATTGTGGCTCGGCATCCGTCGCGTAGCTGAATGATACCGTGCTTGCCAGCATGGTGACTGCAAACGCTCCTGCCCAAAAACCTCTCATCCAGCATCTCCGTTTCTGCTTCGGATATAGTGGGTGCGATTTTTAGGGGTTTTTGCGGAGGAAGAAAGGCACATATTGAAAAAACATGATGGCAATAAAAAAGCCGGGTCGAAACCCGGCTTTTTCTTGATATTTCAATCGGCTTGGTTGGCCAATTTAGTTAGCAGGTGCAGGCTGTGCTGGAGCTTCGCCATTGCCCGCAGGAGCCTGTTCGGCAGGCTTTTCAGCTTCGCCTGCGGGTGCTGCACCTTCTGGCTTGGCTTCGCCGCCTTCTGCCGGTGCCGCATCAGCCGTTGGAAGTGGTGCCGGATTGTCGGACAATGTACGCAGATAAGCGATCAGATCCGCGCGTTCATTGTCTTTCTTGTCGCCCGCAAAGCCCATGGCCGTGCCCTTGACAAAGGCCTTTGGCGAAATGAGGAACTTATTGAGATGTTCATAATCCCACTTGTTTCCAGCCGCACCAAATTCCTTCATCGCAGCTGAATAGCCAAAGCCTTCAACGGAAGCCGCTGGACGGTTAAGAACGTCCCAAAGATGCGGTCCGACCTTGTTGGCACCACCTTTGTCGCCTGTATGGCATGCAGCGCAACGCTTGAAGATGGTTTCGCCACGTGCCGGATCGGCGGATTGCAGCAGTGTAGCAATCGACACCTCTTCCTTGGCTGGCGCGGCTTCCCCGCCAGTCGAAGCTTCTGCCGCTTCGATCATGAAACCTGGCTTTTCAGGGGCTGGCGCATGAAACAGCGTGTCGGACAAAATGCCCGTCGTCATGACAACGAAAACCGTTGCCAGAAAAGCCATGATAAATTTATTAGTCCGGGTTGAATTCATCGCCGGTCAGCGCTCCCTCTACTCAACGCCCTCCAAAGCCGGCATGCAAAACCTGTGTTAAAAGGCTGGCAAGTCTCTCCCCGGCGTTGGGCGGAAACTAGGTCTTTTACAGGGGTGATGCAACACCTATAAGGGGGGCAGGACCCGTGACTTTTTGACACTTTTGCTGCATTGGCTGTGCAGATAAAGATCGCCAGAAGGCCTCATCACACCTTTTACCGCCAAATTAAACACCAAGAGGCGATCATGCTTCATACCTTGAAAACACTGACACTTATTCCGGCGCGGATGGCTTCAACACGTCTGCCGAACAAGCCTTTGGCCGATATTTGCGGTAAGCCTATGATCGTGCATGTGGCAGATCGTGCGGCGGCTGCATCGCTTGGACGCACTGTGGTTGCAACTGACAGCGAAGAGATTTTCGCAGCTGTTCAGGCGCATGGCCATGAGGTCATTATGACGCGCAGTGATCATGAATCGGGTTCTGACCGGATTTATGAGGCGCTGCAGAAAGTCGATCCGCAGGGCGAAGTCGAGGCGATCATCAATGTGCAGGGCGATCTGCCGACGATTGATCCGGAAACCATCCGTCGCGCGCTTCGTCCGCTGGAAGATGGGCCCGCCGATATCGCGACACTTGGCGTCGAAATCACACTGGACGAAGAGAAGATCAATCCGAACGTGGTGAAGATCGTCGGTTCACCGCAGCCCGGTGGTGTACGTCTGCGTGCGCTTTATTTTACGCGTGCCACAGCACCTTATGGCGATGGTCCGCTCTATCATCATATTGGTCTTTATGCTTATCGCCGCGCGGCACTTGAGCGTTTTGTGAAGATCGGACCGTCTCCGCTTGAAAAGCGCGAAAAGCTTGAACAGCTGCGGGCGCTTGAAGACGGAATGCGCATCGACGCAGAGATCGTCAAAACAGTTCCGCTGGGCGTTGATACGCAGGCTGATCTTGACCGGGCACGTGAAATTATCGCAAAGGGTTTATAACCAAAAAAAGCCCTCAGTTCTTTGAGGGTATTTGAGAAAGTACGAACACGATGAAGACCAACCGGATTTCCTTTCAGGGTGAAGCGGGCGCCAATTCCGATACGGCTTGCCGCAACATGTTTCCCGATATGGAGCCTTTGCCGTGTCCGACTTTTGAAGATGCGTTTAATGCGGTCGAAAGCGGCGCCGCTGATCTTGCAATGATTCCGATTGAGAATACGCTTGCGGGCCGTGTTGCAGATATTCACTATCTGCTGCCGCTTGCCGATATGCACATTGTTGGTGAATATTTTCTGCCGATCCATTTCCAGCTCATGGTTCTGCCCGGTGTGAAACGCGAAGAGATCAAGACGGTTCACAGCCACATCCACGCTCTCGGCCAATGCCGCAACATCATCCGTCAGAATGGCTGGAAGCCGGTGATCGCAGGCGATACCGCAGGCGCTGCCCGTCTGGTTGCAGATTTGCAGGACCGCTCGATGGCAGCCCTTGCCCCCAGTCTCGCGGCTGAACTTTATGGTCTTGATATCATAGAGGAAAATGTTGAGGACGCAGAAGATAACGTGACCCGATTCGTTGTTCTCTCGAAGACGAAGAAATGGGAACCACGTCCCGAAAAAGACGAGCGTATCATCACCACTTTCGTCTTCCGTGTGCGTAACGTGCCTGCGGCGCTTTACAAGGCAATGGGTGGCTTTGCGACCAATGGCGTCAACATGACCAAGCTTGAAAGTTATCAGCTGGGCGGCCGGTTTATCGCGACACAGTTCTACGCGGACATCGAAGGTCATCCAGAAGACCGCAATGTGCAGCTTGCTCTGGAAGAACTCGAATTCTTCTCCAAGGAAGTGCGTGTGCTTGGTGTCTATAAGGGTAGCGACATTCGCGGTACGCAGCTGTTGGCGGCAGAGTAATTAATCTTCAGCCCACGCTCTGATCAAATGGGTTGCGATGGCTCCGGTTGCCGGGACGCGCAGCCCATTTTCATGTGTGCCAGCAAGCATCGCACGCACTTCGGCTTTCTCGAACCAGCGGCCATCTTCAAGCTCCGAGCGGTCAATGGTGAAATCGTCCGAGAGCACTTCGGCATGGCAGCCGATCATCAGTGAATAGGGAAATGGCCATGGCTGGCTGGCATGATAGCCGACGCGCCCGATAGCCAAGCCCATTTCCTCAAAACTTTCACGGCGCACGGCAGCTTCAATCGTCTCGCCATGCTCGATAAAGCCTGCAAGGCACGAATAAGACCCGGCGGTGAAATGCGCGCTGCGCGCCAGAATGCATTTCTCACCCCGAATGGGGAGCATGATCGCGACCGGATCGGTTCGTGGAAAATGCTCGGCTCCACAGTTCGGGCAGACACGCTTTGCACCACCAGCGCGCATTTCGCTTTTGGTGCCGCAACGTCCGCAAAAACGGTGATTGCTATGCCACGCAGTTAACGCAGCAGCCTGTGCCAGTGCACCGACGATATCGGCGGGGACGAGGCCTTCCATATAGATGCTGCGATAATCCTGTGCCTTATAGGGAGGCTCAATGTGGTCTGGATCAAGGGGAGCCATGAGTGCCACCAGCGGGGCACCGTCCTGTAACCCCAGCAGCACCGGTTCATGCAGATCAGGCGAAAAAGCTTGAGCCTCTTTCAACGTAAACAGCACGCGAGGGGTGTTGTCTTTTGTGTAATCGAGCAACAGCCTGTTGCTGCCGAGAATCATCAACCGCGTTTCGGAAAGTTCCAACGCAGTGAAAGCCGAATCATCTTGTCGCTTCTCAGAAAGGCGGTCGATGCGGTTGCCAGCGAAGCCGACGAAACGGCTCGGTTCTGTTTCCGGCAGGTCGTAAAGGCGAAAAGCCATGATTATCTCGGAGATTGTTTCGTTTTGGGGAGCAAGCTTGGCGGGATTAGAGGGCTGCGCGGATCTTTTCGATCAGCTCGTGCGCATCTGCATCGGTATAGGTCTCGCGGATGCCATGGCCCCAGACAGGGCCGGGCCAGCCAGCATCGCCTTCATTGCGTGCGATCACATGCATATGAAGCTGGCGGACAATGTTGCCCAAAGCACCGGTATTGATCTTGTGGCAATCCGTTGCCTTCTTAAGCGCTTGCGAAACAATCGCAGCTTCAAAAGTCAGCATGGTCTGATCGAGGGGCGTCATATCGTGAATTTCAGCCAGTTTTGCACGGCGTGGCACAAGGATCAGCCACGGCCAGCGCTTATCGTTCATCAGCCGCAGCTCGCACAAGCCGAGCGGTGCTACTGAAAAAGTATCGGCATCAAGCCGTTTATCGAGTTCAAACTGTTCCATAATTGAATTCTTATCATTTTTTTTGTCTCTTCGCTTGCTTTTTGCGGCGCGCCCTCCTTGCTTTTTGCTTCACAATTGACGATATGCAGCGTGGGAGGTTGGTGGTGGACGAGCCACTCGCCAACCGGGTCAGGTCCGGAAGGAAGCAGCCCTAACGAGCCAGGCACGGGTCGCCGTGCCAGCCTCCCACCTTTTCTTTCACGGCAAGGCTGGTCTTTCACGACGTTAGAGCGCCGTGCGCCCTCTTGGGCGCTACGCATGGACGCTCTAAACTATTGAATCTACGCATTGGGCTTTCCAAAAATCGATTCCGGTTTTTTGAGCCGGTGCTGTAATGGCTGTTGATTGGCCATAAACCACTGTCGAAGGCACTTTCGTCTCCGGTCCAAACTGTTTAGAGTTTTAGGATCGGAAAAACGCGAACAGGCAACGGAAGGGTCGCAATGGACACGAAATCCGCAGACTTGGCCGCCGATGGGGCCTATCGCGTTCTCGCCCGCAAATACCGTCCTCAGGATTTCAATGATCTTATCGGCCAGGAGCCGATGGTTCGCACGCTGAAAAACGCGTTTGAAACTGGCCGCATTGCGCAAGCCTGGATGCTGACCGGTGTACGCGGTGTGGGCAAGACCACGACTGCACGCATTCTGGCGCGTGCACTCAATTACAAGACTGATTCTATCGATCAGCCGACAATCGATCTGTCCGTTCTGGGTGAACATTGTGAGGCGATCATGGAGGGGCGCCATGTCGATGTGATCGAAATGGATGCGGCCTCTCATACCGGTATCGACGATATCCGCGAGATTATCGAGCAGGTGCGCTATCGCCCTGTTTCGGCGCGCTACAAAGTCTATATCATCGACGAAGTGCATATGCTTTCCAATCAGGCCTTCAACGGCCTGCTGAAGACGTTGGAAGAGCCACCGCCGCACGTCAAATTCATCTTCGCAACCACCGAAATCCGCAAAGTTCCGATTACGGTTCTGTCGCGCTGTCAGCGTTTTGATCTGCGCCGGATCGAATCGGGTGTCTTGGCCGCGCATCTCCGCCGGATAGCGCAAGCCGAACAAATCGAAGTCGATGACACATCGCTTGCGATGATAGCGCGCGCCGGTGAAGGTTCTGCGCGCGATTCGCTTTCCATTTTCGATCAGGCCATCGCCCATGGTGCAGGCCATGTGTCGGCAGACGCTGTGCGTTCCATGCTCGGTCTTGCCGATCGCGCCCGCATTATTGATCTCTTCGAGATGCTGATGCGCGGCGATGTCGCTGGCGCTTTGACCGAGTTTCGTGCGCAATATGATGTTGGTGCCGATCCATCGGTCGTGCTGACTGATCTTGCGGACTTCAACCATCTGGTGACGCGCCTGCGCTTCACGCCTGATGTGGCGGAAGACGTTTCGCTTTCGGAAGATGAACGCGTGCGTGGCCGGGATTTTTCGCAAAAACTGTCGGTCCGTGTGCTCTCGCGCACCTGGCAGATGCTGCTCAAGGGCATTGCGGAAGTTGATACGGCAACGCGTCCTGTTCAGGCGGCTGAGATGCTGTTGATCCGTCTGGCGCATGCTGCCGACTTGCCAACGCTTGATGAAGCATTGAAAGGGCTGGAGAACGGTTCAGTTTCGGCACCACGTCCGCAGCCATCGGGTGGTGCGAGGCCAGCTGGAGGCTCCCAGCCCGAAGCGCGCGCAAGTGCGGATGCGATTGCGTCGGCTATGATGCCCGTATCAGGCGGACCTGCGACTGCTATGCGTCTCGTTGAAACACAGCCGCAACCGGTTCAGCCGCCTGCGCCTCAACAATTCGTTGATAATACGCCGCAGCCTTCGGTTCCAATCGACAGTCTTGCCGATATCGTCGCATTGGCCGACAAGTATCGTGACATGCAGTTCAAGATTCTGGTCAAGAACTGCGTGCGATTGTCATCCATCGCCCCCGGACGGCTTGAAATCGGCCTGACGGATGATGCGCCGAAATCATTGCCGAGCGATATCTCACAGCGCCTTCTTAACTGGACCGGCATTCGCTGGGTTGTGACCGTAGCGCGTGATGTTTCGGGACAGACGGTTGCGGAAGCGGAAACCGAGCGTCGCGACAATCTTGTCACGGATGCACGTGCAGACCCCGATGTCGCTGCGATTCTGGCTGCTTTTCCCGGCGCAAAGATCACTGACGTCCGTATTGCCGTTGCAGAACAGGGCGACGATGACGATATTGATCTTGATACGATTGAAGACGTGCCCGGCGCGCCTTTAGAAGACGACTGAATTTCAAAAGACTATGGAGTGAACCCATGCGTGACATGATGGGCATGATGAAGCAGGCGAAGGAATTGCAGGCCAAGATGAAGGCCATGCAGGATGAGATCGCCAATCTTGAAGCCACCGCATCTTCGGGCGGCGGTCTGGTCACGATCACGCTTTCAGGCAAAGGCACACTATCGGCTCTCAAGATCGATCCGTCGCTTGCCAAGGAAGAAGAGGTGGAAATCCTCGAAGACCTGATTATTGCAGCACACAACGATGCCAAGGCAAAGCTCGAAGCCGAAATGGCTGAAAAGACGCAGTCGTTGACTGCTGGTTTGCCAATTCCTCCGGGTTTCAAGCTGCCGTTTTAAGTGAATAGGGGAATAAGGCAGTAAGGCAATATGGTCGGGTTGCGGAAACGCAGACCGACCGTAAATTCCTACTGCCCTACTGCCCTACTGCCCTACTGCCCTACTGCCCTTCTGCCTTAATGTCCTGGTGCCATGTCCAAACGTATAGCCGGTCCTGAAATCGAACGCCTTATCCAGCTTCTGGCCCGTGTGCCGGGGCTTGGCCCGCGTTCGGCACGCCGCGCGGCGCTGCACCTGATCAAGAAGAAAGAAGCGCTGCTGATCCCGCTTGGCGGTGCAATGCAGGATGCTGCCGAGAAGGTGCGTATCTGCTCATGCTGCGGCAATGTCGATACTTCTGATCCGTGCACCATCTGCACGGATGATCGCCGTGATCCATCCATGCTGATCGTCGTGGAAGACGTGTCCGATCTTTGGGCGCTGGAACGGGCGGGCACGATGAATGTTCGCTATCACGTGCTTGGCGGGCGGCTGTCGCCGCTTGATGGTATTGGTCCGGACGATCTCAACATCAAGGGACTTGTTGAACGCGTCGCATCGGGCGAAATCAAGGAAGTGATTCTTGCCGTCAATGCGACCGTGGAAGGGCAGACGACCGCTCATTACATCACCGATCAACTGACCGATTTCGATGTGCGTGTCACGCGGCTTGCGCATGGTGTGCCTGTGGGTGGTGAGCTTGATTATCTTGACGAAGGAACGCTTGCAGCAGCTCTGCGCGCGCGAACCGCTCTATAAACATTCTGAAGTTTGGAGACAGGCATAATGGCAGGCAGATGGAACCGAAGCTTGAAATTTGCTCTCGGCCTGTTCACGGCCTGTGCCATTACTGAAGCGACTGCAGCGCCATCCAAAGCGCAAGTTGAAAGCCAGTATCGCAACTGGATCGAAAAAGACCTTTGGCCGGAAGCCAAAGCGGCAGGCGTTTCCCGTGCCATTTTCGAGCAAGCTTTCGCAGGCGTTACCATCAACTGGAAGCTGCCTGATCTGGTGATTCCTGGCGAAAAGCCAACAACGCCTAAAGAACAGAAGCAGGCTGAATTCGGCGCTCCAGGCAAATATTTCAATGCAAAGACTCTCGGTTCTGTCTCCAGTGGCGGTAAGGCGCGTCTTGGTCAGAATGCGAGTCTGCTTAAGAAGATTGAGCAGCAATATGGCGTACCGGGCCGCATCGTTGTGGCCATATGGGGTCGCGAGTCGGGTTTCGGTACAGTCAAGATTCCATACAATGCGTTTGATGTGTTAGGCACCAAGGCCTTCATGGCAACGCGCAAGGACATGTTTCGCAAGGAGCTGATCGCAGCACTTGAGATTACCTCGCGCGGTTACATTGCCAATGGCTCTATGAAAAGCTCATGGGCCGGCGCGCTCGGTCAGCCGCAATTCATGCCGACGTCTTATCTCAAACACGCCGTTGATTTTGACGGCGACGGCAAACGCGACATCTGGAATTCAGTGCCGGATACGCTGGCATCCATCGCCAACTATCTCAAAATTCATGGCTGGCAGAGCGGACGTGATTGGGGCTATGAGGTCAACGTGCCTCAGAGTGTTTCCTGCTCGCTGGAAGGGCCTGATCAGGGCAAGACATTTGCCGACTGGGCAAAACTTGGTATCAGTCGCACCAACGGCAAAGCGTTTCCGCCCAATGAAATGAAGGGCGAAGGCTTTTTGCTCATGCCCGCTGGTCGCTATGGCCCAGCCTTCATCGTGACGCCGAATTTCTACGTGATCAAAGACTATAATATGAGCGATCTTTATGCGCTCTTCATTGGCCATGTTGGTGATCGCATTGCCTATGGGGCTGACGATTTCCAGACACAATGGGGCAATGTCGGCACCATGTATCGCTCTGACATTCAGGCTATGCAGAAGCGTATGCAGGCGCAGGGCTACGATGTTGGTAAGGTTGATGGTTTGCCCGGCTTCAAAACCCGCCGCTCGATTGGTCTGTGGCAATCCAAGAATGGAATGGCGCCAACCTGTTTTACCCAGCCTGAATTGGTAAAATCCATTCGCTGAATTTTGCGCCGGAGTGATAATCTCTCCGGCGCAAAGCAACTAAGCGGCCTTTGTCAGCATTCCGTGCGGGTCGAGGACGAATTTCTTCGCCACACCCTGATCGAAGCTTTCATAGCCTTGCGGCGCATCATCCAATGAAATCACCTGCGCATTGACGATTTCCGCGATGTTCAGGCGGCCATGCAAAATGGCCTGCATCAGCTGGCGGTTATATTTGACGACCGGCGTCTGGCCCGTATGGAAAGACTGTGCCTTTGCCCAGCCAAGACCAAAGCGTAAGGAAAGACTTCCCTGCTTGGCTGCGTTGTCGACGGCACCGGGATCTTCCGTCACGTAAAGACCCGGAATGCCGATGGAACCGGCAGGGCGGGTAATTTCCATCATCTGGTTGAGCACGATTGCCGGCTGCTCGCCGCCACTGTGGCCACGCGCTTCAAAGCCGACAGCATCAATGGCACTATCCACTTCATTGCTGCCGGTCACTTCGGCAATCATATCGCCAAGGCGATCACTTGCCGATAGATCAATCGGTTCGAATCCCACCTTTCGTGCGTGTTCAAGACGTTCCTTGTTGAAGTCTCCAACCATCACGACTGCAGCACCCAGGATGCGGGCGGAAGCGGCAGCAGCAAGCCCGACAGGACCGGCACCTGCCACATAGACAATCGAACCTACCCCGACGCCAGCCTTCACCGCGCCATGGAAGCCAGTGGGTAGAATGTCGGATAGCATGGTCAGGTCGCGGATTTTTTCGATGGCCTGTTCACGGTCCGGGAATTTCAGCAGGTTGAAATCGGCATAGGGCACCATGACATAGCGGGCCTGCCCGCCAATCCAGCCGCCCATATCAACGTAACCATAAGCGCCACCGGCGCGCGAGGGGTTGACGGTGAGGCAGACACCTGTGTCCTGTGATTTACAGCAGCGGCAGCGTCCACAGGCGACGTTAAATGGCACCGAAACGATGTCGCCCACTTCGAGCATTTCGACATCGCTGCCTTTTTCAATCACTTCGCCGGTGATTTCATGGCCGAGCACGAGGCCGGGCATGGCAGTGGTGCGACCGCGCACCATGTGCTGGTCAGAGCCGCAAATATTGGTTGTGATGACTTTCAGGATGACCGCGTGATCCAATTTGCGCCCATCAGGCGCGCTCAATACTGGATCATCAATGTCACGAACTTCGACTTTACCCGGGCGCATATACACAACGCCTCTATTCCTGCTCATGTCTACCTCCTCCAGATCGACAGTGCGGATCAGTCTCGATCCGCATATTAGGCCGAGATGTGCGGGGATATACCCGTCAGGCAAGCCTACAGTGCTTATCGGTCGGGGAGGTGTTCTGTGCGCGACATGTCCGGTTCTCTCATCAGCATGTCAGCGAAAGATTTGAGAGCCTTAGTCTGATAGCGATCATTGTGCGAAAGCATCAGAAACTGTCGCTGTGGCAGCACGAAATCGGCTTTGACGAGCGTGCCCGCCGCAAGGTGGGGCGCTGCCACCAGTTCTGAAATCGCCGTGACGTAATTGCCTGATAGAACTGCAGAACAGATGGCCTCGTTGGAGGGAAGCTCCAGAGCAATATTAAGACGCGCAGGGTTGTAGCCCGCAGCGCGCATTGCATCCTCGAATACGCTGCGGGTGCCTGAACCATGTTCGCGCAATATCCATTGTCCACGAAACAGTGAATCCCAGGTGAGCAGCCCTGCATGATGCCACGCGTGATCGGGCCGCGTGACGACAATCAGCTGATCCGTGCCGACCTTGCGCAATGAAAGGGTGGGTGCCTGCACAGCGCCTTCAACGAGCCCGATATCCGCAAGCCCCGCTTCGGTGGCTTCGGTCACGCTTTCCGTATTACCCAGCGTAAGCCGCACCTCGATGAGGGGGGAGGCGGCATGAAACTGCGCGAGATAGGGCGGCAGCCAGTAGCTTGCGATGGTCTGGCTTGCATGTATGGAGAGTGTACCGCGTTTGCCGCCGCCAAGCTCGGAAAGCATACGCTCCGCCGATTGTGCCCGCGCCAGTGTCGCGCGGGCTTCATCGAGGAAGATGCGTCCGTCACCGGTCAGCTCAATCCGGCGTCCAATGCGATTGAAAAGCATCGCACCATAGCGTTCTTCCAGGGTGCGAATCGCTGAACTCACTGCCGATGGCGTCAGATGAAGTGCTTCTGACGCACGGGTTAAGTGCTCGCGTTCTGCCACCTCGATGAAAATACGTAATTGTTCCAGTGTCATAGCATTAACCGTTCGATTTAATCGAATGAATTGTGACATATAATGCGATGGAATGAACAGGAGAAATGCGGCATCTGATTGGAAAATATTTCTCAAGATGTGAATGCCAAATCAAATGACAGCCGCAACCTCGAATAAATTCAAGAACATTCTCCCCGGTCTGGTGCTTAGCCTCGCCGTCTCGGCAGTTGCTGTCGGACTTGAAAAGATCGAGGAGCACTATACGGGCAAGGCTTGGCTCGAAGCATTGGTACTGGCGATCCTCATCGGAACCGCGGTTAGAAGCATTTTCCGTCCCGGCAAGCAATTTGCCAAGGGCATCAGCTTTTCAGCCAAAATGCTGCTGGAGATTGCCGTTGTCTTGCTTGGCGCTTCCATCAGCGCAAGTGCTGTGATTGATGCCGGGCCAGGCCTTATACTCGGCATTGCCTGCGTTGTGATGATGGCGATTACATTCAGCTACGGCATCGGGCGACTGCTTAAATTGCCTCATCGCATGGCTGTACTGGTTGCTTGTGGCAATTCAATTTGCGGTAACTCGGCCATTGCGGCTACAGCACCAGTGATTGGGGCGGACAGCGAAGACGTCGCCGCCTCCATTGCCTTCACGGCTATTCTCGGTGTTGTCGTCGTGCTGTGCCTGCCGCTGCTGGTGCCATTGTTGGGCCTGTCGCATACGCAATACGGCATTCTCGCCGGTTTGACGGTTTATGCCGTCCCGCAGGTTCTCGCAGCCACCGCGCCTATAGCCACTATCAGTGTGCAGCTTGGAACATTGGTCAAGCTGGTACGCGTGCTGATGCTGGGTCCGGTCATTCTGACGCTGTCGGTTCTGGCAGGTAACAAGGATGCAGAGATGAAGCCCGGCTTCCTGCAACTCGTGCCTTGGTTCATCATAGGATTTCTCGGCATGATGGCGTTGCGTTCGCTGCATCTGATCCCGAACACAGTTCTGCCGGGCATTCAATTCGCATCCACAGCCTTGACGATTATTTCGATGGCTGCATTGGGATTGGGTGTCGATGTACGCTCTGTTGCCTCAGCAGGCGGACGTGTAACGCTCACCGCCATTCTTTCGTTGCTGGTTCTGGGGGCAATCAGCCTCGGCCTGATCCATCTGCTCGGCGTGCTGTGAGAATTGAATTTTAGAGCATGATCCGACCGGAGTGAAACGCGGGATCGATAAGATTATGCTTCAAATAAAAAGGGGACAGACAGCCCGCTGATCTACTCCTATCAGATCAAAAAGCCTTTGAGATTGTAGGCGCCGAAGCCCCTATGGATTAAGCATTTGCAGCAAAGAAAAAGCCCGCCGAATGGCGGGCTTTCTCATGTTCAGTCGAAGAGTTGGAAAACTTAGTTGGTTTCCGACTTCTTCATCGCTGCAGCAAGAATGTCGCCGAGCGAAGCGCCTGAGTCGGACGAACCGTACTGAGCAACTGCTTCTTTTTCTTCAGCGATTTCAAGAGCCTTGATCGAGACCTGCAGCTTGCGGGTCTTCTTGTCGAAGGCGATGACGCGAGCGTCAACCTTCTGACCAACGGTGAAGCGTTCTGGACGCTGTTCATCGCGGTCACGGGACAGATCAGAGCGCTTGATGAAGCTGTCGAGGTCATGATCGACCAGACGAACTTCAAGGCCACCATCGGTAACGGCTGTGACTTCACAGGTTACAACGGCGTTCTTGCGCAGTTCACCCGACGCTGCTGCTTCGCCGACCTTGTCGCCGGAAAGCTGCTTGATGCCGAGCGAGATGCGTTCCTTTTCGATGTCAACATCGAGAACGACAGCCTTGACGACTTCACCCTTGTTGTACTCTTCGATAACCTGTTCGCCTGGACGGTTCCAGTCGAGATCGGAGAGGTGAACCATGCCGTCAACGTCGCCGTCGAGACCAATGAACAGGCCGAATTCGGTCTTGTTCTTGACTTCGCCTTCAACGATCGTGCCCTGTGGGTACTTCTGAGCGAACGTGGTCCATGGGTTGTCGAGGGTCTGCTTGAGGCCGAGGGAGATGCGGCGCTTGACCGGATCAACTTCGAGAACAACGACTTCGACTTCCTGTGTGGTCGAAAGAATCTTGCCCGGATGGACATTCTTCTTGGTCCACGACATTTCGGAAACGTGGATCAGGCCTTCGATGCCTGGCTCGATTTCGACGAATGCACCGTAGTCGGTGATGTTCGTGACAGTACCGGTGATCTTTTTGCCGATCGGGTACTTCGCGCCGATGCCATCCCAAGGATCGTTCTCGAGCTGCTTCATGCCGAGCGAGATACGATGAGTTTCCTGGTTGATACGGATGATCTGCACCTTGACCGTCTGGCCGATGGTGAGGATTTCCGAAGGATGGTTGACGCGGCGCCATGCCATGTCGGTAACGTGCAGGAGGCCGTCGATGCCGCCGAGGTCAACGAACGCACCGTAATCGGTGATGTTCTTGACAACGCCTTCAACAACCTGACCTTCTTCAAGGTTCTGAACGATTTCCGAACGCTGTTC
>Ga0308158_10003299_pt1 | contig 14342 bp, 15 predicted proteins | sample PhyBR2_FD_201038 | JGI IMG/M metagenome (GOLD analysis project Ga0308158, IMG submission 201038) | Phyllosphere microbial communities from UC Gill Tract Community Farm, Albany, California, United States - DLSLB.R2 | ecosystem: Host-associated > Plants > Phyllosphere > Unclassified | place: USA... | reverse complement strand
CGTCACCGGAGCCGGTCTTGTCGCCCTGTCCGGCGATCTGGGCCTCGTACATCATCAACCCCACCAGCCGGAACCCACTGCGCGCCACGATCCGGCGGGCGAACGAGGCGGCGTCGCCGGCGGTGAACAACGGCGAGCGGAACACGCCGAGATGACCGAGCGCGGGCGCCTCCCATGAGGCGTCCACGTCGATCGCCACGCGGATGAGCGGTCGAGCGGAGGGGGCGACGACGGAGTCCACAAGATCCAGTTGCGCCTCATCGTCAACCATCAGCGTGACCCGTGAGGCGAGACGCTCATCGGCGGCGAGACGCGCGATGGCCTCGCGGTCTGCGGTGGGATATCCCAGCACCACATCGTCGTGGTCCTCGGCGAGCCAGAGCGCCTCGGCGAGGGTGAACGCGAGGATTCCGCGATAACCCGGCATGGCAAGCACCGCGTCGAGCACGGAGCGCACACGGATGGACTTGCTCGCGACACGGATGGGCACGCCCCCTGAGCGGACCAGGAGATCGGTCGTGTTGTACGCGAGCGCCTCGTGCGACACGACGGCGACGGGGGCGGGAATGCCTGCGGTGGCCTGCGACAGTGCGGGCCACCAGGCGTCGGACGCCTGCCAGGCGCGGGGGTCGGGGGATGCGGTGGTGAGCGGGATCACGGGATCAGCCTAGGTCCTCTCCCCCGCCGGGTGGGAGGCGATCACGGACGAACGCCCGGCGGGAACGCGGAAGGCCCCCGCCGACAACGACGGGGGCCTTCGGTGCGTGCCGGGACACGCACCGATCACTTCAGGCCGGGGCAGAGCGTCTGCAGCTTGCTGGCGGAGTCCGACAGCTCGGTGAGCAGCGACGGGTCCGGAGTGGAGCCGGAGATACCCTCGACGACCGTGCCGAAGGCCTGGGACATCCCGGAGACGGCGTCCTTGACCTCGGTGTTGCCGACCTTGCCGGCGATGTCGTCCAGCTTGGTGGTGACGGCGCTGAAGGCCTTCTTGGCGGCGTCCGTGTCGCCCGAGGTGAGCTCGCCCGACAGGCTGGCCATCTCGGTCTGGAACGACGTCATCTCGGTCTGGATGACCTTGCAGGCGTCTTCGACGGACTGGTTGGCGTTCGCGGCACCACCGGAACAACCGACGAGCCCCGTCGCTGCGAGTGCGACGGTGGCGGCGAGCATGGACAGCGTGATGGAACGACGCATGTTTCCCCCTCAGATGAAGCCGCGCTTGCGTGCACGGCAGGAAGATCCTATCGAACTCATCGACGGCTCACAGGCTGGGCTCGTCGGGCTTCACTACCCGAGCTCCCCACGTGCACCGTTCGGGTGCCCCCACCGGGATTCGAACCCGGACTGAAGCGGATGAGAGCGCGGTTTCCGGTTGGGTCCGGTGGAGTCACGCGCCCTTGCGCCAGACCGACTCACGGCGAGAGCATACCTCATATATAGCTCGATGTGACTTCGCCCGATCTCGGACAAAACAGCGAGTAGATAGGGAGCGATGTTCTCCCCTTAAGCGGCCGGCTTCATAACGTCGACTATCAGCCCCGCGCTTATGCCCCCCGGGCTACGGTCCATCTCATGACCACCCTGCGAGGCGCGATCCGACCGCGCACCACCCCCGACGAAACACCCGGCGAGTCCACCCCGATCACCGCGGACGGCCCCGACTACGACACCGACCCCACCGCCCTCCTCGCCGAACTCAACGAGATGGCGCGCGGTCACGCCGAGATCCTCGCGGAGCAGGCCGGCGGATGGGTCGGCTACTAGGGTCATGACCTCGGCGTGCAGCCTGCGCTCGTCGACGCGCTGCGCTCGCTCCCCGGCGCTGAGGAATGGGTTGAGCTCGGGCGGAAGCGACGCGCTGCAGGAGGACACAGCGCGCCGAACCCAGCGGCGCACCCCTGAGCTGTCACATTGCTGGAGCGGCACATCCACCCCGGCTGTACGATTGGCGGATGGAAATCCGGGGGGACTTCCAGGCGCTGAATTCTGAGGGGAACCGCCTGGATCGAATTGCTGATGACGTTGATTCGGGTCTCACGCGAGTGATCGGGCACGTCCGAGACCTTCTCACTGGCGGATGGTCAGGGGCCGCCGCAGCCGAGTTCGAAACCGCCTTCGGGCAGTGGGGACAGGCTGCGACGAAGGCTTCGAGTGATCTGCACGCGCTCGCGCAGGCTGTTCGTGCGACGGCGGCAGACATGGCGGACGCCGAGCAAGGTCACATGGACCGCGTCAGGCAGACAGGAGCCCCGCTGGACGCCGGTAGCGGCTCCCTACATGGTTCGACTCCCCCGTCGCTCGGGTTCAGCCACCTGATGGGAGAGAGCTAATGGCGCATGCGGTTCGACCTGATCAGATAGATGAAGTGGCGTCGGCGATCGTCGGCATCACGAAGGAACTGGTTGAAGCGCTCGAGGAAGCCGACGTCGTGGCGCGACGGATGCAGAGTGTGTGGGCGGGAGAAGCCGCGAACGCGCACCTGGATCGTCATGAGATCTGGCGGGATGACGCCGACCTTATCGCCAGGGCGCTGCAGGACCTCCATCAGGTGCTCTCGTCGGCTCACGCGAACTACACGGCAGCGGTGGCCGCCAACACGGCGATGTGGGGCTGACACATGCAGCTGAGTGTCGACCCGACCGCGTATGCCTCGGCCTCGCAGACATTCGGTGAGTTCTTCGCCGGTGATGTCGCCGCCGTTCAGAAGGCGCTCAACGAAGGACTCGCTGAGACCACGATGAGTGCCGGCAACGATCCAGCCGGCATGACCTTCGGTGACGCGTACGACCTTGCCGCGGGGCAGCTCGTGCAGGCACTGGATGATCTGCGTCGCGGGAGCATTACCGTGGCCGCGCTCCTTCAGCAGTCTGGGTTCAATCACGCGCGCTCTGATGCGGCGTCCACAATCTCGGGCGGCGAGGTCCTCTCCGAGGATGAGCAGCACTACGACCCCGGATTGGGCCAGTCCGTCGTGCCTCCGTCGATCGCAGGTGGTGCGATGGGCGATCCGCCCGATGGGTGGGAGATCGTTGCAGCCGCCGCCGGAATGATCTGGCCAGACGGGGACACCGGCAAGCTCCGCGCGATCGGCGCCGATTGGAGAGGCGCGGCGCAAGGGCTGAACGCCACATTGCCTTTGATCAGCACCGGGCTGACCGCGCTGGCCAGTCAGCAGTCGCCCGAGCTCGACGATGCGCGCACAATTTGCATCTCCTTGGGCAACGTCGTCACGGCCATCGCAGACCAGGCGATCGTGCTGGCACAGGCCGCGGAATCGCACGCGGACGAGATCGACCAAGCGCACTCCGACATGATCGGTGCCCTGAACGAGTTCCTCGTCGCGACTTTGGCGATCGAAGCCGCCGCAGCAGCCGCCGGTGCCCTGACCGGAGGCGCGGGCGCATTGGCGATGCAGGCCGCAGAAGCTGCAGCGATCGCGCGAGCCGCAGAACGGATCTCGCTGATTCTCGCTCGCATTCTTGCAGCCGTGAGCCTCACAGGCGGACGAATGGTCTGGCAGAGCCTCGACGTCGTCGGCGACGGCCTCAAAGCCATTCTCGCCCGCACACCGAAGATCGCTGAGGCTACGCCTGTGTCTGGTGCGCTCAAAGCGATGGACGACCTCGCGAACAAACTGTCCAGCTCGCCGTGGCCCCTGGGACCCGGCCCACGTGGGTATGAGATCGAATGGTGGCACGGCGGGGACCTCCCGCCCGGGTTCCCCACCATTGACCGGTTCACGGACGACGGTGTTGCGATCTCCATGAAGTCGATCAACCTCACAAACCCGACGTACCAGACCGCCAGCGGGATACGCAGTGTCCTTCGCGGTTACATCAAGAAGCTCGCGGCGTTCAAGGGCGGCTCTCGCGGGGATGTCAGTATTGATGAGGCCGACATCACCGGCCGGCTGCTTTACGTCGTTGTCCCTCGAGAAGCGCTCATGAACCCGGAACAGCGGGCAGCCCTCGCAGAGATGGCGGAGTATGCCCGGGAGCTCGGGCTGCAGTGGAGATTGGAGTTCCAACGATGAGCGCGCATCTCGTTGAAGTCATGTTGCGTCCGACCGGGGAGTTCTACGTGCAGGTGTTCTCCACAGCGGCGGGAAGCCGGGCATGGCGGGCAGACGGGCTTCCCCAAGTCGTCGAGGCAGATTCGCCCCCGGAGAGCCTGGGGACCACGGTGCTGTCAGCTCTGAATCGATCGATGATCGGGAAGTTCGAACGATCTACTCCGTTCGATCTGCCCTCTCAATCTCCGATCCTGGCGTGGGCAGGGGTGAAGACCTGGTCCACCTACAACCGTGACTGTCGCGTGGTCCAGGTTCGTGGTGAGTATGAAGCTGACCCGCCGGTGAGCGTGACCTTGACCCCGCAAGCGCGCGACCGCACCGGCAGCTACTCTCCCCTGTTGGACCTTCGTCGACATGACGTGCACGCAACCGATCCGGGAGAGCTCGGAGCGGCGATTCTGCGATCCATGGAGGATGCGACCGCTTAGGGAAGGTTCGGCTGGCTGGATGCCAGGTCACGCCCGCCACGGTAAGCAGAACCACCGACATCCGGGCTGCGCTCACCCCCGGGCGCTGATGAATGGGTCGCGCTCGGCGTGCAGCGGCGCGCTGCTGGGGGTCATAGCGCACCCAACCCGCCGGGACATCCCTGAGTTGTCCACAGCCCTGGAGCACCATATCCACCCCAGTTGTACGTTGAGCGGATGGAAATCCAGGGGGACTTCCAGGCGCTGACGTCCCCCGTGGCGTGGTGACGTCCATCAAAAGCATCGACCTCAGCAAAACAACCTACGAAGACATGGGGAAGCTCGAACGTGTCGTCAGGGCATACATCGACAAAGTCTCCGCTTTCAACGGTGCACGCTTCAATGGTGTCCAGATCGAACTCGACGACATCGCTGAGCGCCAACTTCTGCTCGTCATCCCCGATGGTATGACGCTCGAGCAACAGACGATCCTTGAGACGATGGCCGAGTACGCCCGAGAACAGGGCGTGACCTGGATCCTGAAAGTTGAGCCATGACCCCACACTCCGTGAACGTCGAGCTCCGCCCCGATGGCCGCGTCTTCGTCCAGGTCTACTCGAGGCCGCAAGGCCAACCGTAGATCATCGACGGGCTCCCGACCGTACGCGACAACGCCAACGATCCCGAGGCACTTGGCGCGGCAGTAATCTCCGCGTTGGGGCGCTCAACGGTTGATACCCTCCCGGCGCGCGACCTCCGCGCAGACCCGCCGTCGTCCGATCTCTTGCGATGGGCAGGTGTGCGCAGCTGGGCCGCATACACACGAGGTGCGCGATCGGTCGGAATCTACGCTCGCTACGACTCCGAACTCACAACCGTGAACATCACACCAGAGGCCCGCGAGCGAACCGGGGCCATGGTTCCCATCATGGAGCACCGCCGTGAAGGCGCCGTCGTGGAAAGCCCCGACCCGTTGGGACGTGACATCCAAGCCGCACTCAACGTCGCAACCGCATAAACCCCGTCGAGGACTACCGCGACGGGTCCCCACCCAACGCTGACCCCAGAACAACGACGAGCCCCCACCCTCCCGAAGGAGAGAGGGCCCTGCGCGCATGCACGGCAATTCGTTACCAAAGAATCGTGGCGTGATGCGGCAACACGAAACGCGAAAGACCCCCTCGTCCGGACCGAAGTCCGGGCGAGGGGTCTCATTCGTGACGGGGTCAGCGATCGCGCCGTGTCTCACGCGCTCCGAAAGGCTGTGGCCACTCTGGTGCGCGACGAGCTCGGCGTGGAGATCGCGCGAGACCAGCTCGGCCACGCGTCCGACGTGGTGACCCGGAAGTACTACATCCAGCCGCACAACGTGGGGCCAGACGCCACCTCGGCGCTCACGCGTTTCGACGAAACCAGCGAGTAACAGCGAATCGCCCTCAACAATCACGTGGAGTGCGTGATGTTGAGGGCGATATATGCCTGGTCGAGATTCATTTCCTGGTGCCCCCACCGGGATTCGAACCCGGACTGAAGCGAGTTTAAGTCGCCTGCCTCTGCCGTTGGGCTATGGGGGCTATGCGAAACGGCGGCGGGAATCACCCGCCGCCGTTTCGTCATCGGCTCACTTGCCGGCGTCGACCTTCTCAGCCTTCGCCGGTGCGGCCTCGGCCGCCGGAGCGGGCGCTTCGGCGGGGGCCGGCTTCGGACGCGAGGCGAACTCCTCGAAGAACGCGCGAGGCTCGCTCAGGTTGTACAGCGGGGCGATGTCGCGGCCCAGCCAGAGGTTGTTCCACCAGCCCCACAGCACACGCCACTTGCGCTCCCACGTCGGCATGGCCAGGCCGTGGTAACCGCGGTGGGCCACCCAGGCGAGGAAGCCCTTGATCGCGATCTTGCCGGACTGGAAGACGCCGTCGTACAGACCGAGACCGGCGACAGCACCGAGGTTCTTGTGGATGTAGTCCACGGGGGCGTCCCCGCGAAGCACGGCGACGAGGTTCTTGGCAAGACGCTTGGCCTGACGGACGGCGTGCTGCGCGTTGGGAACGCAGAAGCCACCGACGCCGCCGCCCGTGAGGTCGGGCACGGCAGCGACGTCACCGGCGGTCCACGCGCCTTCGACGACGTTCTTGTCGGCGTCGATCACACGCAGGTCGGCCTGGGCCGTGATGCGGCCGCGCTCGTCTGCGGGCAGGCCCGAGGAACGCACGACCTGCGGGTTGGCCATCACGCCGGCGGTCCAGATGATGAGGTCGGAGGGGATGACCTCACCCGTGGACAGCAGCACGTTGCCGTCGGTGGCGTCCTTGACCTGCGTGTCCAGGTGCACGAAGGCGCCGCGCTTGGCGAGGTCCTTGAGCACCCACTCGCTGGTGGGCAGGGCCACCTCGGGCATGATGCGACCCATCGCCTCGATGAGGTGGAAGTGGGTCTCGTCGAACGACAGCTGCGGGTAGTCCTTCAGCAGGGCAGAGCCGAACGAGCGCAGCTCCGCGAGCGTCTCGATGCCGGCGAAGCCGCCGCCGACCACCACGACCGTGAGCAGGCGCTCACGCTCGGGACCGGCGGGAAGGGCTGCCGCGCGACCGAAGTTCTGGATGAGGCGGTCACGCACGGCGACGGCCTCCTCGATCGACTTCATGCCGATCGCGTTGTCGGCGATGCCGCCGATGGGGAACGTCCGCGAGACCGATCCGGCCGTCACGACGATCTGGTCGTACGTCATCTCGTACGGCTCGCCGTCGGCGGGGGTGATGGTGGCGGTCTTGTTCGCGTGGTCGACGTTGGTGACCTTGGCGTTGATGACGTTGGTCTTCTTCAGGTGACGACGGTGCGCAACCACGGCGTGACGCGGCTCGATCGACCCGGCAGCGACCTCGGGGAGGAAGGGGAGGTACGTCATGTAGGGAAGCGGGTCGACCAGCGTGACCTCGGCTTCGCCCTTGCGAAGGTGCTTTTCCAGCTTCCACGCGGTGTAGAAGCCCGCGTATCCACCGCCGACAATCAGGATTTTGGGCACGAGAAGAAAACTCCTTGGATGATCACTGTCTCGGCGTGCGTTGAGAACGCGCCGATCGGATGCGTCGGGCAGCTGCGTTGACGCCGAGCATTACCAGAATAGCAGGGACAGTGGCGGCGACGAGCGGCAGGGTACCGTACAGAATCGTGGATCTGGTGGGAAGAAACGGTGCACTCGCCTTGACCGGCACGTCCGCGGCCGGCAGCGGCTCGATCTCCACCGGAGCCGCGAGCGATGAGGACACCTCGGGGTCGGCGTCCGCGCCCCGCCGGTACAGGCGCACCCACTCCTTGAGGGTCAGCCCCAGCGGGCTGTGGTCGATGGTCGGCACGTCCGCCGTGACGGCGGCTGCGGCGTTGACCAGGCCGTAGCCGTACAGAGGGTCGGGGTCCTGGCCGACGTCCGACGGATGCTGAGCGGTCGTCAGGATGCGATTGATCACGTTGTCCGCATTGAGGTCCGGGTGAGCGGCACGCACGAGCGCGGCGATGCCTGCGACGATCGGGGCGGCGCCACTGGTGCCGGCCCACTCCACCACCTTCCCGTCGGACGAGACACCCAGCAGCTTCTCGCTGGGTGCAGCGACGGCGATGGTGATGCCGCTCGTCGAGGCGCGATCGCTCGCGCGCCCGCCGGGGTCGACGCCCGCAACCGTCAGCACGCCGGGGATGGTGGCCGGAGCGCCGACGGACTCCGTGCCGTTGCCGCGGTTACCTGCCGCGACGACCACCACCACGTCGTGGTCGAACGCATACTGGAACGCCTCGTCCCAGGACTCATCCCAGGTGAGGGTGTTGGTGGTGAGCGAGAGGTTGATGACATCAGCGCCATGGTCCACGGCCCACCGCACCGCGGAGGCGATCTGCTCTACAGCGGACACCGTTGCGGTGGCGCCGAAACCGACCGAGATCGACAGCAGATCTGCTTCCGGGGCGACGCCGATCATCCCGGTGTCCGCACCGGTTCCGCGACCGGCCGCCAGCGACGCCACCCAGGTGCCGTGGTTGTTGTCGACGACGCCCACCGGGGTGCGGCCGTCGTCGCTGCCCATGCCCGACTCGTCGGTGCCATCGACGACCGCTCCATCGAGTTCGGGTACACGGGCGATCCCGGTGTCGATCACAGCGATCGTGACTCCCGCGCCCCGGCTGGTCTTCCAGGCCTCCTCGATGCCGTAGTCGCGCAGCCAGTACTCCGCGGCGCGCACCGGATCGACGGTGGGCGTGGGCGACGGAGTCGGTGACGGGGTGGCCGTGGTGACCGCCGGCGCCAGAGTGACCGCGCCCACGGCGGATGCGGGCAGGACGGTGAAACCGGCCGCGACGACAGCCGCGAGCGCGAGTCCGACCGCCGAGCGGGTCATGCCGAACCGGGCTCGACGCACTGGCAGCGATCCGGCGAGTAGGTGCTGCGCTCGAGGGCGAGGTCTCCGATGGGGTTCACGCCGGGCCCCGCCGCCAGCGCATGGCCCGCAAGCGCGTGCAGGCACTTGATGCGGGTGGGCATGCCGCCCGAGGAGATGCCGGCGATCTCCTCGACCTCACCGAACTGGGCGCGATCGGCGAGGAACGCCTCGTGCGCACGGAGGTAACGATTCTGCAGTTCCTCGTCCTCGGCCAGCAGCTGCGTGAACTCGACCATCACGCCCTCCGCTTCCAGCTGGGACATCGCGATGGTCGCCGCGGGATGGGTGAGGTAGTAGAACGTCGGGAACGGAGAGCCGTCTTCGAGCCGGGGAGCCGTGGCGACCACGGTGGGGTTTCCGCACACGCACCGCGCGGCGACGCCCACCACGTTGCGCACCGGACGACCGAGTTGGGAGCTCATCACATCGAGGTCGGTGGGGCGGAGGGGTTCGAACGGGGGCGTGGTCACCTGTCCAGCCTAACGGGCCGCAGCTTCCTGGGCCCCGTCCTCAGCCCGCGGGGGTCGCGCCGTCCGTCGGCGCGTCGGTGGGTGCGTCCGCGGGCTGCTCCGCGACGCTCTGCGTGAGCCCTGCCTCGGTGACCGATCGCAGCATCGCGCCCATCCAGTCGTTCGGCGCCTGCTCGACGGTGTCGCTGACCGGCTTCTGCTCACCCGGGAGGGCGGCAGGGTCAAGGTCGTCCACGACGAGGTAGACGACCTCCCCGGGACGGTAGTAGAACAGCCGCTCGCGTGCCTGGGTGATCACATAGTTCGGATCGTTCCATCGGTCGCGCTCGGCCTCCAGCGCATCGACCTTGTCCTGAGCCACCTGAACGGAGTGCTCCAGTGCGTCGATGCGCTGCACCTGTCCGATGTAGGTGCCCACCGTGGGCACCAGCATGAACACGGCGAAGATCACGAGCCCGAACATGATCATCATGAAAACCGATAGCCGGACGCCGCCGAGCCAATCGCGGACGTCCACGCGCTGGGCGGCACCGGATCCTCGTGACGACCGCGGCGACCCGCTCGACCCCTTCTTCTGGGCTGTGGAGTGCACCGGAGGGGTCGCGCGGGCGGAACGGGAACGCGGAGAGGGGAGATCCGGTCGTTTGGCCATGATCTCCCCTCTCGTGCTTATGCGTGCGTCAGCGTGTCAGAGCTCAGCCCTGGTAACGCGGGAAGGCGGAGCGCCCGGCGAAGACAGCGGCCTCGCCCAGCTCCTCTTCGATGCGCAGAAGCTGATTGTACTTCGCGACGCGGTCCGAACGAGCCGGCGCGCCCGACTTGATCTGACCGCTGTTCGTGGCCACGGCCAGGTCGGCGATCGTGGTGTCCTCAGTCTCGCCCGAACGGTGCGACAGCATGGCGGTGTAGCCCGAGCGCTGCGCCAGCGAGACGGCGTCGAGCGTCTCGGTGAGCGTGCCGATCTGGTTGACCTTGACCAGCAGCGAGTTGCCCACGCCCTTGGCGATGCCGTCGGCGAGACGCGTCGGGTTGGTGACGAACAGGTCGTCACCAACCAGCTGGACCTTGCTGCCGAGGGCGTCGGTGAGCGCCTTCCAGCCCTCCCAGTCGTCCTCAGCCAGGCCGTCCTCGATCGAGACCAGCGGGAAGTTCGCGACCAGGTCGGCGTAGTAGGCGATGAGCTCGTCGCTGGAGAGCTGCTTGCCCTCGAAGGCGTACTTGCCGTCGGCGAAGAACTCGGTCGATGCGACATCCAGTCCCACGGCGATGTCGACACCCGGCTTGAAGCCGGCCTTCTCGATCGCCGCCATCAGGAACTCGAGCGCGCCCTTGTTGCTGGGGAGGTCGGGGGCGAACCCGCCCTCGTCGCCGAGGCCGGTGGCGTAGCCGCCCGCCTTCAGCTCGCTCTTGAGCACGTGGTAGGTCTCGGCACCCCAGCGCAGTGCCTCGGCGAAGGAGTCGGCACCGTGGGGAACGAGGAAGAACTCCTGCATGTCGACACCGGTGTCCGCGTGGGCGCCACCGTTGATGACGTTCAGCAGCGGAACGGGCAGGACGTGCGCGTTCGGGCCGCCCAGGTAGCGGAACAGCGGCAGATCGGCCGAGTCGGCGGCGGCCTTCGCGACGGCGAGGCTCACGCCGAGGATGGCGTTGGCGCCGGTGCGCTGCTTGTTGTCCGTGCCGTCCGTGCGGATGAGCACCTCGTCGATGACGCGCTGCTCACTGGCGTCGATGCCCTCGATGGCCGGGCCGAGCTCGTCCAGCACGGCGTCGACGGCCTTGAGGACGCCCTTGCCGCCGTAGCGCGACTTGTCGCCGTCACGCAGCTCGTACGCTTCGAAAGCACCGGTGGATGCACCGGAGGGGACGGCAGCGCGCTGCACGATGCCGTCATCGAGGAGCACCTCCACCTCGACGGTCGGGTTGCCGCGCGAATCCAGGATCTCGCGGGCGCCTACAGCCTCGATCAATGCCACGTTGGATGCTCCTTGCTCGTGGAAAAAGGTTGGGTGGAGCGACGTCGGTCCGTCGCCAGTCTATCCAGCGCGACCGTCCGTGTCCGATCCGTTGCCCCCGGTGTCCGCAACCTCATCGTGAGACCTCTGCCGCGCTTGCTGCGGGGCAGGCGCCCAGACCGGCACGGGAGTCGCCGTGGCCGGAGGCGGCGGCACCGGCTGGCGGCGGAACTGACCGGTGAACAGCAGGATCGCGATCACGATGGCGAGCACGATCCAGGCCGCGACTCCGAGCGGACCGGCAAGGGCGAGATCGAGGCGTCGGGCATCGAAGAGGGCGAGGAAGACCGCCGCGGACGCGTTCAGCGAGCCGTGGGCCAGCACCGCCGGCCACACCGAGGCGCTTCGCAACCGCATCCAGCCGAGGAGGATCCCCCAGGCGACACATCCCGCCACCATCAGCAGGACTCCCGAGACGTCGGGCCGGGCGAAGTTGTAGCCGAGCAGAATGATCGGCGCGTGCCAGAGTCCCCAGACCACTCCGGTGATCAGCAGCGTGGCCCACGTGCCCAGCGGGCGCAGCGCCGGAGTCAGCCAACCGCGCCAGCCCAGCTCCTCCCCCACGGCCAGCATCGACGAGAGGATCGCGTTGAACGGAGTCGCCACGATCTGCACGATGATCACGGTCATGATCAGCTCGCGGTCGACATCTCCCGGCAGCGTGGCGGCGAGTTGCTGGGCGATGACGGACTGCTCGGGATCGAGGATGGCCCAGCCGCACAGCGCCGCAAGGCCGGCGATCAGCAGTGACAGCACCCAGGGCCCGAACAGACCGATCGCGAGGAAGAGGATGGTGCGACCCGCCGGGCGAAGCGGCCACATACCGAGGAAGCGGAGGCGGTGCTGCGCAGGCGTCCGCAGCATCAGCACGACCACGAGCATCGCGACAGTCGGCGTGAACATCATCACGGGCAGCAGCAGCCCGGAGATCGGGTTGGCCAGTCCCCCGTCGAGCCAGAGCGGCAACACCACCGCCCAGGCCAGTCCGCACGCGACGAGGACGAACACGATCACCGCGCGCCAGGGCACACGACGGGGAAGGGTCTCGGACTGGCCCGGCACGGGCGCATGGTTGGTGTCGGTCATGCTCTCATTCCTCTTTCCGCTGGTCGTTGTCCTCTCGCGCCCGATCGGCGAGAGCGGCGAGAACTCCTGCACCCCGCTCGGCATCAGGCACCGTCACCACGAACTCGCGCCCGTCATGTCTGGTGACGGCGATGGCCCCGCCCCGGCGCACCACGACGCCGAACCGGCCGCCGGGGACGTAGCGCAGACCCCAGCCGCCGAAGTCCGAGAGCGGGTTGATCTGCGCCACATCGACGGCGGCGATCTCTGTCAGCGGAATGTGCACCCGCGGCCACCCGGCCACCGCGCGCACGGTGAGGCCGGTGCCGTCCACCCGGACACGGAAGTCGGTGGCCACAGCCACGAAGGAGGCCGCGAGCGCCATGACGCCGAGCACCACCCAGGCCACCGCGGACCCGGCAGCGGCAATGAGCACCGACAGTGCGAGCGTCACCCCGAGCAGCACCATCAGGGCCACCGCGGTGCCGCGTGAGACCCGGGCCCGCTGCGTCCAGAGCGTCCGGCTGTTCTCCGGAAGGGGTGTGGCGACCGCGGGCGCGTCGGCGTCGGCGCGGACGACCAGCGCCGGCTGGAGGAACCACCCCACCACTCCGGCGAGCAGCCCCGCCCCGAAGGCGGCGGGAACATCCCACGGTGTGAGGACGGCCTCGCGCCAGTCGGGGACGTCCAGCTGGACCGCGGTGGAGCGCAGCGCCACGACCGCAAGGAGCACGGAGAGGCCCAGGGCCATGGCCGCCGACCCGCGGGAGTTATAGCTCCAGGCGCCTTCGCGCGCAGAGTTCGCCACGAACATCCACAGCAGCAGCGCGAAGCCGATGGGGAACACCAGGGCGAAGACGGGCAGCGGCCATCCGGCGCCCGAGCCGTCGGGAACCCCCGAGAACCCCCAGTGCGTGGCCGCGGGCACCGGAAGCCGGCCGAGCCACTGCAGCATGAGGATGCCGCTGACCAGTGCGATCACGGTGGGCAGCACCACTCCGACCACGACATAGCGTCGCATCGCCGCCTCGACGGCGAGCGCGACATCGCCGCGGCTCGCTGCGTGCATGCCGTCTCCTCCGGGCTGTCGGTCGGTCATCGAAAGGCCTCCTTCACGAGCGAGCCGAGGGTGTCGGCTGACATACCGAGGGCGCGAGCGCGCTCGACCAGGTCGTCGATCTCGCGGCTCAGGGACTGCCAGTGCGCTGCCGCATCGGTCACGACCGCGCCGCGGCCACGCCGCATGTCGATCAGCCCCTCCTCACGGAGGTCCTGGTATGCACGCAGCACGGTGTGCAGGTTCATGCCTAACGAGGCCGCAAGCTCGCGCGCGGTCGGCAGACGCTCCCCCGGACGCAGCTGTCCCGTCGCCGCTTCCCGGCGGATGCCGGCAGCGAGCTGCTCGAACAGCGGCTCTTCGCTCCCGGGATCGATGGTCACCAACATGCTCTTATTCTAGTTCTATTAGAATTAGTTCTCCACCAGTGCACGCGCGATTGTTGTCTTCCTACAACCGATTCGCCTCATCGCCGGGACTCGCCGACACTCGCAGGGTGCGCATCACTCCCCGTCGCCTCGCTTGGGGCATGAGTCTCTGGCTTCCCAACCTCTGCAGCGGCATCCGCGTCCGCAGTTTCAGCACGGACTGGACCGTCGCCGTCGTGGAACTCCACGTCAACCTGCTGACCCGCAACTACGTGAAGACGGCGTTCGGCGGGTCCATGTCGGCGATGACCGATCCCTACTTCTTCATGCTGGTCATGCACCAGCTGGGCAGGGACTACGTGGTGTGGGACACCCGGGGCGAGATCGAGTTCGTCAAACCCGGTCGCGGGGTGCTCACCGCCCGATTCGAGGTGCCCCGCGAGCGCGTCGAGGAGATCCGG
>Ga0308158_10003298_pt1 | contig 14348 bp, 12 predicted proteins | sample PhyBR2_FD_201038 | JGI IMG/M metagenome (GOLD analysis project Ga0308158, IMG submission 201038) | Phyllosphere microbial communities from UC Gill Tract Community Farm, Albany, California, United States - DLSLB.R2 | ecosystem: Host-associated > Plants > Phyllosphere > Unclassified | place: USA... | reverse complement strand
GCGTCGTATGGCCGCAGCGTGGCCGTCGGCGACTATCAAGGTTATATCCACTTCCTGTCGCGGGAAGATGGCGCATTATTAGGTCGGGTCAGTACCGACGGCAGCCCGATCGTATCGGTGCCGGTGGTGGCAGGTTCGAATTTGATTTTTCAAACCCAATCAGGGACAGTGACTGCCTTGGCAGTCGAGTAATACAATGAAGCCGGTAATTGCACTAGTAGGTCGACCCAATGTTGGGAAATCGACTTTATTCAATCGTCTGACCCGCTCGCGCGATGCGCTGGTGGCGGATTTGCCTGGGTTGACGCGCGATCGTCACTATGGCGAAGGCCGTGTCGGCGAACGTCCCTTCCTGGTCATCGATACGGGTGGCTTCGAACCCGTGGCCAAGGAAGGCATCATGCACCAGATGGCGCTGCAGACCAAGCAGGCCGTGGCCGAGGCCGACGTGGTGGTATTCATCGTCGACGGCCGCCAGGGTCTGACGCCGCATGACAAGACCATCACGGACTTCCTGCGCAAGAGTGGCCGTCCGGTCATGCTGGTGGTCAACAAGAGCGAGGGCATGCGCTACACGGCCGTGGTGTCGGACTTCTACGAGCTGGGCATGGGCGATCCGTACGCGATCTCGTCGGCGCACGGCGACGGCGTGGCCGACCTGGTCGAAGTGATGCTCGATACGGCTTTTGCCCAGCGTCCAGAAGAGCCGGAAGAGCTGGAAAAAACCGATCGCGGCATCCGTATTGCGCTGGTCGGCCGTCCGAACGTGGGCAAGTCGACGCTGGTCAATACCCTGCTGGGCGAAGAGCGCGTGATCGCCTTCGACATGCCGGGCACTACGCGCGACTCGATCGAGATTCCGTTCGAGCGCGACGGCCAGCAATACACGCTGATCGATACGGCCGGTATCCGCCGCCGCGGCAAGGTATTTGAAGCGATCGAGAAATTCTCGGTGGTCAAAACGCTGCAATCGATTTCGGAAGCCAACGTGGTGATTTTGCTGCTCGACGCGCAGCAGGATATTTCCGAACAGGATGCCCATATTGCCGGCTTTATTCTCGAATCGGGCCGGGCGCTGGTGGTGGCCGTCAATAAATGGGATGGCCTGCAATCGCACGAGCGCGATGAAATCAAGATCGATCTCGACCGCAAGCTCGATTTCCTGTCGTTTGCCAACATGCACTTTATTTCGGCTTTGAAGGGCACTGGCATCGGTCCATTGATGAAGTCGCTTAATGCTGCGTATGCTGCCGCCATGTGCGACCTGTCGACGCCAAAACTGACGCGTGCCCTGATCGAAGCGGTGGAAAAGCAGGAGCCGCGCCGCAAGGGTTCTATCCGTCCGAAACTGCGCTATGCGCACCAGGGCGGCATGAACCCGCCGGTGATCGTCATTCACGGCAATGCACTCGATGCCGTGGGCGAGCCCTACAAGCGCTATCTGGAAAAACATTTCCGCGATACCTTCTCGCTGGTCGGTACGCCGCTGCGCATTGAACTGCGCACCGGTAAAAATCCGTTTGCCAGAACCCCGAGCAAGTAAATCCGCTTTTTCCTATTGGGCTGTAATTAGGCTGTAATTTGCCGGTAATTAAGCTGCAATTAAGGCGCCGCCATCATAATGCGGCGCCGGCAGCCCTATGATGGCCCAGCGCACAGTTATAATAAATCGTTAATGCGCGTTGCGCGACAGCGAGCGCGAAAACAGGTTACAGTAGCTATAACAACATTCTGTCTTGAGAAGAATGTTGCATGGGCACTTGAAATCAAGCGCGTCGCCTCCAATTCTTACACAACAACATCAACAAACGGAGCTGTTATGAGCAACAAAGGGCAACTGTTACAAGACCCATTCCTCAATGCATTACGCAAAGAGCATGTTCCCGTCTCGATCTATCTGGTCAACGGTATCAAACTGCAAGGCCATATCGAATCGTTCGATCAATACGTCGTATTGCTGCGCAATACGGTCACGCAGATGGTGTACAAGCACGCCATCTCGACAGTGGTGCCGGCCCGTGCCGTCAATCTCAATATTGAATCCGAAGCGGAGTAAAGCGTTGAGCTTGACGGCCCTGCGCCTTGCACCCTTCTTCGCTTTCACCCGCGCCAGCAGCGCTGATGCCCCGGCATCGGCGCGCGCCTCAACACGTTTGCCTTCATTATGCGCGCGGCACTAGTCGGCGTTGACTTCGGTCACAGCGATTTTGCCGCCAGCATGGAGGAGCTGATGCTGTTGTCGCGCTCTGCTGGCGCGGACCCGATTTCCACCATCACGGCCAAGCGTTCGAGTCCCGACTCGGCCTATTTCGTCGGCAGCGGCAAGGCTGACGAAATCGGCGACGCCGTCGTCAACGATGGCCTGGAAATCGTCATCTTCAATCATGCCCTGTCGCCTGCCCAGCAGCGCAATCTGGAAAAGCGCCTCAATGTGCGCGTGCTCGACCGTACCAGCCTGATTCTCGATATCTTTGCGCAGCGCGCACAGAGCCACGAGGGCAAGCTGCAAGTCGAGCTGGCCCAGCTGCAGCATCTGGCCACGCGCCTGATCCGCGGCTGGACTCACCTTGAGCGTCAAAAAGGCGGTATCGGCCTGCGCGGCCCCGGCGAGACGCAGCTTGAAACGGACCGCCGGCTGATCGGCGAACGCGTCAAGGCCTTGCGCGCCCGCCTGGAAAAGCTGCACAAGCAGCGTGAAACCCAGCGCCGCGCACGCGGGCGCAATCACACGTTCTCGGTTTCGCTGGTCGGCTATACCAATGCCGGCAAGTCGACGCTGTTCAATGCCGTCACCAAGGCCGGCGTGTATGTCGCCGACCAGCTGTTTGCCACGCTCGATACCACCTCGCGCCGGGTCTACCTGGGCCAGGAAGTGGGCAACGTGGTGATCTCGGACACGGTCGGTTTCGTGCGCGAATTGCCGCACCAGCTGGTGGCGGCGTTTCGCGCCACGCTCGAAGAAACCATCCACGCCGATCTGCTGCTGCATGTTGTCGACGCTGCGTCGCCCGTGCGCATGGAGCAGATCGAACAGGTCAACCTGGTCCTGAAAGAGATCGGTGCCGATCATATTCCGCAAATTCTCGTGTGGAACAAGATCGATGCCGCTGGCCTGGAGCCGGTCGTCGAGCGTGATGAAGAGGGCGTGATCAATCGCGTGTTTGTCAGCGCGCGCGCCGGCAGCGGACTCGATCTGCTGCGCGAGTCCATCGTCGAGATGGCCAGGAATGCACCGCGCTCGGCGCACCTGTACCAGGGTGGCGGCGACGCGCAGCAGGACGATGGGCTGGCCGATGCCGAGCCAGCCGATCGGCAAACTGAGCAATATCAGCACAATCAGCAGCAGGACCAGCACGATGGCGCCGCCCCCGACCAGGCCACAGAGCCCGGCGCGGACGACCGGTTTTCCACCCACTCCAAAGTCGGAATACGATAGTTATGCTTGTCTCCCTACTCAAGAAAACAGGCTTGAAATTGTCCCTGAATGATCCCCGCTGGGGCAATCGCAAGGACGATGGCCAGAAAGCCCAAGAAGGCAAAAAGCCGGGCGAAGGTCCACCCGACCTCGATCAGATCTGGCGCGATTTCAATCAGCGCCTGAACGCCTTTTTTGGCCAGAAAAACCGTCCCGACAACGGCGGCAACAATAACAACAATGGCGGCGGCAATGGCGGCGGCCAGCGTCCCGACATGAAGGGCGCCGGCATTACTGCCGGCGTGGTGGGCGGTATTGCCGTGCTGATCTGGCTGGCCAGTGGCGCCTTTATCGTGCAGGAGGGCCAGAACGGCGTGGTGCTGACGTTCGGCAAATACAGCCATACCACCCCGGCCGGTTTTAACTGGCGCTGGCCGTATCCTTTCCAGACTGACGAAACGGTCAACGTGTCGCAGGTGCGCACGGTGGAAGTCGGTTACCGCGATTCGCTGCGCAACAAGCAGACCGGTGAATCGCTGATGCTGACCGACGATGAAAACATTATCGACATCCAGTTCGCGGTGCAATACACCCTGAAGAGCCCGGTTGACTGGCTGTTCCAGAACCGCGACCAGGAAGACACGCTGCGCCAGGTTGCCGAAACGGCGATCCGCGAAGTGGTGGGCCGCAGCAAGATGGACTTCGTGCTGTATGAAGGCCGTGAAAAAGTCGCGTACGAAACGCAGCAGCTGATGCAGCAGATCCTCGACCGCTACAAGGTTGGCGCCGTCATCACCAACGTGACGATGCAGGCCGTGCAGCCGCCCGAGCAGGTGCAGGCTGCGTTCGACGATGCCGTGAAAGCCGGCCAGGACCGCGAACGCCAGAAAAACGAAGGCCAGGCCTACGCCAACGACGTGATTCCGAAAGCGCGCGGCGCTGCCTTCCGCTTGCTCGAAGAAGCCGAAGCGTACAAGGCGATGGTGACCGAGAACGCCGAAGGTAATGCTTCGCGCTTCAAGCAGGTGCTGGTGGAATACCAGAAGGCGCCAGGCGTGACGCGCGACCGCATGTACCTCGACACCATGCAGCAGGTATTCACCAGTGCCAGCAAGGTGATGGTCGACGCCAAGACTGGCAGCAACCTGCTGTATCTGCCGCTCGACAAGCTGATCGCCCAGACCGCTGCTGCCGACGCCACCGCTGCCGCTGCCCGTACGCCTGCCACGCCAGCAGCCACCACCACTTTGCCACAGGATGCCATGCCTTCAGTTGAAGTCAATTCGCGCCGCGAACGCAGCTCTTCGCGTGAACGGGAGAGCCGCTAATGAACCGTATCGTTGCCGCCCTGATCGCGGGCTTTATCGCGCTCATGCTGCTGTCGTCGACCGTGTTCGTGGTCGATCAGCGCAAATACGCCGTCGTGTTCGCACTCGGTGAAGTCAAGGAAGTCATCAACTCGCCTGGCCTGTACTTCAAGCTGCCGCCGCCGTTCCAGAACGTGCTGTATCTGGACAAGCGCATCCTGACGCTCGACACGCCGGAGCCTGAGCGCTTCATTACGGCCGAGAAGAAGAACATCCTGGTCGATGCCTACGTGAAGTGGCGCATTGCCGATCCGCGCCTCTATTTCCGCAGCTTCGGCGGCGATGAAAAACCGGCCCGCAACCGCATGTCGCAGATCGTCAAGGCAGCGCTGAACGATGAAATCACCAAGCGCACCGTGCGCGAAGTGATCTCGGGCCAGCGCGGCAAGGTGATGGAGGCGATCCTGGCCAAGGTGTCGGCCGAAGCGAAAGCGATCGGCGTGGAAATCGTCGATGTGCGCCTGAAACGCGTTGACTATGTCGACCAGATCAACAACTCGGTGTACGAGCGCATGAAGTCCGAGCGCGTACGCGTGGCCAATGAACTGCGTTCGACCGGTTCGGCCGAATCGGAGAAGATCCGCGCCGATGCCGACAAGCAGCGCACAGTGATCCTGGCTGAAGCTTACCGTGACGCTGAAAAGCTGCGCGGTGAAGGCGACGCCCAGGCCTCGCAGGTGTATGCCGAAGCGTTTGGCAAGAATCCCGAGTTCTACAAGTTCTATCGTAGCCTTGAAGCCTACCGCGCCAGCTTCAAGGACAAGGGCGACGTGATGGTGGTCGATCCAAGTTCGGAGTTCTTCAAGTACTTCAAGAGCACTGGCGGCGCCAGCGCCGCACCGAAGAAGTAAGCACTGTCATACCAGATGGCAAGGGCAGGGCCGGCAGCGATGCCGGCCCTGTTTTTGTGTGGGCCAGCCTGTGGCGTGCCGGCAAAAAGTGCTGATTTTTTACCACTGGCAAAGATTTGCGGCCAGAAGTTATCCCAAAAGTCACACGTTTTCGCGTAAAATGCCAGGTTCGGCCTCTTGCCTGGCGCGCCCGCCGCTGCCTCGCCTGATGCATTTTTCAACTTTCTTCCGTATCACGCTCCCTCATGCCGAATTGGCTTTTGCCTGAAAATATTGCCGATGTATTGCCGTCGGAAGCGCGCAAGATCGAAGAGCTGCGCCGCCTGATGCTCGACAATTTCCGTCTGTACGGATACGAGCTGGTAATGCCGCCGATGCTCGAGTACCTCGAATCGCTGCTGGCCGGCGCCGGCAAGGACACTGATCTGCGCACCTTCAAGCTGGTCGACCAGCTGTCGGGCCGCATGCTTGGCCTGCGCGCCGACATGACCACGCAAGTGGCGCGCATCGATGCGCATCTGCTCAACCGCGCCAGCGTGACGCGCCTGTGCTATGCCGGCAGCGTCCTGCATACGCGCCCGTCTGGCCTGCACGCGACGCGCGAGCCGCTGCAGATCGGCGCTGAAATCTATGGCCACGCTGGCCTGGAAGCCGATGCGGAAATCCAGGAACTGGCGCTCGCCTCGCTGGCCCTGGCCGGTTTTGACGCCGTGCGCCTGGACTTGTCGCACGCCGGCCTGCTGCGCGCTATCATTGCGCCTGATGCGCAGGCCGTGTGCGACGAGTCGGCACTGCACAGCCTGCTGCGCGCCAAGGATGTGCCGGGCCTGCGCGCCCTGACGGCAACGTACGACGCCGTGACGCGCGATGCGCTGCTGGCGCTGCCGAACCTGTACGGCGATATCGATGTGCTGGCGCGTGCGCGCGCGGTGCTGCCGCCATTGCCGGGCGTGCAGAAGGCGCTGGCCGAACTGGCCGCACTGGCGGGATCGGCTTTGGGTCGCGCCGAAGTGGCGATCGACCTGGCCGACCTGCGCGGCTACCAATATGAAAGCGGTGCGATGTTTGCACTGTATGTACCAGGCTTGCCGAACGCAGTAGCGCGCGGCGGCCGTTATGACCACGTCGGCGAAGCGTTCGGCCGGGCTCGTCCCGCGACCGGCTTCTCGCTCGATTTGCGCGAACTGGCGCGCCTGTTGCCAACCGCGGAGCGCAAGCATTCGATCCGCGCACCATGGGGCAGCGCGCCGGAATTGAAGGAAAAAATCGCCGAGTTGCGCAAGGCGGGCGAGGTCGTGATCCAGAGTCTGCCGGGTCACAGTAATGAACAAGACGAGTTCGAGTGCGATCGCGCGCTGGTACTTGCCGATAATGGTAGTAGCTGGATTCTTAAAAACTTAGGTTAAGTATGTCAAAGAAAATTATGGCAAAGAACGTCGTTGTCATCGGCACCCAATGGGGCGATGAAGGTAAAGGCAAGATCGTCGATTGGCTGACCGATCACGCCCAGGGTGTGGTGCGCTTCCAGGGTGGCCACAATGCCGGCCACACGCTGGTTATCGGCGGTGTCAAGACCGCGCTGCAACTGATCCCTTCGGGCATCATGCGCCCGGGCGTGGCCTGCTACATCGGTAACGGTGTGGTGGTGTCGGTGCCGGACGTGCTGCGCGAAATCGACAAGCTCGAAGCGGTCGGCGTGGAAGTGGCGTCGCGCCTGAAAGTGTCGGACGCCGCCCCGGTGATCCTGCCTTACCACACTGCCATCGACCTGGCACGTGAAGCTGCGCGCGGCGCAAACAAGATCGGCACCACCGGCAAGGGCATCGGCCCGGCCTACGAAGACAAGGTGGCGCGCCGCGCCATCCGCGTTGCCGACCTGCTCAACGAACAGCGCTTTGCCGAAAAACTCGGTGAAAACCTGGACTACCATAACTTCGTGCTCGAGCACTATCTGAAGGCGCCGCGCATCGACTACCAGAAGACCCTCGACGACGCGCTGGCCTATGTGCCACGCCTGCGTCCGATGGTCACCGACGTGTCGAGCGCACTGTACGCCGCCCACAAGGCCGGCGCCAACCTGCTGTTTGAAGGCGCGCAAGGCTCGCTGCTCGACGTCGACCATGGCACCTATCCGTTCGTCACCTCGTCGAACTGCGTGGCCGGCAATGCCGCCGCCGGTTCGGGCGTCGGTCCTGGCATGCTGCACTACATCATGGGCATCACCAAGGCCTACACCACGCGCGTCGGTTCCGGTCCGTTCCCTTCGGAACTGCCAACGGACGCCGGCGTGGGCCACCACCTGGCGCAAGTGGGCCACGAGTTCGGCACCGTAACGGGCCGTGCCCGCCGCTGCGGCTGGTTCGACGCTGCCTTGCTGCGCCGTTCGGTACAGATCAACGGCGTATCGGGCATGTGCCTGACCAAGCTCGACGTGCTGGACGGTATCCAGACGCTCAAGCTGTGCACCGGCTACACCATCGATGGCGTAGCCGTCGATATCTTCCCGTCGGGCGCCGAAGAAGCCGCGCGCTGCATCCCGGTCTACGAAGAGATGCCAGGCTGGACCGAAAGCACGGTCGGCAAGAAATCGCTGGCTGAACTGCCAGCGACGGCGCGCGCTTATATCAAGCGCATCGAAGAGCTGGTCGGCGTGCCGGTCGATATGGTGTCGACCGGTCCTGACCGCGAAGAGACGATCGTCCTGCGCCATCCGTTCGAATAAACCTGCTGGACACAATCCGCCGCAAGGCGGATTTTTTTCAATCAAGCTGTTAGCACCACTTTCAAGAACAACACTATGACTACGCCACAAACGAACGACCAGCACCTGTGGGTGAACTGGGAAGAATACCACCGCCTGATCGAGCGCCTGGCGCTCAAGGTCCATGAGTCGGGCTGGAAATTTGACCAGGTGCTGTGCCTGGCCCGCGGCGGCGTGCGCCCGGGCGACGTGTTCTCGCGCATTTTCGACCTGCCGCTGGCGATCCTGTCGACCAGCTCGTACCGCGAAGACAAGGGCACCACCCAGGGCGACCTCGACATCGCCAAATACATGACCATGACCAAGGGCCCGCTGGCTGGCCGCATCCTGCTGGTCGACGATCTGGCCGATTCGGGCGTCACGCTCGACAAGGTCACGCGTCACCTGAAGGACAATTTCCCTGGCGTGACCGAAGTCAAGTCGGCCGTGATCTGGCTCAAGGGCTGCTCGGTCGTGCGTCCCGACTACTACATCGAAGAGCTGCCACACAATCCGTGGATCCACCAGCCGTTTGAAGAGTACGACGGCCTGCGCCCGCACCAGCTGGCCGCATGGATCAAGAAAGGCGAAGCCGGCAAGTAATTGCCCCTTCGTGTAGCAGAAAAAAAGACGATCGTGTATCGTCTTTTTTTTGGCCACGAGGAAATGAGCATGACCAACCTGATGACAGAACGGCTGCGCCTGGAGCCGGTCAGCGAAGCGCACTACAGCGCTCTGCGCCTCATGAACACCGACCCTGAGGTGATGACTTATCTGAATGGCGGGCAGCCCGAAACCGAAGAGGTCACGCGCGCCGCCATCAGCCGTACCCGGATGCGCTGGCAGCAATGGGGCTACTCGTGGTGGGTGCTGGTGCGGCTTGAAGATGAAACAGTCATCGGCATGGCCTGCCTGCAGCATCTCGATGGCGACAGCAGCAAACCCCATGAAATCGGCTGGCGCCTGGCGCGTGCCGGCTGGGGCCAAGGTTATGCCAGCGAAGCGGCGCAGGCCATCGTGGCGCATGCGTTCGGCGTGGTTGGCGCCCCGGAAGTCGTCGCTGTGGCCGACTCGGCCAATGCCGCCTCGATCAAGGTCATGACGCGCCTGGGCATGCAGTACGTGGGCCAGGAGCGCCACTACGATATGGACTGCGTGGTGTACCGGCTGGCGCGCCCATGAGTACGCCCGTCAAACCGCTCAATCTGGGCTGTGCCTACGGCGTGGCGTTTTCAGCCGATGGCGCCACCTTGCTGGTGCTGGGCCGCGATCTGGTGGCGTGGGACGTCGCCACGCGCCAGAAGCGCTGGCGCGGCAAGTTCATTGCCCATTGCTCCAACATGGCCTTGTCGCCCGATGGCAGCCGCCTCGCCATCAAAAGCACCACCGGACAGATGGCGGTGGTGGACGTGGCCAGCGGCGAGCTGATCGTCAACTTCCAGAATAAAAAAGACGGTGAAGGCTGCGCCCCGGCCTGGTCACCGTGCGGACAGTATCTGGCCGATGGCGGCTGGAATGGCCGTCTGCAGGTGCGCGAGGCGGCCACCGGCAAGGTGGTATTCATGCAGGAACATGCAGGCGAGATGCTGCGCGGCTTGCAGACGCTGGGCGCAGGCCAGCTGCTGGTGCAGCATGGCGTGAAAATGGTCGAAGAAGGGCAGGCGCAGCCGCCTGACTATTGCACGCTATGGCAATGGCCTTTGCAGGCCGGTGGCGCACGGCGCGTGTTGGAACTGCCGAAGTTGAATTCGTTGGTGGCGGCACCCGACGGCACGCTGCTGGCCACCTTGCATTACTGTGACGGCGCCCAGCGTTTGTCGGTATATTCAGCTGCCGACGGCCTGCTGTTGGACAGCCGAATGGTGCCTCCAGGCGGCGGCACCGGCAATACGCTACGCTGGCTGCCGGACGCCAGCGCGGTGGTGCGTATCGGCAAGGGCCAGCTGGAATGCTATGGCTGGCCAGGGCTGGAAGAGCGCGGCGCGCTGCCGTTTGTCTACCCGTGCGCGCTCGATTTTTTACCTGGCAGCGATCTGGCCGCAATCGGATCGTGGGAGAAGGGCAGTTTGCAGGCACTGCGTTTTGATGGTGCCTGACACCGGCGACGAGACGCGCAACGCTTAGGACGGGCAAGAGCGCGTATGTCGGATTAGGTGGGGCCGCCGAGGCCCTTCGGGCCGTAATCCGACATACATTAATCCTCCTGAAACTCGGCCGCCGAAGCAAACAAATCCCACGACGCGATAAACAGCGCTGCCACCACCGGGCCGATCACGAAGCCATGCAGGCCGAGCAGTGCCATGCCGCCGATGGTCGACAGCAGCACCACGTAGTCGGGCATCTTGGTGTCCTTGCCGACCAGGATAGGGCGCAGCACATTGTCGACCAGGCCGATCACCAGCACGCCATACGCAGCAAGGCCGGCGCCTTGCCAGATGGCGCCGGTGCTGAGGAAATACACGGCCACCGGCCCCCACACCAGCGCCGCGCCAACGGCTGGCAGCAGCGACAGGAAGGCCATCAGCACCGCCCACAGCAGCGGCGCCGGAATATCGAGATACCAGAACGCCAGCCCGCCCAGCGCGCCTTGCGCAATGGCCACCAGGATATTGCCTTTGACGGTAGCGCGAATCACGGTGGTGAAGTTGTTGAACAGGCGCTGCTTGTACTTGCGGCTCAGCGGAATGGACGCACGGATGCGCGCCGACAGTGCTGCGCCATCGCGAAACAGGAAGAACAGCAGATACAGCATGATGCACAGGCTGGTCAGAAATTCAAACGTGTACATGCCCACATTGATGGCCTTGACGGCCACCACCTGGCTGACCTGCGATGCGCCAGCCGTCAGTTTTTCCTGCAGACTATCGAGGCTGGTCAGGTCGAAACGGTCGAGCAGGTTGACCAGCCATTGCGGCAGCACCGACATGATCTTGCTGAAAAACGTGGCCACTGAGAATTGCCCCGAGCGCACCATGTCCACCACGCCGGCCGCCTGGTTGACCAGCGAGGCGGAGATCAGCGACAGCGGCAGGATCACCATCACGATAATGAGCAGCAGCGTCAGCATCGCCGCCAGCGTCGCGCGTCCCTTGCTTTTGGCCAGCAGCCAGCGGTAGACCGGCGCAAACAGGATCGCCAGCACCAGCCCCCAGAAAATGGCGCCGGCATATGGCGCCAGTATCCAGCCAAAGCCGATGGTGACCAGTGCGAGCAGCAGCAGAAACACTTTCTGGTGCAGCGTGAGTTGTTGCATGATCATAATAGTTTGCCAAGTAGTGGGGTTGTCTCATCATAAAGCACAGGACTGGCTTGCCGCCACACAAATGTCACGCCTGTGGCGTTGCGGCAAATCCGGTAAGCTGGCACCTGCGGCGCTTGCCCCGAGCGCCATCCACACCAGACAAGCAGATGACAGACGACCTTCATTTTTATGAGCCAGGCCATGGCCACGGCCTGCCGCACGACCCGTTCAACGCGATAGTCGGGCCGCGCCCGATCGGCTGGATCGCCTCGCGCAGCAGTGCCGGCGTACTGAACCTGGCGCCTTACAGCTTTTTCAATGCCTTCAACTACACGCCGCCGCTGGTCGGTTTTTCCAGCATCGGGCGCAAGGATACGCTGCGCAATATCGAAGAGACCGGCGAGTTCGTGTGGAACCTGGCCACGCGGCCGCTGGCCGAGGCGATGAATGCCAGTTGCGTGGCGGCGCCGCCCGAGGTCGATGAATTTGCGCTGGCCGGGCTGACCCCGGCCGCGTCGCGCGTGGTGAGCGTGCCGCGCGTGGCGCAAAGCCCGGTGTCGTTCGAGTGCCGCAGCACGCAGATCATCGAGCTGCAGGGGCTGGACGGCAATGGCGTGGGCAGCTGGCTGGTGCTGGGTGAAGTGGTGGGGGTGCATATTGCACGCCATCTGCTCAAAGACGGCGTGTACGACACGGCCGCGGCCGCCCCGATCCTGCGTGCAGGCGGCCCTGCCGATTATTTTGAAATCACCGCGGACCGCCTGTTCCAGATGCGCCGCCCGGTCTGGCCGTAAGCGGCGCCTGCTGCCGGACGTCAGTTCGGCCAGGCGGCGTCGGTCCAGTCGCGCCAGACCTTCAGGCGTGCCGGATCGGCGCCCAGCTGGGTCGCTTTCCATAGACCGTATTGCTCGACCTGCTCGGTGGTGCTCTGGTACAGCGCGTTCGAGTTCATGAAGCGTGAACCGTCGGCGCGCACGCCCAGCGGCTTGCGGGCGACATCGAGGCAGTAGCGAAAGCCCGCCACGTCTTCGGGTTCGCCGAGCATGGTATTGGCAGGGTCGCAGCGTCGCCAGTTGGCAATCGGCTGGTTCACGTAGAGCGAGTTGAACATCAATATCGAGCCATTGATGACCTTCAGATACATGCCGTCGGCCACCTCGTCAAGAAAGTGAAAGCGCGTGCGCCCGACACCATCGCGGTTCGAATTGTCGAGGTAGTTGGTGGTGCTCAAGTGCTTGAGCACCTGGCCCCGACCGTAGCGTCCGGCATTGGCGACCAGGTCGGGCTGGTTGGGATCGTACAGCACGATATCGTTGTTGACGTACTGCGCCGACTTGATGCGCGCCTGCAGCAGGCGCACGAAGTGGGCGCTTTGCGCGGCACGCGCTGCTGGCGTGGCGTCGCCGACTTTCTGTGCGATATAGTCGTCAAAGGCGGTCAGGTAGGGCCAGTCCATCGGGAAATTGACCCAGTTGCTCTGGCCGCCAGGATTGACGCTCATCTGCAACTGATACCACTGGTTGCTGCGGTAATAGGAGCCCACGATATTGTCGGTTTCCCACGCCGTGACCCATTCGCGCGTGACATGGCCGTCGGCCTGGCGGTCTTCCTGGTAGACCATGTGCGGTGCCAGGAAAAACAGGCTGACCGAGTTGAACGGCCAGCCATGCGCTTCGCCGCGGCCTTTCCAGGCGCCGGTGGTCTTGTCCTTGTCGCCGATAAACCATTGCTGGTTGCCTTCAAGCGAAAAGTCCTGCGCCATTTCCCACTGCTTGACACTGTTCCAGTGCAGCATGCTCGCTACCGCGCGCTCGATAAAGGCATTGGTGCTGAACGCGTTCGGCTTGCCCCAGGCATCGGTGGTCGTGCTGGCCGCCAGTTGCTTCAGGTTCGCCCCGCCCACCTGCGCGCCGGTCTGGCCGCTGCCGGCGATATGGTTGCCGCGTCCGCCCCCCAGGTAGTTATAGCCTTCCCATCCGGCGATATAAAACATCTCCATGATCTGTGCGCGCTGGTCAGGCGTCAGGTGGCTCCAGTCGGCCATATTGCCGTTCGGATTGCGGTGTGCGGTCAGCCAGCTGATCAGTTCCTTGTATTTGCCGTTCGGATTCTTGGTGCCGCCCTGGCCAGGAAACGCCGCGCCATTGCTGAAGCCGGAGCCATCGGCACTGGTGGGCCAGACGTCAAGCGGGTGGATGGTCGGCAGCCACGCGTTCCAGTCGGGGAACTGCAGGGGGACGGGAATTTCCCGTGCATTCATGGTGGCGCCGGCATTCATGACGGCGTCGACATCGTTTTGCGAGATGGACAGTGGCTGTTTGACATCGCGTCCAAACAGCGCTTTCAGGGCATCGGCAGGCGAACTGAGCACGGCTTCAAGGCCGGCGCCAGCCGACCAGGCGGTAGCGCAATCGTCGGCGTGGCAATCGAGGCCAGGGCCGGGCTGGTAGGGCGGGTTCCACGGGCGTGCTTTTGCCACATACGGCACCTGGTCGAGCGAGGTGCGCAGAAACGCGGCAACCTGGCGGCCCTGTGTGTCGCTCAGGCCGTGAAAGCGGCTGCGCTGCACGATGGCGTTATTGGAATAATTAAAGTACTGCAGGTCGCGCCCGTTCTCGGCATGGCAGGAGGCGCACGCCGCCTGCAGCTTGCGCGTGACGATGGACGACTTGTCGAGCACGCCATGGCCGTACCACAGGGCCTTGCCGGCAGCCACATCGGCCGCACTGGCGCT
>Ga0308158_10003294_pt1 | contig 14362 bp, 13 predicted proteins | sample PhyBR2_FD_201038 | JGI IMG/M metagenome (GOLD analysis project Ga0308158, IMG submission 201038) | Phyllosphere microbial communities from UC Gill Tract Community Farm, Albany, California, United States - DLSLB.R2 | ecosystem: Host-associated > Plants > Phyllosphere > Unclassified | place: USA... | reverse complement strand
CCTTAGGCGCCTCCAACCACGCAGGCCCCTTCGTCTAGCGGTTAGGACGCGGCCCTTTCACGGCTGAAGCACGGGTTCGATTCCCGTAGGGGTCACCATTTGTGCATTATCAAGCACTTAGCGGTGAACGAGGCAGGATTGTCTCGCAGTTTTATCTCACATTCTTAGCGGCAAAAAATCGGTCCCCTTCATTGGTCGGTGACGCTAACCTTCGGTCATGAATAAGCCGCCACGTAATCCGACTTGGTCTAGGGATGAGCTAACCCTCGCGCTCGACCTGTACGTCCAAACCAACGGCAATCCGACCGGGAAGGATGACGAGGCATTAGAGCGGCTATCTACGGTTCTAAACAAAATGCACCGGCTTAACGGCGTAGCCGGTAACGACACCCTTCGGAACCGGAACGGCGTCTATTTGAAGGTAATGAACTTCCGTTCTTCCGACCCAGCTTTCCTACAGCAAGGTAAGGTCGGGATGACTCGAGGGAACCGCCTAGAAGCCGTGCTGTGGAAGGAATACGATGGGCGTCTAGCTGATCTAGCAACGGACGCCAAAGCGATCCGAGACACGGTCACCGACGCCGATGAGGTAGCGGTGGCAAAGCTGCCGTCAGCCGAGCCTTACGAGGGCGAAGAGGGCGGCGTCATCATGCGCCTTCACAAGCGACACGAACGCGATCCAAAGCTCGTAGCGGAAAAGCGCAAATCGGCGGCTGCGACGGGTAAGCTAGCGTGCGAGGTATGCGGCTTCGACTTCAAGGTAGCGTATGGCGAGCTTGGGGAGGGGTATATCGAAGTCCACCATACGAAGCCGGTCCATACCCTTCTCGCCGGCAGTAAGACGAAGTTGAGCGACCTAGCCCTGCTCTGTGCGAACTGTCATCGTATGGCGCATCGGAAGCGGCAGCCCCTATCTCTCGACGCGGTCCGCTTGTCACTGCTTTAAGTGTCATGTTCGAATGGCTACTCCGTCTCCGCCAGCGCCGCAGCTAAATCACTGATTTCGTTTGATTTTGGTTGCACCCGGTGTTGCTGACCAACAACCCGCCCAACATATTGTTTGGGCGCTTACGACGTTGTTCGGGTTGGTTTTTCGCGGTCATGAAGCCGCCCATCACGAACTCGATGCACTTTTCCGGAGGCATGCAGGCGGTTGTCATATGCATCTTCGTGTGGCGGCTACCGCGTTGCATTCCTACAACGACCTGCGCATTGACCTCGATCCTTGCTGGTGGCCCTATCTAGGGTGAGCCGGCGTTTGCTATTGAAGGGCATGGGATCGCGAATGGCAAGACGAGTATCAGAAACCCGCGGGAACCGCATGCTCGGTGCGGCGCGGAATGCCAAACAGGATGAGTTCTACACGCAACTCTGGGAGCATCTAGCACTTAGTTAATCGTCGAGGCTACTGCTATAGCTGGTGCATTTACTTAACGATCCTAGTCGTCCTTCGGATCGACGATAAGGGCTAACCGATATACGGCAAGTGCCGCGCCAAGTATCAGCAAGAACGAATATATAAGTAATAGATAACCTATAAACGAACCGGTAAAGCGGAGTGCATGCAAAATAGGTATCGCAGCGGAATGGCTTCCCGACACGAACTTTAAAATATCAGTAATCAAAGTTCCTTGATACACAAATGCCCATAAAAGTGCGATAACCTGCACAAGTATAAAGTGGAAGAATGTAGCATTGACCTCTTCCAACCGCGATGATCCGCTAGGTCCCAAACTAGCCTTCATCGCACGCTTTATTCTACTGGTAACTAAACTAAATATTATAGAGTAAGTCCCCAAACTGAAACCTAACAGATTAGGGATCAGGCTCTTGCTGGTTTCTGTCCAGTCTTTGGTCATCCAGCTCGAATAAGATATTGACGTCACGACGAATGCGATCGCAAATAGAGGCGACGCAAACACCGCCGCCCACCCCCCGTAAGCTCGAAAATATCTCCGAATATGCCTAATAAAAGGATTGGCTTGCTTAAACATTAGCGTCCAACCAACCGGCGGCCAATAAGCCCACGAAACGCTTGCTCTTCGGTCTGTACTTCCGGATCAAATTTGTCTTGTAATATTCGGTGGAATCCGTCGCTTGACTTTTCTACCCTACCATTTTCATCCCGTCCGCTCACTTCCACTAGACCGTTATCTAGGGCGGCCTCACTGGCTTTGCGTATGCCAGGAGTGGGAATTATCGACTCCCCAGCTTCCGCTTCGAACTCAAAGACCACTTTTCGGCTGTTGGACTCGCCTAACTCTCGCTCGATGTCTTGTTCAAAATCGTCGCCAAAAACGTCTGGGTTAGGTCGATTGATTGTTATTCTTACCTTTTTAATGCGAGGAATGGAGAACATGGTATTGAGCCCTGCCTCGCTTTGAATGGCATTGATCTTCGGCCGTGGATACTTCGCGAGCATCGATGTATCTTGTGATAAACCCCAAAACAATGAAATAGATTGGTTGACCGAAAGCACTTTGCCCTTCGAGTAAGTTTGGAAGTAAAGTCTATGTATATTCAAATCGAAGGAAAAGTAAAATGCAGCTGCGTTGGGATATAAGTGATCAGGTATATTTATTTGCGATAACTGCGCGGAGTTAGCCTCCGTCAATTGGGCAGCATCAAACCATGATCCCCCGGAGTCCAGTCTGGTAAATGTAGTTATCACACCCGAAATAAAACCATCGCCGGATTCCTCGCGGTGAACTAACGACAGAATGCCGTAACGATCGCCTCGTAAATGAATGGGTTTTTTGAGGGCATACGCATCCAGTATGAAGGAGCGATATATGTCCGGGCTATGAGGATGCAGCGCGATGTTCAAAACACCGCTAGCAATCTTAATCTTTCTCGCCATTCTAAATCGACTCCCCTGTTGCCCCGTAGGTCTCATCCAACCGGCTTCGGATTGCAAGGATGCGCGCTAATGCAGAATACTGCGAACCCGACTGCGAGCGAAACGCGTCTGCGGGGGGGGGGGGCGACATCCTGACGGCTAAGCGAAGGCATCGGCGACCCAGTAGGCTGATTACTCCGGCGGTGTCGATAACGCTCCATTCGACGAAGCATGGCTTAGGGCTTCGGAATTAGCCCCTAGGGCTTTCTGTGTGGCGGGATTTGTTGCCCTAGTTTCGGACCTACGACCGCTCAATGGCCCGCTTGATCTGTGCCGCACTCCATACGTCGCCCCGAGGCGCTGTAATGCCTTCTGCGGTAAGGCGCAGCAGTCTGCCTTAGCTGTGCTGACCTTTCGCTCTTCGCATGTTCGACTGACGCAAGAACGCCACGCGCACGCTGGTCGGCAAAGCTCAGGCGGACGTTGGCGCTCACCGCCGCCGCCCTCCATGGCAGTAGGCGACTTTGTAGGCGCCCCACCGGACGAGCGCCCGCATTATAGGCTAGCGTTATCGTTTACCTGGGGCCAATTTAGGCCCATCAAGAACGATGATGGCAAGTGCAGAGATCACTCTCGATGGTATTACAGGCTTCCGATTGTTCTGTTTGTCGTTAACCAAACCTGCTGCGCGAGTCCGGGTATGAAAATGGCTGGTTGGGACTGCGTTACCTCCTCCCTCTCTCGATCGTTTCTTTCCGAAGACGTAGCCGTTGCAGTGCACATTTTTCGCATGCCCCACGCCAGTAGATGGACGCTAAAGGTCAGCGGGCTCAAAGGTATGGACGATGTTATTGCAACTGGGTTCATTTCAGAGCACGCGGCCTGCGCTGCTTTCATTGCCCTCATGGCTGACGATGACCGCTTGAACGTGCTCAACGCCGCGATGATAGTGCCGTTCGACGCGGTAAAGCTCGACAGTTAGTGCTGTTTGTATACTCGCTTTACGAGTCGTCAGGCGGTGCCAGTCTCCTGTCGCTCGATTGCTAGACCCATTAAGCGAATCGCTGCCTTCATTTTCGTCCAGTCCTCCTCAGAGGCCGCGCCCTTGAAACGGTTCGCGGCCCAGAGGGTGAGCTGCATATTCTCCGACTCATAGCCTTTGCCGCTGTCGATCCTGTCACAACTTACTCGCATCCAAGGGTTGGCGGTGTCCACGGACAAAGCTGCTCCCGTCAGCGCGCAGTTTCCCGCCTGTCGATCCCATAACGTCCGCAAAAACTCCTCTATGTCAGATCGAGCGTTGAAAGTGGTGCCTTTACTCTTAACGACCTTGGCGACGGTCTGACCGTTCGACCACTTTACCGTCTTGATTATAGATCGAGCCATTCGCGCGACCTCTGAGTCGACGGTCTGCTCTCTACTAAACGCATCCAGCAATCCCTGTGCTGATTGTCGTAGGGTCGCCGGAAGTTCGTCGGACCCAGGGCGTAAGCCGTTTTCGGCCTTATAAGATCGAACATAAGCCATTAAAGGAGCAAAGAGCTGAACTGCTTCGTCGAACTGCTGTTGCAGGTCTATATGGCCCTCGTCCAAATTATCTAATGAATAGTATCGCGATATGGACGCTGCTCCACGCCGTTTACCAGCAGTCGAATGAATATTGGATAGTAGGTCGTGAACTGTCTCATATTCGGCTGCAAATGGCGTCATCCGGGTCTTTTCACGAAGCCACCACCCGCCGCTCTCGATTAGTCTTGCAGATAGCTCTTTCACTAATGCGTTATTTGGCGTTGGGAACGAGTCGAAAAGCCGAGGGACCGCTTCTATAAGCTTTGACTTAACGTCTGCCGATGAAAATTGTCCGCGATGTATCGCAGCAGCAAAGCCGACCTCAACGCCTCTGCCTGACGCGATCATAAAGATTTGTGGCATTCCAACGACGCTCTTCGAATCTCGGTTCGACAGAGCCCCCCATAAATCCTTTGGACGCTGCAACCGGATACCACTAGCCTCGAAAAACCCTGACGTGGTTGACGCCGTAAATTCGATGTGGCGAGACGCCGCGCTATCGACGACCTCTTTAATGGCACGGTGTATCCGAACGAACGCGGACCGATCATTCTCGGTCAGGACCTCCGCCCATGATCGAGGCGGGGCGTTTGGAAATTTTCCAAGTATGGAACAGTCTAAACCTGTAATCACTTTCATGGCACTTGGATTCCTCGCACCTATTACTACTTGGGAATGCCATAACTGCGGCTTACGGGGAATCGTATTTCATTCGTATCAATCTTATTGTTCGCTGCCTGAATGAGGTCTACTCCAAGCTTGTCGCAAAGCATCAATAAATAAAGAAAGACGTCGGCAGCCTCGTCCTCGACCCTCGTCTTCAATTGCGAATTTGTAGAACCTGATTCTAGCTCCCACTGAAAAAGCTCTAGCAATTCGCTTGCCTCAACACTTACTGATATCGCTAAGTTCTTTGACGAGTGAAATTTTTGCCAATTCCGCGCGTCGCGGAATGATCGCAAACGAATAAGTAGATCGGTCATTTCCTGGGTCATGGCACGCGATCCTTATCAACCGGTCATTTTCACGCATTGCTACAGCAGGTAATCGAGGACCGGGAGCGCTCATCACCGACAGTAGCGGGTACGACGTTCGTGTCCAACGCGATCACGACGATCATAGCGGCAATGGGGCTATTAATTGCAGGGGCGGCGTTCCCCATTCACGCCGATGCCTACGACTTGGGCAAGGCACTCGCTAGAACGGCAGAGATGAAGCTTACATCGGTTAAGCCGCTTAATCAGGTTGAGCGCTGCATCTTCCTATCGGATTTAGCCGCGCCTCCAATCGCCTATCGTTCGCCGGATGGCATGCGTTCCTTGATTCATGGCGGACATAGTCAACCGATCTTTGTCTCCGAACTCCTTCGTACGCCTACAGGTACGGACGTGATCGTTTGGCGGGCAAGGGGTACGTTGATAAGATTGCGTTGTGCCTCTAATCGATTTCAGTGTCCACAAGCCTGATTAAACGTACGGTTGCGCCCGCTTAAGAGTTTCGTCCCGATATCGCAGTCATTGCTGGTCCAATTGGGTATCTATCTAAAGCGAGCGCATGCATATTACTTTTAATTGTACGCGTATGTATTCTTAATTCTCTTGGCCGCTCGATCTAGTTCCGGGTAAACTGTGCTCTCGTTAATGCCAAGAAGTTTTAAGGATTCCCTGATGCCTTGCTTCTTATTGGCAGGCACAACGTAAAGGGTTGTTTCAATTCTCTTCGCGAATTTTATAGGTACCGGAGGCGTCAGACCACTGATTATGAAGCCGCCTGACTGTGCTAGGATTCTTCTGTTGCTCATCTTGGGATGAACGTAGTACGGCTTAAAAAGGTCTATAGGGTTTATAATCGGCAAAAAGTGAGGCTTCTCTTCTTTAATGAATTGATGAAGTCTTTGGATGGTAGGGTCTTCATTTACTCTTGTCCGCTCGTCTCGCGAAGGCGTTCCAAGCTCGCGGCTACCACGAAGAGCTATGATCGCATCCTTTTCGTCGGCGGTCATATTTGCAAGGTTCGCGATACAGGCCACCGAGTCACTATCGTAATATTTTTCCCGTTCACTTGGAACTGATAGTGCGACTACGCATCCGTCCAGCGCCTCATGATCGGAGCTTTCTTCGGTTGCAAAGTACAAGGCGATAAGTGGGTTAACTGATACGTCCATTAGCCTCGTAGGTAGTCCGAAGTGTTGCATTCGCACTAATCGATCGAACATAGTACGATCTTCGTTAAACTCGTTCGGGTGAACTGACATAAGATCGCGAATCGCGCGTTTCTCGCATCTCTCTAGTCCAACTAAATCAGGCCTCATGAGGCTTGGAACTGCTGGCCATGACGCGTCTTGCTGACCCCTATAGCATTTCAGGTCATGTGACGACGAGGCGTACTTTGTAATTTCTGATATAAAACTGGAAATGTCTAATACTGTGATAGATGGCGTGACAGGCTTAGGCATGAAATATCCTCATTCCGAATAATCGATGAGCTTGCCATCATGAAATTCATGGTCAAGCGATCGAACCTGAAAGATCGATAATGAAGCATTCCGAAAGGCGAGCCGACTGGGGGCGCGACCTAGGGGCGGGCATGACGTTCCTCCAAAGCGCCGCACGCTGCCATGAGAGCGCAAGGAGCCGTGCTCAACGGGAGCTCGGCTTATTTGTGCATAGCCGTCCGATGGCCACACGTCGCGCCGGTCGTTCCATCTGGGTAAACTCCTGCGAGACAGCTGCTTGATACAAAGGACTCGTACCAATAGGGTTGACTCTCGCTCCATGAGACACCTAAGAAGAAGTCTCTAAGAAGCTAGTGGGACAAGTCGCGATGACAACGGTACTCGGATACGCCAGAGTCAGCGCGAGTGACCAAGATTGCAGCGTACAGGAAGATGCCCTTCGCGCTGCCGGTTGCACACTCATCCGATCAGAAAAGAAAAGCGGTACGACCACGGACGGACGGCACGAGCTTGATACCCTGCTGTCGTTCATCCGCGCCGATGACGTGCTTATGGTAACGCGGATCGACCGCCTAGCAAGGTCGGTAGCTGACTTGGAAAAGATCGTGGCAGCCTTGAAGGCAAAGGGAGCGTTCCTTCGCGCTACCGAACAGCCAATCGATACCTCTACCCCTGCCGGGCTGGCCTTCCTGCAAATGCTTGGTGTTTTTGCGCAGTTTGAAACCGCAATACGTAAAGAGCGGCAAATGGAAGGCATTGCCCGCGCCAAGGCTAACGGGGTCTACAAGGGCCGTAAGCCGTCTGTGGACGTGGCTGCGGTGCGCTTGCTACGGAACGAGGGCATCGGCCCTAGTGACATTGCCAAGCGCCTCGGCATTGGCAGGGCAAGTGTTTACCGGGCGTTGGAGGCGCAGTACTGATACCAATAAGACCCGATCAACCTGGCGCAGGGTGGACTTTTCGCCATTTGGCCGAGCAAAACATGCTGATAGTTTGCGGTTGACGATGGGGGTCTTATTCTACCTCGCTACCGTATTGAAGTTCCAATACCAAGTTGACTTGCCCATCATTAAGATATTGCTCCGGCAACCCGAAATGCTTATCGTCGCCTAGCATGATTCCAAGCTGGTAAAGTCTTAGCATCCGTCCAGTTTTACCGTTCCCCCACTGATAATCACACCATACCGCAATCGTGGCCATCGCAATGCGCCCGATATGGGTGTCCCTAAAACAAAGGTCCTTGAACCTTAGCTGGTAAAACATAGTTACTGTTTCCTCATCACCTGGTAGAACCGGAAATCCGTTTTCAATTGGTGCTACCCTTGGAGGTTTTCGCAGCGATGCGAGGACGGACTTATACCCATCAATACTATATGACTTTGTATCTCGGAAAGTCTGAACGTTTACCGCCACCGTCCTGCCCACGTTACTAAGGCGGATTTCAATATCAGCGGTAATGACGCCGCCATTGATCTGGCCACGGCAAATGTTGGCTGATAGCCGAAGCCAAGGTCTAAGATCGCTTTCTGCAAACTCTCTATCTTGCAATAAGGCGATCTGACCTTGCTTAATCGTCATAACTACCGCGAAAATACCTGCCAAACTGATTGGGACTTGAAGTCCCGCCAACAGTGCAGACCACCATGCCCAGTTTGTCGCGCTCTCTTGTGCTACTAGTGCTGCGATAGCTCTGACGCGATCCTCGTCTTGATCGCGTTCAGCTTTGCACTCTTTCTTGTTTAAGTCTTTCGAGCAAATAGCGCCGCTTCTTGCGAGCCTAGCCCCACTTGCGGACAGATTTTTGCGATTGCCGGCCTCCCCACTTGCATACATAAAACCGGACCAGCAGAATAATTCAATCACGATGAACAATATGGCTGGATAGCCCCAGCGTACAGTGCGCTTGCTCATCATTCGCCAACCCTCTCAATAACATTCAATCATCTCAATCGTCAGGATGGGGTCGGCCCACCAGCACATCGATCGATGATTCCGTGACTACGATACCCTCCTGTAAAGCGGTTTGTGGGTTATAGCATCCGCCACTAACCAGTATGGAACCGTCGTTTATATGCCTGCGGGTTGTGCCGAGCGTACGCCATCCGGTATGTTTCAGGGGCAGGCAAAGGCTTAACCAATTATTAATACGTACGCATCGGCTCCGACGGACAGGATGGGAAGGATTGTCATTTGCACCAAGCCGAAGTCCTGGCCGATTCGGACCTTTATTGATAGGGTCCTTTACCTTTGCCGGGCCCGATTTAGGTTATCCTCACACTTAACTTATAGCATGTGCCGCGGTTGTGCATCGGGTATGGCATGATAAATATAGGCGTGCGACGAGGGCTTCGGTGAAGCAGAAAATATCGATGATTGTTTGTGAGAGACGCGTCGGATGAAAACTTCGCTTACGACGGACAGACTTGCCCCTGGCTCACCAGTAAACAAGCGCGATTACTTCGATATTTCATCGCGACGAGGGCTGCCCATGCGATGCCCAATTCTCGAGCAATGCGAACGTCGTCGTTTTACTATCAGAACACGACGTGCCGAAGATGGTGAGTATATGGTCACACCACCGATTCCATTAGAGCCAGTTGTACCCATGATCGAAGATGCATGCAAAGTTGGAGGAAACAATAATTTCTTTGTGCGGTGCCTTTGCCCGGAAGTAGCTCTGTTTGAGCATAGTGACGCCATGCCTGGATTTGCCGGAATGCCCATGACTAGCGGTGAATATGACAAATACTTTGATGTTCCATATCATCTTTTAGATACTGGACACTTTTCCGAGTGCGCTGAATACGTACAGTCGGAACGAGATCAAGCCGCTGGAAAAGCCGGTAAACTTGCCATGGGCACGGAAAACGGTGGAGCCTTATCGTCAAATATCATAAGCTCTAACGACGTAACATTTAATATTAACTCATTCAATAATCGAGAGCATCAGCCAACCGGTAAGAGTGTTTTTGATTGGTTAGCGCTTGTTTTTACTGTAGTTGGATTAATGATTGCCATAGCGGTTTGGTTGTATGGTGACAGCATACTTAACTAACGATCATGTCACGTTTTGACATTGTTTACTCAAATCTAGTCCTATCCACATTTTGGGTGGAAATCAGGAACCTTGCAGCAACAAGGGGCGGGGTAGGTAGGTCACTGTATCTCCCGCCCCTATTGCTATCGGCTGGCACCCGGCTGCCCTTCTAAATCAAATGCTATCGGCGCTTCTCGGGCCATCGGTCCTTGATCTTGAAAACCGGTATTACGCCTATCCGCTTGCGAAAGGTGTCAGCTAGGATTTCACTGGCCGTATCGATATTATAGCGCTCGACAAGCAATGCATCGTGAAGAGGAAGAGCGGTGATGCCATGGCGCAGTCCTAATGCCTCGACCGCATCAATGATGGCAGAACTTTCAAGATATTGAAGGTTCTGCCACCTTACTGTCGAGTGAGGCCAGCCGTGTAGGATTGGGTGTTCGTCAATCACTGCCGCACGAACAGTATCAATACCGTATGCCTTCCGAAGATTGATACCCTTATCCTCTATCAACTTCTCGACCGTTTCGTCCGACCATTTCGAATGAAAGCGATCATACCCCAACGTCATGGCGATCCACGCTTTGATAACCTCCCTTGGGATTGTTCCGAAGGTGTAGGGGTCAACCGACGGATCGGGTGCAATTCCGCGTTGGGCGTACAGGATAGTTAGGAAGCTCGCCCGTATGTCGAGTTCGACCACAGGCTCACCGTTGATCCGCATATCATGGCGGTGATGCTTCTCCATGTTTTGATAGCTCACCCCGGACGCCTTGGAATAGAGCCGACCGCCCATGTTGTAGGCGAAACCGGGTTGGTCCCCATGGTTGAAGATGCGAATGAACCCGTCATGCTTGCAGCCGGTAATTAGCTGCGGTGCCATGTAAGTATTGATACGGTTTACCTGTTCGGCGGCAGCGATGTATGCCGGATCGGTCTTAATGATGGGGAGCTTCTTGCCCTTGTCCTCCTTATCCCAAAACTGCCGCTTCCCCCGGACGATGACGGGGTGCGCCATTGCAGTAGGTCGTGGAGCAGGGGCGAAATGGGACCGCCAGTTACCGGGGGTGATGCCGTAGCGAAGGGCTAGTTCTAGAAGGGCTGGCTTTGCGCGGTAGCGGGCCGTGTCCCCCTCTCCCTGCCTATGTGAGCCTAGCCAGATACCGGGTTTATGATGAAGTAGGTCCAGCGTCACCAAGCCGTTCAGGGCATCGATACAAGGCCGGTAGCCGATCCGTTGGCCTTTGAAATCTGCTACGCCTCGCGGTCGGTATAGAAGCCGTTCATCGGACTGGCTTGCTATTGATAGCAGGTCCGCTAGAATCGCAGCTACGGCCTGTCTTAGTTTGTTTGTTACTCCATAGAGCTTGTCTAGCGTTGAATGGACTGAGTCCGCTAGGTGGTTGACTAAGCTTAAAGCCTCTCTTGTTTTTGCTGCATATGAAAGGCCCATATACCTGTCTTGTAGTTCATTAGTATTGCAATCTAATCTTGTTAATCCGTTTAGTTTTATAGCCATTATATATTGACGTTCTTTCTGACTTACATATTATCTTTTTACTAACAATCTTGTTAAGAGGGCAAGGGAAGGAGGGGCAGGAACCCCATAGGTGTTACGTTTTCTAATAAGTTAAGGTAAATTACAGATATATTTAGCAGTTCGATGATTCGGACGTTAATTCACCGGCAGACGGTGTTTATATTGAAACTGAATCAACTAACGGCTTCATTAGGCGCCACGACCGTAAGGCGTAGCTGGAACGACTGGCATGGTTGGTTAGGCTGGATGCGTTCGGATTAGATCGGGGAAATCTAATCCTCTCGCATACCTTGCCAAGGCCTCGTACCAGCACCCCTAGGAGCGATGCTAGGGCGCGCAGGAGGGGTGCTTGCGGCAGATGATGGGGTAGGTATACCTCAATGCCTAGCTGCCCTCCTAGGCTGCTTAAAAGCCGTCATTACTGGCGACCTTCTGTCTATCAGGTGTGAGCAGGCGGCGTGGTGGGCCAACTCCGCCAAGGACAGCACACCCGCCACCGCGCATACATCGACCCTATTGCAGAGCCGACAATCCCCACTTGAACTGCGATATCCGCTTGTTCTTCGGTACTAATATCCAGTCATCGCCCATGACAAAGACATTCCACCCCAGCCTCTGCGCTTCCATCAACACTATATCCTGCGACGCATATCTTTCTATATGACGTATATTTCGGACTACTGGACTCATATTGACCAAGTCAGAGCGGCTGAATATTGCACGAAGATAGCGATCTATTGTATTCTGACTCGGAACCGAATTGCTTTGGGTAGGTCTGGCATTTGATTGTAACGGATTCATTTTTACTTACTCCTTTAAAGACTGCGGAGCATCGCACGCCCCGCAGCGACACGACCTCTAACGATAGGGCCAAGTAAGTAAACCTCTAGTATCTTTCGACTTTATTTCGCTCTTATTGCTAATTTCCTAAATTGGCTGTGACGGTGGTTTAGGCAGAATCAATCCTTCATAAACTAGTGACCTAATAAGTGGGTACGTTTCTTCAATAGTGACTTCACCAATATACCTAGTATCGAGCTCATTCTTTGCATGCCCGATAACTTCATGAACCACGTTCATTGGTATGTTATTCGTTGTACCGATCATCGCTTTGAACGCGCCGCGCAACGAATGGAAGGTGACCTCCCTTCTAGCGTCAGGAGCGAGCTTGTCCGCCAGCATGGCAGGTATAACGGTGCGATTAAAAGCCCGGATGACCCGACTGTTCGACCACGCCGGATATGAGTCTTCCCCACTCCCCGCTGCCTTGATGGCGGTCCAGTCAGGGAACAGACGCGTTTCACCCCTTCGGCGGATACCATCCACATAGGCCGGAAAGCCAAGCTCAATCAGGGCGTCAATTATTGGAACGCACCGACTGCGTCCGTTCTTTGTCCGGCGATGCTCATTGCTCCGAATGAGAAGATGAGGAAGCCCGCCATCTAAGCGGACCTCGGATAGCTTTATGCCACCCAACTCCCCTGCCCTGCATCCGGTTAGAACGGCAACAATTGGCACCCAATACTCCGCCCCTGTTAGACGGTGGCTGCCCGGCAAGTGTGTCTCCGTTGCAGATTGGCAGCCTGTAAACCAAGGATGAGCAAAGATGGCATTCAGTTCGCTGATTTGGAGTCGTCTCTTGTCCGGCATTACCGATCTATCGGTAGGACGAATAAGGTTGGTTAGCCGCATGTTTGAAAGAGGGTTATCGCCTTTGAACAGGTCGATGTCTCGCGCGTGGAAAATAGCCGAACTCAACATTCGCAGCCGCTTTTTGATGCTTTGTTCGGATAGGTTACGCTTGATGCTACCCGCAGTCTTGCCGCCAACTTGTTGCTTGGCAAGGTGCTGGACGAAGAGACGTGCATCAGCGCGATCTATGGATGCGAGCGATTTTCTACCGACCACTTGCTCGAATTGACGCACGGCAAGGCGGGTTTCCGATATGGTCTTCGATGCAGGCGCGCGATCCTGTAAATAACGGTCCACCGCATCAGCCAATGTTAGGTTCGCAGTAGAGGCTTCCACACTGCGCGTGATTGGCACCGAAGGCACAGCATCCCCGGCTACAATCGATCCCACGCGGTGATACCCCCTCTCCATGCCCGTCCGCACTGCGCCAATGATGGCTCCTAGGGCCTCGGTGTTATCGGCGGCGTCGAATCCCTGCTCCAAGACGATCCGGCGCGCGGCTTCGGCAGGCTTGATAATCGGCCCGTCGGTATCGTCATGGTTGGACCGGAGAGTCCGCTTTATATCCTCGGCATCAGTTTCAAATTCGTAGGCTAGCCGGTCGAACTCGGTTGCTGCCGCAGGGTTTACGTTAGCAAACCGCTGCATACGTTCGATTGGCTCGGCAACGAGCCGACTATACTGATCCGCGATGGCGGTAAGGTCTGCATCCGTCACCGCTCGTAAAGGCTGGTGAACGGGAACGAGCGTCCTGACTTTGATAAAATGGGGCTCGGCTATCAGGCTTTCAAATTCCTCATGAACGGCCTGTGCGGCAGCGAACATTTCACCTGCGCGCTTTGTGTGCAGTGAACGACGAAATAGTACCTTGGACCCAAACGCGTCTGCAAAACGACGGGCATCACGCTGGACGCGTGCCGGCACTCGCCGCTCGTATTGATATACCCCGTCCCGCGTTCGAACGTACCGTACCTGCGCTGCCAAATTTACCTCCGTGATGGTGCGCTGTCTCGCACCGTTGTCTCACGGTAATCGGCATAAAGTCGTGTGGACGCAACGGCTTGTACCTGATGCTCTTAGAAGCAGACTTACGTTTTGGCTCCCGTAGGGGTCACCATCTCATCGCCAAGCGGTTGAGATTGGCGAAATTCAATAGAATCAACGCCTCGCGAGGCGCCCAGTGCTACAGATGGCGTCGCATACTGCATTCCATCGAGCGCGGCAGAT
>Ga0308158_10003292_pt1 | contig 14367 bp, 10 predicted proteins | sample PhyBR2_FD_201038 | JGI IMG/M metagenome (GOLD analysis project Ga0308158, IMG submission 201038) | Phyllosphere microbial communities from UC Gill Tract Community Farm, Albany, California, United States - DLSLB.R2 | ecosystem: Host-associated > Plants > Phyllosphere > Unclassified | place: USA... | reverse complement strand
ATTCTTTTTTTCTTTCTCTTATAACTTTGACTTTTGAAACAGGTACTCCTTTTTTAATTAATGACTGCTTCGTTTCTAAAGACACTTCAACTTCTTGAATATAGTCAATTTTATTTGTAAGAATTGCTAATAAATTACCTTTAACTTCTCCATTTTCATCAAAAGGAGATTCATTTAGACGAAGAATATTATGAGAATTAGTTTTAGATAGTGCAGTTAATTCTAGGCCTAAGAAAGAAATTCTCACCTGATCTATTGAAGTGATTATTTTTGCTACTTGCTCAGAGATAAAAGAATCTAGAGATTTGAAACCTTCTTTTACTTCTCCCGTGTGTTGATCATTCAAACTGACGTACTCCAATCTCCCTTCATAAAAGAAATAACTAATTACTGGGATTTTTTTGTCATTATAAAAATGAATTTCTTGAGGAAGATTATTAAAATAAAAAATTTCACTAAAAATCTTACCATCAATGGCATATTCTTCAATATAGTCCTTCTCTCCATTTTCATGAAGGTATTGTATATTTTTAACAAGTCGTCTTGTATTTTGAAATAATTCCATTATTCCAATCTCTTGACCTTCATGAATGATTGAAATAGAGTAATCTTCATTCATAAAAATTTCAGAAAAACTTGGAACTGGCGCTCTGTTAAAAAATAGGGACTGTGATAAGTCATAACTTCTTCTGGTTAAGTAATCAAAAAGATTGATTCCTTCGATTTTTAAATCTTCTATAGACTTTGAAAATTCTGGACTAGGCAAAACACTTATTAATTTTTCAGCTTCACAATGTAATCTTTCAGCGATTCCTTCCCATTCGGGATTTCCTCTCCTAATAAGTGTGACTAATTCATAATTCATCTAATACCTGCTTCCATTTGTTTCCGATAACAGAATCTTGATATTTCTCTACAGATTCAATCGTATCTCGTTTTAATTCCACATAATTGCCTTTGATCATTTGATAAATCCCTTGCTTTAGCTGAGCAACATTAAAGCTCTCATCCCCTCTCTTAAAATCTTTTAAGTAGCCATTTACTCCATCTGTTATAAGTTCAAGCGCTCCAAAACGAGCTTTAAACGTTATAATAGGAAGTCCAGCATTCAAAGCTTCAATATAAGTCAATCCAAATCCTTCTGAATATGAAGCGGATATGAAGGCGTCATATTGTTTATAAATGTCTTCTAAATTATTAGAGTGTCCTTTAAGATGAATATAGTCGTTAGCTTCAAGCTCATTAATAACTTTTTGGAGTTTCGCTTCTTCTACGCCTTGACCATATATATCAAAAATTATTTCAGGGTACTCTCCATGAATCTCAGAAAATGCACGAATTGCTAAATCAATATGCTTTTCACTTGCTAACCTGGAAGCAGTCATAAATTTTAAAGGTCTTTCTGTATTTGATGAATCACTCGATGACTTTCTTTTGTCTCGAATTCCCCCAACAGGAATAGTAACAAATTTATCTTCTACCCCTGGGAAATCTTTTATGAAATCTTCTCTTTGTAAATCAGTTGATACAATTATTTTATCTGCTTGATCAATATGAGTTAAAAGATACTCATAATAATTATTCCATAAAGGATCTTTTGCCACAGCCCTATCTCCTAAGTGATCCGCATGAATTACTTCTATAATATTTTGATTTAAAAATTGATGATTAAAAAGGGCTACTTCCGGCTCTTCTCCTCGATCTAAAATAAAAGTATTTTTATCCAGGAAAATTTTAGAGAGACATTCAAAAAAATAACGCTGAAATAAAATCTCATTTCTAAAAAATAAATGCTCCCCTTCAAAATCATAGATATGGATATTTTCTAATATTCTTCCCCTTCGAGGATGCTTAAATTCATTAAACATTATTTTTCGCTCTCCGGTTAAAAAATCAAAAATTTCAATTTTATAACGAGAAACTAATAAAAATTCATTATTCTTTGGATTCGGAGACTTTTCAATGTGCTCTTTAATCAATAATCCTGAAGAGGTCACCGTCTGAACAATGCGGTGAGTATTAGAAAAATCCTTAATAATTTGATCTTGACGCTCTGCTTTTCTTATTAATCCTGACCTAGCTACCTCTGGTCCAAAGGTGAAAAACTCCCAAATATCAATTACTTTTTCCGAAGATATTTCCCAATGCTCCATAGCTTCTTTTAGTTCTTTAACTAATTCTGTAAAAATATATTTATAAGGAATACCTAAATTATCAAAAAGTTGTGCTCTATAAAATTGAGCATGCTCAACTCCTGAATTACCAATTCCCATAGCTTTATTTATAAAAAAATTCATACTTCATTTTCTCCTAATTATTTTGGGGTATATTCTCTTTATATCTGATCAATTTTTCCTTCCTCTGCAACATTTGCAGTATTATATTGCTATATTTTCTAACTTCTCTAAAACGTTTTAGAGAAGTTTCATCACTATCATCCTTTACACTAATGGAATTAATGATTTTTACATTCGGGCAAAATTTTCTCAAAATATCTGATAAATTTTGGTAGAAATCAGGAATACTTGCAATATATTCTCCGTATGAAATAATAACCATTTTTTTTTGATTTCTGATAATTTCTAAAAGTTCTAAAATCAAATATATAAAGGTTTCTTCCTTCTCATTAATCAAGAGACATAGCTCACTTGATTTATGTCTAGGAGTTAAAATAGTAGTCACTTTATCAAGTGGACTAATCATGACTTCTATCTCTTCTTTCTCGCTTAAGGATGATAATATTCTAAAAAAATTTCCCTCATAATTTTTGGATAATTCTACAGTTTCCCACTCCTCTATTTCAGAAATAGTCATAAAACTAAATACTATTAACTCGTGTTGGTGATTGATTAAATTAACTGTATAGCTAACTGCTTCTGCTGGATACGTAAATACTAGACTTAGACCATCAAAATACTCTATACCAATTTTCTGATTTGACTTATCATAAAATTCTATTATTGTCTGGACATTGTTCTTATTATTTTTTTCAATATATAATTCAATTTTATAAGTACTATTGGCCAATAATAGTGGTAAAGTAGGAGAAATTCGGTCATTCGAATAATTACCTGCAGAATTCCATGTCTTAATCCTTGCTCCTACAGGCATCATTGGTGAGGAAAACTTTACATTTTCTTTTGCTATTATTATCTCCGATCCATATGAATAGGTACCCGAATAACTATTTCCCCATTTTATTATTGAAATTTGTTTCAAAATTTTACCTTCATTCCAATCATAGTGAATACTTTATAAGTGATAATCAATTCTTCTTAGAAATTTATCCCATAAGATATTCCGATATTGTTTAATAAACCATGTATTAATCTCTACGCTATTGTCATTATGCCTTCCTATTAATCCTTTATATAGTAGAACAGGCTGAGGAGAGAGAGTACGGAGATAAGTTGCTATCTGATAAAAAGCTTCCCCATCATAATCATCATTTTTCATATATGCTATAGCAAAAGTCGTATTTTGGTATTTCCCATTTTTAAACTTAGTCCAAAATTTATCATTCAGCTGGTTAGCTACATTATGATTAGAGGCATTTCCAAAGTGCATTATCATATCCAGAGAAGTGCCCCATATTTCTGGTCGGTTAATTCTTTCATTTTCAGCAATTAATCCTATATTTGTTAAAGGTTTACCCACAATCACTGCTGCTGGTTCTAAATCTGCTGAGTAATAAAGTGCGGCAAAAGTCCCCATAGATAGACCTGACAAAATAAGTTCCCGATTTGTAAAGCCTAACCATTTCAGCTTTTCATTAATAATATCTATGATTCCTTCTTCTAATTCAACACTCCCAATATAAAAGTTGCCTCCTTCCAATCGAGGATCAGCTATCAGAATGAACGGACTTCCCATTCGAGACATCATGCCTCTTCCTTCGAATCCTTCGGCAGACCTATATCCAGAAAAATATACTGACAAAGGGGGTTTTAAATCGCCAGGATGAAAATAATAGAGTAGTTCCTCGTTTCGCCTCTGATAATCAATGATTCGCTTCCCATTTTGAATCATGATACTTTCTTCTGAAACGTAACTTCTAAAATGAATCTGTCCAATCTCCAGTTTTCCCTCTCCTCCTGAAGCGCAGAGGGAGACACTCACTAATTTATTAGTATCAGTAGAATTGATAATAAGCTTTTTTTGATTCATAAACTCTTCTGGACTACCCTTTATAACTTCTATAATTCTATTAGCAGCTTGATCAATTAGAAAAACTTGAAATTCTAAGACCACATTCCCAGAAACAACTTTAATTTCAGGGGTAAAAGTTAGGGTTGTATTACCCTCAATACCAAAAGGATGCATTTTCCAACTAACTATCTGATTCATTTTTTGTCCAAAATCTCCTAAAATTTCAAAATGACTATTCCCTTTCTTTACTGTTTTATCCCTAAATTGTTCTCTTATCTCAACGTAGGACATATCTAACTTATATCCATATTGCTTTATTGATGATTGCATAACGAATTCAATAATCTTTTTAAGTTCTTTTCCATTATCCAAATTAACAGGTTTACCAAATTTTGATTTTAAAATGTTTTTTTGGATTTCTGGAAGAGAACTATTAGAATCAAAGAGAATTTGGTAGGCTGGGAATTGTTCTAAAAGTTTTGGGAAATTGAAAAGAAGAGTGGCATCTTTTCCAAAGATATAGATATTACGCGATTTTTTCTTGTTGAATTTATTTTCAATAAAAATTTCTAAATTCTCTACATCTGAAATAAAATTATAATTTCCTGCTAATATGTTATAGTTGTATTTATCAAGTACCTCTTTAGGAAAATTTAATTTTGTTCCACCAAATTGAATAATTTCATTTTTCATACGATTGGAATATTTCTCTCCATTTCATCATTATAGTTTCAGAATTATATTGTTCGATAATATCAATGCTCTCAACCAAAGCTTCATTCCATTTTCTTAATTCGCAGATAAAATAGTCGACATAACTTATTAATTTATCATTGATTGTTTCAAGTTCTAATAAAAAACCATTCTTTCCTTCACTTATTAATTCACTCTCATGAATTGATAAAATAGGAATTCCACTACTTACCGCAATTGAATGGCGTAATATACTATAATTTTCATCAAAATCCAAATAGATTCTGCTATTTTTAATCAAAGCTCTCAGTTCCTCATTCTCTAAATGGTTGACGTATTGAATTCGCAAATTTGCATTTACTGCTCTGACGTAACTTGTCCATTTTGCAGTTTTTTGTATTTCTTTTACGGAATCAATGTCTTTTTTAAATAGCTTTTTCATTTTCTGAGCAACAATATAACTATGAACTTTTTGGTAATCTGAAGAATTTAAATCAATCCCAAAATATTCTTCAATTAATAGTGTTTGTAAAAATTTAACTCTTTTCAGACGTTCAGGATTATTTATTTCAAGTATTAGGCCAACCTGATCATCTTCTATTACTCTTTGAACAAGTAGTTGTAAAGTTTTATCATCTATAGCATTAGAAATTTTACAAAATATTTTCATCAGTGACTCCGAATCGCTATCACCAAGATCAAGTTCAGGGTAAAATATTGGAACATGAAAATAATTTTTTTCACTATCCTTCATTAAATTTTGGCTATCCGTAATAATTTTCTTATTTTGAATCTCTTTATAATCTATTTTTTCACTTGTAAGTAAGTGAAATGCTCTAACATTACTATTAATCCCTTGGAATTGCTCTAAAATTAATTTATCCGTGGTTGTTAATAACGAGATAGACTGTTCTGGTACGTCTTTAAATTTTTTATCAATAAAACTTTTTACAACTTCATTTACTATGTTTTCAATGGAATTATACTTTTTATTCTTTAAAAAAATACTCCCCTCTTTTTCTACTGTAACTCCTTGCTCATTATGAGTTAGTGTATGTTTTCCAAGTTCATTAAAATAATCAACTTGATAAATTTGATTATTATTATTGATATAACGTTTATATGTAACAAACCCTCTATCATCATAGACTTCTTCACATACATCCCCATTTTCTAGATAATATCTTGTTAATGCTGGAAATCCGAATTGATTATACAAAACCTTTCCAATAATAAAATCTTATCAACATCTTGGGGAACATCAATATCTTCTAGTGTAATAGGATGACCTGTCTCTACCTTAATATTTTGTATAAAATCAAATAATCTTAACACTTTAGTATATTCATAGCCTTCTTTATTTAGCTCGTAACGTAAAAAAGGAAATATATTAGTTAATAAAACTTGATGGTCAAAATTTTGGTCTATAAAAAATTTTGATAACGTGAAAAGTCGATCCTCGTCCCACTCTATGTTCTCACTCCAATTTGGTACCAAATACAACATTATTTCTTCCTTCTATCTATCAAAATATTTTATAATGCCTCTTTGCAATCATAAATTTAATGTCTTCGTTCAAATTATCAACAATAATGATAACCATAAAAATACTCCCAAAGTAAAAGGCCAAATTTGTAATCTCTGGAAATTTCAAACCAATAAACATCGGGACCAGCGACACAACTAGCATGTAAGTGTTTCCCATAACGATCATTCGATTAAGGATTTTTCTTAAAAATCTCTCTGTTGCTCGTCCTGGAGTTACACCTAAAATGTAATCTCCAGAGTTTCTTAAAGATTTTGCAATATCAAAAACACGTATATTGACATGACTAAAACCATAGCCAAGCAAAACAATTACAACGCCATAAGTAATTATTCCAATAACAGTTGTATAAGAGAACATTTGAGTAATAATGTATAAAAAAGTTGTATTTTTCAATGAAGGAACTAGAGTAAAAAGTTGAGGAATTGAGAACAAGGTAACTCCAAACATGAAAGGTAATGCGCCAGCAGATAAAACCTTTATTGGAATATATGAATTTTGAAATGATACATCAATAGCAGTTTGTTGAACATTGATTCTACGCTCTCCCTTATATAAAAATACAGAAGCAAAAAGAAATAGAAGCGTTACGGGTATCAATATTCCCATTCCTAGAGGAGTTATGAAAAATCCTTTATTAGTTTGACCAGAAAATAACATCGCTGGAATATTAGCTAATAATCCGGGTAAGATAAGGACCATTTGCTTTCCTACACCTTTTTTCATGTTGATATCAGCAATATACGAAACTATCATCCCTCCTGTTATTAAGAGTAGTACCAATGACAAATTAACTTCATTTTCTGTCAATCTTCCGAATTTTTCATAGGCTATGCTCGTTTTGAAATGTGCAATTGTTGTAATTGCTTGAAGCATACAAAATATAAAGGTTAATATTCTTTGTATAAATCCTGCTTGCTTCTTTGATAAATTATTAATTGAATCAATGTCTAACATTGTTAGTGTACTCCATAAGATTAAAGCCATCATATAAGGCCCCAATCCTAAAGAGAATAGCGTGAGTTTTGTGGTATTCCCAGCAGTAATTGCAGAGAAAATTCGCAGAATTCCTTCACTTTCTCCACTTGAAATTACTGAAGGAAGTTGGAGTAACCCTCCAAATTGGACAATGGATACAAATGCGAGCGTCCATAAACATCGCTTTATAACACCATAATATTCTTTCATTTTTTTCCTACATCTTCATTTATTATTCAATACGTTTTATATTCTTTTTATCAAGGAAATTCAACGTCTATAGATCCATCTGAATTAACAAATAATTCAGAAAGCAAAGTATTTCTGGTAATGTCTAACCAAAGCTTATCCAAAGTTTCTGTGAAATATCGATTAGCCTCTTTTTGGAATTCATATAAAGGCTGATGTTGAGCCCAATTCCTATTTTTTACAACTGACTTTAGTTGGACTAAAGCATCCGATAAATCAATCCATAACAAATCGATTGATCTTAAGATAATAACTCTCTGATAATAATTTAACTGAAAAGTATTAGACAAATCTTGCAGCAATTCATTCATTTTAAAGTTGATTTTTTCATTTAAAAAACTGGAAACTGATTTTTTCGACCTGTTCTCTAAACTTCTTAATTCTGAAAGATCAAACGAATAGTCTATGTTGTTATACAAAAAATCTATTATTTTATATTCCGATAAGTTTTTCTTATTAGAAACAAAATTACGAACTGATTGTTCAAAACTTTGTTCTATAATTCCAGTAAGAAAAGCCGGATCTGATTCCATCACTTGATTTCTTGCAGAATAAATTCTTTCTCTCAACACACTAACTATATCATCGTAATCTAATGTATCCTTTCTAATATTAACCTCTTGATTATTTCTATTTTTTTGTGACTTCTCAACCAAGCGTTCAAATTTATTTTTAGTTAAAACTCCTGGTGCACCTGAAATATGAGAACTTAATTTGTTCTTTTTTCTATACTTTCTAACCCAATCCGGTGCGTTTTCTACAATAATCTTATCTTCAAGAGACGAATAAAAATAACTATCCCCAGCCTGACCTTGTCTTCCTGCCCTTCCTCTAAGCTGATTATCAATACGCTTACTCGTCATATTTTCAGTCCCAATAACAACTAAACCGCCGTTTTTTTTACTATAGTTATCTAACTTTATATCAGTACCCCGTCCCGCCATTGCAGTTGCTACAGTTACAGCACCTTTCTTTCCAGCTTCATGAATAATTCGCTTTTCTTTTGTTACTGTTGATGCATTTAAGACACTATGTGGAATTCTATTACTGAGTAGTAATTTTGAGTAAAGATTAGATTTCGAAACTGACCCTGTAGCAATAAGAATTGGTCGTTCGGTTTTAATCATTTTTTTCACAAAAATTAGAGATTCTAACATCTTTTCTTTATGTGTAAAATATATCCTGTCACTGTGATCTACTCTTATAATTGGTTTATGAGTAGGTAAACTTATTACGTCTATTCCATACGTTTCTCTTATTTCTTCCGCATCCGTTTTTGCAGTTCCAGTCATACCAGAGAGGATTTTAAACATTTTAAATAGATTTTGATAGGTAATACTGCCCATTGATTTTGTTTCATCTGTGATTTCTACCCCTTCTTTGGCTTCTAATGCTTGATGTAATCCTCCTTGTAACTTTGTACCAACAAGCTTTCTTCCATTCATTTCATCAAGTAATAGGATTTCTCCTTGTTCAATAACATAGTCTCTTTTATTTTTAAAAATATAATTTGCTTTTAGTGACAAAACTAAGTGCCTGTAAAGTTCTTTGAAACTTTCTCCCAAAATTTCAGTTATTCCAAAATAATCTTGTGCTTTCCTTATTCCTTCTTCCAAAAACCAAACACTCTTCTTATCTTCACTTATCTCGTAGTCTATATCAAAAGCTAAACTTTTTATAAACACATCTGTGATAATATGTAGATTAGACTGAGCCTTGGGAGCCCCAGAAATAATTAAAGGAGTCTGTGCCATATCTAATAGGATAGAATCTAGCTCATCAATAATTACAAAATTAAATTTTGAAATATATTGTTTTTCTTTTTCCACCGATAGATTATCCAGCAGATAATCAAAGCCTAAAGCACTGTGCGTGGTGTATACAATATCTGAAGAATATACCACTTTTTTATCAATCTCTTTATCAAACTCATACTTTTTTACACCTACTGCTACAGAAAGCCCTAGCCATCTATAAACTTTACCCACCTCTTCAGCATCTCTCCACGCAAGATACTCATTAGTTGTAATTAAAAAATTACCTGTCCCCTGTAATCCTCTTAAATACATTGGTAAGGTAGCTGTTAATGTTTTTCCTTCTCCTGTCTTCATTTCTGCAACATTTCCATAAAAAAGGACAATAGCTCCTAAAATTTGAACATCATATAATTCCAAGCCCAATATCCTCTTATTGGCTTCTATCATCACAGCATAAGCTTCTGGTAAAAGATCCTCCAATGTTTCTCCAGAATGAATTCTTTGTTTAAAAAGCGTAGTCTGCTTTTTTAAATCATCATCAGATAATTGTTGATATTCAATAAGATTACTTTTTATTACGTTTAAAAAATTTTTTAACTTCTTTTTTTCCATATTCTACTCAGTCTATTTTAAATAATTCTTGTACCATTTAGGTCAATACATTTTAAACAGTAAAACCCTATAACTTTAGCATTTTTATTTATTTTAAAAAGAAAAATTCTTTACGAAAAACTCAAGTTTTTCTTAAAGAATTTTGCTCACAATGGATAATATTATCACGCTTTTTATTTTTTAAAAGATAAAGTTATAGATTCAAATATTATCTGTTTTTATGATTCTTTACCTCCTACTTCCACAAAATATATACATACTTTTTAAACTTTGCCCTAATCAAGGCTTTTTTTGTTACATTTATTAAAACAAACACTTTTTGACTTTTAATAGAAATACGTGTTATAATACGTGATGTTTGTGACAAAAGAAACATCAAACTTATTTATTACATGAAATATTATTCTATACTTTTTCTATATAAGTGTTATTGAACTAATATTGTGGGCTATATAAATTAATCTTTCAATGAATAATAAAATAAAGAATGGAGATCGGTTATGTTTTATAAAGAGAAATTAAAAAATGCACATAATATTTTAGAAATTCAGCATGCCTATGAACGTGAATGCCAACGAAGATTTTTATCTCTTAAAAAACTCTTCCCAGATAATTATAAAAGAATGGTGATTTTAGAACATCTAACAATCTGGATAATTGCAGAAAAATATGCCATCAGTTTATTTAGAAATTCGGACCGATACTGGATATTACAAAAGTAACTGATATACTGAATAATACAGAAAAAATTAAGAAACCTTCTTTATAGTGCTTTATACCTTAATGCCTTTGTTCTAAGTACTCTTTCTTATTCTTTTATATAATATATGATATGATAACCAATTTATATCTTGTTGTTTTTCAAGTACAAGTTCTACTACTAAGAATCCATGATTTTCTTATTAGCATTTTTTTAGCCCCCTTTTATGAACCATCTTAACGCACTCTCTAATTTATTTTGGTCTTCCGAGTTCAAGGAAATTTTCAGATCATAACAAGTTATATTTTTATACAATTTTAAGTCTTAAAAAATCAACAATAAAAACAGTGTAAAACCTTATAACTTTTCCAATAATTAGTTCTATTTATGCAGTAAATAAAAAACCATACATTTGTATGGTTTTACTATTTTCAAGTAGTTATTTAGCGTTAGCTCCTTTAAGCTGAAATATGATTAAAAATCAGACTATTTAATTACTCTTTTAGTGCTCTATTGACAACTAATTTCGATAAACAATATAATCAAACAATATTTTGAACTAGTGCACACTATTAGGTGACTAATCCTTCAAGAACCTTTCAGTAAAAAATGTCCTGAAAATATGCTAAATTTCAAAAAGAATGTTATAAATAATAACTACTGGAAAATTCTATCTATCATAAATTACTTCTTATATTTAATAGCATTAATAAACTCAAGCTTCGTTAATCCAATTATTGCAATTATCATTTACAGGTTTAGCTATTTTCTACTTTTAGATTTTTATAAAGATCAATATCCTCCCATAAATTATCCAAGTGATTCTTTAGATCATCTATTTGAATTTAATACAACTAGTATTCTAATTATTACTTACTAATTAGCATTGCCAGTTTTTTTATTCAAGATGTTTTAGAGTGTACTTCTGAGAATCTTTAAGGAAGCTAGAGTGTATGACAAATGAATTTATACAGTCACCTTGCAAAAAAAATAAAAGAAAAATCTGAAAAATATGCAAATATTCTCAAAGCCTTGCAAGTGTATTATTTTAAATTATAACGTAGTTAAAAAAGTAGTTAAGATTAAAACAAATTCTTTATTATCCTTATGTAGCAAGTGTTTATCTCCATTTTTAGGGTAAATTATCTATTATACAAAAAATTTTTTGGTTTCGATGGTTACTCCACTATTTTAGCAGATCAATTTTCTTATTCTTCTTATCTAAAATCTCAAACATCTTCACTTGTGGCCCAGCAAGTGGAATTTGTGAACGACTTACTTTTGGTTGGCCATTTTCTGTCAGTACTTTTGAATCAAAATGAACCCACATTTTGTCTTCTGATAATAATTCGTCAGCAGCTTCAAAGGTCTCTTCTGGTTTTAATTTAATGATTGCCAAATGCCATTTTTGATGAGAAAAAATGTGAGTAAAATTAGCTATATATTCCATTTTTGAAATACTTTCCGGAAGTTCTGGAATGACAATATTTTTACTGACAGAGCCGTCAGTAATCATTTTTTCAAAATCTGCTGCTGGTAATTCTGTCAGTGGAAATGTCCACATGTCTGCTAATAAGCCTTTCGATGGACGCTTTTCTAAATAATATTCTCCTAATGAATTTTCTAAGGCAAAGGCTGTAAAATACAAATCTTTTTGTTTTATCTTTTTTGTTTTTACTGGATAATTTAATTGTTTTCCTGACGCTGCTGCTGCACAATAGTTTAGTAAGGGACAAGCTTCACATTTCGGACTCTTTGGACTACAAACTAAAGAACCTAAATCCATCAGCGCCTGATTGAAATCACCTGGTCTTTTTTTACTGATGAGCTTTCTTAGGTAGCCATCAAAAATTTTCCTTGAACTGCTTTTAGAAATATCACAATCTAATTCAAACAGCCTGCTGGTCACGCGCATTAGATTTCCATCAATTGCTGGCTCAGCGAGTCCAAAAGAAATTGAGGCAATTGCAGCGGCTGTATAAGGTCCAATTCCTTTTAATGATAATATATCGGCTAGATTGTCAGGAAATTTTCCATTATATTTATCAACAACTTCTTGCGCTGCGATTTTTAGATTACGAGCGCGAGAATAATAGCCCAAGCCTTCCCAAAGTTTTAGAAGTTCAGCATCATCAGCTTGAGCTAAAGTTTCAATCGTCGGATATTTTTTCATGAAACGTTCATAATATGGCATGACAGTTTCAACCTGTGTTTGTTGGGACATGATTTCTGAAATCCATATTTTGTAAGGTTCAGTTGTTTTTCGCCAAGGGAGTGGCTTTTTATTATCATCATACCAAGAAAGTAAATCTTGCTGAAATTCCTTTATTTGATTCTTAGACCAGTCCATCGATTCTCCAATTACTTTCTTAATTCCTAGTTTGTCAGTAAATATTTACTGACAGATTTACTGACAATTCTTTTGATTACTTTATTTTTTACCTTCTAAAAGAGGAACATTATCCTTGAGTGATTCCCAATTTTCATTTTCTTGAATTGGTCCAGACAAAGTTGTTTTCACACGTTCTGCTACTTCATAAGGAATGCCAGCTTCTGCCACTTCTTGTACACTTGCCTCTTCAATTGCTTTCAAATTTTTGAAAGTTGTCAGTAACTTTTGTTTTCGTTTTGGACCAAGTCCAACAATACCGTCCAATTTACTTGAAAATGTATTTTTACCACGTAGTTGTCTATGGAATGTAATCGCAAAACGGTGAACCTCATCTTGAATTCTGGTCAGCAAAAAGAATTCTTGAGATTGTCTTGACAAGGGAACTACATCTAAAGGGTCACCAAAAAGTAATTCTGACGTTTGGTGCTTATCATTTTTTTGCATCCCAGCAACCGGAATCGATAGCCCAAGCTCTTTTAAAACTTGCTTGGCAATGTTAACTTGACCAGCCCCACCATCCATTGCAATCAAATCAGGAAGAGCCGTTTCTTCTTTTAAAGCTCGTGAATAACGTCTCGTCATCACCTCGCGCATTGAAGCATAGTCATCAGCACCAACCACTGTTTTAATTTTATATTTCCGATAATCTTTTTTTGAAGGTTTTCCATCAATAAAAACAACCATTGCAGATACTGGTGAAGTCCCCATAATATTTGAATTATCAAATGACTCAATTCTTACAGGTTTTGGTATTCCCAAAATTTTACCCAAGTTTTCAACTGCTTTAGTCGTTTTCAAAATATCACGTTCAGCCACATCAAATTTCAATTGTAATTGACTTTGAGCATTCTTAGTTGCCATATTAACCAATTGTTTTTTCTCACCACGGCTTGGTTGAACAATCTGTGTTTTAGCTAAAAGTGATGATAAACGTTTTTCGGCTGATAATTCTTTATCAAGTTTAACAATTGATTGCTCAACATCTTTTTGATCAGAAAATTTAAGCGTCTTGGCCGTAAAAACTTTTGCATCCACTTCTTTAGTTTGAGCTTTAGTTAATAAATTTCCCTCTTGGCTAGCTGCAACTACTGCTTCCACAGATTCCTTATCGATGTCTTGCGGAATAAAAATTTCCCTTGGCATCATATGATTATTATCTTGATAGAATTGTCCAATGTAAGTTAAAAAATCCTCTTCAGCATCATTATAGTACGGAAACATATTCACATCACGCTGAATCAATTTTCCTTGGCGTACAAAAAATACTTGGACACACATCCAGCCTTTATCA
>Ga0308158_10003290_pt1 | contig 14375 bp, 5 predicted proteins | sample PhyBR2_FD_201038 | JGI IMG/M metagenome (GOLD analysis project Ga0308158, IMG submission 201038) | Phyllosphere microbial communities from UC Gill Tract Community Farm, Albany, California, United States - DLSLB.R2 | ecosystem: Host-associated > Plants > Phyllosphere > Unclassified | place: USA... | reverse complement strand
CATTTACTAAAAACTCTTTTGGTGATTTCTTAAAATTAACTGCTTTAACTTCTATGTAATCATTATGGTCAATCTGGGTTATAAAAACTCCTTTTTGATCCTTTTTGTCTGACTTCACACCTTCACTCCAAGCAATTGTTTCGGCTTCAACACGGCTAAAAGGATTAATATCTCCTACAGCAGCAGGTCCATCAACGGAGAAATATGACAGTGTTTTTATCGTTCCGTCAGGATTATAAATGATTTCATCCAGATCCACCGAGCGTCTTTCATAAAATGTAGAAGTTTGTCTTTTTATAACATCATAACTATGCCCAAAAACATACGATTTTCCTTTATAATCAATAATTCCCGGATGATTCCCTCTTGTTTTTTCGCTGGCTTCTATGACCATTCCCTTGTATTCCCACGGTCCTGTTGGAGAATTGCTCATAGCATATCCAATTCCTTCTGGACAGCAGGTTGAAGCATAAGACATATAATAATGTTTGTTTCTTTTGTAAATCCATGGGCCTTCCTGATAATTCTTCGGTTTAGTTGGTTCTTTTACAACATCGCCCGAATAAGAGATCATATCCTTATTTAATTTTACGTAATAAACATCCGGATTACCCCAATACAAATAGGCTTGTCCATCATCGTCTATAAAAGGAGATGGGTCAATATCATTCCATTTATGATCAGTATCTATTAATCGTTTTCCCAATGGATCTTTAAAAGGCCCATAAGGACTGTCTGATACTAAAACCCCTATTCCATTTCCATGCATCGGTGCATACAGATAAAATTTGCCATTGCGCTCAATAGTCTGAATGGCCCAAGCCCCATTGTCATGTTTGGCCCAGCTGAAATCTCTTAAAGAGGCTACAGCTCCCCTATCGGTCCAGTTTACCATATCTGTGGAAGTATACAAAAGCCAGTCAAGCATTTTGAAACCTTCCGCATCATCTTCATCATGAGAAGTATATAAAAAAACAGTATCCTTGTAAACCATTGGGGCTGGATCAGCGGTATATTTTGTCTGGATTATCGGCTTTTGCTTAATATCACTTTGGGCAATTCCTTGAAAAGAAATCATTATAAGAGAGCAGAAAACTATAATTTTATGGGTGCTTTTATTCATAATATTTAATTTAAAAAATTTTGAATTATCTGATTTGATATTTTATTATTCCTTACAGCTTTATCGAAATTTGATTTCCGTTGTAACTAATTGTTTTTTCCAATTCCTTTGCAGATGCATCTGATTCCAAGTGATCTGAAGATATTTTTATAATTCTAAATCTGCGTTGCTTTATCATCTCAGAAAACGATCCCTGCTGCTTATTGATGGTTAGGATTCTTTTTAAATCATTCCATTTAAACGTTATTGTTGCATACTTTCCGTTTTCATAATTGTAATTATCTCCTTCATCCTCATAAAGCGTAAATTCACCATCTGCTCCTTCGTAAATTCTTATTTCAAGATCATCCCATTTCTTCTCCTCTACATATTGAACTTTTGGTCCTAGAGGAATAATACTGCCCGCTTTAACATACAAAGGAATCTGATCAATTTTAGTTTCTTGATCAATCTCCTGTCCTCCGCTGTGCTTCTTGTTTGTCCAGAAGTCATACCATAGACTTCCGTCTGGCAGATAGACTTTTTTTATTTTTTTCTCATTAAAATCTACAACAGCATTTTTTGCAGATTCATCTCTCTCTTTTTTATTCCATCCCGTATCTTCGTTTGTTTTAACAATTGTTTCGGGAGTATATTGCGCGTTAACAACTGGTGCTACTAAAATCGATTGTCCAAACAGATATTCGTTGTTCATGTCTTTAACCTTTTCATCTTTAAAGTCCATTACTAAAGCACGCATAAAACTAGAATGCTCTTTTGTAACCTTCCATGCATTCGAATAAATATAAGGAAGCAGCATATAACGCAGGTTGATTGTTTTTTCGATAGCATCATAAATGGGTTCTCCTTTTTTTCCAAATTGATAAATCTCTCTTGGAACATCAGTACCATGAGAACGCATCATTGGTGTAAAAGCTCCAAATTGCAGCCAGCGTATATAGAGTTCCTGATAGTATTGATTTTTTGCACCCGAACCATCATTTGAATTGGTATTGTAGCTTCCAGCAAAGAAACCGCCAATATCAGAATTCCAATATGGAATACCGCAAAGAGAAAAATTTAACCCTGCCGGAATTTGATTTCGTAAGGTTTCCCAAGAAGAATTAACATCTCCAGACCATGTGTTGGCTCCATAACGCTGCTGTCCTGCAAAAGCCGAACGTGTTAAAATAAAAACCCTTTTTGCCGATGAGAATTGGCGCTGATGATCGTAAACCCCGCCAACTGCCATTAATGGATACGCGTTTCTCACTTTTCTAAAAGATCCTAAAAATGTTTTAGCGTCCAAATCTTCAGGTCTAAAATCCAAATGGTCAGGTTCTGTCGAGTCCATCCACCATCCATCTATTCCTAAAGAAAATAATCCTTTGTTTAAATAATTCCAGTAAATGTCTCTTGCTTCTGGATTGTAGGCATCATAGACCTTTACACCAGAAGGAAAATTCATATCTGGCGGCCATGCCTCTTTTCCAGACTGCGGCCATGTCTGAAAATCAAACAGCATATTTTTTTCCTTCATTTCTTTAAATTGAGGCGTGTCAGGACCAAAAGATGACCATACGGATATAAGAAGATGTGCATTCAATTTATGAATGTCATTTACCATTTCTTCGGGTTTAGAAAATTCAGGGTTTAGAAAACTCATTGCATTCCAGTGATAATTATCTCCCCAATATTGCCAATCCTGGATAATACCATCTAATGGAACACCGAGACCGCGGTATTTCTTAACGACCTCTACTATTTCATTCTGACTTTTATAACGTTCTTTACTCTGCCAAAAACCAAAAGTCCATTTTGGAAACATTGGAACATGGCCAGTTAAGTCCCGCATTTGGGCAATAACACCGTCAGCGTTGTTCCCAAGCATGAAATAATAATCAATGCCATCACCCACTTCTGACTTAAAAGAGGTTTCTTCAGCATTATCATTGAAATCTGTTGGGGAATAATTATCCCAAAACAATCCGTAGCCTTTGTCAGATTGGAAAAAAGTAACAAAATCCCATGTATTATTCTGAACCATATGCAGTTTTTGGTTTCGTTGCGACATTTTTCCATTTTGAAGTATTCCTAAGCCGTAAATAGACTCTTTTGGATCTAATACAAATGACTGATTTACGGTGAACGTTTTATTGCCTGTGTCGTTAAAATTGGTAAACACTGCTCCTCTTTCTTTTTCATTTAATAAAACTGCGCCTGACAAAGATTCAAATAAAATTTTGCCTGAATGCAAATTCAGGTTTACCTGCATTACTTTACTTTTAATTCGAACTGCTCTACCGTTTTCACTTATAACAAGTTTTGTTTTTTCAGCCTCTTTAATTACCGATAAACTCTTTTTCTCAAAGGTATTTTTCTCAGGATACTTTATCACTCTCACAATTTGCGGACTGTAAAACTGAATTTCAATTACGGTAGAATTGATAACTGTCTTCAATCCTAATCCTGTTTTTTGATAAGACTGCGCATTAACATACAAACCCATTATAAAAAGAGCCAGTACTAATGAATATTTCTTTTTCATAACCTAAAATTTTCTTTTTTACCTGAATATTCAACCTCAATTGGTTTTACCTCTGATTTTGAACCTATTAAAACAATATTAAATTTTCGAGTCTTCAGCATGCCTTTAAATGAACCTTTAACTGCATTTATTATCAATCTTTTTTCAGCATTTTTCCACTCGAATTTAGTTAACGAATAAGATCCGTTTTCATAATTGTAATTATCTCCTTCATCCTCATAGAGCGTAAATTCACCATCTGCTCCTTCGTAGATTCTTATTTCAAGATCATCCCATTTTTTCTCAGCTGTGTACTGCATTTCAGGGCCAAAAGGCAGAATTGACCCCGCTTTTATAAATAGTGGGATTTTATCTATTTCAGCATTTATTTCTATTTTCTGACCTCCTTTAAAGATTTTTCCAGTCCAAAAGTCTATCCAATTTGTATCTTTAGGCAAATAAACCTGCCATTGTTTTATTCCTGCCTCTGTAATAGGCCCCACTAATATGGAACTTCCAAACATATATTCATAAGGCTGATTTACCGCATTCTCATCATTTTGAAAATCCATTACAAGAGGCCTCATAAAAGTTGATCCCTCTTTTATTTTTGAAGTTTCAGAATAGATATAAGGAATTAGCGTATAGCGAAGATTTAGCATTCTTCTCATATTCTCTTCCACTTTAGATCCATATTTCCAAGGCTCTGTTTCGGTCTGATAGCCATGAATTCTGAAAATGGTGCTGAATGCCCCCCATTGAAACCATCTGGTTAATAATTCATGGAAATTTTCATCTGTGTATTGTCCGGCGCCAGGTCTAAAAAAACCGCCAATATCGGTTGTCCAATAAGGCATTCCGGTTAAAGTAAAATTCATTCCCGAAACAATCTGTCTTTTAAAACTATCCCAGTTTCCGCCTATATCGCCTGACCAATTTATGGTTCCATATCGATGCTGTCCTGCAAATGCTGAACGGGTTAAAATGGCTACACGTTTTTGAAGATTTGTTTTTCGCTGGCCTTCATAGACCGACTCACTAACAAAAAGCGGATAAGTAAGACGATAAAAATCTCCCGGCCCCTGATGTGTTATCGTACCAACGAGTGCATCGTTTTCAGGTTCAGTTGCATCCATCCACCAGCTGTCTACCCCTTTAGAAAACAAATTATCGTTTAAGGTATTCCAATATCTTTCTTGTGTTTCAGGATTAAAGTAATCCAACCATTTTGCATTAGGAATGTACAATCCTTTTGTATCAAATTGTTTTCCTATAACAGAATTTTTATCAGGGTTTGACCAGATCGACACAGTAAAATGAGCATTTAAGTCATGCAATTCTTTTATAAAACCCAACGGATTTGGATAATTCTTTTCATCAAACTGAGGTACGCCCCAGCCGTTATCACCCCAATATTGCCAATCTTGCACTATAACGTCTACAGGTAGTTTTCGTGCTCGAAATTCTTTAATTGTATTAATTAAATGGTCGCTTGAAGTATATCGTTCACGGCACTGCCAAAAGCCATATGCCCATAAAGGCAACAATGGCGATTTACCCGAAACGGTTCTGTAGGCGCCAATTACCTCATCTGCATTTTTGCCTTTAAAAACAACATAATCCAGACATTGAGCAGAACTTGATCGAAAAGTTGTTGAATTATCCGTTTTTCTAAAAGAAAGCTTTGGGGTATTAGCCGAATTGCAGATTATCTTAACCTCATGCTCTCCTGCTGTTAAATCTAAAAGCTCACTAACGGCCGGCGGCAACCATAAATTGGACTGGTCTATTACTCTTTTATCGTCAATTATAACAAGATGCCTATTGTCCATATCGCCCAAATCCAGCATAATAGAATATTGTCCTTCTCTTTCTAAATTAAATTTCCCTTTGTAAACTACTTCTTTCTGCAATACTTTCTGGGTTCCAGAAGTTGTTGTCACCTCTTCTTCTTTTCCTTTTTCAGAAGATTTAATCTCTTTAGAAAGCGCAATAAAATTGTCATTTGGATTAAACTCTGTTAAGCCATACTGATGCCATAAAATTCCGTATCCTTTATTGGAGTACAAAAAAGGAATGGCAATCTGAGTATTTACCTGTGTCAATTTTCGACTGACGTTTCTCAGATTATAATGCCCGTCTTGAAATTGGCCTAAACCAAAAAGAAATTCGTTGTCTGGCGAATCAAAACGCTGTTCGACTGTAAAAGATGCATATTCATTTGCATCGTTTAACGTCATTTTTCTACCCGCACTTTTTTCACTTAAGAATATTTTCCCCTCTTTATCTTTAAACTTTAAACTTTTTTCCTCTTTATCAAATACAACTGTTAAACTTTTAGTCTTTAACTGAATTTCTTTATTGCTTTCTGCAACTTTAAAAACAGGAACAGCAAGCTTCTCTACCAAAATCAGCTCTTGCAGTTCTTTTGTGTTTTCGGTGTATAACTGAATTCTAACCGAATTCTCCGTTAGAGGAATAATATGCAGCATTCCCTCTTTTAAAGGAATCAAAAGACGGTCTTTTTCGAGAATATAACTTTTATCTATATTTTTAAAACCAAATAAAAATATCAGAAAAAAAGGAGCTATAAGCTTAAGTTTAAAAAACATACACCATTATTTATTTACCACTAACATCGCTGCAAAACCTCCCTGATGTAACATTTTCACATCTACCGAACTTGTTTTGTCTACTAATAAATATTGCGTTGAAAAAGCTTTATCATGATTTCCATCAGCAATTAAAGTGAGCTTAAAAGTTTGTCCATCCGGCAAAAAATCAAATTTCAACTTCTGGTTTCTTTCTTTTCTTCCAGAATTAATACCGCCAATAAACCAATCTGCTCCTTTTCTTCTTGCGATAACGGTATATTTTCCGGGAAACCCGTCAAGCAGAATAGTATCATCCCAAGAGGCGGGAACATGTTTCAAAAATGTTTTGGCTGCATCTGGCAATTCGTAATAACCTTCGGGTCTATCTGCCATATGCTGTATTCCTGATTCAAAAATCACGCTTAATGCCAGTTCATGGCCATAAGAAGTAATATGCGGAAATTGTGAGTTGGTAAAAGTTACCGGAGTATAATCCATTGATCCTACAACATTACGGGTAAAAGCCAATGTATTATTATGTTCTGCTGCCGTCGTAGTTAATTCAGGCCCATTGTTATACCATTCAGCTCCACGAACAGCTTCGTAAGTCATAAGATGCGGATAAGTTCTCTGCCATCCACGCGGCACCAAACATCCGTGAAAATAGACCATGATTTTATACTTCGCCGCATCTTCTAAAATATCCAAATAATACTTTATGATTTCTTGTTTTTCACTTAGAAAGAAATCAACTTTTATTCCGTAAACGCCAAGTTTATTTAGCTTTTCAAATTCCTTAACTCGGTTTTCGTGAGTCAGCATTCGGTCAATAGGCGTTGAAGTGATCCATTTAAACTTACCTGAATTGTACCACATTAAAGGTTTAATTCCTTTTGAATGAATATATTTTATGGCATCTTCTAAATTGCCGCCATTTTCCATCTGATCCCATTCCCAATCCAAAAGTGTATAAGGCCAATTCATGGCCACTGCTAAATCGGCAAATTGGGTTACGGTTTTATAGTCTTTTGTTCCGTGGTTACTTGACCAATAATTCCATGACGCAACACCCGGCTGAATCCAATCTGTTTTATTTAAAACAGAAGGTTTAGACACATCATCCACCAAAGTAGATTTGACAATATCTCCAAGTTCTCCCACAATTACAGCCCTCCAAGGCGATTTCCAAGGCAATGTTATTTTAGCAAAAGGCTCTCCTACGCCTTCTTCTGTTCCGGGAAGCGTTACTTTATACTGGTTTTTATTTTGGGTATTAGCCAGTTTAGAAGCAGCATAATTCCGGTCTAAATCGGCTTCATGGATCAGATACCAGCAAGGGCTATTTTTTGCTTTAAACAACGCTGGATAACACCAGTCCTGCTGTACATCTCCATTGTCCATACTAGTGTAAAGCCCTTCATTGGACAAATCAAACTTTTCCAGCCATCTTTCTGTACTTTCGGGAATAGAATAAGCCGTTAACTCATCTGAAATGGTATAAGTTCCTTGTTTTTCTGGAAATTCATAACGGAATGCCACACCATCATTATACACTCTCAAAATTATATTTAAATGGGATTTCGATTCATTTTCAAAATACAAAACCACTTCATTTGCCGTATTGGAGCGTTCCGTTTTTTTGCCGTGCAATGCTTTGTACTGCTCTTTAATAAGCGCAGATTTGCCGATCTTTTTTAATATTAAGCCTTTTGAAAAGGTCTGGTCGTTTCGTACAATTCCCAAATCTATTTTTGGAATTATTTCATCATGTTTGTCTTTATTGCCGTAATTCACCTGCAAATACCAATTTCCAGAATTAGTATTCTGACTGTCAAATAATCTAACCGCTATTTTTTGATTGGGAGAAGTCAAAACTGCTTTCTGTCCATACGAATAAGCAATCGTAAACAGAAACAAAGCTAGACTGAATCTAAATTTTATATTCATTTTATTATGCGTTTTATAAGGATTATTTCGTTTCTGAAATCTTTCCATCAATTCTGAAATAATCAAAATCGGCGAAACCTCCAGCAGTTTTAGTAGCGTAATTGAACAGTCCGAATCTATAGCCCATAAAATGCGGAATGGTATACGGCATCTTAATGGATTTTCCAATGCTGATCCATTTTTTGCCGTCTAAACTGTAATAAAATCTTCCCTGATCTGCTTGACTCCTAAAGTCACATTCGGCTTTAAAATATATTTTGTCCTGATTTAATGGAACACTCTCTACTTCTTTTGGATTTCCTTTTTCAGCATCGATCATCACAATTCTTTTTGCTCCCTGATCTACTTTTACTCCAACCAAGCCAAAATCTTTTTGCAGCAGCGAAAGTCCAGCAAAATCTCCTTCTTTCATATTTGAAAGCTCAAGCATAGCAGTTCCCGAACATACAGGTCCAAAAGTTCTCTGTGTCAAAATATTTTTTATCTGAGTAAAACTGCTGTCTATTCTGGATGCTTTTAATCTTAAATACCCTTTTCTTTCTTTGACCGACCAGTTTGCGTTATCTGGGTTATGATTCCATTGCCAGACCAAAGGCAGATCATTTTCCCCCTTTTTACGATTAAACTCATCTGAATTTACAATTCCAGGAATTAAGCTTTTATTGGCTGGAAGATTTAAACTTTGAGGCACTTTACCATTTTCACCCAATATCGGCCAGCCATTTTCCCATTTTACAGGAACCAGATACGGAATACGTCCTACGCCTCCTGCATCTCTAAATAAATACGAAAACCATCTGCCGTCTGGCGTATCAATAAGTCCGCCTTGAGCAACGCCCAAATCCTGCAATCCAATCTTTCCTTCCCATGGCCCTGCAATAGTATCGGCTCTGTGTATAATTACCGTACGCATGCCGTTTTTGGGCCAGCAGATATTAAATAAGCAATACTTTCCGTTAACTTTAAAAAGCTGTGATCCTTCTGCCGGCAGCATGATATCGCTCTTCACAGGAGCATTGGCATTTTCTATTAAAACTTTCTTAGTTTCTTCTTTAATTTCTGATAAGTCTTCTTTTAATTCTACAATTTGAATTTTTCCTGCTCCCCAAACTAAGTACACTTTTCCATTATCATCAAAGAAAAGAGAATGGTCGTGATAGGAATTGTTTAAAACAGTTCTCTTCCATGGACCTTTTTCAATATTTTTTGTGGAATATATATAGGTTTTTCCTGTCGTTCCTGAAAAAGTGCTTACATAATACACACCATTGTGATAACGCAGACTGCTTGCCCATGAACCTCTTCCGTAGTCGTTTTTGCCATGATCCAAATTCAGTCGGTCATCATGATCCTCTAAGGTTTGATAGGCATAATTAACCAAATGCCAATTCACTAAATCCTTAGATTTCATAATAGGAACTCCGGGATTCATATGCATTGTGGTACTGCTCATATAATAAGCATCATTAACCCTGATTATAGATAAATCGGGGACATCTGCAAAAATAATGGGGTTCTGGGCTTTGCCTTTTTGAGCTTGGTTTGTCAATATGTTCAATACAATTACCAGAACGGCATATATAAAATCTTTTGTTTTCATTTCGGTTTCGATTTTTGACCTTTCTAAAAGAAATATTATGTGTTAATCCGTTACAATTCTAAGCTGAGAGAACTTCGGACTGATTTTTCCCTCTTTTGCCAGAATTTTAATGTTCAGCACTTCCTTGTCATCTATTTTTATGCTGATTGTCTTTTTATCAGATGATGTTATTACAGCTGGTTTTTCATTAATGAGAATAGTAATATTATCACTGTTGAATTCATCTAAAACACTGATTTGCAAAAACTGGCCTTTGCTGTTTTTGTTCAGCATTTGATAAGAGATATAAGCACGTGTATTTCGCCAGAACTTCCCATCCTCGTAACCCGAATTGCTTTTTTCACCTTTATACAAATGATCGACTTCTGGCTGCTGCTCTCCGCAATTTATTTTATCTATTGTTTTGGCTTCAAGAGCCATAGCTTCAATTTCCTGCTGTTTCAGCAATTCCTGCTTTTCTTTATATTCTTCTTTGGAGTACGTCTGAAAATACATTTGATAACGGGCATCGTGCACTTCAAAAAAAGGCTCCAATTCCAATGAATCTAAGCTATATCTTAAGTTCCCTGTTTCTTTAAGTTTCGATATATAATCTGCTTTATCCCCAACCAATGCATATGCTTTATCAAGCGGCATAAATTTCCCTCTTGCTGCGTGTCCCATTCGGCTGTCATCTGCAAACAAACCGTCTAATCCTTCTGTCGAAGTTTTGGCCGCCAGCACAATTGGCCCTTTGACAAATGCACTCCAATTGGAGCCGTCTGGCAGATTTTCTAGATGTATTGACGTTTTAAATCTGGCACTTATTTTATCTCCTGATTTCCATTTTCTTGAAATCGTAACATATTCAGAGGATTTAGATATTATTTTTTGTTCTTTTCCGTTAATGAGTATTTCAAAACTTTCAGCCCATTTTGGGTAACGGATATTCAAAGCAAAGCTTTTTGCTTTTTTAAGTTTTAAAACTAATTCTGTCTGATTCTCATAAGGAAATTTTGTGGTTTGTTCCACCTCTATTTCCTTTTCTTTCCATCTTAAAATTGAAGGAATAAAAAGGTTTACAAAAAGATCATTTTGCGTATGGCTGTAAATTAATTCTCCATATTTGGCGTGATTTTCAAGTCCCGTTCCCACACAGCACCACATGCTGGTCTGAGGCTGAGAATACACGCGGTAATGATTTGGGCGAATAGGCGTAAAATATACAAAACCTCCTTTTTCGGGATGCTGGCTTGAAAGGATATGATTGTAAAGTGTTCTTTCGTAGAAATCCAGATAGCGCACATCATTTTTATCGAGAAACAAAGCTTTGGCAAGACGTTCCATATTATACGAATTGCAGGTCTCTGGCCCTTCATTCGATTTTACCATGCCGCTGAAATCGCTAATTGGATTAAAATGTTCTGCAACACTGTTTCCTCCAAATGCAACTGTGCGTTTTTGGGTCACATTATCCCAAAAATATTGCACACCATCTGACCATTCTTTATTATCAGAAAGGACGGCAACCTTTTCAAAACCAAGCACTTTTGGTATTTGAGTATTAGCGTGAAGTCCTGTGAGTTTGTCTTCTTTTTGCAATAACGGATTCAATAAGGCTTTATGCGATAATTTTTCGGCTGTTTCAAGGTATTTTTTATCTTTTGTAATGGCATACAAATCGGCAAAAGATTCATTTATGCCTCCATGCTCTGTTGCCAAAACTTTCTGAATCTGTCCATCAGAAAGCGGTGCGATTAATTCTATAAACCAATCTCCAAGTTTTATTGCTATATCTTTCGCTTGCTCGCTTCCAGTGTATTGATACGCATCAATTAAACCAGCAAAAAGTTTGTGAATGTTATAAATAGGAACCCAAGTATTGTTGAGTCCAAAACTGCTTCCGTCAATATCCCCTTTATGGATTCGATCCCAAAAAACTTTGCCTTGCGGAATACCCCCAACATAGCCATCGCCATTTTTAGCCTGACAGCGCGCCAATTCCGAAAGCATATAATCTAATCTATCTTTAAGCTCTTTATTTCCGGTAGATGCATACATCATAGCTAAAGCCGAAAGATAATGTCCCCCGATATGCCCATCCAATCCTATACTTTCCCAATTGCCATAACGATCTGCTTTTGGCGAAAGCCCAGATTCTAATAAATACGGTGCTAGAAGTTTATCCGGATTTAAAGCTAAAATATACTTTAGATCTACATCTTGAGCATTTTTAAATGGCCCTTCTTTTAATTTTACTTCGCTTAAATCAAATAGCTTCATTTGAGCCGATAATTTGGCTCCTATCAATAGGGCGAATAGGCAAAATAAAATTGTCTTTTTCATTATAAATTGAGTTTGAAGTTATTGAAAGTAAAAAGTATAGGTCTTCCCTTTTTCGGTCATCCTATCATACAGATAAGATGTGTTAATATCTAGAAGCTGTAGGTTTGATTCCTTAGAAATAATTGGTTTTTCGGTTTGTTCCACTGCAAAAAATAGATTTGGATTTTCTCCTGATGCTATTTTCAAACTTTTGCTCTTTTTTAGCATAAGCTCATTAGGAGTTCTTAATCTTAGATTGCCACCCAGATTAGAATAAATAGTTAAAGCGATTATTTTTCCATTTTTCCACTTTAAATCTTTTATTTCAAAACCCCCTCTCGCCTTTAAACCACTTATTTGTCCGTATTCTTTTAAAGCATCTGGCAAAGCAGGAAGCAGATGAATTGCTCCATCCGAACTCTGCATGAGCATCTCGGTGATTCCAGAAGTACAGCCAAAATTACCATCGATCTGAAACGGAGGATGCGCATCAAAAAGGTTATTATAGGTTCCGCCTCCTTCGTGATTTACGCCAAGCGGTGTCAACTGATTCTGGATTAAGCTGTAAGCATGATTTCCATCCTGCATTTTTGCCCACCAGTTTATTTTCCAACCCATGCTCCATCCTGTAGATACATCGCCTCTTTGCAGCAGTGTATTTTTTGCAGCGGCAAAAAGCTCTGGAGTTCTATACGCCGAAATCTGATTAGACGGATACAAACCATACAAATGTGAAATATGGCGGTGATTATCTTTTGGATCATCTACGTCATCAAGCCATTCCTGAAGCTGATTGTATCTGCCTATCTGCATAGGAGGCAGTTTCTTTCTCAGTATTTTAAGACTGTCTGCAAATGCTGCGTCTTTCTGTAAAACTTCTGAAGCTTTTATCAGCGTGCTAAAAACATCAAACACAATTTGATTGTCCATGGTAGAACCTGCTGTCATTGCAGAATTTTGATGTGCTATTGGCGTATTTTCAGGTGAATTTCCAGGTGCTGCCACCAGCCATCCGTTTGCAGGGTCTTTGACAAGAAAGTCAGCATAAAAAAGAGCTGCTCCTTTTAATATTTCGTAAGCCGATTTTAAATATGCTAAATCACCTGTATATAAATAATGCTCCCAAACGTGCTGGCTGAGCCAGCCTCCGCCTGCATTCCAAACTCCCCAAGTTGCGCCGTCAACAGCGCCATTTATTCTCCAGATATCGGTATTATGATGCGCCATCCAGCCTCTTGCTCCATACATTACTCTGGCGGTTTCCTGTCCTGTCTGCGAAAGCTCCTGAATCATTTTCAGCAAAGGCCCATGCATTTCAGAAAGGTTTGTTTTTTCGGCTGGCCAGTAATTCATTTCGGTATTAATGTTGATGGTATATTTGCTGTCCCATGCCGGTGTCATGCTGCGATTCCAGATTCCCTGCAGATTTGCAGCCTGTCCCTCTGGCTGTGAAGAAGAAATTAGCAGATATCTGCCGTACTGATAATACAAAGTTATAAAAGACGGATCTGAAACATTTCTAAAATTGGATAGTCTCTGGTCTGTAGGCAATTTAGCTTGTTCTGTAGTTCCTAAATCAAATTTTACTCTTTTGAAATACTTTTGATACGCAGCAGTATGAGCCGCTTTCATTTTATCATAATTCTTGACAAACGCTTTATCGAGATAAGATTTAGCGAGTTTATTTTCATCACCGCTTATATCATTATAATTTATAAAGTTCGAGGCTATAGAAACCATGATTACCACTGAATCTGCTTTATCAACTTTTAAAGTATTATCAGCTGCACTTACGCTTCCGCCATCAACTCTTAATTTTGCTAGTGCATTAAACTGAACTTTTCCTTCTACTCCTTCATGATCACTCGTCTTTCCCGAAAGTGAAATTTCATTATTATTAATTAAAATTTTTTGCTTCTTATGTTCTGATGTAAAACCAGCTGCAAATGATAGCTGTCCAGGCTTATCGGCTGAAAGTCTAATGACCAAAACTCTATCTGCAAAAGAGGTAAAAGCTTCTCTGGTAAAAGTTACTCCATTTACTTTATACATTGTTTTTGCAACTGCATTTTCAATATCCAGTTCACGATAATAATCGGAATACTTCTGATCTGGGAAATTCAGTTCCAAATTTCCGACTGGCTGAAACATCTGGCCATGAGATTTTTTGGTAATGATGGCCTCATTGATGAGTTTTTCGGCTTTTTTATATTCTCCCTGAAAAAGAAACTGTCTTATCTGAGCCAAAGCTTCTTTTGCCAGCGGATTATCATTTCTGTTAGGGCTTCCGCTCCAAACCGT
>Ga0308158_10003289_pt1 | contig 14375 bp, 16 predicted proteins | sample PhyBR2_FD_201038 | JGI IMG/M metagenome (GOLD analysis project Ga0308158, IMG submission 201038) | Phyllosphere microbial communities from UC Gill Tract Community Farm, Albany, California, United States - DLSLB.R2 | ecosystem: Host-associated > Plants > Phyllosphere > Unclassified | place: USA... | reverse complement strand
GCTTACTACGAAGAGCTCTTCGGCCCAGTTGCCGTGGTCTACAAGGTAAGCAGCGACGAGGAAGCAACCGAGCTGGCCAACGACACCATCTACGGTCTGGGTGGCTCCGTCCACTCCACCGACGTGGAACGCGCTTCCAAGGTCGCCCAGAAGCTGCAGTCCGGCATGACCAACGTCAACGTGGCCAGCGCCGAAGGTGCTGAAATGCCGTTTGGCGGCGTCAAGCGCTCAGGCTTCGGCCGCGAGCTTGGCCCGCTGGGCATGGACGAATTCGTCAACAAGCGTCTGTTCTACGTGGGCGAATAGTTCACGCTATTTCAATTCCTCGCCGGAAATACGATAACAATGAAAAGCTCCCCAAATTATTGGACAATAGTCAGTCAAACAATTTGGGGAGCATTCTCTATACCGGGGTCAGCAGTCACGTGGCCCACGGCTTCCTCAATGGTTACTTCCTCCACCCAATCCGGCGTTTTATAACAGATTCAGGATCGATCGGGTCCAAAATCACGACAACAAGCCTGCATCGCCAGCGCAACGCAACACCGCGTATTCAAGGGGCCGCGCGACACCGACGCCCTAGATTTCACGCAATAGCTCATGCATATGCTCGGATGGATTCGACACGGTAGTACTTTCTCACACTAGGTGATTGAAATCCGCCACAGGCTTCCGTGCGGAAAAGATTCTAATATGCGCCGTCGCTTCGCAATACAGCTTTGGCAGTCCGCGCCAAAATTACGAAATCGTGTATTAATGACCAGTTTTCCACGTACGAAAGGTCTAGGCGAATACTCTCGTCCCAATCCAGATCCGAGCGTCCGCTAACCTGCCACAAACCAGTGACCCCTGGTTTTACAAGCAATCGACGAGCCGTGTATTTCTCGTAGTTTTCGACTTCAGACTCAAGCGGAGGCCTTGGACCTACCATACTCATATCACCGACGAGTACGTTCCACAGCTGAGGTAACTCATCAATACTGTATCTACGGATAAATGCACCAATCTTGGTGATCCTAGGATCATTCTTCATCTTGAAAAGAACAGAGTTTCCTTCATTCAATTCTTTGAGTTCAACTAGGCGACTTTCAGCATCCACAGTCATTGACCTAAACTTATGCATCATGAATTTTTCACCACGAAGTCCGACTCGTTGTTGATGAAAAAAAGCAGGTCCAGCGGAATCCAACCTAATAGCTATGATCAGAATCAAGAATAATGGGCTCAAAACTGTAAGGCCTAATACAGCGCCTAAGATGTCGAAGCATCTTTTCAGAAATGATTGAATTCCAACTAGCTTGGGGGTGGACACATGGATTAGCGGCAAGCCGGCAATTGGCTGCATGTGAATCCTAGGGCCCGCTACGTCCGTCAATGCAGCCGCCATAATCATCGAAACATTCCGCTCATGCAATTCCCAACCAAGCTGTTGAATTAGCTGTGGGTGGAGGTTGGAGCCAGAAGACAATGCAATGGCATCCACGTGAAGATCCTCGATTGTTTTGATAAGTTCATCGAGACGCGATTCCACAGATACGATTGGAATATTTAGCTCGACTTTAGTGGCGGCCTCCAACGAATAACCGGGAACAACCGCAGCAGTTGCAACGTATCCAGCCTCAGGTGTGCTTTCAAAACTCTTATTCAAAAGTTCCACAGCACCAGGGGAACCGATTAACAGCAGTCTCCGTATAAGTTTCCCGTGCTTCCTCTGATTTACAATCCAGACGCGATACGCCCACCTTAGGAGCCAGAGCAAAATAAGACCGACAGGCAGCGCTATCCCCACGAATCCCCGCGCAGTATCCAGCCGAAAAGCGTACGAAACAATTGCAACAGCACCAAATATATACAACGTGGCCAGTGTGACTCGCTTAAATTCTTCACCTCCCGCACCGAGTATCTTTACGTCCCTCGCACCCCAAGCATGAAGAGTAATCCACCAGAAAATCGCAATTAAGGCCGCAATTAACCAGTAATTGGCTTCAAAATTTTCGGTGGTCAGTTCAGGTTTAGAATTCGTGCCGAAGCGTCCAAGCTGAGCCGCCAGCAGGGACAGTAGGACCGCAATCCCATCAACGATTCCCAAGAATGCTGGAAGGCGATTCTTCCATTGATACTGCGTCCCCAACTGTTCCTCTTTCAAAAGCCAGAAAACAGCCGAATACCGTTTCCCGATACTGATGTTATCGCCTAGGTCGATAAAAACATATAATTACGTTCCTGCAAGCTTTATGGGGCTCTCCAACTTTAGGCATGGTGCAGGATGCTAGCCATGGTTGAAACCATACCGCCTGCAAGAATAGCCACGTCCGATGATGACCAGGGTTCCAATACCCACGAGCAACACATATGAGACTCTTAGCTCTAAGGTCCGCAGCTTTACTCGCGGCATTGGCCAACCACGTACGCACCAACACTAGTAACCCCTGACGCCAAGCAGTCAGCGCCCGAAACAGGCATTTCCACTCCACCATTATCGTGGTCTACATAGACTTCCCCAAAACAGACCAGCGGGCCTGACACTCATGCATATCAATTGCTTTCCACAGTATCCTCACGTGTTTCTCAATCCCATAAATCACGTTGAGTCCAGGGTCAGTTTCCAAGATCAGTCGCAGTCGTTAAGCCTGATCAACCGACAACTCCTCCAGACTGCACGTCAACAGTTTCTGATACTTATACGGCGGGCCAAGAGCGCGGCCACGGCGATCGAATACTTCGTAGGAACGGCGTCGATTGACCAGAGTGGTCATCAGATTCGCTCGATGGATCTCTTGAAAATGATTGAGACGGCGCTTGGCTTTTGGCAGGTTATCGCGCATGGCTTTACGGACCACTGAGGACATATCAATCACAACGAACGCCACGCACTCACACCATGGTCACGACTAGGCCTGTAGCTATTTCTTGCGGAACAAGATCTAAATCAGATTCTTTAGGTTTCAAGGTTTGAAAATAATGATGACAGGTGCTTGCCTGTGCGTCGAAATTCGTTCGAAATAAATACTAATTAGATCTGATAATCCCTTGACATCTCCTGACACGAGACGGCGCCACTAAATTCCGTGTCACACGGCACCTCGCCACGGTCATACGTCACCCAGCCACACCAAAGATCATGTATCTTTAACGACGAGCCGCTAAATATGGGCGAGTTCATTTTCATGGCGAAACTGAGTGAGCAATCAGGGAAACGTGCTTGCCGTATTTTCCTGGGTCAAAGTTTAGCCGTGAAAGACAACCGATATGAACAGTTCTATTAGCCGCGTAGCTCATGTTCTACCGCAATCTGGCTTGCCGGCGAAAGGGAACGGAAAAGAATCACTCGGATGCAGGCAATCAATCAACTAGGTCCAAAGAAGCAACGCCTGAAGATTCTTCATGTCACTGAAAGCTATGGTGGAGGCGTTGCGACAGCAATCCAGCAGTACATTGAAAGCACGCCTGAACTTGAGCACTCGTTACTGAGAACAGTTCGTACTGAACACCATGACGGAGCGGATCCCGAAGGTTTTAACGCTGTACATGCACTTCCAAAAAACCCAGTGCTTGCTGCATTGAAAATTCGTAAGATATCCTTTGACTTTGACTTACTCCATGTGCATTCGTCCGTAGCTGGAGCAATCACGCGCCTGATCCCGATGCTTGGCAGGCCAATCGTCTACACGCCGCATTGCTTCGCATTTGAACGCACTGACTACCATCGATCCGCAAGATGGCTCGTTTTTAAGATCGAGAAGTTCCTTGCACCTCGAACCGATGTTTTCGCAGCATGCTCCATACGAGAAGCAACTATTGCAAGTTCCTTTTCATCGAGCACAAGAGCTATCTACGTACCGAACGTTGCACCGACCACACTCAGACCAAAGAGGATAACTGAAAACACAACGGACAGTCCTTCAATCATTGGAGTGGGACGAATATCGCCACAAAAAGATCCTGCATACTTCTTAGAATGCGCTAAGCGAATTCTCCAAGAATGGCCCGAAGCCACTGTTCGTTGGTATGGCGGTGGAGACGACACCTTCAAATCAGCCTTTGAAGCAGCAGGAATTGAGGTAACAGGATGGCTACCTCAAAAGAGAGTCTTAGAATCGATTGATCCCGATTCAAATATCTACCTGCACACCGCGGCTTGGGAGGGTTTTCCAATGTCAATACTTGAAATAAACGCGCTTGGCCTACCGATGATAGTCCGCTCAATCAAACCTTTTGAGAATTTAGACCTAGGCATAAAAATCTCGTCTCCCTCTTCCGTTGTGACTGCCGTACAAGCGATACTTGGACATCGAGAAGAAATCGTGAGCAAGACAAGAACCGTGTTGTCTAAAAACACGTCCGACAATCAAGGACGTAAACTTCGATCCGCTTATGAACTCGCATTCGAAAGGAGCAACAGGAAATTTGGGTAATCTGAGTGAAGATTTCAAAGCAAATAGAGGACACCCTAAGGAGCAGCTGCTCCTGGCTTCTTTGAGATTCGCACAAGCAGTGAGAGGCACTCCGGTGATTGGTACCGCGGTGAGTCTGATGCATCGCGTTATTTCTGAGATTGTTTTCTGCATCGAGATTCGCCCAGAAACAGAGATTGGCCCAGGATTGAGAATATTCCATGGTTATGGGACAGTCATCAACACAGGTTCAAAGTTGGGCAAGAACGTAAAGATTCATCAAGGCGTAACCATCGGCGCACGATACACTGGTGGCGGTAGTCCAACTATTCTGGATAACTCTGATATTGGGGCAGGGGCCATAATTCTGGGCGATATTTGCATCGGTCCGGGATCAATCGTGGGCGCAGGGGCTGTTGTTCTGAACGACGTTCCTGCGGGGTTCAATGCGGTTGGCAATCCAGCAAGACTCATTAGCAAGAGTTCGTCTGCCGACAGTGAAGAGTCCTAGTGGGGGCGTTCGGGCGTATCTGGAAGAAACCATCGACTAAAGTCGCCTTGCTCGCTGGACTCAATCAGATGTCACCCGTAGTCTTACTACCCTACGTGACTATTGCATTCGGGGTTCGTGAAAATTCACAATTCCAAATTGCATTATCGTTGGCGATAATAATTCAGACCCTAATCTCCTTGGGCGTAGAATATCAGATTCCAGCCGCCAAGAACCGAACTTTAATTCGCCGACTTTTGAAAAAATCTGTATATTCAGCGATAATAGTCAGTTTACTATACGGCATTCTTATCTTTTCTGCTACTTTCAATTCAATTGATTACATTGATGTACTACTTGGTGGATTAGCGATAGCTCTATCGTCAGCGTTCTTTTCTGTTGCTAATGCCTTAAATATTCGCGACCAAAACCATCTCGCTTTAATAGCCAGTAATGCAATCTGTGCCATAACGATTATTCTCGGACAAGTCATATGCGGGATCTTCTGGGACAATGTTTATGGTTTGGTCATACCGATAATGATCGGCCGCCTACTAGGCGGTTTCTCTTCACTACTCAGTCTGAGGCAAAGCACCCGGACAATAGACGGGGAGGATTCAAATGTGAAGCCTTCAGGCGGTGCTGAGAATACTTTATGGGTCCTGTCATTCCTCGTGTCCACCGTTGCGCTGCAGCTTCCAGTGCTTATTGCCGGCGCCGCGTTCGAGAGCGCACAGAGCGCAGCTCTCGCCATTGCCCTTCGCATCGTAAGTGCCCCTGCTAGCCTTCTCGGGTCCGGCCTTGCACAAGGATTTATGTTTGATGCATCGGAGCGGCTCCGTGTTTCGCATAAGGACTTTGCTCAATTTGTGTCATCTACACAACAAAGATTGACAGTCATAAGCCTTACGGCAGGCCTGGCACTAGGGATTCTGGCCCCTGTCACGATCTCTCTATTATTCCGGGACGAGTGGAATGCGGCAGGATGGATGATCCTAGTATTAGCCGTCCCTTTTACGCTACAAACTGTGAACAGAGTACTAACTCCGGTATTTACCATGATTTCATCCTCTGGAACATTATTCACTCTTCAACTTTGCAGGATCATGGCATTGAGTATATTCATGTGCGTAGCGCTAATGCTGCAGACCGGCATAAACGGTATGGTTTTCGCAATTGCTATAGTTTCAATATTATTCCAAGTTTCTTTCTCAATAACGCTCAGACGGAAGGTGAATCATGATGAAGACTTCACCGATTGAAAAGAAACCAACGACAAACCTTCTTTTTCACTTTATGTGCATGCTCGGGATTCTACTTGGGGCAACTCTCGCAGTAGTGAAACGACAAATCCTCCCAGATAGATTTTTCTTTGATGAAAACAGGATTATCCTGTTCGTCCTGAATCCCCAGATGATATTTCGAGATGGGTCCTATGCAGGTACAACCGCCATTTATACTGCTCTAGGAGGGTACTGGCTAAATAAGATTGAAATGTCCCTCATTACCTTTGGAATATTCTTTGCTCTTCTGCAACGATTTTGGCCAGCAAAGATAGCCAGTAATTCTTTAGGCGGGGCTCTTTTTTACTGCATGACTCTGGCGCTTGGTGGCATATACGTCGCTGGTTACACCAAAGAGGCGATCCTATCGATACTGCTGCTTTTTTTCCCCAAGATAGAAAAGCAAAAAAATTCACTTATATTATGGATCATCTTGGCTTTGCTTTATGCGGTATTCGTGCGCGACTATTGGCTGATTGTAATTTCACTATTCGTTATTCAACTTATACTGTTCAGGAGAGTCTCGCCCTCCCGAGGGTTCGCTCTCTTTACTCCGATAGTCTTGCTGGTCATCTCGATCGGATTCAGATTCGTACTTGACGTGAATCTTCACTACTTCAGGACATCCGTTCTTGAGGATCTCTCGGTGAATCCTGAATCCGCGATCAACAATCCTTTTCCTGGCACTTCGATACCATTTGACTGGTTGAACGGGTTATGGAGCATCGCGGTTCTGCTTTTCCCCGTTCCGTTAGTTTTTCTTGGACTCACCCAACTCCCGGCTGCGATATACATCAGCACGGTATGGAGTAAGTTTCTGCATACTGGGCTGAGCCGATATAGCCCACATTCGGTATTAGAACTTCGAATTTTCAGTCTTGGCTTCGCTTACTTAATTGTTTTGAGTCTGTTTGAACCTGACTATGGATCGTATATTCGGCATTTGACTCCGGTTGCTCCGATACTCTTATCTATAGCTTTTGCCAAGACAGTTGTGTCAAATACCAGTACAGAGATATCCGATTTGAAAGGCACTAAATGAAATTGTCAGTTGAACCTAAAAAGGTACTTATCGTAAACGGCTATAGTGCTTCAAATCGCGGCGATGGATTACTTGTTGAATTAGCACGGGATCTGGCTATAGACGGAAGCAAGGATATCCCGATCGAAGTCTCGGCGGCAGTAATGGACCCAGATTCTTTCAACGAGATTGACGGTGTCGAGATCATACCAACGTTCCGATCGCATACCAAAATTTCGCTAATTACTGGCGGTTTCGTCGCTCTGTTGACTAGCGGTAAAGTTGGATTTTCTAAGGAATACCGCAACGCTATGCGACAGGCTGATCTCATACTCTCAGTTGGCGGTGCGTACCATCGAGGTGCAGATTTGGTTGAGCTTATCAAGAGCGTGCTTGCGCATGGATCGCAGGCGCGGTCTGTGCATGCTTCACAAAAACCTTGGATCCTCCTGCCACAAAGTATCGGCCCTTTGCCGAAACCTTATTATGCTTTTCTGAAAGGAATAATTCGCACTGCGACCGCTGTCTTCGCGCGAGACGACACAACTTTTGCTGAATTATCACCGTCGCGAAATTTGTTTCGGACGCCTGATTCCGCAATTTTGGCTTTGGGCACGGAACAGCGAAAACAGAATACCAACGGCGGCTCTGACGTCGGTCTAGTTATTCGAGATCTTCCACGTCCCCGAAAATATGTTGACAGTCTACATCTGCTTATCGACGGAAATCCGTTCATCTGGAAGCCACTGGTTCAGTCGTCTTTTTCTGGAAATGACGATCGCCCATTTTATTCAGAGTTTTCCCTCGATCCAGAGGAGTCTCTCCACGAGGTGCTTGAAGGTCAAAATTTGGGCTTGGTGGTTTCTGTCAGATTGCACGGCGCCCTCGAAAGTATCATGAAGGGAGTGCCAGCGATTCACCTGAGCTACGAACGCAAGGGGTTCTCGGCATATCAAGATCTGGGCCTTGGTGAATATGTGTTTGATGCGAGGGACTTTGATCCGGATAAGATTGCATCAAAGATTCAGGAGGTATTGAATGATCCTCAGCCCTATTGGTCGCGCGTTGAGAACTCGCTGTCACGGATTCGAGATTCCCGCAAAGAGGTCATAGAAAAAATCCATCAGAGTTTGACGTCCTAGATCCAAATTTGAAATGAGACCATTTCTCATCCTGTTCGCCAGGCGCAATCGTGTCATGATCCGAGGACTGTTACAGGAGCTTCCTCGGGTACTTTCAGTTTCCTAGAACTGATTGTCAAGGGAAATCATGGCTCCTGTCCCTTATATCAGCGGCGGAACAGCGGCCTTTTACACGGTCAGAATTTCGGTTTTTGAATTGATTAGTTATCGTAGAGTGTTTGCTTTTTTTGTCCTACAGGCTTCCAAGGAGAGTGTAATTGAATGTTGCTAAATGAATATTTGAGAGTTATCCGAAGATACTGGCTCATGGTCTCCCTTGCCGCCGTATTAGGGGTCCTATGTGGCGGTCTTGCTTCAGCATTTATGCCTCCGAAGTACCATGCCGCGGTCCAAATTTATGTTTCTGTACGCGGAGAGAGCCAAGTCGTTGGCGACTTGGCCCAGGGATCAACGATTGCTAGACAAAGCGTTTCCACCTATGCGGCGGTTGCGAAAACTGACAGCGTCCTTGCTCCGGTAATCGATGAACTAGATCTCGACACGACACCAAGCTCGTTGGCAAGTTCGCTCGAATCTAGCGCCCCTGCGAATCAGTCGCTGGTAAACATAGTGGCAACGGATCAGGACGCTAAGAATGCTGCCAATATTGCCAATGCTGTCGGTAAGAGCCTGAAAAATATTGTTGAGAACGAGCTGGAAGCGTCAACAGCAAAAGGGCAACCAAGTCTCGTCTCCCTGAATGTAGTGCAGCCAGCAAGCGTCCCCAACAGCCCGGTAAGTCCTAAAATACCGCTGAATTTGCTTATAGGCGGCGTGATAGGACTGCTGGCTGGAATTGCCATTGCAATACTTCGCTCTAAATTGGACACAAGAATTCACTCGATCAAAGATATTGAGGAATTGAGCGAGATCCCTATATTGGGTGGAACGGTCTTTGATCCTGACGCGGATAAGTTCCCTCTTGTCGTGCACTCCAGTCCACGCAGCCCACGGTCGGAGTCGTTCCGCACGTTGAGAACTAATCTTCAGTTCTTGACAGTCAAAACACCTGATCAAAGTACGGCACGATCCTTTGTCATTTCATCAGCGAGTCCCAATGAGGGTAAATCTACAACGGCCTCTAATATTGCACTTGCCCTGGCCGAAACTGGATCACGTGTCTTGCTTGTCGATGCTGATTTGCGACGTCCGTCCATTGCCAAACTGATGGGTTTGGAAGGCGGTGCTGGGCTCACCGACATATTGATCGGCAAAGTCGAAATCGGTGATGTGGTTCAACAATGGGGAACAAATGAGCTGTATGTCCTACCGTCAGGAAAGATTCCGCCAAATCCTAGCGAACTTTTGGGTTCCTCGGCAATGGAAGATTTTTTGCATGTTGCTAACGAATATTTTGAGTACATCATCATTGATTCACCACCGATCTTGCTCGTCACTGACGCAGCTGTAGTGGGCAAGTGGACGGATGGCATACTCCTGGTTGCGGCCTCGGGTAGCACTCGGAAACAGGCCCTATCCGGTGCAATTAGCAGCTTATCCACCGCGGGTGCTCGATTGAAGGGGATGATTGTAACGATGCTTCCGACAAAAGGACCTGACCGCAATTTGTATGGTGCATATGGTGCATATGGTGACTATTCACTAAACCTCAGCTCGGAGAATGAAGCTTTCATTGCTAGCGCTAACTTTAATATGAAGGCACGTAGATTAGACAGATGAAAGACTTATTTTCAGAGAAAATGACTGGTTCACCTAACCGCCCATTTCGTATACTGACAGTATGCACAGGAAATATTTGCCGTTCGCCTTTCCTCGAGTTACTCCTAAACATTGAATTTTCTGACGAACCAATTCTGGTGGAGAGCGCTGGAACCGCAGCTTTAGTAGGCCATGCAACGGACGAAACCATGCAATCGTTTGCCCCTGATTGTGCAATTGGTAAACTGTCAAATCACCGTGCAAGGCAATTGACGCAAGGATTGCTGCAGGAAGCAGATTTGGTCTTGGCTTTGGACAGAAACCATAGAAGAATCATTGCTGAAATGTATCCCCGCGCAATTCGTCGAGCTTTTACTCTCCGAGAGTTTTCGAGGCTATGCAATCTTGTCGATATGGATGTAGTGAGTGCCGGCTCACATGATTCGAAGTTCGACGCACTCTCGAGCGCTGTCAACAAGGTTTCGATGATGAGAGGAACCGGGCCAATTTTGGAAGATCCTGCTGCCGACGATGTGCTCGACCCATTCAGGAGGGACCAAAATGATTATGTGCGTTGTGTCCAGCAGTTGACGCCCGCCGCTAATAAAACTGCTTGGTTCTTGAAACGTGCGATGTCAGGAGACCGATAATTCCATGGCTTGCTGAGGATCAAAGTGAAATAAACTAGACCACCTGGTTGGGTCCCTTTAAGCAGTCCAGCAGCTATGCGATAGCTAACTGATTCTCTCTAACCCATTCATCCCAAAACCGGGACAGTGTCAACTGTCAAGCTCCGGGTTTTGTAGAGGCTCCTTTTCTTGTTTTTCCTTCGCGGCTTCCGCGAGCGTGCCAGGCCGTCCCATCCACTGTTGATGAACATCCGCCGGCGACCTGTACCCGAGTGCCGAATGCAGGCGCTGGGAGCTGTACCAGCCGACCTGTATAGCAGACGCATTTGGTAGCGTATGTGCGCGTATCGGGTGTGAAATCTCATTACTTCGTGGACCGAAAAATATCAAGCTGTGTGGAGTCACTAAGCAGCCTGCAACGCAGCCCTTGTATCTTCTGAGGGCAGGTTAATCCCCACGATTCCCGCAGGCGCAGGCGTCGCCGGACGCCGGTGAAAACGTGCTGGATGCTTCCGGCAATAATCTTCCAAAGCCTGTTGCCGCACCTGCCAAACCTGCTCCCATGACCCATCATGGACCTGTTCCGGAGAGAACAAAGCAATCCCAGAATGCTTATGCTGCCGGTTGTACCACGGCACGTACCCATCTAAATAGGCTCGCGCATCCTCAAGAGTGGAGAACACTTTGGGATAACCAGGACGATACTTCATCGTCCGGAACCCGGACTCCTAAAATGGGTTGTCATTCGATACGTAGGGCCTGTTATGGCTTAGCTCAACGCCCTTGGCCTCCAACGTGTCTTTCATGGCATTGGATTTCATTGCCGCCCCCGAGTCGGCGTGTACCACTTGCGGCACGCCATAGCCTGTGAAGGCATCCTGGAACATGTCCACGGCCAGGTGATCCGCTTCGCGTTCTTCCACTCGATACCCGACGATCTGTCGGGAGAAAATATCAATGATCGAATACGCCTTAAACACCTTGTTCTTGTATGGCGAATACAAGTCGGTAATATCCCACGACCAGACCTGTCCCGGGCCTGTAGCTTTGAGGACAGGCTTCTGCCCACGTAGTTGACGGTTCTGTTTACGCGTGGGAACCTTCGGTCGGAGCATCTGCTCTTCAATCTCGGCAGCGATACGCCACCACGCGCGTCGTGAAGCGAGCATCAGGCCTTCATCCCAAGCTGTGGCGAAGGCATGGTCCACCGAGTTACCTTCCGCCCAGCCGGCATGAATACGCTCTTGGATGCTGTCCCGGTCAGCGGGACTGATCCTGGTGGAGTAGGCACGGTCGGCCTGGTGGATAGGGTTCGTGGTCTTGGGGCGTGGGTTACTGCGGTAGTGCCAAGTCGAAGGGGAAAGACCAGTGATCTTCAGGGCGTGGCGTTGAGAACCGGTGAAACTAGTTAGTGCGTGGATCAGCTCGTTTTCCGTGGCGATGAATTCTTGTGCTCGTTCGTCATCGATGCGGCGGGCTCTTGTTCGTTCAGCTTGTGCAGGAGCCCGATAGCTTTTCCCAAGGCTTCGTTGGTCCCTTCGAGCTGCTGGACGCGTTCACGTAGCGCTTTCAGCTCGGCTTCGTATGCTGCTTGTTCTTTGGCGCGTGCTTGTTCGAAAGCTGATCGCTGGCTCGGGCTGGTACTCATGCTTCCATGATCTCGTGGAACAAGGTTGCGGTCGAGGTCTCCTTCGAAGACCATCTTGTTCCATCGGTAGAATGTGGCTCTGGCGAAGGGCTGCTGTTGCAGCCACGCGGTCCGGGTGCCGTGAGGCTGCAGGTTGTATTGGTGGACGTATTCTCTGATTTCTTCACGGGTGATATCGACAGTACTCATGGTGTTTCCTTCTGGTCAGTGGTGGGTCCTTTAGTGACTCACTTACAGCCTGACCGAGAGGGAGTGGTGAGATTCTGTGTCCACGAAGTAACGAGATTTCACACCCGGTTGGAAGAACAGAAGTACCTTCAAACGCTATTCCGCACACTGGGTCGGAACATACGTTATATCAGACACCCAAAGCCTGTTGGGCGTTGCAGCAGTGAACCGCCGGTCCACCAGATCCACGGGACATGATTCAGGATCCGCAGAGCGGGTCTTGGGCTTCTTCCGCCTGCGCCGCACTCCATCAATCCCCAGGTTCTTCATCAGCCGCTCCACAGTGCACCGGGCAATCGGCCCGAACGCTTCGGCATGCTGATTGTTCATGGCATGCCACATTTTGCGCACCCCATAGCAGGAATAGTTCTCCTCATACACTGCACGGAGCTTCGGCAGTAGTTGTTCGTCGCGCATGCTACGGGCTGAGGGCGGTCGTTTCTTGAACGCATAATACGAGCTCACGGCAATCTGCGCATGGGTGCCTTGCAACGCGCGGATGATCGACTCGACCCCGAGCTCGTCTTTGTGCTGATCGATGAAATCAACAATTACTTTGAAGGGCACCACGAGCTCACGCCGCGAAGAAAGTCGCTGCCTTCTTCAAGATCTCGTTGGCACGTTTGGTTTCGGCCAGTCCGGCGCGCAGCCGCTTGTTCTCGGCTTCCAAATCAATCGACTGCTCGGGCATAGCGGCACCGCCTGTCCTATGCCTGCGGACCCAAGTACGCAGTGTCTCGCTGCTCAGGCCCAGCTCCTTGGCGACTCTCGTGATGGCGCCATTGGAGGTGTCTGGATTCGACCGGGCGTGAAGCACCAGCTCGATAGCTCGGGTTTTCAGTTCATCAGTATATTTAATCGGCAAGACAGAAGTGTTCCTATTCCAATTTCCTTGCCTCTATTAAACCCGGTGCGATTCATCCTTGTTTTTGAAAGGTCCTTTCAGTCCAGGAGGGTGGAGCCTGGCACCCTGCGCTGGTGGTTCAGGCGCTTTTTGTCGTGGGTGGAGTCGACGACGGCCACCGGGAATCCTTTGGCACTGGATTCCGGTGGCCGTCAGCGGCCTCATGAAAAATTTGGGCTAAATAGTAGCGCCCATCATGCGGCTCGATGGGCCACCAGCTTCAAACACGCTAGTGAATCTAGTATTCAGCTATTCGGCTGATCTAAAGTTCGCCTAGTAAACCGTCCGCAGCTGGCTGGCGGGGATCCACATTTCTTCGCCATCACGGTCAATCTGCCGCCACGCGCCCTGGCGCGCCACAATCACCACAGCAGTATCGGCTGGAAGGATTCGCACCAGCGAATAGTGGTCCCCTGGACCGCGACGGGCATTGAGCCGGATGGTGGTCAGCGCGCGCTGGTTAGGCACGGCAATCAAACCGCCGCGGGCTGGACGAGCTGGGATTTCCTGAAGGTACATGCTCGGGACCCAGCCCAAGAGCTTGCCCGCCTGGACCTGCGACCATAGACCCTGCTGGAGCATGGAACGGACCTTGCTGCCCTGGTCGATGACCTTGAGCACCGGGTATCCGGTGCCGCTGCCCTTGCGGAGGTTGAGCGTTGCAGTGGTGACGTGGGTAGCTTCAATGAGTGAATAGCGAGAGAGTACTGGCTCAGCGTTGTCATCGTCGTCTTCAGCCGGGACGGGCTCATCAAATACCGTAGGGATGGGCTCCAGATAGATATTTGGTAGCCATCCGTAGGTGCCATGCACGAATACATGCGCCCATGAGCCGTTGACTTCAATGAGGGCAAGTTCCGTACCGTGGGCGAGGTTGCTCTGCACTACATAGTGCCGGCCTGCGCCTTTGCGCAGTTTGAGCGAGGCAGTCGTCCGGT
>Ga0308158_10003288_pt1 | contig 14379 bp, 18 predicted proteins | sample PhyBR2_FD_201038 | JGI IMG/M metagenome (GOLD analysis project Ga0308158, IMG submission 201038) | Phyllosphere microbial communities from UC Gill Tract Community Farm, Albany, California, United States - DLSLB.R2 | ecosystem: Host-associated > Plants > Phyllosphere > Unclassified | place: USA... | reverse complement strand
CACCGAGGTTCTCACCCGGCCCCTGCGCAAAGCGGACCGCGACCTGGAATGTGCCACCACTAGCGAAAAGACCCTGCGCCAGTTCGGGCGGCAGATCGTCGGCAACGATCAGTTCGCCGATCACACACGCGGTGCTTTTAGCGTGGCTGGCGCGGACGGCATGGCCTTCACGCTTTTCGACCACTTCGCTCTCCTGCGTCATGCCCTTGATAATGCCGTCGATCGACGTTTGCTCGTCTTGTTCAAGCGTCTCGATATCGGGAGCGTAGCGCAGGTAGGTCATCGATGCGTCTCCAGTTCAAAATTCGTACCGTTTACAACGTATTGGTCGACCGATCGTTCTATGGCAGCGATGCAGGAGGTTTCATCATATCTCCGACCTTCACAACCAGCGCTTCCATCGAGAACGGTTTGGTAAGAAGCTCCATGCCGGCCTCGAGATGACCGTTTCCGACAGCTGCGTTTTCGGCGTAGCCGGTGATGAACAGCACTTTCAGGCCTGGGCGGAGAGCGCGCGCGGCGTCGGCAACTTGACGCCCGTTCATGCCGTTCGGGAGACCTACATCGGTAATTAGCAACTCAACGCGCGCACCGGACTGCAAAACTTTGAGCCCCGCCGCACCATCCGCTGCACCGATAACTGTGTAGCCTGCTTCATCCAGCACCTCGTCGACCAGATGACGGATCGTAGCCTCGTCGTCCACGATAAGCACGGTTTGCCCGCTCGCGCTCCCGACGATGGGTGTAACCAACTCATTCTCGATTTCGCCAGCTTCGCCGACATGGCGCGGGAGATACACGCACACCGTTGTACCCTCAGCGATCTCGGAATAAATGCGGACCTGCCCCCCGGACTGCCGGGCAAAGCCGTAGATCATCGACAGGCCAAGCCCTGTTCCCTGCCCAATGGGTTTGGTCGTGTAGAAGGGTTCGAACGCCCGCTCGATCGTCTCCGCAGACATACCGCAGCCTGTATCGGTGACACAGATCGAGAGATACTGGCCAGATGGTAGATCTCGCTCACGTGCCGTTCGATCGTCCAACCACTTGTTTGCCGTTTCGATTGTGATCCGGCCGCCATCGGGCATGGCGTCCCGCGCGTTGATGCACAGGTTCAACAGCGCGTTTTCAAGCTGGCCGGCATCAATGTTGGCTACCCACAAACCGGCCGCACCGACGACTTCGATCTGGGCCGTGCCCCCGACGGTCCTGCGCAGCAGGTCTTCCATGCCGAGAATCAGCCGGTTTACGTCGGTTGGTTTAGGATCAAGTGTCTGCCGTCTGGAGAACGCCAGCAATCGCTGGGTAAGCGACGCTGCTCGCCGGCCCGCCCCCTGTGCCGCATTGATAAAGCGGTCGATGTCGTCGAGCCGTCCGCGCGCGATACGCGCCTGGAGCAATTCAAGATTGCCCATCATGCCGGTCAGTAGATTGTTAAAGTCGTGAGCCAGGCCGCCCGTAAGCTGCCCGACCGCCTCCATCTTTTGCGCCTGCCGAAGCGCATCACGAGCAATGGCAAGCTGTTCCTCCGCGTCTGCCTGTTCGGTTACGTCAATCCCGTGCTGAACGGCGCCGATGATTCGGCCATCGGTGGCGCGAAGCGGATTGTAGAAAATCTCCCACATTGGAAATGCAAGATCGGGGTCTCCAAACCGTTCAGTAACGGTGAATGCCTCGCCAGCGAGAGCTCTATCGAGATAGCTACGAATCACTTCGCCCTGGTCTGGCAAGAAAAGAGCTGGGAACGTTTCACCGATCTGAGCCCGGTGTTGGTACACACGAAAGAATTCGTCGCTGAACGCCTGATTGAAGGCGACGATGATATGGTCCGCGTCGAAGGCACAGGCGGGGTTCGGATCGGACTGGAATACGTCCTGATAGAGCCGCAAAGCCTCAGAACGTTCCGCGACGCGCTCCTCTAACGTGACATTCAACGAACGCAACTGCTGCTTTGACGTCGTTTCGGAAGCGACGTTCAGGAACCCCGCGATGTTGCCCTCATCATCGCGCAACGGACTGTAACAGAAGGTCCACCAGGTTTCTTCAGGATACCCATGCCGTTCCATCGTCAGCGGCAGGTCGTCAAAGGCGACCGTTTGGCCGGACATTGCCCGGACTATAAAAGGCTCGATATCAGCCCAGACATCGCTCCAGACGGTTGCCATTGGTAAGCCGAGGGCAACAGGATGCTTCAGGCCCAGAAAAGGGATGTAGGCATCATTGTAGAATAGGGTCACATCGGCACCCCAACCCACGCACATGGGGAACCGGGAGGAAAGTATCGTATCGACGATGGTCACCAGCGATTGCGGCCAATCTGATCGGTCGCCGACAGGCGTCAATGACCAGTCATAGGCATTTGTCAGCGCAGTGAGCTCAGTCGAATCCCTAAGGTGACCGCTGAGGTCGGTTGATTTTTCAGCCATTGCCAGTGGATACAGGTCAGCCCGATGCTCCCGCAAGGCTCTACCGTAGTCGGCCTCTCCATCACGGCGGGAGGTAACTGAAAGTTGGCCAAGGCCGAGCGCAGATAGCCCGCTCGACGTCGATTTCAACCGATTGCGTGATGGCAGCCTGTGCAACAGCTGTCCTGAGCTTTGCCATTTCCGAATTGACCATTCCATATGGGATGGACCCGGGCGCGCGACCGCCGTTCCCAATCAGGAAAGCCGAGAGACAAACTACGTAGCTCGTTCTAAAAGGGCGAAAACGCCTTGCGGGGGATGTGACTATGGAAGACGGCTTTGCGACTTTGTCAAAAATTGTTGGCGAGCGCGAAAGTGCGATCGTCGCACGTTGGCGTCAGCTGCTCGTCGAGGCTGGCGGTTCCGGACGGATCAAAGACGCTGAGGTCGAGAAGCAGTGCCAGGATTTCCTGGCATCATTTGTAGCCGGACTTGGCGCAGGTGCGACGTCTGTAAACGATCCTGCTTATGCCAAGGCTCGCGAGCTGCTTGGCGAGGTCTCCCGTTCGCGAGCAAACCAAGGTTTTACACCAACCGAAACTGCGACATTCGTGTTTTCGCTAAAAGAGCCGATCTTCGAGCAGGTTCGGGCTAGCTACCCAGATGATGCCGCTCGCGTGGCAAGCCTCGGTTGGGAAATGACACAGATCCTCGATCAGCTTGGGCTGTACACCATGGAGGTCTACCAGCGCAGCCGCGAGGATGTGGTACGCCGCCAGCAGGATGAGATCGCCGAGCTTTCGACACCGGTCGTCAAGCTCTGGGAAGGCATCCTGGCACTGCCCCTGATTGGCACGCTGGATTCCGCCCGAACCCAGGTGGTCATGGAAAACCTTCTTCAGGCTATCGTCGACCAAAGCGCCGATCTCGCGATCATCGACATTACCGGCGTGCCAACGGTCGATACGCTTGTCGCTCAGCATCTTCTCAAGACGATCGCAGCGGCCCGCCTCATGGGGGCTGACTGCATTGTATCGGGTATCCGACCTCAAATCGCACAGACGATGGTGCATCTGGGTGTGGAGCTGGACGTCGTATCCAAGGCTACACTCGCGGACGCCTTGGCCCTCGCGTTTCAGCGTACCGGACGAACGGTTGTCCGCAAGGCGATCGCGAAGGGCTGAGCGTCATGGATCGTATTCCCATCCTAAAGCTCGGCCGGGCGCTCCTGGTCAGTATTCAGGTCGACATCCATGACCGCCTTGCCAAGGCTCTGGAAGAGGATCTCTCTGAGCGGATCGTAGCTACTGGCGCTCGCGGTGTCATGATCGACATTTCGGGGCTGGAGATCGTCGACTCATTCATGGGCCGCATGCTCGACAATATCGCTGCGGTCTCGCGGCTGCTCGATGCTGACACTGTCGTTGTCGGCATGCGCCCGGCAGTAGCGATCACGCTAGTCGAACTCGGACTGTCGCTGACAGGAGTAAAGACGGCTCTCAACGTCGAACGGGGCATGGCTCTGATCGGCAGCGGCCAATATGAAGAGATCGATGGCGACGACGCCCTGGAGGGCGGTGATGAGCGCAACGACGGATGAGGTACTGCCGATCAGGGAGTCCGATGATGTCGTTCGTGTTCGTCAGGCAGTCCGCGTTCGAGCGGTCGCTGCGGGGCTAGGTCTTGTTGATCAGACCAAAATCGTGACGGCCGCCAGCGAATTGGCGCGCAATACACTGGATTATGGCTTGGGTGGCACGGCCCGGATCGAGACGTTCACGGGATCCCCTGAGCGGGGCGTGCGACTGACATTTGCGGACAATGGCCCCGGTATTCCAGACCTCGAACGCGCACTGACCGACGGTTACACGACCGGGGGCGGTCTCGGCTTGGGACTGAGCGGCGCGCGGCGGTTGTGCAACGAATTCGAGATTGACTCGGTTGTCGGTCAAGGAACGCGCATCACCATTGCGCGGTGGAAGTAGCGATGCACGCAGTCGAAGTTCGAGACACCTCGCAGGTTGCCGAAGCCCGGCGGGTCGCAGTGGCGCTCGCCGAAGCGCATGGCTTCAACGAAAGTGACGCAGGCAGGGTTGCGATCGTCGCCACGGAGCTTGCCACCAACATCCTCAAACATGGGGATGGGGGATCTCTTCTCGTCGACAGCTTTGAAGACGCCTCCGGTGCCGGCATCGAATGCCTTGCGCTCGACAAGGGGGCTGGCATGGCAGACATTGCGCTTTCTATGCGCGACGGCCACTCAACCGTCGGAACCGCTGGAAATGGCCTTGGCGCTGTCTTCCGCGGATCTCACGTAACCGACATATATTCCGCACCCGGCTGCGGCACAGCGATCATGGCCCGCCTGCAACAGGGCCATCCCGACCCGATCCGGAAGGCGGACCATCCAAGCTACGGTGCAGTCAGCCTGCCGATGCGAGGCGAGGAGGCATGCGGGGATGCATGGTGCAGGAAAGATGGCGCGGATGGTCCGACCTTCATGGTAGCGGATGGTCTCGGTCATGGGCCGTCGGCAGCCCAGGCGGCGCACGCGGCGACGCGTTCATTTCATTCGTCTGGCCCCAGACTCCCAAGTGAGATGCTTGCTGGAATGCACGGTGCGTTGCGTCCGACCCGAGGTGCAGCAATCGGTATCGCATACTTTGACCAAGCCGGAGGGCAGGTCATTTTTGCCGGTGTCGGCAACATCGCGGCGACACTTATCGATGCCGATCATGGCGTCAGGCGGATGGTCTCCAACAATGGCACCATAGGACATATCGCGCGACACATGCGGGATTTCAGTTATCCGATCACAACCACTACCCTGGTTGTGCTGGCCTCCGATGGCTTGGCGACGAACTGGGACCTCGGGGCGTATCCCGGCCTTGCTGCCCGCCATCCCGCCCTGATCGCCGGTGTGCTTTGGCGCGATTTCAACCGCGGTCGGGACGATGTGACGGTGTTCGTTGGCAAAATTGAGGCCAAAGCCGCATGACTATCGCGTCGATTATGACGGTCGCGCTGATCGAAGAGGCGGATATTGTCGCTGCTCGCCAGCGCGCGCGTCAGATTGCGGGCTTGCTAGGCTTCGAGGCGCAGGACCAGACGCGTATCGCCACGGCTGTGTCCGAAATCGCCCGTAATGCAACCACATATGGCGGAGGGGGCCAGATCAAGTTCGGCATCGAGCAGACGGAAACACCAAGCCTCGTGATCCGTATTTCGGACAAAGGGCCCGGAGTTGCTGACATCGATGCCATCCTTGAAGGCCGGTTCAAGAGCACCACTGGCATGGGCGTGGGCATTTCCGGGACGCGGCGCCTGATGGATCGCTTCGAGTTCGACAGTCGACCCGGAAACGGTACGACGGTTGTCCTTGGCAAGCGGCTTCCCCGGACCATCAGGTCGGTTGGCGGAGCCAAGCTCGCCGAGATTGGGAAGGTCCTCGCAGCAACCGGTGCCTCCGATCCGCTCGCGGAAGCTCGCATGCAGAACCAGGAATTGCTTCAGGCCCTGGCAGATCTCAAAGCAAAGCAGGATGAAAGCGAGCGGCTCAATATCGAGCTCGGAGAGACAAACCGCGGCGTCGTGGCCCTCTATGCGGAGCTGGACGAAAAGGCTGCTCAGCTATCCACATTGAACGGTCAGTTAGAGGGACGTGTCGCCGCAGCCGTTTCGGAATGTCAGCAAGCCAATGATGCCTTGCGGCAAAGCCAAAAGATGGAAGCGGTTGGTCAACTCACTGGCGGTATCGCTCATGACTTCAACAACCTTCTTCAGGTCGTGACCGGCAACCTTGAAATGCTCTTGCGCCGGCTACCCGCCGACGACGTCCGACTACGGCGGGCCGCGGACAATGCCATGTCGGGGGCTCAGCGTGCAGCGACGTTGACGCAGCGACTGCTCGCGTTTGCCCGTCGCCAGCCACTGGCCCCCAAACCCCTTGATCCAAACCACCTCGTCGATGGCATGTCAGATCTTATGCGACGAACCCTGGGCGAAGCGGTCTCGGTCGATATCCGGCTCGCACCCGACCTGTGGAAGGTGGAAGCCGACGCCAACCAATTGGAGAATGCCCTTCTCAATCTGGCAGTGAATGCGCGCGACGCCATGTTGCCGGGCGGCACGCTAACCATTTCGACAGCCAATGGCATAATTGGCGAAGCTGACGCAGAGGAAGACGCCATCCCGGGCCATTATGTTTCGCTCGCCGTTTGCGACACCGGCGAGGGCATGTCCGAAGTGACGATGTCCCGCGTCTTCGAGCCTTTCTTTACGACCAAGGAGGTCGGCAAGGGCACCGGCCTTGGACTTTCCATGGTCTATGGCTTCGTGAAGCAATCAGGCGGACACCTTCGGATCGAAAGCAGTCTTGGCCGTGGCACGACCGTCACATTGTACCTGCCTAAATTTACCGGCGTAGCCCTGCCCGAAGAACAGGCCATCTTAAGCGAAACCGCCTTGGCTCAGCCTGGAGAAACTATTCTCGTAGTCGAGGACGATCCCGATGTTCGCGCTCATAGCTGCGATGTCCTGACCGAATTAGGCTATGCCTTCATAGCCGTGGCAGACGGTTCGGCCGCAGTTGAGGTTCTCGATAGTGCGGACCGGATTGACCTTGTATTTACCGACGTGGTGCTGACCGGTTCGATGAATGGTCGAGACGTTGCACTACATGCCCACTCTGTGAGACCAAAAACCCCGATTCTTTACACGTCTGGGTATGCGCGAGACGCTATCACTCACAATGCGCGCCTCGAAGAGGGTGTCGCGCTGCTGCCAAAACCATTTAACTATGCCGATTTGGCATCAGGCGTCCGCATGGCAATCGATCAGGCACTTCGAGCTAATAGGTAAAGATATTTCGTCCGTGTTTCAACGACTCGGTAAACGGCATCGCGCCAATTTGGTAGGAAAAGGACATCGCCGCCATAGCTACCTCGACTTCTTCAGTATCTTCGGTTCTAGGCGATGGTAACGAGGATCTATTTCGATCACTTGCAAGTGGAACTAAAGCGTTTCGGCGCGGGCGCGTGCTTCGCATGCAGGGCTCGCCTTCGCCGGAAATGTACCTGGTTCATGAAGGTTGGCTTGCCTGCAGTGTCACCGTGATAGATGGCGGACGTCAGATCGTTAGCCTTCATACCCCTGGCGATCTTGTTGGGTTTTCAACTACCCATCGTGCTACAGCCTTTGATCAGATTCACGCAATCAGCGATGCCGTTGTCAGTATCGTCAAACACTCGGTATTAAGTGATGTATTTGAACAACGCCCTCGGCTTGCTCAGTATCTTATGATTAAATCGCAAGAAGACCAGATCTCGCTGATGCATAGGCTTGTGTCGGTCGGACGTACTGACGCAATTGCCCGAGTTTCGGCGCTTATTGGCGAACTGGTTGAACGGCATGTCAACGCAGGAGGAAAGGAGCACGACAGCATAGCTGTTCCACTTCGGCAACCCGACATTGCTGAGCTGACCGGACTTACGTCGGTCCACGTTAATCGCATGCTTCGCCAGTTGCGGGAACGCGGTATCGCGGATTGGAGCGCTGGGGTTATTCGCGTTCAAGACCCGGCGGCATTGGCAGCGGTAGCTGGTATTCAGCGTAAATTGCCACGGAGCATTCCTGATCCCGTCAGATGCCCCGTCGATTCATCGGGTTACGACCACAAACCGCACGGGATCGTGGCTTAACTAGCGCTTACATACAGTCCCGGAACACCTTCCTTCTGGGAAAGCCCGTAGCGTCAGGCAACGTCCGCTCATGCCATCTGCTCTCAGTAGCAGTCGGTCCGCTTTCGTCGCCATCATCTGTTCAGGTCAAATATGTGAAAAACTCAGTCGCAATCACGACTGTGCGACAAACAGGTGTTTTGCGACGCCTGAGTGAACCTGCTGGCGCTTAGCGTATCTGAGTCCGTTCAAGGTACCGCCCTCCGAACGCAGCTTCAGTGGTGCTGTTTGAATGGGTGCCGTATGGTCCTCTTTGGTTAGGGCTTCAGCCGGACTAGGCGAGTAAATTGACTAAAACTTGATACGCCGTTTTTTAACGTAAAACAGACCAGCCTGAAGCGGTGAGCTAAGGGCATACCTAAAAAGAACTGTGCTGCGCAGCCGTACATTTCGCACCGGCTAGCGTCACAAGCAGGGGTTCGTGAGTGCAATATCTCGGCAAGGTTCGGGCTATCGATGACGCCATCTTCGCGACGTCGACCGTCGTGACAACGTTGGGCGAAATGGTCATGCTGTCCGAGGCATATCCGTAATCGACGCTGTAACCGCCGGGGTGCTTTGCGTGTCCGGTGCTTGCGTCGCTGCTGCCATGAGATCAACGTCCGTCAAATCGCGGTGATCGATCCACCATTTGGCGTCAGTCACCCGAAGGCACGTGTAACAATCGCCGTCGCTGTAGAGGTTGGTCAGCCCAGCGAGCCGCTTGGTCCTGATCGTCGACGCCCAGCTGATTTGCCGATCGCTGCCAGTCAGGGGTGGAAGATCAAGGTGGGAGATAGCGGCGCTGCTTAACGCTGCCGCAGCGGCTTCCTCAGCTCGCTTTTCTGCAATGAAGCAGTCTCGGCAGGTCGTCGTCTTTAGCCACTTGGCCTTGCGTTCCTGCTGGCTATCAAAGCCGGTGAGATGATGAGCCTGCTCATGACCGCAAGCATGAATGATCCGCTGTTCCATAAGCAGGATGATGCCTGTTCGTCATTTGTACGCAATGCTAATGAGTCGGGTTGAATCAGAATTGCGTCCAGCGGAAGGCGAATAAACCGGAGGAGTGGATGGTCTGCTAAACTGGCGCTACGCCGTCAGCGTTTACCAGATCTGGGCCAACCAATGTGCCGATGAGCCGGACGCGTTTTTCAACGAGGTCGACAGGGGTACGGTGCAGCTCCAGCTCGTAGCGCCCACCGACATCGCGGCGAAGATAGAAGGCCCCGCCATCGCGGATCAGGGTGCCTATCTCATTGATCCGAGTGCCAGTCGCTACCATCGCTGCATCATCTCTCTACCATGTGTATAACTGCGGGAGGTCCTTGCCAGTAACCGATGTCGCTCAGCGTGGTCCCGTGATTTTGCCAACGCGTGACGGTACGACCCTCAGAGACTGATGTTACGCCTCGCCATTTCGACGAACGCCATATCCCCGATCGGAGTGTGAGGGTCGGCCTTGAAGATGTTGGCCAGGTCGAGCAGATCATCGTCAGCAAGGCCTGTGATGGACGTTTCGATCTCGGCAAGGCGTCCGACCGCGCGACCACCGCGATCAGTGAGCCGCTTCATTCTTGTCTTGAGCATGTGTGCTGCTATCATGAACGTCCTTGAGCGGGCAGGGGCATTTGCCGCACGGTTTCAGCTTGGAGCTCCGCCCGACAGCAAGGTTGTTTATTCCTGAGCTTAGGCAAATAATTGGGGTGCAGACCGGTGAACATTGTGCCGGGAGATTAATGTGCCGCGCGAGAGGCGAGATGCATCTTGTTCTTGCCTATGCAAGGAGCTCTCAACCGTACGACGAACTGCGGCGGTCACAGTCGGGAACGGTGTTCGGCTGCTCTATCCTTTCGAACTGTGCAACCGAACGTCAGAAACGCAAAAAACAAACATATTTGAGTAAATAGAGCAGCGTTTGATTATCATCGGCGTGACGCTATATTACGGACGAAATCTGATTCGCCACGTTCAGCCCCGGCTCTACTGATAACCGCCGTTTTCCTCGCGTTCTTTGGCAGCGTCCTCCTGCACTTCTTCCATTTCCTTGGTCTGCTCGGTGGAATCCTTGTCTTCGGGCTTGGGGTCGTCGATCATATGTTACCTCCGAGTTCAATAACGGAGAACGAACGTGGTTGGATCCGCGGCGCAACAGCAAGCAAGCTGGTTTCCAACCGGACGGTTTCTGATCGAACAATGACACCGCATGACCTCGACGGTGTGGGGTTTTAGATCCTGGGTTGTCGGTTAAAGGTTTGCCGCATGAACAACTCTCAAATCGAGTCATACCGGAACGCTGCTGCCCACGAACGATCGGAAGCAGAGCGGTCCACGCTACCGCTCGTTCGAGAGCGTCATCTACGATCGGCAGAGGCTTGCGATGCGATTGCCAGTCAGGGTGAAATGACCGAGCGCCTGGCGCAGGCGAACGCTGAGAACCGGGTGAAACAACCATATCAGCGACGGTCGTCAGCCGAGAATATGTAGGACGGGCGCCGTGTCGTAAGGGGCGATGCGGCAGGCGCCGATACGCAAGTATAGCAGCGCGACTGCTCAAAGCAGCGTACGCCTGGCATTTCATGCCGTTGACCGGGCGGGAGGCAGTGCTCGCCCCTGTTGGCTGATCGGATCGCCCATTGTCGCTTACCTCGCGACGCCAACGGGTGAGGCCGTCCCACGGTCCAAGGAAGCGCTACTGCTTCGTTTCGTCAGACGCGACCGTACCCATCGTCATCGCCAACAGGGATGCGCCGCGCTGTTCGTTATCGAGCTTCAACAGCCGGACCCAGTGGGCGATGTGCTTGCCTGCTGCGTCGACGCCTTTGCGCTGCAACTGCGGGGTCGTCAGTTTGGTATCGTTCTGGATTACCGACGCGATCGAGAGCGCAAAAAAGTCTATGATGTCGTCGGCGATCAACGCTTCATCGGCTGAGTTCGCCGCAAGATATTGCATGACGATCGGCATGATCTCCTGGAACAGGTCGATCTTGGCCTGATCGTCGACCTTCATGATGTCCGCGGGCATGCTGGCGTCCTCCGTTGCCAGCATGTATTGCTTGGGGCCGGGAAGTGAAAGGCAGGGCTGCCAGTCCCGCCAGTATGGGAGCCTTCATGAATCATCCGCGAGGATGGTTTCAGCCAAAGGTCGTAGGCATCGGCTGGTCCCCTCGGACTTGGGAGGGCTGGGCGATCATCGTCTCCGTGATCATGATCGGTGCAGTTGTCGGTCGGGTGAACCTGTAAGTCAGCGAAGCTTGGTAACGCCATATTGCATGCGCTGAGGAACCCGGCCTAGGCTTGGCAATGGAAAACATCGCATCGCAGTTCGACCTTCTTGGCCAGCTTCGCTCCTTGATCGCGCAACGCAACGAGGCAGCTGAAGCGTTCGATGTATTCAAGCAGGACGCCGTGCTGGCGCCGGCCGCTTATCTGGCAAACGGCGAGGTCTCCTCCGACGACGCTGCGGACGTGGCTGCAGAGGAAGTCGACACGTTCAGGGCTCAGACCGAAGGCCTCTTGGCCAGCGCAACCGACGACGAGCTTCTGGCCGCCTATCAACAAACCGAGGGTGCTGTGGGCGATCTCGCTGCCGAAGCGCTCCGTGATGAGATGCGACGTCGGAACCTCGACGAGTGAACCGATCCAGAGCCAATCCGGAATTATCCAATGTGTAATCGAGCAAGGTTCAGCGGCGAACCCGAGACCATATTCGAGCGCTTCGGGGCCGAATGGTTGACCGAGAAGCCGATGGACAACCGGTTCGATCCTAAGGAGCTGCGGCCGTTTGGCCGGGCGTATGTCGTGCGGAACCAAGGTGATCACCGCGGTCTCGACGTTATGGAATGGGATGTTCTAGCCGGGCAGGCGAAACAGGCTGGCCGCAAGGTTGCGCAAACGAACGTGCGCACCCTCCATCTCCCCCAATGGCGCTCGCTCGTCAGCGACCCCGCCAACCGGTGCCTGATCCCGCTGACGGAGTTCTGCGAATGGGCGCGCGAACCTACGGACCTCGGCGACGGCAAGAAGCCGATCAAGGGGGAAATGTGGTTCGCCGTTACCGATCAGCCCATGTTCGCCATTGCGGGCTTCTGGCGACAGGTCGGCGACCAACGCTACTTCGCGATGGTCACGTGCGATGCGAACGAACTGGTAGCGCCGATCCACCCCAAGGCGATGATCACAATCCTGCGGCCGGATGATCACGCACGTTGGCTCACGGGAAGCTATGACGACGTGCTGGCGCTGCAGCGGCCATATCCCGCCGCTCGAATGACTGTACGTGGTCCGGTGTTTCCGACACGTGGAAACACTCCCAATGCCTGAGCTGCCGGCCATGTCCGATCGGGAAGTTTGGGAAAAGGCGTCGGCTCTCGCGGCAGCGTTTGGCGACGATGAGCCTGAGCATTTTACGGACAGGCTTTTCGACATTCTTCGCGACACCACCGATCCGCAAGACTGGCGCCGGGTTGCGGCTGCGCTCGACGCGATTGCTGGAGCGTCCCGGCAATAGCGCCAGTTCCTCACGGATCGTTTGGCTCCGGGACGTTGCCCACGCGTTGGAGCGCTACGAAGGAGACTGACATGGCGAATAGAGAGAAGATCACGGACGGTGCCAATGAGCGCGCCATCGACGAACCTATTGCTGGCACAGCGCCAGGCATTCCTGATGACGCGCTACTGCCTGGCGAGGATTTGCCGGAGGAGCCGAGCGAGGAGGAAGTTGCGCGGATCGCAGCGAGCCTCGGGGCGCCTGATCCAAACCGATAAAGGTGAACGCGGACCGTCCGCATTTTGGGCAAAACTGGTGGAAAGCAGCCTGTCCGGTTTCGGGCGGCGATCGGCATGAGTAGTCGTTCCTTCAGATGACGGGCAGCCGCCTAATCGCTAATTGCTCGCGCAATTACCTATTCCGTGCAGCTTCGGGACCGCGTCGCCTTCGGTCATAATAACGGGCACAATAGTGCCGTCGGTGCCGTAGCATATCCGGTCGATCGCAACCTGGCGCTCGCCCTTAAGCGGCGCTGGACCGGGGGGCTGGTCCCAACGATGATACACAATCAACCACTCATCCTGTGGTGTACGGACGAAGCTGTGGTGGCCCGGCCCTTGATGTCGCGTGTTGCTCGTCAGGATTGCGCCACGGTAGCGCCACGGGCCGATGGGGGAGGGCGCAGTTGCATAATGGACCGAGTAATCAGGGCCGTTCCAGTGACCATGGCTGTACGAGAGATAATACACACCATTCCGCTCGTGCATGAACGCACCCTCGGTGAAATTGGGCGGCTGGTGTACCGGGACTTCGCGCGTGAGACTGACCAAGTCGCGACTGAGTTCCCAGATACGCAGCTTCGCGCCGGCACTGCCGCCGGCGTAGAGATAGGCCTTGCCGGACCGTGGGTCGACGAACGCCATCGGGTCGATCGCCTCGAATTCCCCGTTCGCCTGACGACCGCCGGTAACCAGTGGCCGTCCGCTGTCGCGGTACGGTCCCTGCGGTGCGTCCGCGACGGCAACACCGATCCGGCTCGGCGTAGGGTTCTGCGGTCCGACCGAATAATAAAGATACCATTTGCCGTCCCGTGTCGCGACGCCCGGCGCCCACAGGAAATGCGCCTTCGCGCCATCGTCGCCGATCCAGCGGATTTGATCGCGGCGCAGGATCTCGCCACGGGAGGTCCAGGTCTTGAGATCACGAGACGAGAAGGCACCGAACCGGTCCGCGGCCCAGCTTCCGCCCGGGCCGCCAGTCGGAAAGATCCACATTTCGCCATCGATCATCATCGCATGCGGGTCGGCGCCTTGGAACACTGGGTTGCGGGCGAGGCCTGCCGCGGCCGTTACCAGAGCGACACCGATTGTGCCTGCAATCCACGGTCCCCAACGCCGCGTCATTGCGCTGGCTGCCCGGAGTCGAGCACGAACAAGAGATCCAGGTCGGGCGCCATACTCGGCGCATCGTTGGTGGCGTACGAGGCCGACATAAGCGCGCCGAGCCCCAGCGTAGCGAAGAAAGCAATCCGCATGACAGTATCTCCTATGATCGCTGTGTCAGGTCAGGTCAGGTCAGAACCGAAACCGGATGCCGAGCGAGTAGGTACGCTCGAGATAGAAGATCTGGCGTGCGAACCGATCGCCGGCGTCATCGAACTGGCGATAGCGCCGGATCGGATTGCCCAGCACGTTGACGATGTCGAACGCCAGCGTGACGCTCGGAACCGGCGTGACCGTTGCGGACAGATCGAGTTGCCCGCGCGCCTTCT
>Ga0308158_10003287_pt1 | contig 14383 bp, 13 predicted proteins | sample PhyBR2_FD_201038 | JGI IMG/M metagenome (GOLD analysis project Ga0308158, IMG submission 201038) | Phyllosphere microbial communities from UC Gill Tract Community Farm, Albany, California, United States - DLSLB.R2 | ecosystem: Host-associated > Plants > Phyllosphere > Unclassified | place: USA... | reverse complement strand
GTACTACTCATAGGAGCCGATATCAGAAATCCACAATTGCAGCGTTATATGCCTGAACAAAAGACAGGACTTACAGATTATTTGATTTCAGACGATAACGATGTGACAACTTATATTACCAGATCAGGGCTGGCTGATGACTTAGATGTTCTGTTTAGTGGAGCAATAGCACCCAATCCGAATGATCTCCTGGATATGAAAAAGTTTGATGTGATGATAGAGGCGCTGAAAACTACCTATGATTATATCATTCTAGATTCTGCACCACTTATGCTGGTAAGTGATTCTTTACATTTGGTTGATATTTCAGATGTAGTGGTTTACACACTGAAATCTGAGTTTACGGAGAAAGATATGCTCAATTTTGCCATTAATTTCAAAAATGAAAATGCCGTAAAAAACATGGTTTTCGTTCTTAATAATGTAAAACCGGAGTATTCGAAATATGGATACAAATATGGTTACGGGTATTATACCAATATCGAGAGAACAAGCCTTTTTAACAAATTGTTCAAAAGAAAATAAATATTATAACGGATGTCATTGAAAAGACAGGCTTTGGCCGGCATGGTGTGGACTTTTGGACAACAAATGGGAACACAGATGATCGGCTTTATTGTTTCGATGATTCTAGCAAGGCTTTTACAGCCGTCAGATTTTGGTGTGATTGCACTGTTCGGTGTATTATTGGGGATTGGCGGTGTATTCGTTAGCTCTGGGCTCGCTACCTCACTCATCCGCACCCCTGAGACAGACGACAGCGATTATTCTACGGTGTTCATATTTAATGTAGCAGTCAGCATTCTGGTGTACGCGGCATTATATATTGCAGCTCCCTACGTGGCAGATTTCTACAAATTACCACTGCTGACAGATGTGGTTAGAGTTTACAGTATCACAATAGTCATTGGAGCATTGTCTACCGTGCAACAGACCTTACTCACCAAGCAGCTCAATTTTAAGAAACAGATGTACATATCCTTGCCTTCGCTGGTATTGGGCGGTATCGCTGGTGTGGTTTTAGCATATATGAATTTTGGTGTATGGGCACTGGTTCATATGGCCATTATACAATCTTTACTATCCTGCATTTTTTTTTGGATACTCTCGGATTGGAGACCGCGCTTGATTTTTAGCAAGGTGAAATTTAAATACCATTTCGCATTTGGATATAAGATGGCGCTTTCTGGTTTGTTAGATATCTTATTCACCAACAGCTATACCATTATTATAGGAAAATTGTACAGTCCCGCACAGGTTGGATTTTTCAACAGAGCAGATAGTTTAAAACAGCTTCCTGTGAGTAATTTAGCGGGTGCTTTGAACAAGGTTACGTTTCCCTTATTTGCAAAGATTCAACATGACGATGTACAGTTGCGAGTGGTTTATCGTAAAATAATGCAAATGGTCATCTACATTATTGCCCCCGTACTGTCCATCATGGTAGTTTTAGCAGAACCACTTTTTAGATTGCTGTTCACAGAAAAATGGCTGCCTGCAGTTCCTTATTTTCAGGTGCTCTCGGTAGCCGGATTGCTGTATCCAATTCATGCATACAATCTGCATATTCTTCAGATTAAGGGCAGAAGTGACCTTTTTCTAAGACTAGAAGTTATCAAAAAGGTCCTGATGCTCGTAATTATAGCTGCCAGTCTTTATTTTGGAATGATGGGACTCGTCTGGGGACAAGTAGTTTTTTCACTTGTAGCACTTTTTATTAACATGCACTACACGGGTAAGTTTCTAAGTTACACAGCTTGGCATCAATTTTTAGATTTGTTGCCTGCAATAGGATTAAGCGTGGTAATGGCCTTTGTAATCCGTGAACTAGACTTTTATCTGCTACGAAATGCAATGGACTGGATGAGAGTGTTAGCAGGCTCAGCCATTGGGGCGGTTCTTTATGTTGGCATTTCCTATATTTTAAAGTTTTCGGAATTAAATGAAATCAAAATACTTTTAAGCAAAAAATGATACCAGTTACCAAACCGTTTCTTCCGCCTCAGGAAGAATATAACCAATACCTCGATGGCATTTGGCAGCGCCAGTGGCTTACAAACATGGGACCCTTGGCAAGTCAGCTGGAGATGGAACTGAAACAGAAGTTGAAGCTGGAACATTTGCTTTATGTGACCAATGGAACTGTGGCATTGCAAATGGCCATCAAAGCATTAGATCTCAAAGGGCAGATCATTACTACGCCGTTTTCTTTTGTGGCAACCACATCTACCATTGTATGGGAAAACTGTGTACCGGTATTTGTAGATATAGATCCGGACACATTAAACATAAACCCATCACTTATAGAAGCAGCAATAACAGAAGAAACCACTGCTATCTTGGCAACACACGTCTATGGTAACCCTTGTGATGTGGAAGCCATTGACAGGATTGCGGAAAAATATGGATTAAAGGTAATCTATGATGGGGCTCACGCTTTCGGTGTTGAGGTTAATGGTAAATCTTTGTTTGAATATGGAGATGTTTCCACCTGCTCTTTGCATGCCACAAAGCTATTCCATTCGGTAGAGGGCGGATTGGTCGTTACAAAAGATGCCGATATTCTCAAGAAAATGGCATACATCAGAAATTTTGGGATTTCCGGTTTTGATACCTTTGCGACCTTGGGTATCAATGGTAAAAACTCAGAGTTTCATGCCGCGATGGGACTTACAAACCTCAACTGGGTAGAGCGCATTATTAAAAAAAGAATGGCCCTGACCTCAAGATATGAAGAGAAACTCCAGAACTTTCGTGCAAGACGCCCAAAATGGGCACAAAATTCAGAAAACAATGGAGCGTATCTGCCGTTCGTACTAGAGTCGGAAGAATTACTATTGAAAATCAAAGCCGAGCTGGATAAAAACGAGATATTCACCAGACGCTACTTCTATCCCAGTTTAGCTTCGGCGTTACCTTATATCCGGTCACAGGCGTTATCTGTGACAGATGACATTTCTAAAAGAGTACTTTGTCTTCCATTATATTATGAGCTGACAGAAGCAGAAGTAGACTGGATTTGCCGTTTAATATTGAGAATTCAAAATAACTAGAGATGCTGATCGTTGGTGCCAAGGGTTTTGCCAAGGAAGTATTGGAAATTTTGCATGGGAATGGCACTGTAGAAGATTTATTGTTCTATGATGATGTCACACCTATATTTCCTGACACCCTATATGGAAAGTTTCCGGTCTTGAAAGCCTTAGAAGATGCTGAAAAATTATTTGCATCCAAAGATAATAGATTTACAATAGGATTAGGCAATCCTCGCCTACGTGCCAGGATCGCAGAGAAGTTCACGGCTATTGGTGGCAAATTAGTAAGTACAATAAGTGACCGGGCTGTCATAGGAAGTTACGGCGTCACTGTGGGAGAGGGGACAAACATTTTACAGTCGGCTATCATTTCAAATGATGTGCAGATTGGGAAATGCAATATCATCTATTTCAATGCTGTGCTGACACACGATGTAGTTACGGGTGATTTTGTGGAGATTTCACCGTCTGTCAATCTTTTGGGACGTTGTAGGATTGGCGATTACACCAGCATTGGTGCCAATAGCACGGTTCTCCCAGATGTTTTAGTAGGTAAAAATGTGATCATCGGTGCTGGGAGCGTGGTCACAAAGAATTTGCCCGACAACTGTACAGCAGTCGGTGTGCCAGCAAAAATTATAAAAATACATGAATAATCTTCCAAAAATAAGCGTTGTTACCATAACATACGGGCATCAGGATTACATTACAGAAACTTTGGATGGCGTATTGATGCAGCAATATGAGGGCCCTGTTGAGTTTATTATAGCTAATGATAATTCGCCGGACAATACCGATAAAGTAGTTAAAGATTATTTAGCAAGAAATAAGATTCCGGAAAATTTCGAGATTAAATATACTAAGCACCACGAAAATATTGGCATGATGCCAAATTTCATCTGGGCTTTGAATCAGGCTACAGGTAAATATATTGCACTTTGCGAGGGTGATGACTATTGGACGGATGTAAAAAAGTTGGAAAAACAAATTTGTTTCTTAGAAGGCAATCTTGATTTTTCAATATGCTATCACCAAGTAAATCAAAAAAATGAGACAGGTATACAAGAGTACGAGTTTGATTTAGTAGCTGAACAAACTATATTTAATTTGAAAAACCTCTGTGAAGCAAATATAATGTCCACCCCTTCAGTTGTCTACAGAAATATTAGTAAGCTGCCTGATTTCGTGCAAAATCTGTATCCAGGTGACTACGCTCTTCATATTATAAATGCAATGAGAGGTAAAATAAAGTATATTGATGGGATAATGGCAGTTTATAGAATTCACTATCAAGGAATACACAGCACAGGTATAAGTATAGAAAATAAACTAAAATTTAGAAATTCTTTACTGATCTTATCAAATTATCTGTCTGAGAATAAATTTTATGTTGAATCGAAAATTTTGAAAAATAGATATATTCAAAGTTTGACTTTTGGAGCAGGATTAAACAATGATTCAAATTTATCAGTAATGAAAAGGCTTTTGTTGGTTTTACGGTATATGCCGATCAAATCAAAGATCAAGATTTTATTAAGTAAAAAAAGAAATTATTAATGAATACAAAAGTACCACTTGTATCAATTCAGATTCCAACATACAATCAAAAAGATTTTATAAAGCAGGCAGTAGATTCTGCGTTAGCTCAAAACTATGAAAATTTAGAGGTAATAGTTTGTGATGATTGTTCTACTGATTACGATATTCAGGAGTATTTACTAGAATATGTTGATGAACCGCGGGTAAAAGTTTACAGACATGCCAAGAATATTGGTAGGGTGGCTAATTATAATTTTATATTAAACAATTTTGTTAACGGAGAGTGGTTTATAAATCTTGATGGTGATGATTTTTTTATTGATAATGAATTTATATCTCGTGCTATAAAAACATTAGCAGATTACGAATCAGCAAATACCTACCAAGCAAGTCAAGATTTTTCTCGATATAAGCAAAATTTTAAATATTTTACCATAAATTCAGATGAGATTGTATTAAATGCTCAATCTTTTATAGAGAATTGGGAGTTTGTGAATAGCTTTAAACATTGCTCTACCATATTCAAGACAAAAATGGCTAAACGGGCTGAATTTTATACTTATGAGTGCTTGTTCTCAGATTTTAATTCTGCAGCTAAATTGTGGTGTTTCGGTGGAGATATCATTCTCTCTAGCAGAGATGTTAGTCAATGGAGGCAACATGCCAATAATGCGACTTTTAGTTTAAACAAACAAAATTATAGAAAGGAAATTGATTCTCTAAAAAATGTTAGCACTTTTATTAAAAATAATTCTTTGAATGTTGTGCTTAAACCACTTGACATATTTATAGAAAATAAAATATTTGTGAATATATCCTGGTCACTTTCGAGAAAAAAGAAAGATATCAATTCATTATTATTTTTGATTAAAAACTTCAGTTTTAATATTACAAAATTTAAAGCACTAATAAGATTTCTTTTGACATGATAAAATTGAGAAAATTTCTGTGGAGAATCTTGGGTTTCGACTATGATTATATGCTTGATAAAACGGATTACACCTTATTGAAAAACGATAAATATACTTCGAAGTTAAAAGGCACTTATGATAACGGAGCAAAAGTATGGAGGTGGTCAAAAGCACCACTTAAAATAGGTAAATATTGTTCTATTGCTCATAATGTGAATTTTATTGTAGATGAGGGCTTTCACACAATATCTGAAATCACAAATTATCCATTTATAAATAACTTAACAACTAATGATAACCTAACCAAAATTAGAGATTCCAGACAGCAAAAAGAAGGTATTACTATAGGAAATGATGTTTGGATTGGAATTAATGCAATAATACTTCCAGGGGTAACAATTGGCAGTGGTGTAACAGTAGCTGCAGGATCAATTGTTACAAAAGATATACCTGATTATGTATCAGTTGCTGGAATACCAGCCAGGATTCTTACTCATAAATATACAGAGGATCAAAAAAATGCTCTAATTAAAATTGCGTGGTGGGATTGGCATTCAGAAACATTGGATGAAAGAAAGGATGATTTTTACACGCTTAATATTTCTGAGTTTATAACAAAATATACGACTAATAAATCGTGAATATTATATATTGCATAGGAAATTTAGCAAGCCCCGGCGGAGCTGAAAGAGTTTTGGTGAATAAGGCCAACTACCTGGCGGCACTTGGAGACTATCATGTAACAATACTTATAGCTAACCAAGATAAAAAAAACTATGCCTATAAAATTGATGACGGTATAAACGTGATGGATATGATGATAAACGAATCTCAGCATTTTATCTATAGTATTCCCCTTATAGGTTTCTTTTATAAGATCGGTATCTTAAAAAAAAAGTACCAGAAGGTCATTAATCAAATCAATCCCGATATTGTCATCAATGTAGAACGTGGTTTTGAAGATTTTATATTACCTTCTCTGGAACCGAAAAGAATATCAATCCGGGAATCCCACTCATCGCTGCAAGCAGTTAATCTGATGAGCAGTTCCGGAAGTTCTTCATTAAAAAAGAATTTTTTTACAAAATTATACAACAGACAGCTTACAAAGTTTGACAAAGTGGTTTTGTTAACAGAAGAGGACAGGATATATAGAAATTATAAAAACGGAGATACCGTAATCCCAAACCTAATTAGTGCTTTTGATTCTGACCCCAACTATGATGTGAATTCAAAAAAAGTAATTTCTGTCGGCAGGCTGGATGTCTTCAAGAATTTTAAAGATCAGATCGAAGTTTGGAAAGAAGTGGTAAAAAAATTTCCAAGCTGGACATTACATATTTATGGAGAAGGACCGGAAAAACCGGCATTAGAAAAACTAATTCACAACTATCACCTCAAAAATAATGTATTTCTTGAAGGTAGAACAAATGAAGTGGAGAAAGTATTGAAGAGTGGATCTTTCTTTTTGTTCACCTCCAAAGCGGAAGGATTCGGAATGGTCTTGGTAGAGGCTATGCAAATGGGATTGCCTGTGGTGTCGTACGATTGTCCCTGCGGTCCTAAAGATATAATTTCTGACGGCAATGATGGTTTTTTGGTTCCGTTAAACGACAAGAGAATATTAGAATCAAAAATTACTAGTTTGATCACGGATGATCATCTTAGAACAAAAATGAGTGAGCAAGCGATTAAAAAGAGCAAAATGTTCAGCGAAAAAATAATTATGCCCCAGTGGATAGAACTATTTAATCAGTTAAAGAATGCCTGAGCCAATTGTATCAATCGTTTTACCAATCTATAATGCAGAAAAATATATTGATAAAACTATACAAGCTGTTGAGAAGCAAACTGTCGAAGGTTGGGAACTGCTGATCATTGATGATGGGTCTACTGATTCTTCTATGCAATTATTAACTAAGTATACAATCAGGAACAGCCGTATTAGGATATTTTCGCAGCCCAACTCTGGACCATCTTCTGCACGTAATTTAGGTATAAAAAATGCGACAGGTAAGTATATTACATTTATAGATGCTGATGATCGGATAGAGCCTTTTTATTTAAAAAGTCTGTTGAAGGACGCTGAAAAAGACCCGCAAATACAACTGGTCTGTGCAGGCTATTACGAGCAGAGTATTTATAACAAAGAAGGCCTCCCACTTCACGATTTTGAAAAATTCAAACCAAGACAAATTATTAGTCAGAATGACTTTATCGATAATCTCCTCAATGGCGTCACCGGGGTTTTGTGGGCAAAATTATTTGTTACAGAAATTATACGTAAAAATAATATCAGCCTCCCATTAAAATTGAAATTATCTGAGGATCTTGTTTTTGTTGCCAAATATGTAAACTGTATTTCCAAAATATCAATTTCTTATGATTACATATATTTCTACAATCGTCTGGACGAAACTGGACTTAGTAGGAGTTATGATGAATCATATTTTGATAATTTTATCTTGTTTAATGAATTGATTTGTAAAGAATTGGGTAACAGTAAAATTTTTACAGATAAACTAAATCTTAGAACAACTTTGAACTTAATAAAAACTTTAAAAGATCAAAACACTAGTCCAAAAAATTTGAAGCACTATCATCATATGATTAAGGGTAGATTCGGATTGAAGTCGTTTTCAGATATCCCGTCATTATCTGACAAAGTTTTTATTGCATTGCAGAATTCTGGCTTATATAATTTGGCTTTTTTGCAACAAAAGTTATATCAACTCCTAAAGAACTTAAAACATGCGTAAGAAGATATTGGTTGACATTTATCTGGCTTTTAACATTGGTGATGATATGTTTTTAGATTATCTCGCTAATACTTTTCCAGAAGTGGATTTTGTTCCTTTTCATGCTGGAAATAATTATGACACATTTTTTTCTAAGTATAAGAATGTATCTAAATTTCCTTATACATTATTTGACAAAATAAAATCGAGGATATTTCACAGTAAACTGAAAGATTATAAATGGATGAGTCAACATTTCGATGGCATACTATTTCTGGGAGGCGGTATTTTCCGGGAGGAAGATTACTGGAAAGAGGTTTACACTTACCGTTCTGATATCACACAGGCATTTAAAGAAAATGAAAAACCTGTCTGGATCGCAGGTTCTAATTTTGGACCATACTCAACCAGTTCCTTCTTAGAAGCTTATAAAGATATTTTTAATAAAATGAATAAAGTGACATTCCGTGATCATGCATCTTATAATTTATTTGCAAGTAATGCGAAGATTAGCTATGCACCAGACGTGCTGTGGTCCTACAATCTTCCAAAATCGGATAAAAAAGAAAAAACGTTAGGAATTTCCGTTATTGATCCTGGTCATAAACAAGGGTATAAACATACGAAATCAAAATATATAGAAACGCATAGAAAACTGTGTCATAGGTTTTTAAGTAATGGTTATAAGATTAAGATATTTTCTTTTTGTGAAAATGAAGGAGATCTCGACGTTGCTAAAAGCATTTCTGATGGTGTAGGAGATGTGGATGTGATCAATTATGCTGGAGATATAGATGACTTTTTAATAGAAATAGGATCTTGCTCAAAGTTTGTTGCAGCACGTTTTCACGCAAACATCATAGCAATGAAATTTCAAACAGAGTTTATTCCAATTGTTTACAGTAGTAAAACAGAAAATTTGCTTTCTGACTTAGGATTTTCACCACCCTTTATTAATTTGGAAAATATTGAAGACTTGAACACTGCCGATTTTTTAACGATCGATCAACAATTAGTAAAAGATTTGGCAGTAATTACTGTACATCACAAACGGCATCAACGGAGCTGGTGGGCTAGAGAGAGTTCTTTCCATCAAAGCATCTTATCTCGCAGATCATTTCGGTTATGAAGTGACGATTTTGGTGCTCAATGACCAGGACAAAGATTGCTTTTATAAATTCAGTGATAAAATTAAAACGGTATCAATCCAGGTCGCCGGAAATCCCATCCAGTATATGCAATCTTACAAAAATGGAATACAAAGGATTGTCAAAATGGTAGATCCCGATATCATCTCAGTTTGTGATGATGGGTTGAAAGGTTTTTTTATTCCTAAAATACTAGAATCTAAGCACAAAATAATTTACGAGCGCCACGTCTCCAAGCTCATAGAAGCCAACGTAAATGATGGTTTTGTGAAGAGGATCAGTAATAAGGTCAAATGGCTAATGATGGAAAGTCTTGCGAAAAATTTCGAACAATTCATTGTACTTACAGAAGGAAACAAAAATGAATGGAAATCTTTAAAAAACATTCAGGTAATCCCCAATCCATTGTCATTCTATCCCGATACACCATCAGATTTGGAAAGTAAAAAAGTAATATGTGTGGGTAAGATTTCTTATCAGAAAGGACAGGATCTGCTGGTAAAAGCTTGGGAAAAGGTAACTGTTAATCATCCAGATTGGCAGTTGGAACTTTACGGCAAGTCAGATGATGCTTTCTTAAATACAGATAGCTTACCTTCGAAACATATTTTTCATTTCCCTCCGGAAAGGAATATTGAGGCGAAGTATTTGGAAAGTTCTATTTATGTAATGTCATCCCGATATGAAGGTTTCGGAATGGTCTTGATAGAGGCTATGGCGTGCGGATTACCATGCGTTAGTTTTGATTGTAACTATGGCCCTTCGGATATTATAAGTAACAGGAAAGATGGCTATCTGGTGGCGCAGGAGGATGTAGATAACTTGGCATATAGCATATTAAACTTAATAGAAAATAAACAGTTACGAAAAGTCATGGGAAAAGAAGGCAGGGAAAATGTAAAAAAATACTTGCCACAGACAATAGTAAATGAATGGAATGATCTGCTAAAAAAATTATAATATGAAAATTGTTTTTAACACAGATCAAATATATTTACACGGCGGGATCGAAAAAACAATTGCTACCAAAGCCAATTATTTTGCTAATCTGCCAGATGTAGAAGTCGTGATTGTGACTACTGAACAAAATGGAAAATCAACTTGCTATCCGATAGATCAAAGAATTACGATGGTGGATATGGGCATTAATTATAATCGGAATCTAAGCTATTTTTCCAAGTCTAATTTTGGAAAAGTATTCAGGCATTTTCGATGTCAAAAAAAACTGTTCAATGAGTTACAGCCTGATGTAGTAATTTCACCTAACTTTAATTTTGACCACTGTTGGCTACCGTTTTTAACATCAAAAGCTAAGCTGATCAAAGAAAGACACGGATCCAGGTATGCTGAAGAAGAAAGTCGCAAAAATGCTTCTGTAGCTAACAAAATAAAATTTTTTCTGAATGATTGGATAGATTCTCTCTATAATCACATAGTTGTCCTGAACGAAGATGAAAAGAAATATGTAAAATCAGATAATGCAGTTGTTATTCCAAATTCTGTGTCAATTCCAAACGCTACAGCAGCTTTAAGAAATAAACAGGTCATTGCAGCGGGGCGTATTTCTCCAGTGAAAGGTTTTGATGAATTGATACAATCCTGGAAGATAGTCAATAAGAAATTTCCAGATTGGCAGCTCCATATTTATGGCGAAGATTATCTGGATACAAAAGCTCGACTTAAAATATTAATCAGTGACCTAAATCTTCAAAATGTAATTTTCTTTAAAGAAAGCGTCAGTGATCTACCTACGACAATGAAAGATTACAGCATCTATGCCATGAGTTCTGTAACAGAATGTTTTCCAATGGTTTTGTTAGAAGCTTTATCTGTGGGACTGCCAGTCGTGTCTTATGACTGCCCAAATGGTCCTAGAAATATAATAATAGATAATGAGGATGGGTTTTTAGCGGGTTATAAAAACTCAAATAGCTTAGCGGAAAAACTGATGATCCTAATGATGGATGAAATCAAAAGAAATAAGATGGGTGGGAATGCGAAAAATAATGTAACGCGTTTCTCAAATCAAGAAGTGATGAAACTATGGCACAAAATATTAAATTTATCGGATGTTTGATTTTATCCCCATACAGTATTATTCCAATATATATTATCACCTTATGTTTCTTATTAGCGTGGGGATTTTGCTGTATTCACTTTCTTATGATGTGAAAGATGTAGTGAGTTTAAATATCATTCAGACGCTTGGGTTTGTATTTTTACTTTTGTTTACGCTATACATAGGCCTGCGACCCGTGAGTACTTCTTTTGGTGACATGGGAAGTTATAATTCTGCTTTTGTAAGGATTCAAAGAGGGATGCCTGTAGTGATTAAAAGTGATTATGCATTTAATTATTTTCTGTTAGCTTGTACGAAAATAATGTCTTCGCAATCTTTTTTCTTGCTCGTAGACATTCTGTATATTCTACCCTGTTATTGGTTTAGCAGATTATATTTTAAAAGGTATTGGTTTTTTGCAATCTTTATGTTTGTAGGTTCTTTTTCGTTTTGGTCTTACGGTACCAATGGTATCAGAAACGGTTTAGCAACAGCGTTTTTCATTACAGGACTATGTTTCTATGAGCGAAAAAAAATCTTTATGTATGTTTTTTTTCTGCTCTCTTTTTTTATCCATAGTTCACTCATCATACCCATTGCAGCTTTTATCACCACGGGCATATTTAAAAATCCGAGACTTTATCTTTATATATGGCTGGCAAGTATTCCTCTATCTCTGGTAGGTGGTAGTTTTTGGGAATCATTGTTTGGAAGCATCGGCTTCGAGGACCGGACATCCGGTTATTTAACCGGAGGCGAAGAATTTAAAGAACAGTTTTCACAGACTGGCTTTCGTTGGGATTTTGTACTCTATAGTGCTTCCGGAATTTTTGCAGGATATTACTATATTTTTAAGAGAAAAATTAATGATAATTTTTACACACATCTCTTTGGGATCTATGCAATAGCAAATGCATTCTGGATACTCGTGATACGGGCGAATTTCAGCAATCGATTCGCTTACTTATCTTGGTTTCTTATGGCAGCTGTGATTGCATATCCTATGTTCCGCTACCGTATTTGGAACGACCACAATAAAGTTTTTGGGTGGATCGTTTTTTTATACTACTTATTCACTTACATTATGTTCTTAAAAAGTTAATCAACAATAATTTTGAAAATATTACAAGTTATCAATTCGCTAGGTACGGGTGGCGCAGAAAAACTACTCCTGGACACAGTTCCCATATATAGAAAAATGGGATTGCAAATGGATGTCCTTTTGTTGTGGAATAATGAACATCAATTTACCAAAGCTCTACAAGAGATGAATATTTGCAAAATTTTTATACTCAATAACTCTTCGAGCATCAATGATATTTACAAGCCGGTGAATATATTAAAAATAAAGAAAATCATGAGAGATTATGATGTTATTCATGTTCATCTGTTCCCTGCCCAATATTTTGCTGTTTTGGCCAACCAACTTAATTCTAACAGATCAAAATTAATTTTTACAGAACACAGTACCTCTAATAGAAGAATTTCAAACTTTATCTTTAAACCGATAGAGTCGTGGTTCTATAAAAGATTTTCTACAACCGTCTGCATTACAGAAGAAATTAAAATGATTTATGATTCCTATTTGGGATTGCAGAAAAAGACTAAGGTGATCGAAAACGGTGTGGATTTGGAAAAAATTAAAAATGCTAGCGGATTTGCAGAAAAGAAATTAATTCATCCTGATCTGCGCGAAACCGACAAGCTCATCATCCAAGTTTCGTCAATGCACTATCCAAAAGATCAAGATACTGTAATCAAATCTATTATTTTACTGCCAGAAAATTACAAACTATTACTGGTAGGCGATGGGGAACGAAGAAAAGAGTTAGAAAATCTAGTACTTGAAAACAAACTCGAAACTAGAGTGTTTTTTCTTGGTCAGAGATTAGATGTTCCTAAACTTTTAAAAAGTGTTGATGTCATTGTATTATCTTCAAGATACGAGGGCTTATCACTGTCCTCTATCGAAGGATTAGCGTCTGGTAAACCATTTGTAGCTTCCGACGTGAAGGGTCTTAGCCAAGTAGTTACTGGAGCTGGAGTCCTGTTTAAATCAGGAGATGAGAAAGAACTTGCTAAAATTATTACTTCGCTCGCAAATAATCCCGGTTATGCAAATGACATTGCAAATAAAGGATATGAAAGAGCATTACAATTCGATATTCACAAGATGGTGCAAAAACATATAGAACTATATGAAACAGTAGATTCCCTAAAATAAAATTAATGAAACCAATTACCATATTCACACCAGCCTACAACAGAGCCCATCTTTTACCCAGACTTTATGAAAGTTTAAAAAAACAGACTTCTCAGGACTTTATCTGGCTGGTGGTAGATGATGGCTCTGCAGATGATACACGTCATTTAATGAATTCGTATATCGCAGAAGGAATTCTGGACATTCAGTATATCTATCAGGAAAATCAGGGAATGCACGGCGCTCATAACACCGCTTATGAAAATATCAAAACAGAACTGAACACCTGTATAGATTCTGATGACTTTATGCCGGAAAATGCTGTTGAAATTATTTTAAATAAATGGAAAACAACCACTGCTGAGGATAAATTAAAATATTCGGGTATAGTTGGTTTGGATGCAGATATGCAGGGTAATATAATAGGGACAAAATTTACCACCGAAACTACGACCCTGGAGGATTTTTATCTAAGAGGCGGAACAGGGGATAAAAAATTGGTTTACAGGACAGAGGTGATGCAAAAATATCCGCCTTATCCATTATTTAGGGGTGAAAAATATGTTGGTTTAGCTTACAAATATTTGTTGGCGGATCAGGAATATCAGTTAATTACAATGAATAAAGTTCTTATTATAGTTGATTATCAGGAAGGGGGATCATCTAATAATATGTTTCGCCAATACTACAAAAATCCAAAAGGTTTCGCATTTCTCCGGAAACAGGGAATGGTTTTGTCCAAATCCGGTA
>Ga0308158_10003286_pt1 | contig 14385 bp, 14 predicted proteins | sample PhyBR2_FD_201038 | JGI IMG/M metagenome (GOLD analysis project Ga0308158, IMG submission 201038) | Phyllosphere microbial communities from UC Gill Tract Community Farm, Albany, California, United States - DLSLB.R2 | ecosystem: Host-associated > Plants > Phyllosphere > Unclassified | place: USA... | reverse complement strand
AAATGCCATAGCTGTCGGCCGCCATCTGCAACTGCTCGATCGAGCGCGCGCCGATGCCGCGCGTGGGGAAGTTCACCACGCGCATGAAGGCCGAATCGTTGTGCGGATTGTCCATCAGCTGCAGGTAGGCGATCGCGTGCTTGACCTCGGCGCGCTGGAAGTAGCGCAGGCCGCCGTACACGGTGTACGGAATGCCGGCAGCGAACAGCGCATGCTCGATCACGCGGCTCTGTGCATTGCTGCGGTACAGGATGGCGATTTCGTTGCGGCCCATGCCCTCGTTCATCAGGCTCTTGGATTCTTCGATGATCCACTGCGCTTCTTCGAGATCAGACGAGGCCTCATACACGCGCACCTGCTCGCCCTGGCCGGCATCCGTGCGCAGGTTCTTGCCCAGGCGCTTGGCGTTGTTGGCAATCAGGAAGTTGGCGCTGTCGAGGATGTGGCCGTGCGAGCGGTAGTTCTGCTCGAGCTTGATCAGGTTCTTGACCTGGTAGTCGCGTTCGAACGCCGACATATTGCCGACGTTGGCACCGCGGAAGGCGTAGATGCTCTGGTCATCGTCACCGACGGCAAAGATGGCGCCGCCGCCGGATTCGCCCTGCCCCGCCAGCAGCTTGAGCAGGTTGTATTGCAGGTCGTTGGTATCCTGGAACTCGTCGACCAGGATGTGACGGAAGCGCATCTGGTAGTGGTGGCGCAGCGGCGTATTGCGCGACAGCAGCTCGTACGAGCGCAGCAGCAGTTCGGCGAAATCGACGACGCCTTCGCGCTGACATTGCTGGTCGTACAGTTCATACAGCTCGACCATGCGGCGCTCGATCGGGTCGTAGGCCTCGACCTGCGACGCGCGCAAACCCTGGTCTTTGGCGTTGTTGATGAAGTACATCAGCGCCTTGGCCGGGTACTTTTCATCGTCGACGTTGTGCGCCTTGAGCATGCGCTTGATCAGGGAGAGCTGGTCTTGCGAATCGAGAATCTGGAACGTCTGCGGCAGCGCGGCGTCGCGGTAGTGCGTGCGCAGCAGCCGGTTGCACAGGCCGTGGAAGGTGCCGATCCACATGCCGCGCGTGTTAATCGGCAGCATCGACGACAGGCGCGTGAGCATTTCTTTCGCGGCCTTGTTCGTGAACGTCACCGCCATGATGCCGGCGGGCGAGACCTGATTGGTCTGGATCAGCCAGGCAATGCGCGTGGTGAGGACGCGCGTCTTGCCCGAGCCGGCGCCGGCCAGGATCAGGGCGCTTTGCGCCGGCAAGGTGACGGCGGCAAATTGTTCAGGATTCAGGGTGTCGAGTTTCAGCATCCGGCCATTATACCGCCGCGATATACTGTATGCCCATCCAGTTTCGTGGCGTACGCGTCACCACCAGCTGCGTCAAACGTTTTTGATCACCAGCGCCACATTCATCGCATCGTCGGCCCGCACGACCACCCGCTGACCGAAGTCGCTGGTGCGCACTGGCGCCGCCAGCACATCGGCGCCGCTCATGAGTTTCGTGCTCACGAGCAGTTTCTCGCCATCTTTGAAGCGCGTGATGATGAATTCAAGGTGCCATGGCGTGTCGCGGTGGTTGCCGGTGACCGTGACGCGTTCCGTGTTCCAGGCACGAACCACGTGCTTGCTTGACTCGCCGAACAGGTCTACGCTCAGCGCCACATCATAGCCACCGACACCCAGCATGCGGGCGGGCGTGATGCCCAGCAGCGATTGGGCCTGGGCGGCCGTGCTGCTTGCGCCGGCAAGAAGGACGACTGGCAGCGCCAGACAGAGGCGGCGCTGTTTGATGGCAGATGACATCGGCATGGTGGTTTCTTTATGGGGCGGGCAGCCCGCTGCAATCCCGGGATGGATTCATCGTCCCACTTTCTTGCAAGTATTTCAATGCGGAATGCATGAACCTCATCAACACCAATTTCACTGGGAAAATCTCATTAACTTCGCGCAATTTCTTCCAAAATCCATGCCAAACGCGCGCCCCGCGATCATCGTTTGGCTTATGTTGAAGGCAGGGTTACGACAAGCTCGTGAAAATCTAGATAAGGAGAATGATGATGCTAGGACGCGTAGTGACCATGGCCGCGCTGGCCGTTGGCGGCGTGATGCTGTCGAAAAAGTTCAAAGGAAACAATGGTTTCGGTGCCAGCTCGGCGATCGTCGAGACCATCGAGATCAATGTGCCGGTGAGCACTGCCTATAACCAGTTCACGCAGTTCGAAGACTTCCCGCAATTCATGAAGAGCGTGAAGGAAATCCGCCAGCTCGACGACAAGCACCTGCACTGGCGCGCCAACGTCGCCGGCGAAGAGAAGGAGTGGGATGCCGAAATCACCGAGCAGATCCCGGACAACCGCATCGCGTGGCGCAGCGTCACCGGTGTGAAAAATGGCGGCGTCGTGACCTTCCACAAGATCTCGGACACCGTCACGCGCATTGCGCTGCAGATGGATTACGAGCCGGAAGGCACACTGGAAACCCTGGGCGACGCCCTGGGCGCCGTGCGCATGGAAGCGCGCGCCAACCTGGCCAACTTCAAGGAGCTGCTCGAGCAGCGTGGCGGCGAGACCGGTGCGTGGCGCGGCAAGGTCGAACAGCACTGACCCACCCCTTCACAGCCGCCGGCGCCGGCACGCCGGTCATGGCCGGCGGCTGTTCACCGGCTTGATCGACGCCGGCAGCGCCACCCGCTCGACCGGCGTCGTCTGCGCGGCAATGAAGCCTTCCAGCGCCAGCGACAGATCGGCAACGACCTGCGTGCCGTAGGCTGCTTCGATCAGTTTGTACTGACGCTCGATGAGCGGCGCGATATCGTCGATCAGGCGGTCGCCCTTCGGGGCGAGGCGCACCCAGATGCGGCGCTGGTCGGCCGCCACACGCTGGCGCTCGATCAGGCCCAGCTCTTCCATCCGCGACAGCACGCCCGTCATGCTGGGGCTCAGGATCTGGCACAGTTCGCACATCTCGCGCGGTTCCAGTTGCTCATGCTCGTCCAGCACGCGCAGGATGCGCCATTGCTGCTCGGTCACGCCAAAATGGTTGAGGATGGGGCGGAAGTGCAGCAATAACGATTCGCGTGCCTTCAGAAAAAGCTGGGGAAGATTGCGGTGGGTAATCCGGCGGGCCAAGGAATGCTCCGTAATAGGTAATTCTGTCTCTGGTTCTGCATCGACTCCTGCGCAAACAGCGCGGCAATCGTGCCTGGCTGACTAATATACTTGCCAGCCCGATGGATTTCGCTTCACGCAGCCGATTCCATGCGAATTTTTTGTGAACAGATATTACCGCAGCCATCACGAAGGACAAAAAGGGCGGCCCGGTGACCGCCCTCTGCGCTTCATCGGGAGCGCATCAGCCCGCAGCCGGGGCCGGCCGTGCCAGCCCCTTGGCGCGCGCATCGCGGATCAACGCACGCACCGTCTTGTCGGCAACCTTGCTCTCGCGCTCCATCTCCTTGCCCAGCATGCCCATCTGCTCGCCCAGCACATGCATCGGTTTGCCGGCCTCTTCCATCTGGCGACCGATCGCTTGCATCGATGCATGCGACTTGCGGATCTGCGGCGAGTCGTACACCTGGCCAATCTGCCGGCCAGCAGCGTTCATGCGTGCACCGGTTGCGGCCATCTCGCGGCTCAGGCGCTCGCGCTCGGCCTGGTCGCGTGCCGTTTCCATCTGGCTGCTCAGGCGCTCCATATGCTGGCCCAGCGCCTGCATGCCGCCATCGATCTCGCGCATGTCGCGCTCGCTGGGCAGATTGTCCTTGCTGACGGCAACGCGGTCCATCTGGCGCCCCAGCGCGTCCATTTTCTTGCTGTGGACATCCATTTCCTTGCTGTGCACGTCCATGCGCGCGCTCAGCCGATCCAGCGGCGCCCAGGCCGTACGTACTTTGGCCATGACGGCCGCATCCTGGATCACGTAATCGCGCCCGTCCTCCCGGAACCAGATGAATTCGCCGGGGATCGCGCGCTGGGCCGCCTTCACGGCCGGCCAGTCGTCGCTGCTGCCGCTGATATTGAAGCTGCCTTCCTTGCCGCGCACAAGCGCGTATGGCTCGCCCTGCGTCACGCGCACCGCGCGCATGGCCTCCTGCGCGCCAGCCTGGATGGGCACGGTCAATGCCAGCGACGCGGCGCACAGCGCCAGGCCGATGAAAGGAAGCGCCAGTTGGCGCGTGAGCGATGTGGAATGCGGCATGAGGTTCTCCCTGGACCAGGAACGATGACAACGGACCGGACGCGCCGGCGATGAGAACACTCTAGCCGCCGCCCCCGGCACGAGCCAGCACGCTGCGACAGGCCGTCGAAATCGCGGTGCAGACCGTCAATCGGGGCCCGTAACGACAACGCGGCCCGAAGGCCGCGTGCATCACATGCAGATGGTGCAGGCTGTGCGGCCTGCGGTGATCAATACACGACCACCGAGCGGATCGATTCGCCCGATTTCATCAGGTCGAAGCCCTCGTTGATACGGTCGAGCGGCAGGTGATGGGTGATCAGGTCATCGATATTGATCTTGTTTTCCATGTACCAGTCGACGATCTTCGGCACGTCGGTACGACCGCGCGCACCACCGAAGGCCGAGCCCTTCCATTCGCGGCCAGTCACCAGCTGGAACGGACGGGTGGAAATTTCCTGACCGGCAGCGGCCACGCCGATGATGATCGACTTGCCCCAGCCCTTGTGGCAGCACTCGAGTGCCTGGCGCATCGTGTTCACGTTGCCGATGCACTCGAAGCTGTAGTCGGCGCCGCCATCGGTCAGCTGAACGATGGCGTCGACCACGTTCTCGACCTGGGTCGGATTGATGAAATGGGTCATGCCGAACTTGCGCGCCATCGCTTCGCGTTCCGGGTTCAGGTCGACACCAATGATCTTGTCGGCGCCCACCATCCGGGCCGCCTGGATCACGTTCAGGCCAATGCCGCCCAGGCCGAACACCACCACATTCGCGCCCGCCTCGACCTTGGCGGTGAAGATCACGGCGCCGATGCCGGTGGTCACGCCGCAACCGATATAGCAGATCTTGTCGAACGGCGCATCGTTGCGCACCTTTGCCAGCGCGATCTCGGGTACCACGATGTAATTCGAGAAGGTCGACGTGCCCATGTAGTGATAGATCGGCTGGCCGTCGATCGAAAAGCGCGACGTCGCATCCGGCATCAGGCCGCGGCCTTGCGTCGTGCGGATCGCCTGGCACAGATTGGTCTTTTGCGACAGGCAGAATTTGCACTGGCGGCATTCCGGCGTGTACAGCGGAATCACGTGATCGTCTTTGCGCAGGCTGGTCACGCCCGGGCCGACGTCCACCACGACACCCGCGCCTTCGTGGCCCAGGATCGACGGGAAGATGCCTTCCGGGTCGGCGCCCGACAGCGTGTAGTAGTCGGTGTGGCAAATGCCGGTGGCCTTGATCTCGACCAGCACTTCACCGGCCTTCGGGCCTTCCAGTTCCACTTCTTCGATCGTCAGCGGCTGACCCGCTTTCCACGCGATTGCTGCCTTGGTTTTCATGTCGTTTCCCCGTTGCTTGAATGGACCCGCGCGCGCAGGCGCGTTGCAAAACGCCATGATAACAAGCTTGGGGCATCAAGGACGCGCGTCCACCAGCAACGCGGGCTGCAATGCGCGGATACGCAACTCGGTAAAGTAACCGCCAGCTTCGTTATAGCGCAGGTAATGGCGGCCGCACCCGGTGCAGCGCGCCACGGTACAGCGGTTGGCCGGATAGAAGCGCGGGGCGATCGGCGCATCCGCGCTTTCGTAGCGGGTGCCTGCCGGATGATATTCGGCGAAGGTCGGCTCGTCGTAGGGGTCTTCGAACAGGGCCCCGATGTCTTCGAAGCCATCACGTTCCAGCGTCAGCGGCAGCGCGGTCCAGGCTTGCAACGGGACGGCCATGCAGCTGCATGGGGCCATCACCCGTGACGACGCCAGCGCGAGCTGCGTCAGTGTCGTGAAATCGATGTACTGCATGTCAATCCAATCCCGGCGAAGCGCCGCCTTCCCACATTGTTCTTGCCAGCCACAGTACCAGATGCGGGCCCGTGCCCGGTGGCTGGTGTTCATGCACAGGATGCGCTACCATCGTTCCCTGCGCCATCCGCAGGGTCACCTGGAGAACACCATGTCCGATCCTTTGCCGGTGCACGCTGCACCACGCCCGCCTGACCTTCCCGATGCCTTTCCACGCGCCTTGCGCGTCGACGCCCAGGCGCTTTGCGCCACCCACGTCTGGCAGCCGCATCCTGCCCACCTGCATTTCGTCGTGGCATTGGCCGATGAGAACCTGGCCATCCCGACACGCCTGTATTTTGACGCGTCCCTGCTGGAAGCGCATGGCGAACTCGATGTCCGCCAGCGCGCCATGCTGTGGTGCCTGGGCACGCGTCACCACAACGGCCATGTCCGTGAACAATCTCTGCGCCACCTGCTGCCCAACCTGCAGGACTGGATGGTGCCATTCGTCGTGCAATTGATCGGCGAATATGTTCACGAGATCATCGCGCTGATCGATGCGGCACTGGCCACGCTCGATCCGCCCATGCAGACGGCCTTTGCACGGTTTGCCAGGGACAATCCGCGCTACATCAATACCATTGAACAACGCACGATCAGCTACCGTCCTGCCGGCTGCGACAAACGGTCCGGTCGCCTGCACGATCATCCCGGCGCGCGCGCCGTGGCGCGGCTGCGTCAGCTGGTGCTCACGGAACGCGATACGGCGTGAACCCTGCATCATGCTGTACGGATAAATACTGCGTGCTTAATCCCAAGACCATGGCGCTACGCTATGATTTGCCTTTCAGAATGGTTTCTTTGGAAAGCAGAACGGAATGATTGTCGGCATCGATCTTGGCACCACCAACAGTCTGATCGCAGTCTGGGACAACGGCGCAGCGCGCCTGATCCCGAACAGTCTCGGGCAGATGCTGACACCGTCCTGCGTGAGCGTCGATGACGACGGTGCGATCCTGGTTGGCCAAGCCGCGCGCGAACGTCTGCAAACCCACCCGCAGGCAAGCGCTGCCAATTTCAAGCGCCTGATGGGCAGCGACAAGACGCTCCATCTTGGCAAGCGCGCCTTTCGTCCCGAAGAACTGTCCGCACTGGTGTTGCGCTCGCTGAAGGAAGACGCCGAAGCCGCCCTCGGCCACCCGGTGACCGAGGCGGTGATCACGGTGCCCGCGTATTTTTCGGACGCGCAGCGCAAGGCCACCCGCACCGCCGGCGAACTGGCCGGCCTGAAGGTCGAGCGCCTGCTCAATGAACCGACCGCCGCCGCCCTGGCCTACGGAATCCACCTGCGCGACGGCGAATCGAAATTCCTCGTGTTCGACCTGGGCGGGGGCACCTTCGACGTGTCGGTGCTCGACCTGTTCGACAGCGTGATGGAAGTGCGTGCGTCGGCCGGCGACAACTACCTGGGCGGCGAGGATGTCGTCACCGCGCTGGTGGAGCATTTCTTCGTCGCGGCGGACGTACCGGCGACGCTGCGCACGGACGCGTATTTCATGCAGCGCCTGGCGGCGCAGGCCGAACTGGCCAAGCGCGCGCTGAGCGACGCGCCACGCGCCACCATTCGCGTGGCCAATGGCGACACGCAGTACGCGCTGGAGCTGGACGAGGCGGGCTTTGAAAAGCTGTGCGCGCTGCTGCTGGCACGCCTGCGCGCGCCGGTCGAACGGGCGCTGCGCGACGCGCGCCTGCCCATCGCCGAGCTGGACAATATCGTGCTGGCCGGTGGCGCCACCCGCATGCCGCTGGTGCGCAAGATGGCGGCGCGCATGTTCGGCCGCTTCCCGGCCTGCGACATCGATCCCGACCAGGTAGTGGCTCTGGGCGCCGCCGTACAGGCCGGACTGAAGATGAAGGATGCGGCGCTGGACGAAGTGGTGATGACCGACGTCGCGCCGTATTCGCTCGGCGTGGCAACCACGATGCACATCGACGCCGACCATTTCTCGCACGGCCATTTCGATCCGATCATCGAACGCAACACGGTCATCCCGGCCAGCCGCGTCAAGCGCTACTTCCCGCTGCAGGACACGCAGCGCGTCATCGAGCTGCTGGTCTACCAGGGCGAAGCGCGCATGGCCAGCGAGAATATCAAGCTCGGCGCGCTGACCATCCCGCTCGCTGCCGGCAACGACGAGGGTGTCGACGTGCGCTTTACCTACGACGTGAACGGCCTGCTGCAGGTCGAAGCAACGCTGGTGCGCACGCGCGACGTGCATACCCTCGTCATCGAAGGCAATCCGGGCATGCTCAGTGCGCAGGAAATCGCACAACGCTTCCAGGCGCTGTCCGAACTCAAGATCCATCCGCGCGATCACATGGAAAACCGCACGCTGCTTGCGCGTGGCGAACGCCTGTACCAGCAACTGCGGGGCGATGAGCGCGAACGTCTGGGCCGTGAAATAGCGCGCTTCGAGCAGGCGCTGGGCACCCAGGAACGGCGCATGATCGTGCCAGCCGTCGACGTGTTTCGCCAGGTGCTCGATTATTTCGACCACCAGAGTTTCCTGCTGCCCGAGGCATAGCCGCCGATGGCCGCCACGTTTGCATTTCTCGACGCGCTCGGGCTGGATCAGGATGCGCGCGAGCGCGACATCCGCAGCGCCTACGCCCGGCGCCTGAAGGCCATCGACCAGGAACACGACGCACAAGGCTTCCAGGACCTGCGCGCGGTGTACGAAGAAGCACTGGCCTGGGCCGCGTGGAAAAAACGCGAAGCCGAGGCCCCGCCCGAGTCAGCCACGGCCATGGCGCCCGCGCCCGCACCGGCCGCCGACACTGCGCCCGAGACGCCTGCCGCGCCCGAGCCGGTCGATGCGGACGATCCACGTGCAATGGGCGAAGCTGCCTTCGGACGGCTGTCGACGGAGATGGCAGGCTTGCTTGCGCAGCCGGGGCAGAACAACCCCGATCCCTACGAGGCGCTGCTGCGACGCAGGCTGGACGACGATGACCTGATCAACATCGACGCACGGATCGTGTTCGAAGCGATCATCGCCACCGTGCTGGCGCATGGCTGGCGGCCCGGCCACGAAAACCTGTTCGAGGCGGCGCTGGCGGTCTTCGGCTGGGATGCGGACCCGAAGCGAATGCTGGCGTTCGGCCATGCCGGCATGGTGCTCGACCGGGCGCTGGCCGAACGCCGCCTGTTCGCCACGCAGCCACCGGCCCGGCAGGCCGCCATGCGCCGCGCCGCACACGCGCTGCGCGACGCCGGGGCCCCCACCGAGCCGCAACTGCGCAGCCATATGCGCATCATCGAAACGATGATGGCACGGTTCCCCTGGCTGATGGACGTCATCGTCAGCCTCAAGAACGTCGAGCAGTGGCGCGCTGCGTACCAGGCGCGCTTCGGCGCGCAAGCAGGGGCCGCATCCGACATCGACGACAATATTGCCGTGCCGGTGCAACCCCGGTCGCTGGCTGCCCGGCTGTGGGTCATCGCGCGCAATGTGGCACTGACCATCGTGACTGCGCTGCTGCTGTATGCAGTGTTCAAGGCGACCGACCCCGCACCGGCGACGCCAGCTGTCAGCCAGCAGGTACTGGACGCGCACGTCCCGCCACTGCGCTACCAGCCGTCGCCCGGCACGAAGCCCGGCGTGCTTGATACGCGGGTGCGGGTCTTCCTGGATGGGGACCGGCGGGTCATCCAGACACGCAATGTCTCGACCTCGGGCGAACCGGCCTTCGACGAAGCGGTGGCCGAGGCGCTGCGCAACGCCACGCCGTTCCCGCCAAAAACACCGGCCGAGTTCGAGGTCAGCTACACGGCCACCATCACGGCGCAGCAGGCGGCGAGCGCGAATGCGCCGGCATCGCAGCAAGCCACCAACGGCACAACACCGGATGCCGAACTGCTGGGCCAGCACATTCCCCCCGTCGTCTACCAGCCGACCCGCTTCGCACAACCTGGCAAACTGGCGCTGCACTATCGCGTCTATCTCAACGCTGACGGCATGATCGTGCGGTTCAGGCAGATCAAGGGATCGGGCGAGCCGCGGCTGGACCACGCCTTCGAAAATGCCCTGCGCGCAGCCAGACCGTTCCCGGCCAGCACGGCGCGCAGTTTTGACGTGGAATGGTCCACCACGATCACGCAAACGCGGCGCACCGACGCCAATACCGTACCGCAGCCGCCAGCCGAAACGTAAGCGGCTGCCTGTGCCGGCAGCCAATCTAGGCTATGCTTGCCGGTTCGATTGTTCAGGCAGACCGCACGATGTATATTTACTCTCCCCATTCCGTGGGCGTCATGACGCTCTCACGCACCACCCCAACACTTGCAGGCCGCTTCCCGGCACGAACGGAGCGCACCTGATGTTTCATCTGATGTTCAGCCTTCCCTGCCTGCTGGTCCTGGTGCGCTGGCTCTGGCCGCTGCCGTTGTCCACGAAGTCCAAAGTGGCCAGCGCCGTCGTGCTGGTGCTGGTCTCGCAATACCACCTGTGGTCGCGCCTGTCGTCGGGCAGCGTGTTCTCGCCCGAATTCCCGAAAGGGCTGGTGATCCTGTTCAACTGGGGCTTCGGCGCGATCCTGCTGCTGGCCGTGTTCCAGTTGCTGGTCGATGCCGGCACGCTGATCGCGATGGCGATCCGGCGCCGGCGCGTGGCAATTGCGCCGCGCCTGCGCTACGGGATTGCCATCGCCGCCGCGCTGCTGGCGGCCCTGGGCGTGAATCAGGCGATCAAGTCGCCATCGCTCGAGGATGTGCTGATCGAGGTGAAGAACCTGCCGCACGAATTCGACGGCTACCAGGTCGTGCACCTGACCGACCTGCACATCAGCCGCCTGTTCGACGCGCCCTGGACACGCAAGGTCGTCGCCGACGCCAATGCGCTGGACGCCGACCTGATCGTCATTACCGGCGACCTCATCGACGGCAATATCGCGCACCGCGAACGCGACGTGGCACCGCTGCGCGACCTGCGCGCGCCCGATGGCGTCTGGGTCATTCCCGGCAACCACGAGTACTTCTTCGGCCACAAGGCATGGATGGCGTATTTCGCAAGCCTGAACATGACGCCGCTGGACAACAGCCATACCGTCCTGAAACGCGGCGCCGGGCAACTGGTGCTGGCCGGTGTCAACGACGTGACTGCCCCGCAGACGGGCGCCACGCCGCCCGACGTCGACGCCGCCTTGCGCGGCGCGCCGGCCGGCGCACCGGTGATCCTGCTCGACCATCAGCCACGCAATGCCCGCCATGCCGCCAGCCGCGGCGTGGCGCTGCAACTGTCCGGCCACACGCATGGCGGCATGATCGTCGGGCTTGATCGGGTGGTGGCACGCGCCAACAACGGCTTCGTGTCGGGCCGCTACGATGTCGACGGGATGACGCTGTACCTGAACAATGGCACGGCATTGTGGCCGGGCTTCGCGCTGCGCCTGGGCGTACCGTCCGAACTGACCCGGATCACGCTGCGGCGCCAGACGGCAAGTTCATGATCCTGCAATGACCAGCCGCATGCGCTCCTCGACCTGATCCGAACCCGGGCGCATCGGTTCGCGCAGCCCCGTGGCGACGAAGCCGGCGCGTGCGTACAAACGCAGTGCTTCTTCATTGGCGCAATTGACACCAAGCTGCATGGCAGTCGCGCCGCGTGCCCGCGCCCAGCGCACTGCCTCGGCCAGCAAGCCGGCGGCCACACCCTGCCCGCGCGCCTCGGGCGCCACCCACATCTGGAACAGGTTCACGACGGCCGGGTCGTCCGCGTCCACCTTCGCCCAGGCCAGCCCGACGGGCTCGCCTGCGATCTCTGCTGTCAGAGCATGGTCGATGCCGGACGTGGCCGCGCGGGCCAGGCGCGCCGCCCATTCTTCCGGCGGGCGCACGGACTCGGCGGCCAGCGTGCTGCCGAAGGCGTCGGGCGCGTCTTCCAGCGCGCGCAGGCGAAGCGCGCGGTAGGCTGGCCATGCATCGTGCGTGAAAGTGCGGATCGTGAAAGCAGCCGGTTGGTACGCCATGCACGTGCTCCTGTTGGTGATCGGAGGACGATTCTAGCAAGCAATCTCTGCCCTGTGGCTCAATCCTGTTCCCACTCTTCCAGCTTGCGCTTGCGTGCGCGGCCGACCGCGATCCGGTTGCGTGTCGTGAAGGCGATCAGGCGCGCCACGACCACCGCCAGGTACATCAGGCCGGTGAGCATCTCGACGCTGGCCAGTGCCCGCGCCGGCGCGGTCAGGGGAATCACGTCGCCAATACCCGTGCTCGAGAGCAGCGCAAAGCTCAGGTAATTGAGTTCGGTCCAGGTGCGCGGCGCGCTGGCATTGACGGCGGCGGCAAAGGTGCCGGGCTGGATTTCCTGCAGCAGGATGTACATGTGGGTGAAGGCCCAGGCCAGCAGCGTGAACGTCGCGCCGGCCGCGAACAGCTCGTCGGTCGTGGCCCGTTCGTCTTCCATCATGTAGGCAATCAGGCTGCCTGCCGCATAGAAGTAGAACAGCGCCTCCAGGCCCGACGACCAGGCCAGCAGATGGTTATAGCCAAGGAGGATCTGCGCCAGCAGCAGCGCGATGATCGGCACGGCCAGCGCCCAGCTCACGCGCACCTCGCCGGGCGTGCGCCGCACCATGCGGATGGCAAAGGCCAGCACCACGATGCCGAAACAGTTGAAGGCCACCTGGCCGGCCCGCGTGCCTTCGATGAACGGGTAGGAAAGCATGCCCAGCAGCTGCACCAGCAGCAGGATGGCGGACGGGTGGCGGCGGGTATGGATGAACAGGCGCGGAGCGATCATGGCGGCAGGACAAAGTCGTAAGTACTGCCATTGTAGGTTCAGCCGGCCGAAAACAGGGTCCCGAATGCGTGCGCGGCCGCGCGTGGATCGGCCGCGCCATACACACTCGTGATCGCCGCGACCAGGTCGGCCCCCCGCGCGACCAGCGGCGCGGCATTAGCCGGCGTCATGCCGCCGATGACGACGAGGGGCAGCGTGAACTCGGCACGCGCCTGGTCGAGCAGTGCCGGCGGCGTCACGAACGTGTACTGTTTGACCGGGGACGGATAGAAGCCGCCGAAGGCAAGGTAGCTCGCGCCGGCGCTGCGCGCGGCGCGTGCCAGCGCCAGGTCGCCGTAGCACGAGGCGCCGACGATCTTGTCAGGACCCAGCAGCGCGCGGGCAGCGGCAATCGTCCCGTCCGTATGGCCCAGGTGCACGCCATCGGCGCCGATCGCCTGGCACAGGTCGAGATGATCATTGATGACGAACGGGCAGCCGTGGTGGCGGCATAACGCCAGCAGCGCCGTGGCCTGCTCGAGGCGCAGGCGCGCGTCGGCCTCTTTGTGCCGGTATTGCACCAGCGCAGCGCCAGCGCTCAGCGCGGCGTCGGTGGCGGCCAGCAGCCGCTCGGTGTCGTTCCAGTTCGGTGTGACGAGATACAGGCCTTGCATGGTGGTTCCTTCAATGTGGTTGGCACAGGCGGCGCGGGATGCGCTGGCCCGGCGCAATCGCGAACGATTGCGCCAGTGTGGCGTGTGTGTAGGCCTGGGCGTGCTCGAGGGCGACGGCCATCGTCTCACCCAGCGCCAGGCGTCCCGCCAGCGCCGCGGCCAGCGTGCAGCCGCTGCCGTGATAGGTGTCCGGCAGGCGCGGCCAGTGCCACTCGCGCACCTCTCGGCCATCCAGTAGCCAGCGGTTGATGACCGTGTCGCCCGGCGCGTGGCCGCCCGTGACGAGCATCTGCACGGTGCCGGGCGTGTCCAGCGTGTCCAGCGCCGCGCGTTCGGGCAGGTTGGGCAGCACGATCGTGGCCAGCCCGATCAGGCCGGCCAGGATTGCGCTGGCGCTGCCCTGGCCCAGCGCGTCGCCATGGCCGCTGGCCAGCACCGGATCGAGCACCACCGGCAGATCGGGTTGCCGCGCGCGCAGGTCACGGATGATGGCCGCGATGGCCGTCGCATTGGCCGCGTTGCCGGGGATGCCCAGCTTGACGGCGCGGATCTCGAAGGCGGCGACCAGCGGCGCGGCCTGGCGCGCAACCAGGCCGGCGTCGACCGGGTACGCCTCGAACACCCGGTTGTTGTCCTGGCAGGTCAGCGCCGTGGCCACCGGCAGCGCGTGCGCGCCCTGCGCTGCAATGGCCAGGATGTCGGCCGCCAGGCCGGCGCCCCCGCCGGGATCGAGCCCGGCGAAGACCAGCACGCACGGTGTCATGCGGCGACGTTGCCCGTGATCTTGCCGTCGACCGGCGACGACGGCGAGGCCGCGAAACGCTTCGGCATGCGCCCTGCCAGGTAGGCATCGCGCCCGGCCAGCACCGCATGCTTCATCGCGCGCGCCATGCGCACCGGGTCGCGCGCGCCGGCAATCGCGGTGTTCATCAGCACGCCGTCGCAGCCGAGTTCCATCGCGATCGCCGCATCCGACG
>Ga0308158_10003285_pt1 | contig 14386 bp, 11 predicted proteins | sample PhyBR2_FD_201038 | JGI IMG/M metagenome (GOLD analysis project Ga0308158, IMG submission 201038) | Phyllosphere microbial communities from UC Gill Tract Community Farm, Albany, California, United States - DLSLB.R2 | ecosystem: Host-associated > Plants > Phyllosphere > Unclassified | place: USA... | reverse complement strand
ACGAATTCGGCTTCGACTACCTGCGCGACAACATGGTCTACGACCTGCGCGAGCGCGTCCAGCGCGGCCTGAATTTCTCGGTGGTCGATGAAGTCGACTCGATCCTGATCGATGAAGCGCGCACGCCTTTGATCATCTCGGGCCAGGCCGAGAACCACACCGACCTGTACATCCGCCTGAACGCGGTGCCGCCGCAGCTGGTCCAGCAGATCGGCGAAGAAACGCCGGACGGCAAGGGCAAGATCGAAGTCCCGGGCGACTACCTGAAGGACGAGAAAGCGCACACCGTGCTGCTGACCGAATCGGGCCACGAGCACGCCGAAGCGATCCTGACCGAGATGGGCCTGCTGCCTGAAGGCGCGTCGCTGTACGACGCCGGCAACATCACGCTGATCCACCACCTGTACGCGGCGCTGCGCGCCCACGTCCTGTACCACAAGGACCAGCACTACGTGGTGCAGAACAATGAAGTCGTCATCGTCGACGAATTCACCGGCCGCCTGATGACGGGCCGCCGCTGGTCGGATGGCCTGCACCAGGCCGTCGAAGCGAAAGAGGGCGTGCGCATCCAGAACGAGAACCAGACGCTGGCCTCGATCACGTTCCAGAACTACTTCCGCATGTACGGCAAGCTGGCCGGCATGACCGGTACCGCCGATACCGAAGCCTTCGAATTCCAGGAAATCTACGGTCTCGAAACCGTCGTCGTCCCGCCAAACCGGCCGTCGCAGCGCAAGGACCGCCAGGATCAGGTCTACAAGACGTCCGACGAAAAGTACAACGCGATGGTCATGGACATCCGCGACTGCTACGAGCGCGGCCAGCCGGTCCTGGTGGGTACCACCTCGATCGAGAACTCCGAGCTCCTGTCTGGCATCCTGACCAAAGCGAACCTGCCGCACAATGTCCTGAACGCGAAGCAGCACGCACGCGAAGCGGAAATCGTCGCGCAGGCGGGCCGTCCCAAGATGATCACCATCGCCACCAATATGGCCGGCCGTGGTACCGACATCGTCCTGGGCGGCAATATGGGCAAGCAGATCCAGCTCATCGAAGCCGATGGCAACCTGACCCCTGAGCAAAAAGCGGCCCAGTCGCAGACGCTGCGCGACGAATGGCAATCGCTGCACGACCACGTGGTCAATGCCGGCGGCCTGCACATCATCGGCACCGAGCGCCACGAATCGCGCCGCGTCGACAACCAGCTGCGCGGCCGTTCGGGCCGTCAGGGCGATCCGGGTTCGTCCCGCTTCTACCTGTGCCTGGACGACGCGCTGCTGCGCATCTTTGCGGGCGACCGCGTGCGCGCGATCATGGACCGCCTGAAAATGCCGGAAGGCGAACCGATCGAAGCGGGCATCGTCTCGCGTTCGATCGAGTCGGCCCAGCGCAAGGTCGAGGCCCGCAACTTCGACGTGCGCAAGCAGCTGCTCGAGTACGACGACGTCGCCAACGACCAGCGCAAGGTGATCTACACCCAGCGTAACGAACTGCTCGAAGCGACCGACATCAGCGAGATGATCAATTCGCTGCGCGTGGGCGTGTTCACCGACCAGGTGCGCATCCATGTGCCGGCCGAATCGGTCGAAGAACAGTGGGACGTCAAGGCGCTGGAAACGACGCTGGCAGGCGAGTGGAGCCTGAACGTGCCGCTGCAGCAGATGCTGCAGGACGAGCCGAACCTGAACGACGACGAACTGCTCGAGCGCGTGCTGACGGCGGCCGAAACGTCGTACAACAGCAAGGTCGGCATCGTGGGCCGCGAATCGTTCGGCGGCTTCGAGCGCAACGTCATGCTGCAAAGCGTCGACACCCACTGGCGCGAACACCTCGCGGCGCTGGACCACCTGCGCCAGGGTATCCACCTGCGCGGCTACGCACAGAAGAACCCGAAGCAGGAATACAAGCGCGAAGCGTTCGAGCTGTTCTCGAACATGCTCGACCTGATCAAGAACGAAGTGATCCGCACGGTCATGACAGTGCATATCCAGTCGCGTGAAGAAGTCGAAGCGGCCGAAGCAGCGATGGCGGCGCAGGCGGCCCAGCTCGAGAACGTCAACTACCAGCACGCGGACTACAACCCGTCGGCCGCGCCGGAAGAACTGTTCAATCCGAACCCGAACAAGGACGGCGAAGGCGATGCGGTATCGGCGGAAGACCACAGCAGCTATATGGGCGTGAAGGTCGGCCGTAACGATCCGTGCCCTTGCGGCAGCGGCAAGAAGTTCAAGCAGTGTCACGGCAAGCTGGCGTAAGCGCAGCAGGCAGGTAGCATGTAGAAGCGGCCGGGGAAACCCGGCCGTTTTTTTGCCTGTTTGATGAATTATTTTGTTGTTCGATTGATTGCTCAAATTTTTGTTTATTGGGGCTAGTTTGTAGTCCTCCAGCAGCAGCTTTTTACCAGTCGTGCCGCTGGGCAGCGCCAGCATCAGCGTTCTCTACCAACAGTTAGACTGTTGCCCTTGGCACCCGTGAGGGGCTCCAATAAGAGCAGGGGGTAGTTCTTCTAGCTGCTCAATGCATCGGGTGCATCTATACGCTCGGAGCTCGCGTTGTTGCTGAGTCGCTCCTTAACTGCTCATTCTGTCTTGGTGCTGCTCCTGCATGCCCTGCTTTTAAACGCCACGTAGTCGCGCGCCATCTTGACGCACTACAATTGATCGCCAGTTGGGCATTTGCACCCACTTGCAATCACCAACTCTAAGTCGTACGTTTCATCCAAAAAAATGTACAAATCAATGACTCTGAAACTGTAACAATGCGCAGTAGCGTCAGATTTGCTAGATTAAGACGTTCTCATGTCCACTCCTTCATATTCGCGCCTCTTGTGGTGTGAAGCTTAGGAAGATCATGCGTCGTGGAAAAGTCACACTTGGCTGCTCTAAGTAGATGAAAAAATTCGAATTTCGTGGTATATAGTGTGAGTAAATCACAGGAGTTGCTATGTTAGTCTCGTTATCTGTCTCAAATTTCCGTTCCTTCTTGAAAGAGGAGACATTTTCACTGGTTGCTAGCAAGCGGCTTGCAGACACCCACAAGGGGCATTTGGTACCAATTCCAAATTCCGACGAGTTTGTTCTTCGGATGGCCGTCATTTATGGTGCAAATGGGGCTGGGAAATCCAATCTATTTAGAGCTTTGCGTTTCGTAAAGATGGTTGCGCTTCGAGCGAATAAAAAAAGCAATGGGTCCCGTAGAGAAAGGTTTGACTTTTCCGATAGTGGAACGGGGCCTTCAAATTTCGATCTGCAATTTATCTCCAATAATAAGCTTTATCGCTTTGGTTTCGAGTGTGATGATGCCAAAATCACCGAGGAATGGTTAGTAGAAGTTATTGGAGCTAAAGAGAGAGTTATCTATGAGAGAACGACAAACTCCGACGGAAAGGTAGAGATAGTCGCTAAAGAGCTTGAGAAAATAAATAAGAAAATTTCTGCTCTGATTACTATTGGGGGGCCCCAAAATCAATCTTTTCTAGCTACTATAGGAGCGACTTTGGAGCTTTCGGATTTTGGCGAGGAGTTATCTGGAATCATTCGTTGGTTTGAAGCGGATTTATTTTTGGTTGGTCCAAATCAAGTGTACGCTCCATTGGGTCACGAATTATCAAGCGATACTGACTTTTTGAAGTTTGCTGGAGATTTCCTGAAATCTTCGTCTACAGGTGTGGATCACTTAGTAACTCAAAAGAAAGAACTTTCAGAGGAAGAGTTAAAAGCAATTGTTCCAGACGCTATTTGGGCAAAATTTATTGAGCAAGCTTCAGGCACTGATGAAGGTGAGATGGGGTTGATGCGCATGCCGAATGGAGATAGTGTAATTATTGAAAAAACGCATGAGAATCATTTTTATAAAATTAGTGTAAGAGCTGCGCATAAAGCACATAATGGGAAGTTTCTTCAACTCGATTTAAAAGAGGAATCTGATGGAACTCGGCGTCTTCTAGATTTTATTCCGGCCTTGCATCGTCTGCAAAGCAAAGATGGACTATATTTTGTCGATGAGATCGACCGTAGTATGCATCCAATGCTTGTAAGAAAGCTTATCGACTACTTCTTAAGTTCATGTACTTCAGCGATGGCGCAACTCATTGTGACTACACACGAATCGACTCTACTTGATTTAGAACTATTACGTCGTGATGAAATATGGTTTGCAGAAAAAGATCGAGACCTTGAAACAAGGTTGTACTCACTGATGGATTTTAAGGTGAGGACAGACTTGGAAATACGAAAAAATTACTTGAATGGGCGGTTTGGGGCGATACCTTTTTTTGGTGATTTTGAAAAATTATTGCCAAATTCGGAGTGCATGGAAAATGCTTAGAAAGCCTAGGCCTTTAACCCGTGACGTACAGGACTATCGTGATGATCGGCTGTTTATTGTGGCGTGTGATGATACATATGCACCTCTTCAATACTTCGGATTTTTTGAACTAAATCGGGTCAAAATATTCGTTGTTCCAACTGTCGATGGTACTTCGCATGCCAATGCGGTTCTAGATAGATTGATGTCTTACGATTGCAAAGATTATGATGAACGATGGATTCTTCTGGATACCGATCATTGCATCAGAGGCGCTCATGTTGCCTCATATATTCAGGCATTAAAGGATGCAGAGAATAAGGGTGTAAATATAGCAATAAGTCGGACATGTTTTGAACTATGGCTCTTGTTGCATCATGTACCGATTCAGGATGTTATAAGCTTATGCAATGCTGCTGAGACAGAGGTTGCGTTGAGAAAGGCACTTGGGTCTTATGATAAGAAATTGCTAAAATCTGAGAATTTTACATTGGCTTCAGTTGCAGCAGCATGTGAAAAAGCGAAACTGTTAGATGATTGCGGTGATGGAGGGTTGATACCTGATAAGGTGGCTACCCGAGTTTATAAACTTTGGCAGTCTATTATTGACGGAGCAAGTCCGCTTCAATTGCCAGAAGAACTATTGCGGCTTCGCTCAAAGTCGAATATGAATGAACTCTAATGTTATAAGCCTCTGATGCATTCGGCGTAAAATTAAATAATTGGCCCAATGCAGAAGTTTAGAAATGCTTTTGCTATCGATTTCTTAGATTAAATGATAAGCCTGAACTGGATCTTAGCCGCATCGGCATCATGGCTGACGACATGCGTGCAATAGCCGGCAAGCTTACAGCACCTACCTGACGCTGGCGTTACAATAGGCGATCCGACAATTTCCCTAACGAGATCACCATGGCCGTCAATTCCCCCCTGCCAGTCGCAGCTGACCTGAAACCCGTCAACGGCATCGAGATCGGTTTCGCCGAAGCCGGCATCAAGAAGCCCAACCGCAAGGACATTCTCGTCATGCGCGTGGCCGAAGGCGCCACTGTCGCCGGCGTGTTCACGCTGAACCGCTTCTGCGCCGCGCCGGTCCAGGTCAGCAAAGCCAATCTGGCCGCCGTGAAGCATGGCGGCGCGCCGATCCGCGCGCTGGTGGTCAACACCGGCAACGCCAATGCGGGCACGGGCGAAGAGGGCCTGGCCAATGCGCAGGCCACCTGCGCCGAACTGGCCAGGCTGCTCGATATCGAGCCGGGCCAGGTGCTGCCGTTTTCGACCGGCGTGATCCTGGAACAGCTGCCGCTGCAAAAGGTCGTCGCCGGCCTGCCGGCCGCGGTGTCGAACCTGAAGGCCGACAACTGGTACAACGCCGCCGAGGCGATCATGACCACCGACACGCAGCCGAAGGCCGCGTCGCGCACCGTCACCATCGGCGGGCACACCGTCACGATGACCGGCATCAGCAAGGGCGCCGGCATGATCAAGCCGAACATGGCCACGATGCTGGGCTACCTGGCGTTCGACGCCAAGGTCGCGCAGCCGGTGCTCGATGAACTGGTCAAGCATGCGGCCGATCATTCGTTCAATGCGATCACGATCGACGGCGACACGTCGACCAATGACTCGTTCATCATCGTCGCCACCGGCGCCGGTTCGCTGGTGATCGACAAGGCCGAAGGCGCGGATTACGAAGCACTGAAAGACGCCGTGACCGACATCTCGCGCAACCTGGCGCAGCAGATCATCCGCGACGGCGAAGGCGCCACCAAGTTCATGACCATCACGGTCGACGAAGGCGCCGACGTGGCGGAATGCCGCAAGATCGCCTACGCGATCGCGCATTCGCCGCTGGTGAAGACCGCGTTCTTCGCATCCGATCCGAACCTGGGCCGCATCCTGGCCGCCGTCGGCTATGCCGGCGTGGACGACCTGGATGTGACGAAGCTCGACCTGTACCTGGACGATGTCTGGGTCGCCAAGGCGGGCGGTCGCAATCCCGACTACAAGGAAGAAGACGGTCAGCGCATCATGAAGCAGTCCGAGATCACGGTGCGCGTCAAGCTCGCGCGCGGCGATGCCACGGCCACGGTCTGGACCTGCGACCTGTCGCACGACTACGTCACGATCAACGCCGACTACCGGTCCTGATCGTGACGTCGCCACTGGACCAGTTCCTGCGCCGCGCCGAAGGGCTGCTCGAGCGCCTCGAGGCGGTGCTGCCGGCCGCGCATGCGCGTGAGCCGGACTGGAAGCGCAGCACGGCCTTCCGCTGGCGTCGGCGTGCTGGCGGCGCCGGCAACTACCTGCAGCCGGTGCTGCACGCGTCCACCATCAACCTGGACGACCTGCATCACGTGGCAGCGCAAAAGCGCCAGATCGAGCAGAACACGCGCCAGTTTGTCGCGCGCCGTCCGGCCAACAACGTGCTGCTCACCGGCGCGCGCGGCACCGGCAAATCGTCGCTGATCAAAGCGTGCCTGAACGGCTACGCCGACCAGGGCCTGCGCCTGATCGAAGTCGACAAGGCTGACCTGGCCGACCTGCCCGACATCGTCGACCTGGTCGCGGGCCGGCCCGAGCGCTTCGTGATCTTTTGCGACGACCTGTCTTTTGAAGAGGGCGAGGCCGGCTACAAGGCGCTGAAGGTGGCGCTCGATGGCAGCATTTCGGCGCAGTCCGACAATGTGCTGATCTACGCGACGTCCAACCGGCGTCACCTGATGCCGGAGAAAATGTCGGACAACGCCGGCTACCAGCATGGCGCCGATGGTGACCTGCATCCGGGCGAGACGGTTGAAGAGAAAATCTCGCTGTCCGAGCGGTTTGGTTTATGGCTGTCGTTCTATCCATTCCGTCAGGATGATTACCTGGGCATCGCCGGCCACTGGCTGGCGAGCTTCGGCTGCACGCCGGAGCAGATCGCGGCGGCGCGACCCGAAGCGCTGCAGTGGGCCTTGCAGCGCGGCTCGCGCTCGGGCCGCGTAGCGTGGCAGTTCGCGAAGGACTATGCGGGCAAGTTGCCGGATCAAGCCGCATGAGTAATGTGAAAGCCAAACCCGTGGATGTCGCCGTCGGTGTGCTGATGCGCCCCGATGGCGACGTGCTGCTCGGCCAGCGCCCGGACGGCAAGCCGTATGCCGGCTACTGGGAATTCCCGGGCGGGAAAGTCGAAGCGGGCGAAGACATCTTCGCGGCGCTGCAGCGCGAGTTCATGGAAGAACTCGGGGTCCAGGTCGTGAGCGGCGAGGCCTGGTGCTGCGTCGAACACGTCTACGAGCACGCCCACGTGCGCCTGTATTTCTACATCTGCCGCGAGTGGATCGGCGCGCCGCAAAGCCTGGAAGGGCAGGCCTTTGCCTGGCAGGGTTCGTATGGCGTCAGCCCGCTGCTGCCGGCGACGATTCCGTTGCTCGAATGGCTCGACCGCGTCCGTTTTCCGGATCGCATAACGTAAGGTTCATCGCATGAAGATCATCATTCTCGGCAGTGGCGTCATCGGAACCGCATCGGCGTATTTCCTGGCCCAGGCCGGGCATGACGTGACCGTCATCGACCGCCAGCCCGGGTCAGGTCTGGAAACGAGCTTCGGCAACGCCGGCGAAATCTCGCCCGGCTACGCGACGCCGTGGGCCGGGCCGGGCGTGCCGGCCAAGGCGCTCAAGTGGCTGAGGATGCAGCACAGTCCCCTGGTGATCCGGCCAAAGCTGGACGTGCACCAGTGGCGCTGGATCCTGCAGATGCTTGCCAACTGCAATACCCACAGCTACCAGATCAACAAGACGCGCATGGTGCGCCTGGCCGAATACAGCCGTGACGTGCTGGTCCAGCTGCGGCGTGACACCGGCATCGCCTACGATGAACGCAGCCAGGGCACGCTGCAGCTGTTTCGCACGCAGAAGCAGCTCGACGGCGCGCACACGGATACCGAGGTGCTGCGCCAGTCGGGCGTGGCGTATGAATTGCTCGATCCTGCGGGCTGCACGCGCTACGAGCCGGCGCTGGCGCGCGTGCCCGGCAAGTACGTCGGCGGCCTGCTGCTGCCGAATGACGAGACGGGCGACTGCTTCAAGTTCACGCAGGGCCTGGCCAGACTGGCCGAGGGCCTGGGCGTCAAGTTCCGCTATGGCCTCAGGATCGAACGCCTGACGATCGAAGGCGACCGCGTCACCGGCGTCGTCACCGACCAGGGCATATTGACGTCCGACGCCTTCGTCATGGCGCTGGGCAGTTATTCGCCGCAGTTGCTGCGCCAGATCGGCATCCACGTTCCCGTCTATCCGGTCAAGGGCTACTCGATCACGGTGCCGATCACGGATGCCTCGGGCGCGCCCGAATCGACGGTGATGGACGAGACCTACAAGGTAGCGATTACGCGCCTGGGTGACCGCATCCGCGTGGGCGGCACGGCCGAAATTGCAGGCTACGATTTGCGCCTGCATCAGGCGCGGCGCGATACGCTCGAACACTCGGTGACCGATCTGTTCCCGGACGGCGGCGATGTCGCCAAGGCCTCGTTCTGGTGCGGCCTGCGGCCGATGACGCCGGATGGTACACCAGTGGTGGGGCCGACGCCGTACCGCAACCTGTTCCTCAATACCGGCCACGGTACGCTGGGCTGGACGATGGCCTGTGGTTCGGGGCGCGTGCTGGCCGACATGCTGTCGGGGCGACAGCCGGAGATCGGCCTGGAGGGCCTGTTCATGGACCGCTACGGGCGGCGCAACAAGCCGGTGGTGGTGCCGCAGGGGATCCGCAGCGGGACCTAGCCGGGCATCATGCGGTCAGCGCTGTGGTGGCGGTGGTGGCTCGTCGAACGGATCGAGCGGGTCGGCCGGCACGGCGCCGGGGATGACGAATTTTTCTTCGGCCCAGGCACCCAGGTCGATTTGCTTGCAGCGCTCCGAGCAGAACGGGCGATACTTGTTCGCCTCGGTCCATTCGACTTTCTTGTTGCAGGTAGGGCAGGAGACAACGGTCATCGTACGGTCAATTACCAGTCAGTTAAAAGTTACAGAGCGTCAGGTCGAACGGCACATCGGCGTCGAGCGGCTTGGGCTTGCAGTCGCCGTCCTGGCTGGTGAAGCGCACCCACAGCATGTACTTGTTGGCCGAGATCTCGGGGATTGCGCCGGTCGTTTCGTCGAGCGTCAGGCGCAGCATCTGGTAGATTTTACCCTGCAACATCTGCTGGTAACTGCCGGCAGCGGCGAACATCTTGACCGACGCGCCTGAATTGCGCAGCAGGCGCAGGACCAGCGACAGCGCTTCGAGCAGCGGCGAGAGGGGGCCGAACCAGCCCATGATGTCCTCAAAACGCTTGTCGAACGGGCGCTTTTGCCAGGCGAAGTACGACGGCAGGTCGAACTCGCAGGCGCCGCCCGGGATGATCGTGCGGCCGCGGATGCTCATGAGCCACTCGTTCTCGCGCACGTTCTGCCCGGTCTTGCCCTGGCTCGCGACCAGCGCGCTGCTGGCTGCATCGAGTTCGGCCAGCACGGCGTCGAGGGTTTCGGCCACGACGGCCGGATTGCTGCGGTAGGCCAGCAGCGATTGCTTCTGGCGCTCGAGTTCCTGCAGCAGGTCGGATTTGAGATCGGCGCGGCCGGCCACTTCCAGCATGTCGAAGATTGTCGCGAGCGCGACATGGTGCTGCATCGGGTGTTCCTGATGCACGAAGAACTTGAATTTCTCGTACAGGTCTTCCAGCCGCAACAACGTGCGAATCCGCTCGTTGAAAGGGTATTCGTAGACGATCAAAATGACATTCCTCTGAATGTAGGCTGGAAGGCAACTGCGTGATTCTGAACCATGCGGGCCGAAATTACAAACCCTGCATCACTCTTGTTACACACTTAACGCGAGATACCGTTCATGCAATGCCTGTACCTGTGCCCGCAGGGCGTCCAGGCCGGCATCGTTGTCGACGACGTCGTCGGCTTCGGCCAGGCGCCGGGCGCGCGTGACCTGGGTCGCCATGATCGCGCGCACCTCGTCAGCGGAGAGATGGCTGCGCTGCATGACGCGCGCCACCTGCGTGTCTTCGCTGCAGTCGATGGCCAGCACGCGCGTGACGCGTTCGCGCCAGCTGCCCGATTCGATCAGGAGTGGCACGACGTAAATCACATAGGCGCCCGTGGCCGCCTGACCGGCCGCCTCGGTTGCGGCGCGGATGCGCGGGTGCAGGATGGCTTCCAGTCGCGCGCGCGCGGTGGCATCCGAAAACACGAGGGTGCGCATGCGGGCGCGGTCGAGCGCGCCGTCCGGCTGCGCGAAGTCGGGCCCGAACTCGGCCACGATGGCCGGCATCGCCGCGCCCTGTGGTGCGGTCAGCGCATGGGCGATGACGTCGGTGTCGACGATCGTCGCGCCCAGCGCGGCAAACAGGTCGGCGACCGTACTCTTGCCGCAGCCGATGCCGCCTGTGAGTCCCACGGAAAACGCCGGCGTCATCCGAACAGGCCCGCCGTGAAGCCGCCCAATTGCGCGCCATACAGCATCGTCAGCAGGCCCGCCGCCGCCAGGTAAGGGCCGAAGGGGATTGCCTTGTCGCGCGCGCGCTTGGCGAACACGATCAGGCTGATGCCGACGATTGCACCGACGACCGACGACAGCAGGATGATCGTCGGCAGCGCGGTCCAGCCCAGCCACGCGCCCAGGCCGGCGAGCAGCTTGAAGTCGCCGTAGCCCATGCCTTCCTTGCCGGTAGCGAGCTTGAACAGCCAGTAGACGGACCACAGCACGAGGTAACCGGCGGCGGCGCCGATGACGGCGTCCTGCAGCGGCACGAAGGTGCCGTTCAGGTTGATGAGCAGGCCCGCCCACAGCAGCGGGTAGGTCAGGTCGTCCGGCAGCAACTGCGTGTCGTAGTCGATGAAGGTCATCGCGATCAGCAGCCATGCGAACACCAGGCTGGCCATGCCCATTGCGCCGCTGCCGAAGGTCCAGACCAGCAGGCCGGACACGATCGCGGTGAACAGTTCGACGGCCGGATAGCGCGGCGAGATCGGCGTCTTGCACTTGCGGCACTTGCCGCCGAGGACCAGGTAGCTGATGACCGGGATGTTTTCCAGCGCCGTGATCCGGTGCCCGCAGCACGGGCACGCGGAGCGGGGCACCGTCAGGTTGAAGCGGTCGGTGTGCGGTGGCGGCTGGCCGCTCTCTTGCGCGACATAGTTGTCGGACTCGCGCTGCATCATCTTGGGGATGCGGTAGATGACGACGTTCAGGAAGCTGCCGACCAACAGGCCCAGCAGGGCCGCTACCAGCGTGGGTGCGAGCTGCGCAGGGAGTGCAAACAAAAGGGATTCCAGAGGCATGTCGGTCGTTTCGGGTCGGGTGGCATGCAGTACGGGCAGGCTGCACGGTAGATTCTGTAGAACAACCTTATTGTAGGGCGTTTCCCCTGTTTGGCGAAGCGCTTTGCCGGTTCCCGCGCACGATTGCGACGCCTCACGCGCAGTGCGCGGCCACGCACCAGACTCGATCGTATCGACGTCCCGTGCGATCAAGCCCATGCAAACTCCGACCTTCACATTCTTGAACCACGCCAGCTGGTTGCTGCGCACTGACGGTGCGCTGCTGCTGGTCGACCCGTGGCTCGAGGGCACCGTGCACAACAATGCCTGCCGCCTGATTGACGACGCTACCCGCGACGCGCACGTGATCGACGACCTCAACGCAAGCGGTTTGCCGGTGTTTATCTGGTGCTCGAGTAGCCGGCCCGAGCACCTGTCGCGCTCCTTCGTACAGCGTTTTCGCGCCGAGTTTCGCGGCATCGCCACCTTTCTGTGCCGCGAGGGCGACTGGCGCCTGGCGGACGAACTGCGGCGTTACCGCCTGCCCATCGCCACATGCCCCGCCGGCGCGCCGCGCGCGCTGGGTCCTGGCCTGCACCTGACGGCCCATGCCAGCGGCGAGGGCGCGTCCTGTTGCCTGATCGCGTGCGGGCGCTACACGCTGTTGCATCTGGGCGAACGGGCGCTGGCCACTGCCGCCGCATGCCGTCGCGTGGCCGTGCAACTGCATGCGGAGCAGGTCCGCGTCGATCTGCTGCTGACCAGCTTTGCTGCTCATGCAACGCAGGGCGAAGCAGCGGCCGAGAGCGGCATCGGGCGCATGGCGTGCCAGATCGACGCCTTCCGGCCACGGCTGGTCGTGCCGGTCGCCTCGTTTGCGCACTTCAGCCGCCTCGACAATGCATGGCGCAATCACGGCCGCCCCACGCCGCTGGACATGCTCGACGCGCCAGCGCTGGCCGCGCTGCGTGGCGTCATCCGGTTCATGCGTCCCGGCGCGCAGATCGATCTGGCCTGTGCAACACCGGCCGCCTTGTGCGCGCAGCACGAGGGAGCGCTGGCGTACTGGATGGCGCTCTGGCACGAGCAGCCCGCGCCAATGCCACGCCCGGCTCAGGCCACGCTAGCCGAGCTGAAAGAGGCGTTCGGCAGTTATCGCGACCGCGCCAGCGCGCATCTGCACGGCCTGCCCAGCCTGCTGGAATGGCTCCGCATCCTGCGCCCGCTGCACCTCGCGTTGCCCGACCTGCACCGGACGATCGTGCTGTCGTACCGGCATGGCCTGCGCCCACTGGCGCGCGATGCCCGGGCCGATATCGCGATGTGTTCGGGGACGGCGCTGTACCTGCTGCGCGCCGGGGACGGGTTCGACACGACGGTTGCGGGCGGCTGTTTTCAGGGCATGCGTGCGCAAGGTGTATCGATGTTCCGGCGTTTCTTCCTGCCCCAGCTTATGTGCCAGCGTGTGCTGGAACAGCAACGCCCATGGATATTGGGCGCAGTGCTGCTGCGTGAAACATTAATCTGGGCATGGCGTGCAATACGTACACAATTGTCGTAAATGCACTGCCTGAATTTGCTGCGCCCAGCTAATTACTATCCGAATCCGATGCCGGTGTGATGCCAAATCGGTGATTCATTCCCTCTCATCATATTCATTGATGGGAGCATCAAAAATGGGCATAGGCCTGTCATTACATCTCAGCCATATAGCACTGGGTAAAAACATGAAAACATTATTAGCGTAATATTAAGAAGATTTCTTTTCCGTCGCATGTGGTCAGGAAAAGCTGCACGAAAGGGTGTTTGCCAGTATTAAAAGCGGTTGTTACAGTGTTTCATTTATGCAACGTATGAAGTTTTTTGTTTTCACACGCTGACCCCATGTCGGCGTGCCGGCAGCACGTTGCCACTGTAGTGGCGGCCATTCTCAAGCGCTGATCGCGGCGTTTTTGCGCCCACACGTTCCCCCTGGTCATTCCCAAACCTCGCCCACCGCGACACATTCGTATTGACGATGATTCGCATGTATCCGTGCGGCAACTACATCATCCAGCGCTGTATCCACACAGGGGCGTAATCCATCCATTGTATTAAAACTCTTGAAATTTCTGAATATTCGAATGTTTCATTTGTAAATATATTAGTAGTGCTGGCGTTAATTTCCCTATACGGAAATTAACGCGAAAGGATCACGGCAAATCGGTGTCAATTAACGATGCATAATCGATCGCGCCAATTTTCGTGCCGGGATTTCCAATAGCGTATGAAGGTCAGCATTGTTATCATGCGAGATGCCTGATGCATATATATCCAACGTCAATATGGAGCAAAGACATTATGTCCGATGACCAGCAATCTCCTTCCCGGCGCCGCACGCTCATCAAGACCCTGGTCTTCGTGCCGATGGGTGCGGGCGCGGCAGCGGCGATCCAGCAGAACTTGCCCAACGCGACGGCCGCAGCGCCGGCCGAAGGCAAGCCCGATGCCTACACCCCGAAATTTTTCACCGCGACCGAATGGAAATTCGTCATCGCCGCCGTCGATCGCCTGATCCCGCATGACCAGCACGGCCCTGGCGCCGTCGAACTGGGCGTGCCGGAATTCCTCGACCGCCATATGCAGACACCATACGCCGCCGGCGCGATCTGGTACATGCAGGGCCCGTTCCTCGAAGCCACGTCCGAATTCGGCTACCAGGGCAAGCTGGCGCTCAAGGACATCATCCGCGTGGGCATCAAGGCCGTCGACGCGCATTGCGCCAGCAGCTTCTCGGGCAAGGC
>Ga0308158_10003281_pt1 | contig 14391 bp, 9 predicted proteins | sample PhyBR2_FD_201038 | JGI IMG/M metagenome (GOLD analysis project Ga0308158, IMG submission 201038) | Phyllosphere microbial communities from UC Gill Tract Community Farm, Albany, California, United States - DLSLB.R2 | ecosystem: Host-associated > Plants > Phyllosphere > Unclassified | place: USA... | reverse complement strand
ATCAAGCCCGGCTCGATCGTGCTGGCGGCCGACGATTCGGTGGTGGCGCGCGCCCTCATCGAGCAGGGCCTGGACGCCATGGGCCTGCCCTATGTGATGACCAAGAGCGGCAAGGAATGCTGGGACCAGCTCAACAGCATCGCGGCCCAGGCCGAAGCCGAGGGCAAGAGCATCAACGACAAGGTGGCCCTGGTGCTGACCGACCTCGAGATGCCGGAGATGGACGGCTTCACGCTCACCCGGAATGTGAAGAAGAATGCGCGCTTCGGGAATATCCCGGTGGTGATCCACTCGTCGCTGTCGGGGACCACGAACGAGGAGCACGTCAAGAACGTGGGCGCGGATGCGTATGTGGCCAAGTTCTCGGCGGAGGATTTGTCGGCGACCTTGCGGCGGGTGTTGAAGCAGTAATCTTGTTGTTGATCGGGACGTTTGCGGGCGTCCCGGTGGCGTTTCGATTGTTCGGGCGCCGTACCGCGTGGGCTCAAGAGCCCACCCTACGAAAATCGGCCTCTTGTAGGGTGGGCACTCGTGCCCACGCGGTTGCCCCATCAGAACAGAGTTGGGGCCAGCATCACAGCGTCGACAAAGCCCGCTCGATATCCGCAATCAAGTCATCCGGCTCTTCCAGCCCGATATTGAAGCGCACCAGCGTCCCCTTCTCCTGCCAGTCGCGGCGGATCGCCGCCATCCTGTACGGCACCACCAGGCTGTTCGCCCCGCCCCAGCTGTAACCCAGCCCGAACAACTCCAGCGAATCGACGAAGCGATCCGTCTGCTCCTCGGTATACCGCTCGTCGAAGATCACCGAGAACAGCCCGCCCGCACCCGTGAAATCGCGCTGCCAGTTCTCATGCCCCGGGCATTCCTCGAAGGCCGGGTGCAGCACGCGCACGATCTCGGGCCGCGCCTTCAGCCAGGCCGCCACCTTGCGCGCTGCCCGGTCATGCGCCTCGAAGCGCAGCTTCATGGTCGGCAAGCCGCGCATGATCAGGTAGGCGTCGTCCGGGCTGACACCCAGGCCGAGCCGCATGTGCGCGGTGGCCAGCCTGTCGTGCACGGCGCGGTCGCGCGTGATGACCGCGCCCATCAGCAGGTCCGAGCCGCCCGACTGGTACTTGGTCAGCGCATGCATGACGATGTCGACGCCAAGATCGAAGCCGCGCAGGGCCAGGCCGGCGGACCAGGTGTTGTCCAGCGCCACCAGCACGCCCTGTTCGTGGGCGGCGGCGCAGATGGCGCGCAGGTCGGGCACTTCCATCGAGACCGAGCCGGGGGCTTCGGTCCAGATCAGCCTGGTGTTCGGCTGGATCAGTGCACGGATGCCGGCGCCGACCATCGGATCGTAGTAGCGCGCGGTGATGCCGAAGTCCTGCTGCAGCCAGCGGCCCAGTTCTCGGTTCGGGTTGTAGACGTTGTCGGGCAGGAGGACATCGTCGCCGCTTTTCAATAGGGCGAAGTCGACCATCGAGATGGCGGACAGGCCGGATGGGGCGAGCAGGCAGTGGGCGCCGCCTTCGATTTCGGCCAGGCGTGCTTCCAGGGTGAAGGTAGTGGGCGTGCCGTGCAGGCCGTAGGTGTAGGCGGTCTTGTTCTTCCAGTCGCCGGAACGCAGGGCCGCGACGTTCTCGAACAGGACGGTGGAGGCGCGGTGGATGCCGGGTGGGTAGGCGTCGAAGCCGGTCGGCGCGGTGTAGTCGGTGTGGATCAGGGTGGTCTGGAGGGACTTCTTGGTCATGGGGGCCCTTTCGTTCGAGGTGATTTCGGTCGCTTGAAAAGACAATGCCGGCGCTGTTAGTACAAACAGCGGCCGGCATTTCTAGAGTGCTATACAGCGTGGGCTCGAGAGCCCACCCTACAAAGGCGCGTAGGGCACATTTCCGGGCCCGGCCTGGCGATCATTTACGCGACGCTGGCCCACAGGTCGTGGGCGTCGGCCTTGGTGATGACCACGTCGGCGAACTGGCCGACGGCGAGCTTGGCCTTGCCCGGCACCAGCGAACGCTTGATGTGGACGACGCCGTCGATTTCCGGGGCGTCGGCGCTCGACCTGCCGATGGCTTCGCGCGGGTTGACTTCGTCGATGATCACACGCATGGTCTTGCCGACTTTCGCCTGCAGGCGCTTGGCGGAGATTTCTTCCTGCAGCAGCATGACGCGCGCGCGGCGTTCTTCGCGCACCGCTTCCGGCACCGGGTTGTCGAGCAGGTTGGCGGTCGCGCCTTCCACCGGTGAATAGGCGAAGCAGCCCAGGCGGTCGATCTGCGCTTCACGCAGGAAGTCCAGCAGGTACTCGAACTCGGCTTCGGTTTCGCCCGGGAAGCCGGCGATGAAAGTCGAGCGGATCGTCAGGTCCGGATTCATCTTGCGCCAGGCCAGGATGCGGTCCAGGTTCTTTTCGCCGCTGGCCGGACGCTTCATGCGCTTCAGGACGTCCGGATGTGCGTGCTGCATCGGGATGTCGAGGTAAGGCAGCACGTGGCCGTCGCCCATCAGCGGGATCGCCTGGTCGACGTGCGGATACGGATAAACGTAGTGCAGGCGCACCCAGGCGTCGTACTGGCGCGCCAGCTGGCCCAGAGCTTCGACCAGCTGCGTCATGTGGGTTTTCACCGGGCGGCCGTTCCAGAAGCCGGTGCGGAATTTCACGTCCACGCCGTAGGCCGAGGTGTCCTGCGAAATAACCAGCAGCTCCTTGACGCCGGCCTTGAACAGGTTTTCCGCTTCGGTGAGGACTTCGTGGATCGGGCGCGAGACCAGGTCACCGCGCATCGACGGGATGATGCAGAAGCTGCAGCGGTGGTTGCAGCCTTCGGAAATCTTCAGGTAGGCGTAGTGCTTCGGGGTCAGCTTGACGCCGTGGTCCGGCACCAGGTCGATGAAGGGATCGTGCGGCTTCGGCAGGTGGGTGTGGACCGAGCTCATGACCTCGGCCACGGCGTGCGGGCCGGTCACGGCCAGCACCTTCGGGTGCACCTTGGTGATGATGTCCTGGCCCGATGCATCCTTCTTCGCGCCCAGGCAGCCGGTGACGATGACTTTACCGTTCTCGGCCAGCGCTTCGCCGATGGCGTCGAGCGACTCCTGCACCGCGGCGTCGATGAAGCCGCAGGTGTTGACGATCACCAGGTCGGCGCCGTCGTAGGACTTGGCGGTCTGGTAGCCCTCGGCACGCAGCTGGGTCAGGATCTGCTCGGAGTCGACCAGCGCCTTCGGGCAGCCGAGCGAGACGAAGCCGACCTTCGGGGCAACGGCGGCGCCGGTGACGGCATCGATACTGGTGGGGAGAGGATTACGACGGAGTTCGGTCATGGAGAAGGACGGCAAATATTCGGGGCAATCGGAGATTGTACCCGAAGCGGGGCAAGCTTGGCAGCCCTCGGGTAGGCCCTGTTACCGCCAGCGCAACAGGGCGAGTCCTTCAACCGGCCTGTGCGCGGTCGCGCATCGGCGTTTCGTGGCGTGCCGCCGGTTCGAACACCAGCTCCGGCACGATCACTTCCCAGTCGTCGCAACGGACCCGGTCGAGGTAGTCCGGGTCCGTGTCCTTGCGCCGGCGCGTGACGACGGCGTGCACCTGGGCCTGTATGCAACGCATGCCGGGCGGCGGCTGGAACGACCTGGCCAGGCGGCCCACGACCTGGCCGGCCGCGTTGTGCAGCTCCCATCCGCGCAAACCTTGCGCCAGCAGCAACGGGGAACCGGCCCCAAGCGCCGCAATGGCCGCATGGACCGGATCGGCCTTCCCGTAACGCCCGGCATGGCCGAGATCGATGTCGGACAGCGTCGGCCGCAGGTAGCGCCGCTCCCGCGGCAAGGGCGAGGCTTGCGTGGGCAGCGTGCGCAGCAGCGCGCAGGGAGCATCGGCCAGGCGCGTGAGGTAAGGGTGGCCGCTGTCCGTGTCGGCCAGCATGAGGGTGTGGCGTGCCCGTGTCATGGCAACATAGAACAGGCGGCGCGACGCGTCCGGGTCCTCGTTCGGGCTGGAACGGCCCCAGCCGCCATCAAGCACGGCAACATGGTCGAACTCCAGCCCCTTGGCGCGGTGCGCCGTGAGCAGCAGCAGGCCGCCCTGCCGGCGGCGCAATTCCCGGCCCCACTCGGCCAGCCATTCGACGAAGTGCTCGCCCGGCAGCTCGGCCCCGCCGGTATCGAGTGCGTACTGTCCGGCGGCGTCGCGCAGCACCTCCCACCATGGCCCGCTACCCTGCGCCAGGATGGCGTCCTGGATGTCTGCGGCGCGCAGCAGGCCGTCCGGCCGTGCCCGCAGGCTGGCGACGAGCTGGCGCGTTTCGCGCAGGTGCCAGCAGTGCAGCATCTCCTGGTCGGCCATCTGCACCGGAATGCCGTTCATTTCGCAGTAGCTGCGCACGGGTTCCAGCGTTTTCCAGTCGCGCGCGATGACCGCCACGCGGTTCCAGCTCCAGGTGGACGAGAGGCTGGCCAGGCGCCGCAGTTCGCCCATGATCCCCAGCGCCTGGCGCCCTGCCCCGTTGCCGGTGCGCAGTACCTGCACCCGCCCCTGCGCCAGCGGATCGATTTCCTGCCAGCTGCCGCCCGGCGCGGCGCGCAGGCGGGCGCGGTCGACGCCGATCGGGTGCCCGGTCTTCATGCGGCCGGCGGCCGGCTCGATGATGCGGTTGGCGGCATCGACGATATGGTGGGTGGAACGGTAGTTCTCGACCAGGAAGGCTGGCCTGGCATCGTAGTCGGCCTCGAAACGCCGGATGAAATCGACGCTGGCGCCGCCGAAGGCGTAGATGTTCTGGTCGTCGTCGCCCACCGCGAACAGGCTCAGGCGTCCATCCTCGTCGGACCGGGTACGGCCGGCGATGGCGGAAATGAGCGCGTACTGCCCCGGGCCGATGTCCTGGTATTCGTCGACCAGCACCCAGCGAAAGCCGGCGAGCAGGCGGTCGCGCTGGGCATCGGCTTCGTCGGGCGCGGCGCCATCGCCCTGCAGCAGGGCCACCGCGGCACGCATCACCTCGTCGAAGGCATCCTCGTGCTGCGCGGCGTGCCTGCGAAAACTCGTGCCGGTCAGGCGCATGGCGAATGCATGGCAGGTCATGACCATCACGCCGCGCGCATCGTCGCCGATCAGCTCGTTCAGCCGGCGCCGGATCTCGATCGCGGCATGCCGGTTGTAGGCCAGTGCCAGGATGCCATGCGGGTTTTCGCGCCGGACCCGCACCAGGTAGGCGATGCGGTGCACCAGCACCCGCGTCTTGCCTGAGCCGGGGCCGGCCAGCGCCAGCACATTGGTCTGCTCGCGGTCGTCGGCAACGATCTTTTGCTGGTGTGGATTGTTCAGGCTTTCCACGATGGCGGTCCAGGACGCCGGCGTGGTCTGCCGCTCGAGTTCCTTTTGCGTCGCCGGCAGCCAGAGGCGCAAAAAGGCGTCCCGGTCCAGCCTGAAATAATCGACGATCAGCTGCAGGGCCTGCGCAACGGCCTGCAGGCCGCGCCGCACGAACTCGGCCATCACGTGGATCTGCACGACCTGCTCGTCGTAATGCATCTTCAGGGGCGCAAAATCGGCCTTCACGAAATTGCGGCGCTCGGCCGCGAGGCGGATCGTCATTGCCGGCCGGAACACGGCCAGCCCCTTGTTCAAGCGGATCACTTCCTGCTCGTGCAGCCACAACAAGGCCCGGTCGAGCAGTTTTCCGGAATCCTTGATCTCCGCCAGCAGGACGACATCTTCCTTCAAGGCAGCATGCAGCCGGCCAAGGCTGGTTTCGGCCAGCAGGTCGGTGCCGCGCGCGCCCGCCGGCAAGGTCGACAGCAAGTGGCGCAGCACCAGGCTGGCCGCTTGCCGCCGCAGTTCGGCGGTGCGTACCAGCTTGCCCCATTCGCGCTGCAGCGTCACCTGCATGTGCTCGGCGTCCAGCCGGCGCAGGCGCAGGCTGCCGATGCCGCCATCCTCGGTGCGGCCGTCGGCGGCCAGGCCATTGAGCAGGCGGACGATTTTCTCAGGCAAGGCGCCGGCGTTTCCCGCATCCTTGAGGGCCTGGGTTGCCTGGCGCAAGTGCAGCACCGAAGCGGCGCCGCGCTCCAGGTCCGGCGCGGCGCTGCGCAAGGCCTCGATCAGCGCGGTTTCGAGCGCCACGGCATCGTCCAGGCGCTTGAGCGACGCGTTGGCCACGCCCGCGTGCACATAGGCCGTCAGCAAGGTGTCGTTGCTGGCGATGCCAAGACGCTCGAGGTCGTACAGGGCGGCGCGCAGTTTCTGCGCATTCAGGCCGGACAGGCCCATCAGCTCGTCGGTCGAGATGCCCTCGTCGGCGTCGGCGCCGAGCATTGCCTGCACCAGCGCCAGCAGTGCATTGCGGTAGCTGTCGAACAGGGACATGCCCTCGAGCTTGCGGCGCGCCTCCTCGATCGACTGCACCTTGAGCGACGAGGGAAACACCTGGACGTGGTTTTCCTCGCGCAATAGCAGGCCCGCTTCTTCCAGCCACGACACCGCAGTGCGCACGCGGGTGTCGTCGGTGGTCTTGTCGCGTTCGAACACGCCTTCGCTGTCCTCGGCCAGGATCTCGCCCGGCGTGGCGATGACCTCCCCGTCGCCCTTTTTCTTGCGCTCGAGCGCACGCAAGGCGCGCAGGACCGAGCCGATCTCGCGCTGCGTGAGCCGCGACCTGGCCGACATGCCGAACTGGCGCTCGACATCGAGCGGCGAATACAGCAGGACACAGCGCGCATGGGCACGGTCGCGTCCGGCGCGGCCGGCTTCCTGCAGGTAGTTCTCGAGCGACCCGGGCATGTCGGCATGGATGACCAGGCGCACGTCGGGCTTGTCGATGCCCATGCCAAAGGCGTTGGTGGCGGCGATCACCTGCAGCTCGCCGCCGATGAAACGCTGCTGCGTGGTTTTCTTGGTCTCGGCGGCAAGTCCGGCGTGGAAATAGGCGGCAGCCACGCCCTTCTCTTGCAGATAGCGCGCGATCTCCTCGGTTTGCTTGCGCGAGGCGCAGTAGACGATGGCGCCGCCGGGCGCGCCGGCCGGCAGTTCCTGCTCCAGCAAGCCGTGCACGCTGGCGAACTTCGCCGCCGGCGTCGTCGGCAAGAAATCGAATGCGAGGTTATCGCGGCGCGCGCCGCCGTTCAGGACCTGCAGGTCGACGCCGACCTTGTCGCGGAAATGGCCGACCATGTCCTGCACCACCTCGGGTTTCGCGGTCGCGGTCAGGCACAGGATGGTCGGCGGCGCGGCGCCCTGCGCCGATTCGCGAATGAAGCGGCCGACATAGCGGTAGTCGGGACGGAAATCGTGGCCCCACTTCGAGATGCAGTGCGCTTCGTCCAGCACCCACATCCCGATTTCGCGCTGCGACAAGACCTTGCGAACCGCCTTGCTGCGCAACTGTTCGGGCGCCACGATCAGGATCGCGACGTCGCCCAGGCGCACGCGGTCCAGGATATCGGCGCGTTCCGGCAAGGACAGCAGTCCATTGATGGCCGCGCTGCTGGCGATCCCGCGCGCTTCGAGACCGGCGACCTGGTCGGCCATCAGCGCCACCAGCGGCGAGATCACGACCGTCAATGCGCCGGTCTTGTCATAGCGCGACAGGGCGGGAATCTGGTAGCACAGCGACTTGCCGGTGCCGGTTGGCAAAATGCCCAGCACATGCCGCCCCGCCATGGCGGCCTCAACAATGGTTTGCTGCAGGGGTTTGCCGTCGTCGCCCGCCGGCTCCGGCCTAAAAGTGTCGAATCCGAACCAGCGCTGCAATTCCTTGCGGGCATCGTGGCGCTCGGCACACCAGCCACAGGCAGGATCGCCGCACGGCGTGTCGCGCAGCCTGCGCACGATGTCGCCGGCTTGCGGGTACTGGTGCCGCACCCAGGGCGGCATCACCGAGTTGCTGCTCGACACAGACAGCCAGGCGAGCGCATAGGCAAGCGGCCAGCCCAGCACGTGCGCGTCCCCGACGCAGCGACCTGCCTGCGTGGCGCAGCCCAGGCCATCCAGATAACGTGCAATCGCGGCGCGCCCGGTCTCGTCGGAGGGACGTGGCAGGCGCCGGATCGTCGTGAAAAAGGCGTTTAGGCCGGATACCGTGGTATCGGTCGTGGTCAGCCAGTGCCAGGCGGCCAGGAGATCGGGGTCGCTGCGCGCCGTGTCCTGCAGCGCCGCCAGCTGGTCGCGCAAGACATGCAAGGTCAGCCGGGCGTCGAGCTCCGGGTCGTTCAGCTGGCCGCGCTGGAGTTGCCCGTCCTGGTAATGCTTGACCAGGCGGTGGTAGGGGTTGCGCGGAAAGGCCAGCGGATTCAGGCAGAGCGTGTCCACCACCGGCAGCTGCAACAGCTTCAGGTCGGGACTGGCTGCCGCCAGGTGCGCCCGGTCGAAGGCGATGAAGTTGTGGCCAAGGACGAATGCCGCCGCGCCGGCGAATTCGTCGAGCTTTGCCAGGGCCTGGGCCAGGTCGCCGCGACGGAACACGCAGGCATTGCCGGTGTCGCCGAGCACGCCGGCAAAGGCATGGATCGTGTTGTCCGTGACACCGACTTCGAGGTCGATGGAAATGCAGCGCGGCGCAAACGCCGCCGCTTCCGCGGGCCGTGCCTGCATATCCGGCGGCGCACCCGGTGAAGCGTCCTGCACCGTATTCGTGTCAATCGACAGCATGGTCTTCATGAAGCGGCCGGCCCCGGAAGGATGCATCAGGCGCCAAGAGAAGCGCGCCTGCCCGGGCCTGGCGGGAAACGAGGCTTATTTCTTGTCCGTCGGCGGTACCGGCGGGAACGGGAAGGCGCTGAACAGGGCCTTGCTCTGGTTCTGCATCTGCTCCTGCATCTGCACGAACAGATTCTTGCTCTGGTCGATGTAGTTGTTCATCATGCCCTGCATCATCGGGCCCTGGACGTTCATGAACTGGGTCCACATCTCCGGGCTGAAAGGCTTGCCTTCCAGGGCCCCGGCGGCGTTGCTGGTGAACTTGTTCTGGATGTCGGTGAACGCCTGGACGTTCTTTTCCAGGTAGGAGCCCATCATGCCCTGCATGGCGTGGCCGTAGTAGCGGATGATCTGGGCCAGCACCGAGCTCGAGAACATCGGCACGCCGTTCGCTTCTTCTTCGAGAATGATCTGCAGCAGGATGCTGCGGGTCAGGTCCTCGTTCGACTTGGCGTCGACCACGGTGAACTCGTCGGCGTCGAGCACCAGCTGCTTCACGTCCGTCAGGGTGATGTAGGAGCTGGTCTGGGTGTCGTACAGACGACGGTTCGGGTATTTCTTGATCAGGCGTTCAGTACTGTTTTTTGCACTACTCATCTCAAGTTCCATGTGTTGCGCAGGCTTCGTCGGCCCCGCTTTTGAATGATGACCATACAGCCGGTATGTACCGGTTCCTGCTGTCTCCGTATTGCTCTACAGGACCAGCGATGCAACATTGCTGGTGCAGGTGCAGCAATTAATGGTTTTACCACCCAATTTATTTCTAAGCAATACCCGCACGCTCATCTGTATCTGCTTAGTCGGCGCGGACCTTGACGTAACGCCCCGGCGCCGGCTCGGACGGCAGGTATTGTTCGTTGCCGGCCTGGCTTGGCGCCGGCACTTCCGCTCCGCCATTCTCCTGCAGGAAGCGGGCCCATTCCGGCCACCAGCTGCCCTTGTGCTCGACCGCCCCGGCAAACCAGTCCTGCGGCGTGCGCGGACGGGTCTTGCCGTTCTTTTCGTTCACCCAGTAACTGCGCTTGCCCTTCGAGGCCGGGTTGATCACGCCGGCGATGTGGCCCGACGCCCCCAGCACGAAGCGGTTCGCCTTGGCCTTTTTCGGGTTCAGCAAGTTCATCGACGCAAACGCGGCGGTCCAGGGCACGATGTGGTCTTCCTTCGAGCCGTAGATGAAGACCGGGGCGTCGATGCGGCCCAGGTCGATCTGCTCGCCGCACACCGTCAGCTTTCCTGGATGCTTGAGCTTGTTTTCCAGATAAGTGTTGCGCAGGTACCAGCAGAACATCGGCCCCGGCAGGTTGGTGCTGTCGGCGTTCCAGTACAGCAAGTCGAAAGCCGGCGGGGTCTTGCCCTTCAGGTAGTTCTGCTGCACGTAGTTCCAGACCAGGTCGTTCGGGCGCAGGGCCGAGAAGGTGGTGGCCAGGTCGCGGCCCGGCATGATGCCGCCCTTGGCCAGGTTCTGCTCGCGCAGCGCCACCTGGGTTTCATCGACGAAGACTTCGAGCACGCCGGTGTCGTCGAAATCGAGCAAGGTGGTGAGCAGGCTGAGGCTGGCGGCCGGCTGCTGGCCGCGCGCCGCCAGCACCGCCAGCGCGCTGGCGGCGATGGTGCCGCCGACGCAGAAGCCGAACACGTGGGTCTTCGGCTGGCCGGTGATCTCGCGCACCACGCCGATGGCCTCGATGGCGCCGCGTTCGACGTAGTCGTCCCAACCCAGCGACCCCATCGATTTGTCCGGGTTACGCCAGGACACCATGAACACGGTATTGCCCTGCTCCACGACGTAGCGCACGACCGAATTTTCCGGCTGCAGATCGAGGATGTAGAACTTGTTGATGCAGGGCGGGATCATCAACAGCGGCACTTCGCGCACCGTCGGCGTGGCCGGGCTGTACTGGATCAGCTGGAATAGTTCGTTTTCGTAGACCACCTGGCCCGGCGTGGTGGCGACGTTCACGCCAACTTCGAAGGCCGACTCGTCGGACTGCGAGATGCGGCCCTTCTGCATGTCGGCCAGCATGTTCTGCAGGCCCTGGCTCAGGCTTTCGCCCTTGGTGTCGAGCATCTTCTTCTGCGCTTCCGGATTGGTTGCGAGGAAGTTCGCCGGAGACATGGCGTCGACCATTTGCTGTACCGCGAAGCGGATCTTCTGGTGTTCGCGCGGGGGCGCCTCGACGGCATCGGCCAGCGCCAGCATGAATTCGGCATTCAGCAGGTAGGAGGCGGCCGAGAAGGCCGAGAAGGGGTTCGCCGTCCATTCGGAAGCGGAGAAGCGGCGGTCGTGCAGCTCAGGCATTTTGCCGAGCATCATGTCTTGCCAGAGTTTGCCGGCTTTCTGCAAATAGTCCTGACGCAAAGTTTCCAGGCGGGCCGGCGCAATGCTAACCTGAAAGTCCTTCAGGATACCGGCCAGCGGGTTGGCGCCGAGCGCGGCGCCATTCAGCGGATTGGCAGGGGCGCCATTCACGGCCGGCATCTTGAGCCATCCTTGCCAGGCCGACGGATCGGTCAGCTGGTTCATCCAGGAAGCGGCAAAAGCGTGGGGGTCGGGCATGTTCATGTCGGCGTCCGTTGTTTAGAATCGGTGGTCAACTGGAGAAAAGCATGTGGATCGTTGCAGTCGGCTGGGCCTATGTCGTCATCCTGATGGCGGCAACCGAAACCTCGGTGATCGCCGGAATTATGACTTTTTTCGGCTATTGCGTGTTGCCCTTGTCTATACTTTTTTATATCGCCGGGGCGGGAGAGCGGCGCCAGCGTCGCGCCCGCGCATCGGCTTACCCGACAGCAAGGCCCGGAACCAGGCCTGACGGCGCCGACGCCAGCATGCCGTTGACGAGCCCGGGCTTCTTCCTGCCCTCCTCCGACAGCAGCGACAGCAGCAACTGCAGCAGTGCGGATAGCGGCGGCGGTGACTGCGGCGGTGGCGATGGTGGCGGTGGAGGCGGCGGCGACTGACAGAGTATTGATGACGCCGGCCAGCCTCACTTGAGCCAGATCAAACTCGCCTGGCGCCCTGTCACGCCATCGCGGCGGTACGAATAAAAACGGTCGCGCTCGGTGGCGGTGCAATGGATGCCACCCGCAATGCTGCTTACCCCATCGCGTTCCAGCATCAGCCGCGCCAGCGCGAAGATATCGGCCAGGTACTTGCCGCCGAGTTCAGGCTGGCGGCGGAAAGCAAAGCCGATGTCCACGCCCGGCAAGGCCGCGGCAAAACTGTCGAACACGTCCTGCCCCACCTCGAAGGCCAGCGGGCCGATCGCCGGGCCCATCCAGGCCGTGATCTCCCCTGCCCCGGCCGCGCGCATCGCCTTCAGGCTTGCTCCCAATACCCCACCGGCGAGACCGCGCCAGCCGGCATGCGCCGCGCCCACCACCTTGCCGCCGCGATCGGCAAACAGCACCGGCAGGCAATCGGCGGTGAGGATGGCGCACACCACGCCCGGCTGATGGGTGATGCTGGCGTCACCAATACGCACCGGCTGGTCGGGGCCGACCGTCGCCGCATCGACCACACCGTTGCCGTGCACCTGCGAAATCCAGGCCGGCCGGCCCGGCAGCAGGGCCTGCAGGCGCGCGCGGTTCTCGGCCACGGCCTGCGGGTCGTCGTTCACGTGCAGGCCCAGGTTCAGCCCGCCGCCGCCGAGGCCGTCGTCGTACGGGCCCTGCGACACGCCGCCGGCGCGCGTGGTGGCCAGTGCGCCGATGTTCGCCGGCGCATCCGGCCATTCCGGGACGATCAGGCTGGCCGCGTCCATTACACGGCTTCCGGTTCTTCGATGCCGGCCTGGGCGATCAGTTCGGCAAAGTCGGCGGCCAGCGGCACGATCCATTCGCAGTGCTCGCCCGTGGCCGGGTGCACCAGGCCGAGACGGCGCGCCTGCAGGGCCTGGCGGTGGAACACCGGGCTCAGGTGGGTCTTGCCATACACCGAGTCGCCGACCAGGCCGAAGCCGATCGACAGCATGTGCACGCGGATCTGGTGGGTGCGGCCGGTTTCCAGCGAGCAGCGCACCAGGCTGACCGGACGGCGGTCGAGCATGCCCTCGGCCACGCGCTCGTAGTGGGTGATCGCCGGTTTCGCGCCCATGCCGGTCGAGACCGCCATCTTGACGCGGTCCTTCGGGTGACGGCCCATCGGCGCGTCGATGGTGCCCGACAGGTTCGGCGTGCCCCACACCAGCGCAAAGTATTCGCGCTTCACGGTGCGCGCCTGCAGCTGGCGCACCAGGTCGGTCTGGGCGGCCAGGGTCTTGCCGACGACCATCAGGCCGCTGGTATCCTTGTCGAGGCGGTGCACGATGCCGGCGCGCGGCACCGAGCCCAGCTGCGGCGCATGGTGCAGCAGGCCATTCAAGAGCGTGCCCGACCAGTTGCCGGCGCCCGGGTGCACGACCAGGCCGGCCGGCTTGTTGATCACCATGATGTGCTCGTCTTCATAAACGATGTTCAGGGCGATTTCTTCGGGCGCAAAGGCGGTGTCCTCGGGCGCCGGCTGCGGCTCGACGACCACGGTTTCGTCGCCGTAGGCGGTGTTCTTGCCGCGTGCCGGCTTGCCGTCGACCAGCACGTGGCCGCCCTCGAACCACAGCTGCAGGCGGCTGCGCGAGAACTGCGGCACCAGGCTTGCCACGACCTTGTCGAGGCGCTGGCCACAGGCGTCGGCGCCGAGGTGCAGGGTGATTGGAGAGAGGTCGATGCCGGTCGCAGGAGGGAACTCGGCAACGATGTCGTCGTCGAACTCGGGGTCCAGGGGCAATTCCGCCGAATTCGGCGCAGGAGTTAATATCACGTCAGTCCCATCGGCTATAATCAGCCGTTCGTTGAATCTAGGTAAAACTTTTCTGCAAAAAGCTATGCAAAAAAAATTGTTGGTGGTGGTTGCTACGAGTGCCTTGCTGGCCCTGTCCGGTTGCGGCATGTTGCCGTCGAAAACCGACGAGACCCAGAAGTGGTCAGCGGAGAAATTATACGCTGAGGCACGCGAAGAGATGAGCGCCGGCCAGTACGAAGCCGCGATTGCCCTGTTCCAGCGCCTGGAATCGAACTATCCGTTCGGCACCTATGCCACCCAGGCACAGATGGAAATTGCCTACGCCCACTACAAGGCGAAGGACCAGGCCGAGGCGCTGGCCGCGGTCGAGCGTTTCATCAAGCTGCACCCGAACCACCCGCAAGTCGACTACATGTACTACCTGCGCGGCCTGATCAATTTTAATGACCAGATCGGCTTCCTGAGCATCATCTACTCGCAGGACCCGTCGGAGCGCGACCCGCGTGCCACGCGCGAGGCCTTCGCCGCGTTCAAGGCCCTGGTCGACCGCTACCCGAACAGCAAGTACGTGCCGGACGCGGTCGCGCGCATGAACTACCTGATCAACGCGATGGCCCAGTACGAAGTGCACGTGGCGAACTACTACTTCCGCCGCGGCGCCTACATGGCGGCCCTGAACCGCGCGCAGAACGCGGTGAGCGACTACAGCGAATCGCCGTCGCGCGAGGAAGCGCTGTTCATCATGGTGCGCTCCTACGACAAGCTCGGCATGTTCGACCTGCGCGACGACACCCAGCGCGTATTGCTGCGCAACTACCCGGACAGCCACTTCATCAACCCGAACGCCAGCGGCGATGCGCCGTGGTGGAAGTTCTGGTCGAAGTCGGGTCCGAAGCCGGCGCCGAAGGATGTGGTGGCGAAATAATCA
>Ga0308158_10003279_pt1 | contig 14403 bp, 10 predicted proteins | sample PhyBR2_FD_201038 | JGI IMG/M metagenome (GOLD analysis project Ga0308158, IMG submission 201038) | Phyllosphere microbial communities from UC Gill Tract Community Farm, Albany, California, United States - DLSLB.R2 | ecosystem: Host-associated > Plants > Phyllosphere > Unclassified | place: USA... | reverse complement strand
GTGCGTATTGGGCGATTTTGCCCATGTCACTGCAAAGGAATTCAACATGACTACCCAAACCGGCACCGTAAAATGGTTCAACGACGCAAAAGGCTTCGGCTTCATCACGCCTGATGGCGGCGGCGAAGACCTGTTCGCGCACTTCCAGGATATCCAGTCGGAAGGCTTCAAGAGCCTGGCCGAAAACCAGCGCGTGTCGTTCGAGCGCTCGACCGGCCCTAAAGGCGAAAAAGCCGGCAACATCTGCGCAATCTGATGCTGCTGTCGTGACGCCGCCGCGCGCACCACGCAGATAGCGTGGGCGCAGCGGCAGCGCACATTGAAAAGCCCGCCAATCGGCGGGCTTTTTGCTGTCTGGGCGTTCGGGGTTCAATCACCCTCATAAACTGCTGAGGAATTGGCTCACATCCGGCCGCGCGCGGGGCGCCTTCACGGTCGACGCGGTACCGAGACCAATGAAGCAAATGGCCCGCTCATGCGCATCGAGCCCCAGCAACGTGCGCATGCCCGCAAAATCCATCGCCGCGCCGCTGGCCAGGCCACCCGCAAAGCCAAGCAGCTGGCTGGCCACCAGCATGTTCTGGATGGCGCAACCGAGCGACACGAGTTTTTCATGCGCCGGGATGATCGTGCCCGGTTCATCACGCAACACCGCCACCAGCAGGCATGGCGCGCGCAGCGCCTTGTCGTGCGCCGTGGCGAGCGCCTCGTCGCCGCAGGCGGGATCGCGCGCCAGCACGGCGGCGGCAAACACGTCGCCCAGCAGATGCCGCTTGTGCTGCGGGATCAGGATGAAGCGCCATGGCCGCAGCAGGCCATGGTCGGGCGCCTGCGCGCCGGCTTCGACGATGCGCGACAGGGCCGCGTCGTCGGGGCCGGGCGCGACGAGGCGGCGCAGCGTGTAGTTGCGCCGCGCGGCCAGGATGGTCAGGAAATCGTCGGCGCCAGCCGGATACTCGGTATGCATGGCGCCAGTATAACGACAGCGCCGCCGATTCGCCGGAGTGGGGCGAACTGACGGTGCACAGGGAATACACGCTCAGTAGACGTCGCGCCGGTAGCGCCCCGTGTCGAGCAGCCGGTCGCGTTCGGCCTCGCCAAGAATCGACGCCAGCGCCGCATCGACCTCCCCCGCCATGCCCTGCAGGCTGCCGCAGACATGGATGACCGCGTCGCGCTCGACCCATTCGTGCAGTGTGTCGGCGCGTGCGCGCAGGCGGTCCTGCACATACTCGGGCGCGTCGTCGCGCGAGAACACCAGATCGCATTCCGGCAGCGCGCCGGCGTCGCGCCACGCGGCGATCTCGCCCGCGCACAGGCTGTCGAAGGCGCGCTGGCGCTCGCCGAACAGCAGCCAGTTGCGGTGCTGCTCCGCCAGCACACGGCTGCGCAGGTGGGCGCGCAGACCGGCCATGCCGGAGCCATTGCCGATGTAAATGCAGGGGCGCGCATCCTGCGGACCATGAAATCCCGGGTTCGTCGCCAGCCGTGCACGGACCATCGCGCCCACGTCGAGATGCGCGGTCAGCCAGCCGGACGCCAGGCCCATGCCCTGCTCGTGGCGCTGCTGGCGCACGAGCAGCGTCAGTGCGCCGTCCTGCGGGATGCCGGCAATGGAATAGCGGCGCGGCGCCAGGGGCTTGAGTGCATCGGCACATTCCTGGGTCGATGCGAACGGATGCCCGGCACCGGGAAGTTCGCTCCACGCCAGCGCCTCGCGCAGCGGCTGCAATTCGCCCTGCCAGGTAACGCGCGCCGAACCATCCAGGCCACTGGCCGCCAGCCAGGCATCGACGGTCGCCGGCGTGTGGCGCGCTGCGACATCCAGCAGATCGCCGGCCTGCCACTGCTGATCTGCCGTCGTCTGCAGCACGAGTTCGTACAACGGCGCGCCCAGGCTGCCGGGATTCAGGTGAGTGCGCGCGACAAGGCGCCAGTCGGTCAGCGCGTCATCATTGGCGGCGGCCAGCGTGCCAGCGGCCGCACCCAGCTCGCCCAGCGCATGCATCCAGCGGCCCAGTGCTGCGGGGTCGCCCTGGTCGACATCGATCCGCGGGAACAGCGCCGTGGCGCCCAGCGCACCGAGGCGCTCGTCAAGCGCAATGCCGTAGCCGCAGTAACGGGCGTAATTGCGGTCGCCCAGCGCCAGCACTGCGTACTTGCAGCCGGCCAGCGCCAGCGGGCCTGCATGCAGCTCGCGCGTGAAGCGGCGCGCTGCATCCGGCGCTTCGCCGTCGCCGAAGGTCGCCGCCACGAACAGCGCATGGTCGTAGCCGGCCAGCTCGCCCGGACTGAGCGCCGCCACGGCCCGCAGGTCGACCACGCGGCCACCGGCGCGCAGCGCCGCGGCGCTGTGCAGTGCGATCCGCTCGGCCTGGCCGCCCTGGGTCGCGAACGCCAGCAGGATCGGCGCGCCGACGCCTGGCGTGGTGGGTTCGCCCGTCATGGCCAGCGCCCGTTCGCGCGCCAGTGCGCGCTGTTGTCGCCGGCGGCCCAGGTACAACAGCCAGCCGGTGATTGCAAGGCCGGGCAAGGCCAGGCTGGCGAGCATCATGATGACCCGCCCCGGCAGGCCGAAATAGCTGCCCGTGTGCAGCGGCCGGATCGTGGTCAGGGCGCGCTGGCCAAGGGTTTGCGCGCCGTAGGGCTCGTTCTTGAGCAGTGCGCCGTCACTGGCGCGCAGCGACATGCGGTTGCGGGCGCGCTCGTGCGGGCCGTCCTGCGCAATCCATGTCAGCTGGTAGGCGCCGCTGCCCCGTTCCGGCAGGCGGATCGTCGCGCTGGCCCAGTTCGGGGCATGGGCGAGGAAGGTGTTCCAGGCCGGATCGAGTGCGGTCGGGCCATCCGGGGTGGTTGCGCGCTTGCGCTCGCGTGGTTGCGCCTTTGTTTCGGCCGCGGCCCGGCGCTCGTTGCCGGCCCAGCCCTGCACCGTGTCGCGCACAACGTCAAAACTCCAGTAGATGCCAGTGCCACCCACGATCAGGTAAGCCACGAGCGCCCAGGTGCCGGCAATCGCGTGCAGCGCCCACAGGAACGAGCGGCCCCGCAGGCTGGTATTGAAGGTGAGCCAGGTGCGCCAGCGGGCGGGTTTGCGCGGCCAGCGCAGATACAAGCCGCTGAGCGCGAGCCCCACGAGGCACAGCGCCAGGATGCCCAGCACGAGACGGCCCGGCGCGCGTGGCAGCAGCAGCCAGCGATGCAGCTCCTCGACCCAGTTGAACGCGGCGTCGAACCGAAGCGCCGGCAAGACGGCGCCAGTGTACGGGTGCACGCGAACGTCCGGACCGCGCCGCTCGCCCGGCGGCGCGGCAAAGCGCACCAGCGCCGTGCTGGCCGGATCAGCGTCCAGCACGATGCTCACCACGCGTTCCCCGGGACGCGCGTGCTGCGCCGCCTGCAGCAGCTGTGCGGGCTGCAGGGGCGGACGCGCTTCGGCGCCGACCGTCATGACGCCAGGATTGAGCACGTCCAGCAGTTCGTCCTCGAACGCCATGATGGCGCCGGTCAGGCCGATGACGGCCAGCAGCGTGCCGGCCGTGATGCCGACGAACCAGTGCAGCTGGAACCAGATTTCGCGCGGCGTCGGCAAGCGCCAGCGGCTCACAGCGCGACCTTCATCGACAGCTTGATCAGGCGCGGCAAGCCGGCGCTCAGGCGCGTGCCGGCGCCGGCCCAGTACTGCTTGTCGGCGGCATTGTCGACATTGAGTTGCCACGTCGTGCGCTTGCCGGCGAACTGGCCGATGTAGCGGGCGCCCACGCCCAACAGCGTCGTGCCGCCCAGCCAGGCCTGGTTCAGGTCATTCACGGGCCGGCGGCCCGTGTAGTACGCGCCGCCCGTCAGCGCCAGGCCGGGCACCGCATCGATGTCCCAGGCCACGAAGACGCTGGCGGTGCGGCGCGCCGCGTTCTCCGGCAGCTTGCCGTCGTACGTCGCGTTGATATCGCGGAATGCCGGATCGAGCCACTGGGCCGACGCCTGCCAGGCCACGCTGCGCAGGATGCGGCCCTGCGACGACAGCTCCAGCCCGCGATAGCGCTGCTCGCCGTCGGCGGTGAAGACATTGGCGGTGTTGGTGTAGTAACCGGGGCGCTCAATCTCGAACAATGCCGCCTGCGTCAGCAGGCCGCCGACCGTGCGCCAGCGCGCGCCGACTTCGCGTTGCTTGCTCACGCCGGGCGCCATGCGCGTGCCTTCGTTCGCAGTGCCGGCCGGCGCAGCCTCGCCCTCTTCCAGTCCTTCGGCCGCCGACGCATACACGGAGACATCGTCGCGCAGGCGATAGACGACCGCCGCCATCGGCGTTGTCTCGCTTGCGTCGTAATCGTTCACGCCCTGCGTGCTGCGGTAGTCGACACGGCGCACGCCGCCAATGAATTGCCACTTGCCCACGCTGATGCGATCGACCAGGTACAGGCCCTTGTCGCGTGAATCGAGGGCGGCCGTCGTGGGCGTCGTCGGCCGCGCAGCGACCGAGTAGTTCGTCACCGGCAGCGGCGCATACAGGTTCTGCGCGGGGATCGTGTAGTTGGTCTGATAGATCGGGGCCTGGCCCTTGTCGGTGTCGCTCGCGCCGATCGTCACCTCATGCGTCAGGGCACCCGTGCGCAACTGGCCGGCCAGTTCGGCGCGCAGCATGCGCGAATCGACGTCAGCGTGCTGCAGATTGCCGGTGATGCGCCCGGCACCGGTGGCAACGCTCGCCGCATTATTGAAGCGGAAGATCGGCAGCGAGCGGTCACGCTTCGTTTCGGCGTGGCCCGCTTCGAGCGTCAATGCCCAGTCGTCGTTCAGGGCGATGTCTGCGCGCAGCTGCGCGTTGCGTGCATGCGTTTCGAACCTGGCCCAGTCGGGGCCGACGAGCCGGCGCGGATCGACCGCGCGCGGCAGCGTGATCACGCCGCCCACGGCCGGCGGCAGGTTGATCCCGGCCTGCTCGGTCACGCGGCGCTTGTCGTATTCGAGGTCGGCCCGCAGGCGCACGCGCGCGTTGACGCGCCAGTCGAATGCACCGGAGACGAAGCCGCGGTTGCCGTTGCCGACGCCATCGAGGTGCGAGCCGAGCGTGCCGCCGGCGGCATTGATCCGCACGCCGACTGCGTCGTCGACGCCGAAGCGGCGCGCAGCGTCGAGCGTGGCGACGACCGTCCCGTTGCTGTCGGCCTGGGCGCCAACGGTGGTCAGCGGCGTGCTGCCGGCGCGCTTGGTCACGAAGTTGACGACGCCGGCCGGCGACGTGAAGCCGTAATACAGGGCCGTTGCGCCCTTGAGTACCTCGACGCGCTCCTTGTTCTCCATCGACACCTGGCCGAAGTTCATGATCGGCAGCGAGCCGTTGAGGCGGTAGTTGGTACGGTTCTCGACAGCGATGCCACGGATGACCAACTGGTCCCACGTGTCGCCGCCATTCTGCTGGCGCGTCACGCCGGCCGTATTGCGCACTGCGTCATACAGGCCGGCGGCGCCCTGCAGGTCCAGAACGTCGCGGGTGATGACGTTGACGGTCGACGGCACGTCCATGACGTCGCTGCCGCGAAAGCTACCGGCTTCCACCGTATTGGGCATGAAGCCCTGCGCCTTCACGGCCGTCACGCGCACTGCCGGCATGGCGCCACCGTCGGCTTCCTGCGCCATCGCTGGCGCCGGAAACGCATGAGGAAACACCAGGGACAGGGCAAGAACGAGGCGCGACGGACGCAGGGAAAGGGACAGGGACATGAGAAGAAGCAGTGATCAGGAGCAAACCGTGATTCTATCGTGAATGAGAATCATTTTCAATAACTGCTGGAAGTGCACTGAGACTTGCTGCGGATGCACATGCCATAACGATCCGACCTATCGCCTTTTTTGATGGAGGCATCAGAAAACGTTATTTACGTGTGCATGACATTCAATTCTATGATGACTTGCCTGCATCGAACGCCACGCGCGGCGCAGCCTCGAGCACGAAAGCCTATAACAGGAGACACGCATGCCGACACACGCACTCACACGCAGGGTACTGACCACCGCACTCGCCCTGCTTGCTTCCAACGCCGCCCTGGCCGCCGACTATCCGGAAAAAACCATCACCCTCGTCGTCCCGTTCTCGGCCGGCGGGCCCACCGACGTGGTGGCCCGGATCCTCGGGCAGACCATGGCGAAGTCGCTCAAGCAATCGATCATCGTGGAAAACGCTACCGGCGCCGGCGGGACACTGGCCGCCGGCCGCATCGCGCGCGCCACGCCGGACGGTTACACGCTGCTGCTGCACCATAACGGCATGGCCACCAGCACCACGCTGTACCGCAAGCTCGCATTCAACCCCATAACCGACTTCGAGTACATCGGCCAGGTGGCCGATGTGCCGATGGTGCTTATGGCCCGCAAGGACCTGCCAGCCAATACGCTGCCCGAGCTGATCGCGCTGATCAAGTCGAAAAAGGACGCGATGACAATGGGCCACGCCGGCCTGGGCGCCGTGTCGCACCAGTGCGGCATGTTGTTCCTGAGCGCGATCGGCGTGCCGCTGACGACCGTTCCCTACAAGGGCACGGCGCCGGCACTGAGCGATATGCTGGGCGGCCAGATCGACCTGCTGTGCGACCAGACGACGCAGACCACGTCGTACATCCGCACCAACCGCGTCAAGGTGTATGGCGCGACGACGAAGACCCGTATCCCGTCGCTGCCGGCCCTGCCGACGCTGGCCGAACAAGGGATGGCCGGTTTCGAGATGTATGTGTGGCACGGCATGTACGCACCAAAAGGCACGCCGCCAGCGGTAGTGGCGCGCATCGGCACCGCGCTGCGTGAGGCGCTCAACGATCCGAACGTGAAGGCGCGCTTCGCCGAACTGGGCGCCGAGCCGGTGTCGGATGCGAAGGCCACGCCGGAAGGCTTGCGCACGCACCTGAAGGCGGAGATCGACAAGTGGGGTCCGATCTACAAAAAGAACGGCGCGTTCGCCGACTGATACGCGCCACACAAAAGCCCGCGCTGCCATCACGGCGGCGCGGGCTTTTTTTATCGCCGGTTGCTAAACGGCGCGTTGCGCGTGCATGGCCGCGATGGCCGCTGCGTCGTAGCCCAGCTCCGCCAGGATCGCATCCGTATGCTGGCCCAGCGCTGGCACCGGGTCCATGCGCGGCGTGACGTTGTGCGGCAATCCGGGCGGCAGCATCGCGGGCACGCGGCCGTTGGCGGTGCCCACCTCGGTCCAGCGGCCGCGCGCCTTCAGTTGCGGATGGTCCCAGACTTCGTGCATGTCGTTGACCTGGGCGTTGGCGATATGCGCCAGCTCGAGCCGCTCGCGCACCTGATGCGCCGTCAACGTCGAAAACGCCGCCACGATCAGCGCCGCCAGTTCGTCGCGCGCTGCGACCCGGCGCGCGTTGGCATTGAAGCGCGGATCGGTCGCCAGTTCGGGCGCCTGCAGCACGATGGCGCAAAAGGCCGCCCACTCCCGCTCGTTCTGGATACCCAGCATGACCGACTTGCCGTCGCCGGCCATGAACGGTCCGTACGGGAAGATGGTCGCGTGCGAGGCGCCCGTGCGCGCCGGCGGCGCCGCGCCGTCATACGCGTAGTACAGCGGATAACTCATCCACTCGGCCATGCTCTCCAACATCGACACGTCGATGCGACAGCCCTCCCCCGTACGCCCCCGCTGCAGCAGCGCGGCCAGGATATTCGTGTACGCATACATGCCTGCCGCGATATCGGCAATCGAGCAGCCGGCCTTCGACGGGTCATCCGGCGTGCCGGTGATCGACAGGAACCCCGATTCGCTCTGGATCAGCAGGTCGTAGGCCTTGCGGTCGCGGTACGGACCGTCGCTGCCATAGCCCGAAATGTCGCAGACGATCAGGCGTGGATGGCGTTCCTTCAGCGCCTCGTACGACAAACCAAGGCGCTCGGCCGCGCCAGGTGCGAGGTTCTGCACCAGCACATCGGCGTTCGTCAGCAGGCCGGCCAGCACGGCATCGGCCAGTTCGTGCTTGACGTCGAGCGTGAGGCTTTCTTTCGAGCGGTTGGTCCAGACGAAATGCGAGGCCAGGCCATTGACGCGTTCATCGTAGCCGCGCGCGAAGTCGCCGCTGCCGGGCCGCTCGACCTTGATGACGCGCGCGCCGAGGTCGGCCAGCTGGCGCGTGCAGAACGGCGCCGCGATGGCGTGTTCCAGCGTGACGACGGTGATGCCGTCGAGGGGTCGCAGGGGTGTCATGGGTGCTCCTGTTCAGAAAGAGCGTGGCAAACCAAGCACATGCTCGGCGACGTACGACAGGATCAGGTTCGTCGAGATCGGCGCCACCTGGTACAGGCGCGTCTCGCGGAACTTGCGTTCGACGTCATACTCGGACGCGAAACCGAAGCCGCCGTGGAACTGCAGGCAGGCGTTGGCTGCTTCCCACGATGCTTCGGCGGCCAGCATCTTGGCCATATTGGCTTCGGCGCCGCACGGCTTGTGCGCATCGAACAGCGCGCAGGCTTTAAAACGCATCAGGTTCGCCGCTTCGACGTTGATGTAGGCGCGCGCAATCGGAAACTGCACGCCCTGGTTCTGGCCGATGGGCCGCCCGAACACGACGCGTTCGTTGACGTACTTGCTGATCTTGTCGATGAACCAGTAGCCGTCGCCGATGCATTCGGCGGCGATCAGCGTGCGCTCGGCATTCAGGCCATCGAGGATGTACCTGAAGCCCTTGCCTTCTTCACCGATCAGATTTTCGGCCGGGATTTCGAGGTTTTCGAAGAACAGCTCATTGGTCTCGTGGTTGACCATGTTCTGGATCGGCTGCACGACCATGCCCTGCCCGATGGCGTCCTTGATGTCGACCAGGAAGATCGACATGCCTTCGGATTTCTTCGTGACCTCGGCCAGCGGCGTGGTACGCGCCAGCAGGATCATCAGGTCGGAATGCTGCACGCGCGAGATCCACACCTTCTGCCCGTTGATCACATAGCGGTCGCCCTTGCGCACGGCCGTCGTCTTGATTTTGGTGGTGTCGGTGCCGGTGGTGGGCTCGGTCACGGCCATCGATTGCAGGCGCAGTTCGCCGCTGGCGATGCGCGGCAGGTAATGGCGCTTCTGCGCTTCGGAGCCGTGGCGCAGCAACGTGCCCATATTGTACATCTGGCCATGGCAGGCGCCGGCGTTGCCGCCCGAGCGGTTGATCTCTTCCATGATCACCGAGGCTTCCGTCAGGCCCAGACCCGAGCCGCCATATTCCTGCGGGATCAGCGCAGCGAGCCAGCCGGCTTGCGTCAGTGCGGTCACGAAGGCTTCGGGGTAGCCCCGCTCGTCGTCGACCTTGCGGAAGTACTCGGCCGGGAATTCGGCGCACAGGGCCCGCAGCGCGTCGCGGATGTCTTCAAAATCGTGGTCGGTGTGCATGGCGGTCTCCTGGTATTGATTGGGGTGGCTCAGGCCAGCAGCGCTTCGGCGCGCATGGCCAGCTGGCCGTCGTGGGTCTTGGCCCACAGCGTGATCGTGTGGCCATCCGGCTCGACGCGGCCGCAGACGCTGAAGCGGTGAATATCGAACAGCGGCTGCACGGCGCGGAACGAAAACGCGGTGACGACGGCGGCCGGGCGTTCGCGCCGCACGAGGTCGAGCAGCAGGCTCGCGATCAGCGGGCCATGCACGATCAGGCCCGGATAGCCTTCGACCTGCGTCACGTACGGCTGGTCGTAATGGATGCGGTGGCCGTTGAAGGTCAGCGCCGAGTAGCGAAACAGCAGCACCGGATCGGGCGTGATCTCGCGGATCCAGTCGTGGTCAAGGTCGGCCGCCACCGGGGAAGGCGCCGGATCACCCGGCTGCGGATTGGCGCGGTAGACGATGTCGTGCTCTTCCTCGATCGCCACGCCGGCCGCGCCTTCGATCACGTGGCGCACCAGCACGAACACCAGCTTGCCGCTGCGGCCTTCCTTGCTCGTGATGTCGGCGATGGTCGACACACGCCGCGCCTGGTCGCCGACCTGCAGCGGCGCGATGAAGCGCAGGCGCCCGCCGGCCCACATGCGGCGCGGCAGGTCCACGGGCGGCAGGAAGCCCCCGCGCAGCGCATGACCGTCCGGGCCGAGTTGCGATTGCCGGTGCACGGGCAAAAAGTACAGCCAGTGCCAGAGCGGCGGCACGGCGCTGCCACAGGTCGGGGCCGCGTCGTCGCGGTCGAGCAGCGCGGCCATCGCCGCGACCGGCGCTGCGGTGATCGCGTCCAGCCGTTCTTCGGTGCGGCCCTGCCATGCGGTGAGATTGTCCATGGGGTGTCTCCTGTCGTTGTCTTGTTCTAGTGGGCTGCGTCGTCGACGATGCGCTGGGCCCGGAGGATCACGGGCCGGTCGACCATCTTGCCGTCCACGGCGACGGCGGCGCCATTGGCCTCGCGCGCTGCGGCCAGCACGCGCGTGGCCCATGCCAGCTCGGTCTCCGTGGGCCTGAAGCCTGCATTGACAGGCGCCACCTGGCGTGGATGGATGCACAGCTTGGCGCCGAAGCCGAAGCGGCGGGCGCGCAGGGTGTCCGCGTGCAGCTGGGCGTCGTCGTCCAGCGCCACGGTCACGCCATCGATCGGGGGTGCCAGGCCGGCCACGCGCGAGGCCAGCACCAGCATCGAGCGGAAGTGCTGCAGTTCCTGGTCATCGCCCTCGATCCCCAGGTCGAACTGGAAGTCGATCGCGCCGAATGCCAGGCGCGCGACGCCTTTGACCCGTGCCAATGCATCGACCGCCGCCATGCCGCAGGCGGTTTCGATCAACGGTAGTACGGGCAGCCCAAGCTGCGCGACGCGCTGGAGGTTTTCTACCAACTCCGCCTTCGGCAGCATGATGGCGGCCACGCCCGCGTGGCGGCACAGGGCCAGGTCGTCTTCGAACCAGGGGGTGCCCTCGGTGTTGATGCGCAGTACCACGGGCGTGGATGGGTCGAGCGCCCCCGCCACCTGCATCCGCGCGGCGTCCTTGTCTGCGGGCGGGACGGCATCTTCCAGGTCGACGATGACGGCGCCGGCGCCGCTGGCTGACGCGCGGGCGAAACGCTCGGGACGGTTACCGGGGACGAACAGATACGAACGTGGGATGGCAGGCATGACGGACCAGTCGCGTGATGGGATCGAGACCCATCATAATTTTGAATGAAGGTAGCGCAGAAATAGAAAAACGTGATTCCACGATCACGTGAGCGCATGGCTGGCAGGGATCACGATCCGGTATTGCAGGCAGCGAAGGAATAGCTTATGTTGATGGCACGACCACGTGAAGGACGACCATGGACATCAAGCAGATCCGCACGCTCATCGCCATTGCCGAAACAGGCAGCGCCACGAAGGCCGCGGAACTGCTGCACCTGGTGCAGCCAGCCGTATCGCGCCATATCCGGATGCTGGAAGAAGAATGCGGCGCCCTGCTGTTCGAGCGCGAGCGTCATGGCATGGTGCTGACCGACGCCGGCCGCACGCTGGCCGAATACGGCCGGCGCGCGTTGCGCGAACTGGACAAGGCACGTGCCGAGATCGGCCCGGCCGCCAATGCGATCTCCGGCCGGCTGATGATCGGCCTGCTGGCCAGCACGAGCAATCTGCTGGCGACCGAGCTGGTGGCGCGCGTACGCGCGAAGCACCCCGCGGTCACGGTCGGCATCAATGTCGGGTATGCGGGCAATGTCGTGCAGTGGCTGGAGGCAGGTGAGGTGGAACTGGCGCTGCTGTACGACACGCGTGCCTCGAATGGCATGCAGGTCGAAGCGCTGCTCGATGAGCGCCTGTACCTGATCGGCCCGCCGGGCGAGATCGACGCATCGAAGCCCTTCCCGTTGAAACAGCTGCGCGACCGGCCGATGATCCTGCCGAACGCACCACATGGCCTGCGCAGCATCATCGAGCATGCGCTGGCGGTGGCCGGCATCAGTGTCGACGTGGTGGCCGAAACCAACGCACTCGACCTGCAGAAATCGCTGGTCAACAAAGGCTTCGGCTACAGCATCCTGCCCAGCTCCGCGATCCTCGACGAACTGCGCGACGGCACGCTGTCCGGCGCCCCGGTCAGCACGCCCGACCTGTCACGCCGCATCGTGCTGGCACGCGCAGCAACACGCCGCGCCTCACCCGTCAGCGTGGCGGCAGCCCCCGAACTGGTCGGCCTGATGAAAGAAATGGTCCTCAGCGGCGCCTGGCCCGGCGCCGCCTGGATCGGCCGCTGACGGCGCCTGCGGCAACCACAGGCAGACAGCCAAAGAAATTGCCCAATAATTCGACTCTGACCCTCATTGTGGGTTGGGGTCAGAGGGATTGGCCGAGTTTCAGCGTGGCGGCGACGTTGCGGGCCGTGGTGCGCAGGTTGAATTCGGCGTTGGCGAGGGCTTCGGCGACGGTGCCGGCTTTCATGATCGTGCTGAAGGTGGCGTCGATGCCGTGGGCGTGGACGGCGCTGGCGTCGTGGCCCAGGCAGCCGCCGATGGCGATCACCGGTTTGCCGTGGCGCGCGGCGACGCGGGCCACGCCGATCGGCGTCTTGCCGTTGACGGTCTGGCTGTCGATGCGGCCTTCGCCCGTGATGACCAGGTCGGCCAACTGCACGGCGGCGTCCAGCGCGACCGCGTCGGCCACGATCTCGCTGCCCGGGCGCAGGCGGCCCTTCAGGAAGACCAGCATTGCGGCGGCGATGCCGCCACCGGCGCCGGCGCCCGGCACGTCGGCCACGTCCTGGCCCAGATCGCGCGCGATGACGGCGGCGTAGTGGCGCAGGCTGGCGTCGAGCTGGGCGACCATTGCCGGCGTGGCGCCTTTTTGCGGGCCGAAGATGGCCGAGGCGCCATTCACGCCAACCAGTGGATTGCTGACGTCACACGCCACTTCGAATACCGAATCGAGCACGCGTGGATCGAGCTGCGTGACGTCGATCCGTGCGAGGTTTGCCAGCGCAGCGCCGCCTGGCGCCAGTGGCGCGTCCTGCGCATCGAGCAGCCGCACACCCAGCGCTTGCAGCATGCCGGCGCCGCCGTCATTGGTGGCGCTGCCGCCCACGCCCAGGATGAAGCGGCGCGCGCCCGCGTCGAGCGCGGCGAGGATCAAGTCGCCCGTGCCACGACTGGTCGCGTGCAGCGGGTCGCGTTGTGCAGGCGGGACCAGTTCCAGGCCGCTGGCGGCCGCCATTTCGATTACGGCGATGACGTCGCCGCCCGTCAGGCCGTAGAAGGCGTCGACGGGTGTGCCGAGCGGACCGGTCGCGCGCAGGTCGACGCGGCGGCCAGCCGTTGCGGCGATCATCGCGTCGACGGTGCCTTCGCCGCCATCGGCGACGGGGATCTTGACGTAGCGGGCGTCAGGATAAATCTCGCGGAAACCCGCCTCGATGGCGCTGGCTGCTTCCAGCGCCGACAGGCTTTCCTTGAATGAATCGGGGGCGATCACGATGTACATGGTGCGCTCCGATCAACGATTGACGAGGCGCGCAGGCACCACGAGCACCAGCATCGCGCCGATGAACAGCACGGTCGACAGGATGTACAGCGCCATGTCCGTGCTGCCGGTAGCATCCTTGATCCAGCCGACCAGGAACGGGCTGAGGAAACCGGCGATCTGGCCCATCGAATTGATCAGCGCGAGGCCCGCAGCGGCGGCCGCGCTGCCCAGGAACGCCGCCGGCAATGGCCAGAACATCGGCAGGCCGGTCAGCGCGCCCATCGTCGCCAGGCTCAGGCCCACCATGACCAGTATGACGTTATCCGAGAAGTTCGCGGCCAGCAGCAGGCCGGCCAGCGCCATCAGCAGCGGCGCCGACAGGTGCCAGCGGCGTTCGCGCCGGCGGTCGGCCGAGCGGCCCACCAGCACCATGAAGACACCGGCAAACAGATAAGGAATCGCGCTGAGCCAGCCGACCGTCGTGGCGCTTTCGAAGCCGAGCGACTTGATGATCGACGGCAGCCAGAAGTTGATCGCATACACGCCCATCTGGATGCTGAAGTAGATGAAGCCGAGCATCCACACATGCCAGTCGCGCAGCACGGCGCCGAACGAATGCACCGCATGCGTGCCGCTCGAGCGCTGCGCTTCGTCCTCGTCGAGCGCCGTCTGCATCGCCGTTTTTTCTTCGGCGGTCAGCCACGGCGCCTGCGCCAGGCTGTCGTTCAGGTAGAACAGCACTGCCACACCCAGCAGCACGGTCGGGATGCCTTGCAGCAGGAACAGCCACTGCCAGCCATCCATGCCGCCCTGGCCGGCCGAGAAGTGACTGAGCATCCAGCCCGACAGCGGGCCGCCGATCAGGCCCGAGACAGGAATGGCCGACATGAACAGCGCCATCACCTGCCCGCGCTTGTGGGCCGGGAACCACTTGGTGAAGTACAGCACCATGCCCGGGAAGAAGCCCGCTTCGGCCACACCGGTAAAGAAGCGCAGCACATAGAATTCGACCGGCGTGCTC
>Ga0308158_10003275_pt1 | contig 14409 bp, 15 predicted proteins | sample PhyBR2_FD_201038 | JGI IMG/M metagenome (GOLD analysis project Ga0308158, IMG submission 201038) | Phyllosphere microbial communities from UC Gill Tract Community Farm, Albany, California, United States - DLSLB.R2 | ecosystem: Host-associated > Plants > Phyllosphere > Unclassified | place: USA... | reverse complement strand
TACATCGTGACCATCGGCCTGGTGCTGTTCGCCGGCTCCACGATCCTCGGCTGGTCGTACTACGGAGAGCGCAGCCTGGAGCGGCTGGTCGGGGTGAAGGCGATCATGCCCTACCGGATCATCTTCTCGCTGGTGGTGTTCGTCGGCTGCACGACCGAGCTCGGCGTGGTGTGGGCGTTCTCCGACGTCATGAACGGACTGATGGCCCTGCCGAACCTGATCGGCCTCCTGGTGCTCTCGGGCCTGGTCGCCCGCGAGACCAAGAAGTACCTGACCAACGATCCGAAGCTCACCGCGACGACCGATGAGGTCAACGCCTTCATGGCGGGCGATGCGGGTTTCGAGGACTGGAAGACTCAGGCGGTCCCGGTCGTCAAGGCGAGGTAGCGGCGGTGGCGGGCGGGGCACGACGACCCCGCCCGCCCCATCGGTCCTAATCTGGAACCATGCGCCAGAACCCGAGCTTCGCCATGACCGACATCGCCGAGCTGCGGAGGGTCATCTCGCAGAGCCCCTGGGCGACGCTGGTCGCGACAGGCGACGACGGGCTGGTCGCATCGCACTATCCCGTGCTGCTGGACCCCGAGCGCGACGACCTCACGGTGGTCGGTCACGTCGGCAAGCCCGACGACCAGGTGCTGCACCTGGGCGAGCGGCAGCTGCTGATGATCTTCCAGGGGCCCCACGGGTACATCTCGCCGAGTTGGTACGGCGACGTCCGGGCCGTGCCGACCTGGAACTACACGGCCGTGCACCTCACCGGCACCCCGGAGATCGTCGACACTCAGGAGAACCTGAGGATCCTCGACGATCTCGTCACGCATTTCGAGCGCAGGCTGCCGCAGCCGCGCATGATGTGGCAGGCGCCGAACACCGAGGAGTTCGTGAACGCCCTGGAGATGGGCACTGTCGGATTCCGGATGACTCCCACGCGGGTCTCGGCGAAGCGCAAGCTCAGTCAGAACAAGCCGGACAGCATCGTGGAGAACGTGATCGCCGAGCTCGACGGCGACGGCGAGTACGCGCATCCGGCACTGGCCGCGGAGATGCGCCGCGCGCACGAGGCACGTCTGGCGCACCGCGGATGAGCGCCGATCTGCTGATCCGGTCCGTGCGGGTCGCCGGTGCCGGCCGCGAACTGCTGCCGTTCGCGTCGCCGGACGGAGACGAACCCGTCGACATCCTGGTCTCCGGCGGCGTGATCGCCGACATCGCCCCGGCGGGCAATCTCCGAGCGACGGCGGACGTGCTCGACGGCGACGGCAGCTGGGTGGTGCCGGGACTGTGGGACCACCACGTGCACACCGTGCAGTGGGCGCTCGACGCACAGCGCGTGCCGCTCGGCGGCGCGGCGAGCGCGGCCGAGGCGGCTCGGATGCTGTCGGGCGTCGCGCCGCTGCCCGACGGGCGCGTCGTCGGAGCGGGGTTCCGCGACGGGCTGTGGCCCGACCGGCCCACTCGTGCCCTTCTCGACAGCGTGACCGGTGAGCGGCCGGCGTATCTCATCAACGCCGACGTGCACAGCGTGTGGCTGAACTCCGCGGCGCTGCGCCGCGAGCGGTTCGACGGCGCGGACGATGACGGCCTGCTCCGTGAGGAGGACGCCTTCGAGATCTCACGCAGGCTGAACGCCGCGGATGCCGCGACGGCCGACGCCGCAGTGCAGGCAGCCGCCGAACGCGCAGCGGCGCGGGGCATCACGGGCATGGTCGACTTCGACATGGCGTGGAACGCCGAGGCATGGCGGCGCAGAGCGGATGCCGGCTTCGACACCCACCGGGTGGAGTTCGCCTTCTACCAGGACGGCCTGCAGCGGGCCGTCGAGGAGGGACTGCGCAGCGGTGATGAGCTGGCCGGCACCGGGGGACTGGTGCACGTCGGCCCGCTGAAGCTCATCACCGACGGCTCGCTCGGCACCCGCACCGCGGCGTGCTCTCAGCCGTATGCGGGCGACCCTGGCAATTTCGGCGTGCTGACCGTGGAGCCGGACGAGCTGCGCGAGCTGCTCATGCGCGCCACGGCATCCGGTATCGAGGTGGCGGTGCATGCCATCGGCGACCGTGCGGTCGCATCCGCTCTGGACGCCTTCACGTACACGCAGGCACGCGGCACCATCGAGCACGCCCAGCTGGTGCGGCACGCGGATCTCGCGCGCTTCGCTCGGCTGGGCGTCGCGGCGAGCGTGCAGCCGGCGCATGCCGTGGACGATCGCGATCTCGCGGACGACCTGTGGCGCGAGCAGCAGGCGATCGGCTATCCGCTCGCCTCGCTGATGAACGCGGGCGTGCCGCTGCGCTTCGGGTCCGACGCCCCCGTCGCCGTGCTCGATCCGTGGGCGACGATCGCTGCCGCGGTGTTCCGCACCGGCGACGAGCGCGTGCCCTGGCATCCCGAGGAGCGCGTATCGGTCGATGCGGCGCTGCGCGCGAGCGGACGTCATGGAGACGCGGTGATCGCGCTGGGAGCGGTGGCTGATCTCGCGCTGTGCGGGGTGGATCCGCGAACAGCCGACCGCCGGCAGCTGACCGCGATGCCGGTCGCCGCCACGGTCCTCGGCGGCCGGGTCACGCACCGCGCCTGAACGCGAGAAGGGTGCCGGAGCTCGCGCTCCGGCACCCTTCTGATGCGCTCGGTCAGGCCGCGATGTGCGAGACGAGGAACCAGCGGTCCTTCTCGAGGCCGCGCTGGATCTCGATCGCGACGTCCTGGCTGGTGAGGTCGACGGCGTCGAGGCCGTCGACGGCCGCCTTCACGTCGGCGATGATCGCGTCGATGTCGGAGATGATCGCGCGGACGAGCTCGTCGGACTGGGCGAAGCCGGCGGGAACGGCGGTGGCGCCGGCCTTCTCGGCGACCGTGCCGATGCGCGAGTCGATCGGCAGGCCGAGGGCGACGATGCGCTCCGCGGCGGTGTCGGCGAAGTCACCGGCGTGCGCCACGATCGTGTCGAGCAGCTCGTGGACTCCTACGAAGTTGGCGCCGCGCACGTGCCAGTGCGCCTGCTTGCCGTTGACCGTCAGTGCCTCGAGGCCGAGGACCACGGGGGAGAGGAACTGAGCGGCGGCGGCTGCCACGGTCGGGTCGACGGCGGTGGTGGGAACGGTCTGTGCCTTGCTCATGAGATCCTCCGGATGCGTTGTGAAACGGGCTTGATGTCGTCAACGCTACTCATCGGAGAACATTCCGCAAGCAAGCGAAGGCAACGCTTACCGAGGCATTCTGCCGCGGGATTCCGCGGTTCTGAGGGTAGTCTCACCTACATGAGCATCGCAGCCACGGCATCCGTCCTCGCTCTCTCCGACCGCGCACCTCAGCTGGCGGAGGACTCCTTCGTGGCGGACGGAGCCCGCATCGTCGGGGCCGTCACCCTGGGGTCGCGCGCCAGCGTCTGGTACAACGCCGTGCTGCGCGGGGACTCCGCCCCGATCATGGTCGGCGCGGACAGCAACGTGCAGGACAACGTGTCCGTGCACGTGGACAGCGGACATGGCGTGCAGATCGGCGAACGCGTCTCGATCGGGCACAACGCCGTCGTCCACGGCTGCACGATCGGTGACGGCTCGCTCATCGGGATGGGCGCGGTCGTGCTCAGCGGTGCGGTGATCGGCCGCGGATGCCTCGTGGCGGGCGGCGCGGTGGTCCTCGGCGGCACCGAGGTGCCGGACGGCTCGCTGGTCGCCGGCGTCCCGGCGAAAGTGCGCCGCGCACTGACCGACGAGGAGCGCCAGGGGCTCATCGCCAACGCCGAGATCTACCTCGGCCACATCGACACGCACGCGGCGGCTGATTCCCGCCACCCGTCGTGAGCGGCGAACGACGCGCCGTGCGGCGGTCCGAGCGCGGGGACGGGGAGAGGTCGTCCGCGAGTCCACGGGGCGGACAGGTCACGTTCGTCGTGCGGCGGGTCGCCCGGGGATTCTTCCGGACGACGGCGCCGGATGCGGCCGCCGGCCTGACCTTCTACGCGGTGCTGGCCCTCATCCCGGCGCTGGTGGCCGCGTTCTCGCTGATCGGGATGGTCGGGAGCAGAGGGGACGGCGTGCGTGCCGTGCTCGACGTCGCGAAGGACGTGCTCGCGCCCGCCGCGCTCGTCGGCATCGGCCGAGCGCTGGAGAAGGTGGCGTCGCTCGGCGGCTCGGGCTGGGTGCTTGTGCTGTCGCTGCTCCTCGCCCTCTGGTCGGTCGCGCGCTACGTGACGGCGCTCGGCCGTGCGATCAACCGGATCTACGGCGTGCCCGAGGGGAGGGTGCTGTGGAAGGCGAAGCCGATCCACCTGCTGGTCACGCTCGCGGTGTTCGCCCTGGTGGCGCTGGCCGCCGTGATCGCGGGGCTCAGCCGGCCGCTCGCCGAGTCCCTGGGACGGGCGCTGGGAGCCGGGGAGGTGGCGCTGAGCGTGTGGGCGGTGGCCCGCTGGCCTGTGCTGGTCTTGGTGATCGTCGTCGTGATCGCCGTGCTCTACTACTTCGCGCCGAACATCGCCCACGCGCACTTCCGCCTGGTCAGCATCGGTGCGGCGGTGGCGGTGCTGGTCTTCGCGCTGGCGTCGTTCGGGTTCGAGTACTACGTCGCCGCTGTGGCGCACTACGACTGGATCTACGGATCGTTCGCCGGGATCATCATCTTCCTCGTGTGGCTGTGGATCGGCAACATGGCGCTCCTGCTCGGGGCGCTGGTCGACGCAGAACTGGAGCGCCTCCGCGAACTGCGTGCCGGACGCCCCGCGGAGCGTGAGCTGCAGGTCGAACTGCGCGACACCACCAGGATGGAGCGGAACGCCGTGAACGACCTCCGGGACGAGCGCGAGGCCCGCCGATTCCGGCGCTCCCGGCGCTGACATCGCCCGAGGACGATGCGCGCGGTGCAGCACCGGTAGGCTGGTGCTCTACGGGGCGGTGGCCAAGCTGGTGAAGGCAGTGGGCTCATAACCCAACGATCGCGGGTTCAAGTCCCGCCCGCCCTACCGACATCGCATCGCCCGAGCATCGCATTCACGGGTGGCCGACTCACCTTCCCATACGATGGCGACATGAGCTGGGATGTGATGGTCATGCGGCTGCCGGCCGAGATCCGTACGTACGACGACCTCGAGTCCTCCGAAGCCGACCCGATGCTCCCGCTCGGCCCTCGTCCAGCCGTGATCCGTCAGATCTCTGAGGTGTTCGAGGGCACCGACTGGAGCGACCCCGCCTGGGGTCGATGGCGTGGGCGTGAGGGTTCGATCGAGTTCAACGTCGGCGATGACGATGACGTCGAAAGCGTGCTACTGCACGTCCGCGCGGCAGACGAGGTCGTCGCGCGCATCGTCGCCCTGGTGACTGCGCACGGCTGGCGCGCGCTCGACACCACCACGATGGAGTTCCTCACCGCGCCCAGCGACATCGGGGGAGTCTCCGGCTGGCGCGCCTTCCGCGATCGCGTCCTCCGGCGCTCTGAGCGCTGACCGCCCGCCTGCGATCGGGACCGCGCGAGGTGCGACCTCGAGGGTTCCGGCCGCCGAACGCCCGAACGGAAGGAGACCGATGATGGGCTTGTTCTCTCGGCCGAAGAAGGCCGCACAGCCGCAGTCCGCTACGCCGACGCCTGAGGAGCTCGTGGTTCCCCTCCTCTCCGGGCAGGCCTGGAAGAATGCCAGCGAGGAGTCGCTGTCGAAGATCGCCGGCTTCCCCGCCGGGAACACTCCGTTCACGCTGCAGGTCGCAGACGGGCTCTACGCCACATACGCGACCGACCCCGGCCCGAGCTGGGAGTTCGTGGATATCGATTCGGTCGCCCGATTCGGCAGTGCCGAGCAACTTCACCGCGTCGCCATCGGGAACCTGCGTCGTCGCGGCGACATCCGCGTGGAAGGCGGGAACGGGCGTTTCGCACTCACAGTTCCCGACGAGTTGGATCTCACCGCCTCGATCCTCCTGGACCCCGAGCGGTGGCGACCCGCCGTCACCATCCCCGGCGATCTCATCGTGGCCGCTCCGACGCGGCTCTCGGTGTGGGTCTGCGCCGCGGACGACGCCGATTCCGTCGCCGAGCTCGTATCGGCGGCAAGCCATGGGTTCGAGAACGGGGAAGGGAAGCCGGTTTCGCCCGAGCTGTTCCGGCTGTCCGGGGCGAGGCTGTCCCGGTGGGACTCCCACTAGCGTGGCGCCACGAACGCATCCGGCACAGCACGAGGGGGCATACAACATGGCGATGAGACGGCTCTGGGTCATCGGAGGGCTCGTCGCAGCGATGGCTCTCACGGGCTGCTCGTCACCGCTCGACATCTCCGCGGCGGAGCGTGCGGTGGCGGCGACGTGCGAGGCGCTGGAGCCGCTGCCCGGCGTGAACACGGCGTCGTGCGTGGTCGACGACGGCGGGTTCGATGCCGGCATCAGGCGGAGGACGGCGGTGGAGCTCGATGACGGGGCCACGGCCGAGCAGGCCCGCACCCTCGTCGCCGCCTGGCTGTCGTCAGAGCCCGGCGGGGCGGAGGAGTACGCGATCCAGGGCTCGCGTGCGACACCCTTGCAGGTGACCGTGTCAGGACGCAGCGAGGCCTCGTTCTCCGTCACTCCCGGCGCACCAGCCCCGAGCGTCGCGTTCGTGCAGGAGTGGCTGGGACGCGCGACCCGGGGAGTGCCGATCGTCGCATCCGTCGCCGACACTCCGCGGATCTCCATCGCCCAGGACGGGCTCTCACCCGCGGAGCAGGCGGCGCTTCTCGACGAGTTCGGGATGCGCACGAGGAGCGACGGTCTCGTGCTGGAGATCGGCAGCGGTTCCTCTGCGACGAACGGCGCCAGCTCCGTCGAGGCACCCGTACCGGCGACGCTTTATGACGCGCTGGGGCACCTCGAGACGGTCTACCGGACCCTGTCGAACGACGATCCGGACCGCGAGCTCGCCTTCACCATGGACGCGGATCCGGAGCGGTCACCGATGCTCCGGCTCCGGGTCCCGACCGACCTGGTTCCGGCGGGCGCTCCGGGTCAGCCCGTCACCGGGACATCCGGCTGGCCGACGATCCGCGCGATCCTCGAAGCCGCGGCGCCGGGCGGTGCGGACTACGCTCTGATGATCGCTGGTCGCCCGGGCGACGTCGTCGGCGGCATCAGCACGTCCGGCTGCGCTCCAGACGTACCCGGGCCTCGCCCCAGGTACGACGATGAGCTGCAGGCCGAGTGGGCGATCATCCATGACGTCCCGGCGCCGGGCGCCTGCGAGTGAAGCGCCCACCGCTCGGAGACGGAGAGGTCTGATCGCTCCTCAGGGCTGCTCGTCCGGGTCGGGCGTGTCGTCCTCCCGGCCTTCGCTGTCCGCGGCGGTGCCCTGATCTGGGGTCCCGCCGTCGTCCGTGTCGGTCTGGGGGCCGCCGATCACGCCGATCCCGACGGCCTGGTGGTCCGGTTCCGGATCGTTCCGCGTGGGGGCCTTCGGCTCCTCCTCGGGCTCCTTCTCCGTGCTCGGCTCCTCCAGGTCGTCCGTGCTGGGCTGCTGTGCGTCTGCGGGTTCCTGAGTCGTGTCTGTCATGGTGGCGAGTGTCGCGCGAGAGACCCGATGCGGGAAGCGCCTTGACAGGACGGTGTCCGACCATCCGTCAGGTGTCGTCGACGAGGCGGGCGAGCGCTTCCGCATCGTGCGGCGCGTGGCCACGTGCGTCGTTGTCGAAATAGACGAACACGTCGCGGCCGCCGGGGACGGTGGACAGGCGCCGGCAGGTGTCGGCCCACGCCTCCAGCTCAGGGTCGGTGTAGCCGCTCGCGTACAGCTCTGCCGATCCGTGCAGTCTCACATAGGCGAAGTCGGCCGTGGTCGCCTCGAAGCGCGGCCAGCAACCCGCAGTGTCGGCGATGGCGAGCGCGACGCCATGGGCGGTCAGGAGGGGAGCGAGCTCCGGAGTCGCGAAGCTCTTCGAACGCGGCTCGAGGGCGTGTCTGAGCGGACGGTCCGCGTCGACATCCAGCCAGGTGCGGCCCTCGACCCGGTCGTCATGCTCACGGGCCAGTTCCAGCGCCTCGGCGGTCGATCGCGGCAGCTGCGCGAGGAAGTCCCCGATCAGCGCGGTGTCGAACTCCTGCCGCTCCGGCAGCTGCCAGAGGATCGGCCCCAGGCGGTCTCCGAGCGCCAGCACCCCGGAGGCGAAGAAGTTCGCGAGTGCCCTGCGCGGCTCGCGCAGGCGCAGCATGTGCGTGATGTACCGGGAGCCCTTCACCGCGAACACGAATCCCTCGGGGACGCTGTCCCGCCAGCGCAGGTAACTGGCCGGCCGCTGCAAGGAGTAGAAGCTGCCGTTGAGCTCGACCGTCGAGAAACGCTCGCCGATGAAGCTCAGCTCCTGGCGCTGCGCGAGCCCGCGCGGGTAGAAGTCGCCTCGCCACGAGGCGTATCGCCAGCCCGAGGTGCCCACGCGGACGCGACCCGCGACGCGCGCCGCCCCGTCGTCCGTGCGACTGGCCGCCATCCGTCCTCCCTCCGTCGCGTCGACAGGCTATGCGGGTGGCGCGCATCCCGCACCGGGGTTGACGCCACGCATCCGCATCCGCCTACCGTGGAAGACCACCAGGAGGGATCCTGGAGGTCAGGACGAGGGATGGAGTGCGCATGAACGGCAGGACGGACGACGAGCTCTCCGGCCAGGCCGCCGAAGGCGACCGGCTGGAGCAGGACAGGGATCACTGGGACGAGCCGGACGATCCGGAGCGGACCGCGTCGCCGGCGCTCCCGGACGGCGTCGAGGCCGATCCTGCGGACGTCGCCGAGCAGTCCGTGGACGTCCCCGACGACGCCGAGGACGAGCGCGAGCCCTGAGTCGCGGACCGGGGGTCAGCGCACGCGGCGCCCGTGCGCGAGATCGACGAGGTGCTCCAGGACGGGCCCGCCGCGGAGTCCGTTGTGCTCATGCTCGCTGGTGACCCACGGGGTCACGCCGGGCAGCAGCCGGGCGGTCTCGAGCGAGAACTCCATCGGCACGTACACGTCGTTGACGTAGACGGCGGCGGCTCCTCGCGCATCGGATGCCTCGAGTGCGGCGCGGTCGTAGATCCTCGGCCACTCGTGCTCGGCGAGCGCCAGCGCCACGTCGCGCCACGGCTGGAACGCGGGAACCGTCTCCGTCCACTCCTGGCGCACGTGCTCACCCGTGAACAGCGATGTGTCCTCGACGAAGTCGGCCGGCTCCACCCGTTCGGCGGACCAGCGGGTGACGTGCCCCGAGGCGTAGCTGGACTCGTGGAAGACGAAGTACAGCGGATTGCGGCCGTCGAACGGCATGGCCGCGGCGAGGTCGTACCGGAAGGCGTTCGATGCAGGATCCAGCTCCAGCAGTGACCAGACCGTCTGCCAGCCGTCGTTGGTGCCCAGCGCCGAGCCGAACGAGCGCAGACGCGAGGGGGAGACCACCTCGCCGCCGGGCAGCACGATGCCGCCGGATGCTGCGAGGTCGACCAACCGGCGCATGCGGTCGCGGTGCTCGGGGAAGCGCCGGTAGTAGCGCTCCGAGGCGTCTCGCATCTTGTCGTAGCAGAGCGCGTACACCTCGTCCGGCGTGCGGTCGATCGTGCTGAGTCCGCCGGTGAAGTACACACGGTCGAGCGATGCGGCATCCGTCGACAGATAGGCGAGTGTGGTGAACCCGCCGAAGGACTGCCCGAGCACGTTCCAGGTCTCAGCGCCCAGGTGCTCCCGGACGGCTTCCGCGTCGCGCACGATCGAGTCGGCGCGCAGATGCGTGAGGTGCTCGGCGACGGCATCCGATCCCTGCTCCAGATCGCGGTCTCCGACCGGCGTCGAGCGGCCGGTGCCGCGCTGGTCGAGCAGGACGACACGGTGCTCCTTGAGAGCCGCATCCAGCCAGGCAGGTGACGACGAGTTCTGGAACGCGCGAGGTGCCTCGTGGCCCGGCCCTCCCTGCAGGAAGAGCAGGTACGGCAGGTCTTCGCCGCCCTCACGGGCGACGACCGCCGCGAACACGTCGATGGTGCGGGTGTCGCTCGGGTCATCCCACACCAGCGGGACGGTGAGGGTGTGCTCCTCGATCGTCAGGCCCTGCATGCGGCGGATCGTCGTCTTCGTCGTCATCACATCACGTTCCCGATGTAGGAGTACTTCACGAACACCTCTGCGGCGATGCCGGATTCCTCCAGCACCCCCTGCAGAGCGGTCATCATGTAGTTCGAGTCCCACCCCATGTAGAGATGGCAGCCCTCGGCGAGGGTGTCCCAGTGGCCCTTCCAGGCCATCGACTCGTACAGCGGTCCGCCGTGGCGTGCGCTGTAGGCGAGGGCGGCCGGACGGTCATCGGTCCAGGCGCGCCGGAAGACGCGGTTGAACAGCGCCTTGACATCCTTGACCTCCCAGTGCTCGCCGCGGTACTCGCAGTAGTCGAACTCGCGATCCCAGCCGGCTGGCCATCCGCGCCGGCGCACGGCGTCGAGCACCGGTGTCAGGCCGTCGTCGTCGATCTCGCCGACGTCGGGGCGTGCCCAGATGCGCACCAGCTCCGCCGAGAGGCGCACGGTCCGCGCCGAGATCGCGGCGGTGCCCCAGGCGGCGACATCCGCCAGCTCGCGCGTGGCGGGGACGGCGCTGCGGGCGTAGGCCTGGTCGCGTTTGTCGGGGAAGGATGCCCCGAACACGCGCATGGTGAGCGACTCCTCGAGCAGAGTGAGGTTGCCGAGCGTCGGGGACAGCGCGCGGTGGCTGTTCTGCTCGTCCTCGCTGTACTCGGTCCACGGGCGGATGCCGTCGCCGCTCCACGTGGTGGCGGGCACCGGCGGCACGATCGCCTCGACGTCGAAGTCGGTGACGTCCTCCACGCCCTCGATGCGGCCGAGCACGTATGCCGGGTGGGGGAGCTCGCCGTACTTGAGCACGGCGCTGACGCGCTCGTCAGATGGGGTGATCCGGGCGATCGCGCGCATGAGGGGCTCCCGGCCCTGCGCGCGGGCGCGGCAGAGTCGGGCGATCAGGCGATCCGTGGGCAGACCGACGATGGCGCGGCGCAGGAACAGCGCCTGCACCCACTCGAGCACCTCGATCAGCTCCTCGCGGCTGATCAGCCCGCGTCGATGGTCGCCGTAGGCGCTCATCACCAACGGATAGGAGGTGCGCCCGAACGTGTTCACATGCTCCAGCTGCAGCCGGATGCCGTCGTCCGGCTCTCCGGAGGGGTCCAGCAGGATGCCGTAGATCTCGGCGTACTCGCGCCAGAGGCCGGCATCCGCGCGCAGGTGCTCGACGTCCAGGCGGGGGAACGACCCGCGGAACGCGGCGTAGACGCCGTGCTCGCCGGCGGCGTCGATCTCGCGGCCCATCGTCATCATCAGGTAGTGCCGCCAGAACGCGCCGATGGTCTCGCCGGTGTGCCGCTCGATCGGCAGCCAGAACCGCTCCTCGACGTCGAGCTGCTCCGCGTGCGAGAGGCCCATCAGGATGTAGTTGTGGATCAGCTCGTGATCCCGCAGCGGCTGGCCGGTGGAGTTCAGGCTCTCGAAGATCTGCTGCGCGTTGGCCGAGGAACCGAGCGTGATCGAGACGTGCTCGAGTCGCTGGAGGCCCTGCCAGATGCCTGCGGCCTCGTCGGCGTGCACCTGGCTGCGGAAGAACGCGTAGTTGTCGTCGAAGCGCGACTCCCGGTCGCCGTCGTCGCGTCGGTCCAGGACCACGGACTCGTAGAGATCGGCCCACGCATGGTGCGGGCGCAGCTTGGTGCGCGAAGCGTCATCCGCGCGCACCAGGACCCGCTCCAGATCCGATGCCATCACCGGGTCGGTCTCGCGGATGGTGTGGTGCAGAGCCGCGATCAGCAGCATGATCGTGGTCACGCGCTGCTGTCCGTCGATCAGCACCAGATCTCCGCCGGCGGCGTCCTCGGCCGACAGGATCGACCCGATGAAATGCCGGTGATCGGTCCCTTCGCCCGCGACGGTTCGGACATCGGAGAGCAGCTTCTCGCAGGCGCCGATGTCCCAGCGGTACTGGCGCTGATACACCGGGACGACGATGTTGGTCGTGGGGGCTGCGAGCCATTCGATGGTGCCCGTCGCGGTCGCGTCGACATTAGTCGCCGTTGCCATCACTGCGTGAATCCTCCGATCAGCGGGCAGAAGAACGCTGCCGGGACGAGTCTAGTCCGGCCCGATTTTCTCCGGTCGGCCTCTGGGGCGTGTTCAGGAGCCCGATGTAGGCTTACCTAAGTAGGGCCTGTTAAAACGTGCTGGCCCGCTACGAAAGGACATGACTCGGATCATGGGATACATCAAGTCCGAAGCCCTCGAGGAAAAGGGATTCGTCATCCTCGACAGCTACGCCCAGGAGCTCGACCCCAAGGAGTGGCTGGACCTGGAGTACAACGACTGGAAGTCCTCGGGTGACACCCGCTTCGCTCCGCTTGCGAGCGCCAAGGGCGAGATCGAGTGCAACGGCTTCTGGAACCACAAGCCGCCGCGCACCGACAAGGACGGCGTCTGGATCGACTCGCAGGTCGAGAAGGCTCCCAACCTGACCCGCCGGGCCAAGGAGCCGGGTGCGAACGTCGGCCGCTGCCGCGTGATCGAGCTGCAGCCCACGCCCTACGGCGACTGCCTCTACAACCTCCACCAGGACGACAACAACCGCCTCAACCCGGACGGCACCGGCTGGGTCGTGCGCGGCTTCTTCAACCTGACCGACGACAAGGACAGCTTCTTCGTCCTGCGCGAGAACCGCACCGACCCCCAGGGCGAGGTGCGCATCGCGCTGCCCGCCGGCGCGCAGCTGATCATCGACACGCAGCGCCTGTGGCACGCCACCACGCACAACGGCACCGAGCCGCGCTACAACCTGATCACCTCGTGGACCTCGGGTCCGGAGCTGGACGCCTACATCGAGAAGTACCACGGCACCGACCAGCACACCCAGTTCGAGGTTCCGCAGGACGTGCTCGAGCACGGCTACGCCGAGCAGGCCCGCAAGGACGCCGCCCGTGCCGCCTACTACGCGGCCAAGGGTCAGCAGGCCAAGCTCGCGATGAGCGAGGCCTGATCCTCAGCTGATGGGTTGCTGAGCCTGTCGAAGCACGGCCCCGGGTCCCTCGCGGACCGGGGCCGTTGCCGCATCCGGGGGAATCACATGCTTGTCATTCCCCGGGATCTGGGCGATAATCGCCTCATAACCGCATAGCTCGCCGAGGTTCTTCGGTCAGGTCGTAGGGGAAGACGCACCTGATGAAACGGAGAGATCATGGCGACGGGATACGCACGCGGAGTGGTGTACGTCCACTCCGCCCCACGCGCGCTCTGCCCGCACCTCGAATGGGCGGTCGGACGCGCTATCGGTCGCGCCGTCAGTTTCGACTGGAGCGATCAGCCGGTGCAGTCGGGCACCCGACGCGCCGAGTTCTACTGGGACGGGCCGGTCGGCACAGGCTCCGCCATCGCGACGGCCATCCGCGGCTGGGAGCACCTGCGCTTCGAGGTCTCCGAGGACCCGACGGCCGGGAACGACGGCGGTCGCTGGATGCACACGCCCGACCTCGGCATCCACTACGCGCAGACCGACTCCGCGGGCAATGTGGTGATCGGCGAGGACCGCATCCGCTACGCGATGGAGATCGCGGCGGGCAGCATGGTCGAGCTGCAGCGGGAGCTCGACGTCGCCCTCGGTGCCGCGTGGGACGAGGAGCTGGAGCCCTTCCGCCACGCCGGCGACGATGCGCGTGTCGTGTGGCTCCACAAGGTGGGGTAGCCGCTCCGCTGGTGGGTCGGGTAGCCGCGCGACCCAGAGACGTGCGGAGGAGGCCCGAGTAACGGGATCCGGTGATCACCTCCCGGATGCCGAGAAAGCGAATCCTCCGCATAACGACTGAAGCCCCCTGCGGGGAAGCAGGGGGCTTCGTCATGCCCGGACGACCCCGGCCTCAGATCACCGCTGTGCGCTGCAGGGGGAGGGCACCCTCGACGGTGCGGTCGCGTACGGCGGTCCATGCTGCGGCCAGCCGATCCATGGCCGCGGCCGTGCGCTCGGGCGTGAGCGTGATCGGGATCCGGAGGCGTCGCTCCAGGACCCCTCCCAGCGCGAAGCGCGGACCGGGCGGCAGGATCAGCCCGTGCTCCCGCGCGCTGAGCGCCAGTCTCGTCGAGATCGGTGCGCCGAGATCCAGCCAGGTCGAGAGGCCCCCGGGGGTGGTGGGCATCGTGAGACCGTGCAGTCGGGCGACGCCTGCGGCCACGGCCTCGCGGCCCGCGTGCAGCCGCTCGCGCACATGCCCGAGGAGCGCAGGCATGTCGTCGAGCAGTTCGATGGCGATGCACTGCTCCAGCAACGCGGTCCCCAGTTCGAACGAGGGGCGAACGGCGAGCAGTCGCGCGATGATCCCGGGTTCCGCTCTGATCCAGCCCAGGCGCATACCGCCCCAGGCGATCTTCGACATCGATCCGATCGTGAGCACGTGGGGAC
>Ga0308158_10003274_pt1 | contig 14410 bp, 27 predicted proteins | sample PhyBR2_FD_201038 | JGI IMG/M metagenome (GOLD analysis project Ga0308158, IMG submission 201038) | Phyllosphere microbial communities from UC Gill Tract Community Farm, Albany, California, United States - DLSLB.R2 | ecosystem: Host-associated > Plants > Phyllosphere > Unclassified | place: USA... | reverse complement strand
ACCGCCGTCATCCACCTACGTCAGACGTCGGCGAGAGCCCAGTCGATCGGGGTGCGTCCGTTCTCGCGGAGGAACTCGTTGGCCCTGGAGGCGAACCTCGACCCGAAGAAGCCCTTGTTCGCCGAGTCGTGCGTCGGCGACGGATGGCTGGTCCGGATCACCAGGTGACGGCTCTCGTCGACCCGCGACGCCTTCTTCTTGGCATAGGCGCCCCAGAGCATGAACACGCTAGGTTCGGCCTGGTCGGATACGACCCTGATCACGGCGTCGGTAAAGCGCTCCCAGCCCTTGCCCTGGTGCGAGGCGGGCTTTCCGCGTTCGACCGTCAGGACGCTGTTGAGCAGAAGCACGCCCTGCCGGGCCCATGCCTCGAGGCATCCGTGCCTGGGCGGCGCGACCCCTATGTCGTTCTCGATCTCCCTGTAGACGTTCGCCAGGCTCGGGGGCACGCGGACCCCCTTCGGGACGCTGAAGCTGAGGCCGTGGGCCTGTCCCGGACCATGATAGGGGTCCTGACCCAGGATCACGGCGCGCACCTGGTCGAGCGGGACGAGGTCGAGCGCATGGAACACGCTGTCCATCGCCGGATAGATCTCGGCGCCGGCACCTTGACGTTCCCTGAGGAAGTCGCCGAGCTCCGCCATGTACGTGCTGTCGAACTCGGCCTGCAGCGCGATCTTCCACGATTCCGAGAGCCGGACTGCCCGGCCGCTCATGCCCGGGCGCGCCACTCGCGACGCTGGGCGTCGACGGTCTCGGCGATCGCATAGATCGCCGCGGCGTCGAAGTCGGGCTTCTCGCTGCGAAAGCCTGCGCCGACGATCGCCGCATGCATGTAGCCGTCGTAGTTGCGATGGACGTCGCCGAGAGTCAGGTCGCCGCGGTGACCGCGCACGAACGCCTCGATGACGTGCCAGCGACCGATGTCTCCGCTGCGGAAGTCAGCCTTGCATTCCTTGTACGCCTGATCGAGGAGCCGTGACAGACGGGTCTCGCCGTCGACGGCGATCGCGATCATGTCGTAGGCGCGCGAGGCGGTGTTCTTCTCGGAGGACGTGAGCGGGCGGGGGCGTTCGGTCATCGGTCTTGCCTTTCGTTGCGGACGTCTTCGATGAGACGTCGGAGGTTTCTGTAGCCGCGCGTGATCCGCCACGTCGCGGCGAGCGCACAGCAGAGCAGCAGTGCGGACGCTGCCAGCCCGAGGATCATGGTCGCGCCGTCGGCACGGTCGACGATCGAGCAGGAGATCCATGCGGCGCCGACCACGAGCACGGCGTCCACGGCGGCCACGCTCGCGAGCAGCAGCAGCGCGGCCGCTCCGACCTGGCGGTCGGTACTTCGGCCTATCCTGGCCCTGAGCCTGTCGCGAGGAGTCATGCCGCCTCGTCCGGCGCCTGCGGGCTGTGGAGCTCGCATCCGATCGGGGCCATCTGCGACAGCGCGGCCGCCAGCCGGACGCTGTCCTCCTGGGTGATCCTGATCGAATATCCGGTCACCCAGACATGTTCGCCGACGGTCACGGTCGCGCGGCCGTTCTCGTATTCCGGCCACTGGCCCTTCTCCCACGAGACCTCGAAGGATTCGGCATGGTCCATGGCGATGGCGATCTCGCACCAGGTCTCCTCGTCCTTGAACATGGCCGCCTCGGGAGGGGCGAACTGCAGGAAGAGCTCCCGGTAGTGCTTGAATCGCTGCCGTGCCCTGGCCTGCGCCTCGCCGTACATCAGCGCGGTTCCTGCCGCCAGGCGCATGGCCGCGGCCAGCATGGGGGCATCGGCCTCGTCGAACTCGATGGTCCGCATTCTTCTGCCGTTGCCGGCGGCCGGCGCGAGCGGTCCGTTTTCCATTGTCTCGTGCTCCTTCAGTCGAATTGCCGGAATGTCGGGTTACCGTCTCGGCAGTGTCGGATGCGTGCCGTGGACGCTACCTGTCGAAGCGTTCCAGCACCATGGCCTGGATGTCGCGTCGCCCCATGATCTCGTGACCGCCATGCGTCTCCACGAGGGCGACGTGCGCGGATTCGGCGAGCGCGCGTCCCTGCGAGACGTCGACGATGTCGTCGGTCCGTCCGTGGACGACCATCACCGGCGCGGCGACCCGGGCCAGCGTCTCCGCATTGCGGTACCGGTCGAGGACCAGCAGGTCGGGAATGAACGGGAAGGTCCTGCGCACCACCTGCGGGAGGTTCGCGATTCCCGATACCACGGCGAGGCCGCGCGGGTGGGTCTCGGCCGCCAGGGCGATGGCCGGTCCGGAGCCGATCGAGTTGCCCATGACGAGAACGTCGCCGGGATCGCGTCCCTCGATTGCTATCCGCCATCCGGCCCGTGCAGCATGCAGAAGTCCGGTCTCGGAAGGCGATCCGGGACTGCCTGGGTAGCCCGGATACTCCGGCGCCACGACGCTCCATCCCGCATCCACGAACGGACGGGCGATGAACGCCACGCCGTCGATGCCCGTCGCGTTGCCGTGCATGAAGAGAAGGACCGGCCGGCCGGGAAGTCCTGCATGCCGCCATACGAGCAGTCGCCCGGACGGCGTGTCGACCCTGACGGTCGAGTAGCCTCGGGGCGAGGCCGGGGTCGGTCTGGTTCCGTATCCCAGCGGGTATATCACGCGGCGCTGGGTGACGACGAGAAGGGTCATCGCCGCGGTCCCAGCCAGGAGCGACACGATGACGGCCTGCCTCAGCGCGTATATCGCGAGACGCCCCGTCGCGGGCCAGGTCACGCCGCTTCCAGCTTCAGTTCGCGGTCTGACGTGGAATGCCTCGCCGGTCGTTCGCTCACCAGTACGGGTGGCGGCGGAATGCGGCGCAGCGTCCAGGCCGGATGCCCGTTCATGATCGCGATGTCGCTGATGGTCCGGCTGCCGTCGCTGGCGACCCATCCCAGGCCGTCGCAGTCGTGGCAGACGGCCAGCCTGCACCGGAAGCTGTCGAGATGGAGCATCTCGTTCCAGGCGCCGTGTCCGCGACAGTTGCCGCAACGGGCGTCGGCGTGATCGGGACGTGTCCGCAGGGGTATGTTGTCGAATGCATGCGGACGGTCAGGGCCGTCGATCATGATCGGTGGAATGCTGCTGCGCATCCGCTCAGCGCCTGCCGGCGGACGCTGTGTCCGGTCGGTTCATGTCGGTCATTTCGTCTTCCGCTGAATCGGCGCGAGGCCGGTCTTCGAGTGTGCCATCCGTAAATGGACGGTAGAGGAGCGCGGCTTCTCCCGCAACGCCTATGCCGCGCGGCGTCCGAATGCGCGCGGTCCGCTCGCGCGTGCCGCCGGACTCGCGATCTGGCGGAGGTAGCCCAGTATCGGTCCTTCGGTCAGGCCCTGGTCGAACTTCATGCCGAACCTGTCCGGGTCCGCCCATGCCACCGTCCCGCAGACGTCCTGGCCGAAGGCTACCAGCGATATGCGCTCGCCGGGGCGGGCGTCGGGGTACATGATCTTGGCACCCGTCTCCGAGATGTCGGTGACGGTTGCAGGACCGCTGTTGACGACGGTCGCGACTACGGCGTCGATCCGTACTTCCGTACGACGTGCGATGCGATGCTCGATCATGTCCTTTTCTCCCTGTTCCATCCCTGCCTGGCCTGCGGGTCGTTCCTACGCGTCCGCCGTCCTTCTAGGCCGCCAGTCTTACGATTTGCCGAACGGGCGGTAAATCCAGTCTTCCGTCAGCCCCGAACGCTATCATGGCACCGGAGCGGTGTCTTTCGATCATGACCGAAAGCGTGGCCAGCGGCACCCTGTCTCCGAGCGCCAGCACCATCTCCTCCAGAGGGACGATGACGTCGACGGCCGGACCGGTCATGCCGAGGTGCCTGCGCACCTGCTCGGCCAGCACCTCGGACAGCGATATGTGGCCCGTGTCCACGGTCCTCACGCGAACGGCGATCCCGAGACCCGGCACCGCGCGAGCACGCCGGCTGCGCTGCCCGGGTGGATGGTCACGCCCTCGGCGATCGCCTTGAGCTTGAGGGTCGTCACCAGCGCTTCCGAGCGCCGCTCCTCGATGTCGACGCTCTGCGCCGTCCGCTCCTGCATGACCTGCACGTCGTTCCCGCGGATGTGGACGTTGAGTTCGGGAGCCCGCAGCGAGCCTTCCAGGTCGCATACGTCGATCCGCACGAAGCCCGCCGTCGCGAGCACCGCCACGACGAGGTTCATCATCAGGCCGGGTGCGCCGTACCAGTCGAAGTCGACGACGACGGTCCCTTCCTCGAGCGCGCCGCTCTCGATGGCCTCGCCGAGCGACCGCAGCGCGAGACGCAGGCATAGCAGCCTCTCGGGATTCATGCTGTATCCCGACACCAGGTCGTACAGGGTGTCTGCGAGCGGCCTGACGGGTTCGGGCACGGGCATCTGGAAGAAGGGCGAGGGCAGCGGTGCGGAGCCACCGGTCGCCTCCAGGGCCTGCCCCAGATCGAACGGAGCCTCGGACGTCCAGCCCGTGCCGACATACTGGACCTGCGGCTCGGCGTCGGCCGGCAGGGCGAGAGGCGTGTCCTGGTCGACGGGGGTCGGGTCGATCGACACCGCCGCATGAAGGCGTCCGAACATGCCCAGCGCCCCCGCAGCCGCGAGGACGCCACCTGCGATCGCTGCAAGGCGTCTATCCATCTCTGATCTCCTTGGTTTTCACTCTCCCCGCAGGGAATGCAGCACGTCTCTTCGGAAGTCGTCGCTCAGTGCGTCAGCGCGCCTCCGCGCAGGGCGCGGCCTGCTGCCTCGAAGAAGGCGCGGCCGTAGGGGTTGGAGAACGCGTCGTACTCGGGGTGCCACTGGACCGCAAGCACGTCCGCGCCCGCGGGTCGCGCGTGGAAGGCCTCCACCAGTCCGTCGGGCGCATGCGCCTCGGCGGTCAGCCCCGCCCCGAGCCGGGCCACGCCCTGATGGTGTACCGAGTTGACCGATCCGCGACGCGCTCCGAACAGGCGGTCGAGCCGTCCGTGCGGGACGATCTCGATGTCGTGACCGTGCGAGAACAGGGTCTCGACGCAGTCCTCTTCCTGGACGGGGGCGTGATGCGCGAAGCCGTGATCCGCGTGAGGATCGAGCGTGCCGCCGAACAGCACGTTGATCTCCTGCATGCCCCTGCAGATCCCCAGTATCGGCCGCCCGGCGTCGATCAACGCTCCGGCGATCCGGGCTACCGTCTCGTCCCGGTCATGGTCGGGGTGCACGTCGTCCGCCGCCGATCCGTAGCGCATCGGGGATACGTTGGAGCAGGAACCGGTCAGCAGCAGTCCGTCCAGGACCCGCACCGCCACCGCGGGATCGAGCGCTCCGGGAATCGCGGGCACGACCATGACGGACGCGCCCGATATGCGTGCCAGCGGCTCGAGGAACCGGTTGGCGACCGTCTGTGAGGCGCGACCGGCGACGATCCTGTTGCAGCACATCACCCCGATCAGGGGCTGGCGTGGCGCTGTCGTCGCAGTCATATGCTCCTCCGGGGTTTCTGGATGGGATCATGACACCGTCGAGGGCTTCCGTGAAGCCGCGAAAAGCGAGGGTAGCGCGAAGCGCAGCTTCAGCTTCCCCAGGCCACCTGGTTCGACGTCGATGGCGGCGGCAACTCGGCCGCCTTGAAGTAGTAGTGGAGATGGAAGCACGCGATAGCGGCCGTGAAGAAGGCGGACGAGATGTCGAACTGCGGGATCTGGATGACGATCACGAACCCCATGACGACCAGATCCACCGTGCGCGTGCGGCGCTCGGACACGCGCAGCGCCCGGCCGGCGTCGCTGCTGGCCTTCTGCATCCTCAGCCGCGCGACCAGCGCCTGGTACATCAGGAACCACATGAAGGAGAAGCCGGTGGTGACCGCGAAGCCCAGGGCGCCCTCGGGCGATCGGGCGAGCGTGAGCGCGGTCGACAGCATGATGAAGGCGACGCCTCCATGAAGAAGCCCGGCTGCCGTCGACCAGTGGTCGAGATCCGTGGTGCGGTCTACCATGTCGCTGATCCTCTGCGCGAGGGCGAGCATGGCGTCGTCGATCCGGTCGAGAATGGCGTTCATGGCGTTCGTCCGTCTTTGTCGTTGCGTGAGGTGCGGCGTCGGTCGCTGACGCGCGGGCCGTGCTTTTTCGCCGCCATAGCTTCTTTTCCATCCGCAAACATCATCTGTCGACCATGCGCTCGAACCGTCAGCGGCGCAGCCTATGCCTCGAGCCCGCCCGTTCCGCTACGGCTTTCCAGGAACCGCGCCTCGGTCTCGAGCGCCATCCGCGCCTCGGCGGCGTGGCGGACCATGATCTGGTCGAGCGAGTCCCGTACGGTGCGCAGCGTGCGCGAGAACTGCGCTCGCACGTCGTCCCGCTCCTCGCCCTGCGAAGCGTCGTGCGCCGTCCTGTAGGCCTTCAGCAGGTCCGGGAGGTGGACGTCGACCAGCAGGCGGCCGGACTGCCTGTCCGTTCCGGGGAACAGGGAGGGATCGGCAGCCTCGAAGGCCGCGATCTGCGTCCTCAGCGTCGCCACGTGCATCGTCGCCGCGGCGTTGACGTCAGGCTCGATCGGGGTGAACAGGTCGGCGGTTCGGGTCGTCGGTACCGGCTCCGCGTGGCGGGGCGGCAGCGCCTGAGCGGGGTCTGCGGACATCGCCTTGACCGCCTTCATCTCCCTTCGCGTCGGGGCGACCAGCGCCGCGCGGTCGTAGCCGCCGTACTCGATGCCCGCATCGAAGGTCCCACCCAGGCGCAGGATGGTGCGCAGCGGCGGGACCATCCGGGCGATCCTCGCCTGCACGTCCGGCACCGTCGCGGGCTTCTGCCCCAGGTACATCGGCCAGAGCTCGCGCATGGCGCCGTGCACCATCTCCCACTGGAACTCGAGATCCTCGTCCTCGTACGTCTTTCCGAAGGGGTGGTATCCGTCGCGTCTGATGCCGGACAGCGGAACGTCGCTGACTGCCTGCAGCCGCTCGACCATGTTCCGGGCGGCATCCCGCAGCCCGTCCGGCGTCCGCCCGACGTCCTTGTACATGGAGAGGAATGCGGCGACCGCGTGGATCGCCTCGTCGAGCGGCGTCGACCTCGGCTCGTACACCGGGCTGTCGCGCCTGGTCGACGCCTCGCTGCACAGGCTGGAGAGCAGGATGCTCACCCCAACCCCGACGACGGCCGCCGCCACGGCGCTCCATGGGGCGCCCGAGAGGGCCAGGCCGGCTGCACCGCACGTTCCGAGGAGGATGGAGACGATCATCCAGATCCCGTAGTTCTCCGCGACCTTGGCATATCGCGTGACGTGCTGCTGCTGCGCGCTGGACGGATCGGGCTCGGCCCTCTCGATCATCGTGGTCATGTTCGCTCCTGTCATGGTTGCGGGGCGCATGGGGCCGGGCTGGGTCGTAGCATCCGTTCTGCGAAGGCGCGCAGACCGGCCTCGTCGCAGTCCTCGACGCCGGCCGTGGCCAGTACGGGGTCGACCACGGCGGCGACGGCGCTGGCGAGCTGGCCCGGGAGCATGGCGGGGTGCGGCCTGCGCTGGATCTGACGGCGGGTCCCTCCCGGCATCGGCACGGAGGCCGCCCAGGCGCGTGCGATGGCCGCCCTCTCCTCGATGCCCGGAAGCGTCGAGGCGGTATCGGGAGAGCGGCTTCGGCCCACCCGGTCGTGCTGTCGTAGGGAAATCATGTCGTGCTCCGTGGGTACCCGTTGAGCCTTCACGGGTCCATTTCCTCACGGGTTATAGGATGGAAAGGACGAAAAAGGCTTGATGCGAGAGCGGAGGGGTACTACACCGTTCTGGCATTGTTCTCGCCGATGTCCGGCGGGAGGTTGAAAAGGATGGAATCATCATGGCGACGAACGCTCTTCAGAAGCCCGTGAAACCCTCGGCGGAACTGGCCGTGGTCGTCGGCACCGAGCCGCTGCCGCGCGGAGAGGTCGTCTCGAAGATGTGGGAGTACATCAAGAGCAAGAACCTCCAGAACCCCGAGAACAAGCGCGAGATCCTGTCGGACGACACGCTGCGCCCGATCTTCCACGGCGAGGACAAGGTGACCATGTTCGACATGAACAAGCATCTGTCCAAGCATCTGAGCTGATCGCGCCGCGATCGGATCGACCGGGGGCCGTCGGCAGCGATGCCGGCGGCCTTCGTCGTTCAGAGGACGGGCAGCGCAAGCCTCGAGCAGTGCGCACCGTGCAGGATGGCGGCCTCCGGGCCAAGGACGTCGAGCGCTTCCCGGCACATCTCGCGAAGCGCGCGCAGGCCGTTCGCCTCGTGCATGCTCGTCGGTCTGGGTAGTCGGGACAGCGTCTCCAGGACCAGCGTCGCAGGGGCGATGCCCCTCGTATCGTGTCCGGGAACGACCGTGGCTGCTGTCACGCCTGATCCCGATATCACGCCCCGTCCCAGCGGCTCGCGTATGATCACACGCCCGACGCGGCTCCCGGCTGTCCGGTATGCCGCCTCTATCTCCCCGTTGCGCAGGCCGTCCCTCACCGGCTCGAAGCCATGGATGACGACCGGAAGCTCATGATGTTCCACGGTCCGTACTCCGAAAATGCCCCCGGTCGCCCGGGATTCCTCGAACTGCTCAGCCTCCTGGAACGTCCTCGTTCCGGGGCGCCTGGTCGACCGGGGTCGTGCGTTCGCCGGCCGTGAAGCCCGGGTCTCCCGCGAAGGCATGACCTGCGTCGCGCCTGAACCCCGGGTCGCCTGCGAAGGCGCTTCCGTCATTGCTCACGAAGCCGGGATCGCCTGCGAAGCCCTTCTGCCTGATCATCGTTTTCCTCCTCGACGTATTCCTATGCCTCCCGCCAGGATGCTACGGCCTCGCGTTCCACCCTGTGCCGCCGCCGCACCATCATCTCGAGCACGGTGCGCCTGAAGTCGTCGGCATGCTGGTCTCCCAGGATCAGGCGGCTGCTGCGGATGGCCCTGGTGATGCGCAGATGGTTGTAGTCGCCCTCTCGCAGCCATCGCGTTCCGTCCTGTAGGAAGCAGAGCATGCGTGTCTGCGCCCGTGCCATGCGTTCGCGCGCCTCGTCGGAGGTTCTCAGGGCGATCTGGTCGATCCGGTCGAGCACCGGGGCCTGCGGGCACAGGTCGCTGGGCTCGGGCACCGGAAAGGTCCACTGGGTCCAGTCGTACGTCCATTCCAGATGGTCGTCGTCCAGCGCCAGCACGTCATGATGGCGACGACCCGCGCTGTCGCGGCCGCGGCCCGTATGGAACTGCACCAGCGCGGACTGCGCGGGGCGTCCGATCAGGCGGCGCAGTCCTTCCATGCCGAGGCGTTCTATAGTGTTGCGGTCCATGACGGGCGACCCGGTCCTCCTTGTTTCAGGATGGGACTATCACGCCCAGTGGCGTTCGCGATACCACTTTGTGATCACGTACTTCTCGCCGGCGCGGATCGGCCTGGCCTCGTGCATGGTCCACGGATTGACGATGCCCCAGCGGTTGACGCTGCTCCAGACGACCAGCTTGCCGATCTCGGGCTGCACCGTCTTCTTGACGTGCCCGAAGACCGTGTTTCCGCCGGCCTTCGGCACGTTGAGGTAGGCCATCGCGGTCCATGTCCGCTGTCCGGCCCGCGCGCAGTGCTTCTCGTAGTCGAGCCCGTCGGGCTCGAAGTAGTCGGTGTGGGCCTTGAACGTCTGGTCGACGTCGTAGTGCTGGCCCTGGAGCGGCTCGCCGTACGCGGAATCGAGCCCGAGCAGATCGTCGATGCGGGCGTTGACCGCGGCGACCAGCGGATCGGCCGCCGAGAGGTCGCACGTCTCGCTGGTGCGGTACGTGGGATCGCCGTTGGAGTCGGCGATGGTCGAGGGGCGACGGTCGATGTCGATCAGCTCGCACAGGCCGCGGCACTCGTCCGGGGAGAGGAACCGCTTGACGATGAACATGTCGATCTCGCGGTGCGGGACCTTCTGCACGCCGGCGGCGCCCGTCAGGCGGGCGACCGGCTCCGCGATTATGGGCATCATGGGAGGCAGCTCGCTCATCTTCGTTTTCCTCTGTCCGATCCGTCTATGCAGCCTTCCGCTGCCGTTCGTACCGTGTCCAGACCTCGTCGCCGTAGCGCTGGATCCAGCCGCCGTAGAAGTCGACCAGCGCATGCAGGATCTCGACCTCGTCGCCGTAGCCCCAGCCGAGCGTGAAGGACGTGATGGGGCCGGTGGTCAGGTCGGCGTGGTCGGCTGCGCCATAGCCGTTGGTCAGCATTCCCATATTGCGCTGAAGACCCTTGCGCTCGTGCGGTCGAAGCCCCTTCTGCTCGGGCTTGATCGCCTCCTCGAACAGGAGGGTGAAGCTGTGCCTGAAGAGGGAGTCGACGCCGACCTTCACGTCGCGCGCGCCATACGTGTCGATGAGGGTCCGCGCGACGTCCAGCGGGGAATGGTGGCCGTCGATGACGGCGTTCGAGAATGTTGCCATCTGGGGGTGTCCTTTCAGGTCGTTGTCGGGGCGTCCGTCAGTCTGCCGGCTGGGCCGCCTCTGAGATCTCTGCGTCCTGATGCATGGTGGCCATGCGCAGGATGGCCGCGGGATCATGTCCTTCGGAGACGGCCAGATGCAGGAGATCGGTGATCAGGTCGACGATCGACGCGTCGCCGTCCCGGCGCTCGCGCTTCATCTCGAGATAGATGGCGAGTGCGTTGTCCGCATAGTCGATGCGCGTGTCGATGCTGGTCATTGTCTTTCCTCGTCTGCCGGAAGCCTCTTGGCGAGCTCGGCGTTGCGGTACTGGGGAAGGTATGTGGTCTCCTCGCCTACCCAGTCGGGCAGGACGAGGCTTGCATCCTCGGAGGGCAGTTCCACTTCGACGAGCTCGAGACCGAGCAGTGCCGGATTGAGGAAGACGTCGATCTCCCAGATGCGGTCCCCGAGCGAGATCTCGGTACGGCGCTTCCACAGGACGGGACCGCACTGGCGTGCCAGGCGGCGGTAGCCGTTCTCATCGAGGTTGATCGAGACCTCGGTACGCGCGATTCCTTCGGCGCGGCACTTTAGCGTCTGCTCGAACGTCGGCGTCATCCGCCTTCCGCTGAACACCGGCGTCAGTCGTCCGCCGAAGCCCGTCTTGCGCGCCCGTACGGTCCAGTTGCCGGTGTAGGCAAGGTAGCTCTGGTGTATCTCGTAGGAAAGCAGCAGGCTGCCGTTCCTCTCGGCCTCGGCGATGATCTCGGAGGCGGGACGCAGCAGCTTGAACTGCCGCTCGATTTCGATGTCCTGTTGCATGGTTTTTCCTTCCGTCGTCCGTTCAGCCGCAGACCTTCCTGAGACCCGTCAGCTGATCGAGGACCATGCCCTCGTATCGCCGCTTCGGCCCTTCCTGGTATCGTATGACCAGCAGGGTGCGTTCGCCCTGCTGACGCACGAAGACGTGCGGTGCCGGGTTCGCGCCCCTGGAATCGAAGAAGTCGCGGGCGCACAGCATCTCGCCCCATGGGGCCGCGCACACCGCGAACAGCCGCGTGGTACCCGGGCCTGCGGGACGCACGACGTGGAAGCGGGTGGGTACGCCGTCGACGACGAAGTAGGAGGTGGACGCCACCTCGTCGTCCTTGGCGGTCTTCACCCGCCACTGGTCGAGCAGCACCGGTATCTTGCGGTCTATCCGCAGTGCGACCGGCTTCGATCTCGACATCACCGCGACCGGCGGGCACGCAGGTACCTGGGCCGCCGCCGCTGCCATCATGAGGAGCGTGCCGTTCATGACCTCAGGCCGCCTCGAGCAGGAGGTCCGGCCCGAGCGGTACGGACAGCGTCGCCAGCTCCTGCGCCGTCATGCTATCCAGGATGCAGGCGGACCAGCAGAAGCCGGTCTCGTCCTCGACGCGCGCGGTCAGCCTGTCGCCGCCGTTGCCGAACCACTTGAACCGGCCGCTGCTTTCCGGCGAGACGATCTGCCGCCAGCCTTCCTTGTCCGTGCGCGACATCGCCGCCAGCAGCGAGCGGTGGTCGACGAGGATCACCCCGTCCTCGGTGCGCAGATGCGGCCCCACGTCGGCGGCGCCGTTGAACTCCACGTCCTGCCATTCTCTCATGTCTTCGTTCCCTTCGTGTTTCATGCCGCCATCCTCAGCGTCTTGATGGATCGGGCTATGTTGATGCGGGCCGCCTCCTCGAAGGAGCGGCGACCCCAGTCGGTCAGATAGATCGCGTCGCGGCGGAGGAACCCCTCCAGGATATCTGCGCGTCGCATGGCGAACGTCGTCCACTCGACGTGGCGGTATTCATGGCGCACGCCCGCCTCGTACCGAGAGAACCTGTCCTCGGCGGCGCCGAGTATGGACAGGTCCAGGTCGAGGAAGTGCATGGTGTCGAACAGGTCGTCGGGGGACAGTCCGTCCTGCGGCCTGTGCCTGGCGGTCGCCCGGTTCATCCGCGCGGTGCGTGCGAGCGTCTCCGGCGGGATCAGACCCGCCAGACGACGTTCGGCGAACTGCGCGCTCAGCTCCTCGTTGTCGGTGCGCCGGGGATCGTAGATCGCGTCGTGCGTGATGGTCGAGCAGACGAAGGCGAGGTGGTCGCGCAGCGGCGACGGTATGGTCGCCATTGTCCGCAGCATGTCGAGGGGATGGGACCAGGCGTGATAGCCGCGGTCCTCGCCCTCGTGCATGGATCTCAGCTCGGCGACCACCTCGTACGGCAGCGGCACGTCCTGCGATGCTTCATGGTACATCTGCTCGTCCTCTCGATTGGGCAGCGCCTGTCCACGCCGGAGATCCTGCCCCAGCACACGGCGCCCGTCGAGAAGGATCAGCGCAGCGTCGGCATCCGGGTGTCGTCGACCGAGCGCTTCACCTTGCGCGCAGTGTTGCCAAAGGCGCGATCTGAATAGTATTCCATGCTGTCCGTCGCCTTGCCGAAAGCCCGGCCGGCGCCGTCGACGGCCTCGCGCGTGTCCGGGAGGCTGCGCGGCATGTCGGGAAGCGACGGCATGCTCACGTCGGAGACCGACGGCATGTCGGGAACGTACGATCCCGAGCGGACTTCCGGAGGAGGCGCGTAGGCCTCGACCGCATTCGACTCCGGCACCGAGAAGCGGCTTGCGAGCATCATGCCCGAACCCACGGCGGCTATTCCAAGAATCACGAATGCGATGAAGTATTTCACGTGCTTCCCCCGGCTCCACATGCACCAACGCGCATGGCCCGTTTTCTATCCGCAAACAGGCGAATTTTTCGGATCGGCCGATCCGGCGATCATTCCGCAGCCGGATCCTGCCTTTGCGTCAGGCTGCGCGCCACCTCGTCGCCGAGTTCGGTGAGCTCGATGGCGATCTTCACGGTCCTGGCATAGGCCTGCTTCGGCGGTCCCTTCACGTACCGGCTCAGCTTCTTGCCGGCCAGCCGGTCCGCGGTCTGCTGCGTGGCCTGTCGGGTGGTGAGCGCCAGGCGCTCCGCGGGGCCGAGGCCGCGCACGATGGTTTCTACTTCCTGCATTGCGTCCTCGTTGAGTTCAGGCCGCCAGCTTCAGCGGGCGGGGCGTGAATGACCGGTGTAGGGCGTCGAACTCGGGAGTCGTCGATCCGTCCACGGCCTTCCACGTATCGTAGGGGTCTGCATGCACGCATGCAATGACGTGCGTTCGGAGACGTTCGATCGTCCGCTGGAAGAGGCCCACCGAACGATGGCCGAACTGCCCCAGCCTCTTCGTCTGGTGGATGTCGTCGATGACGATGCCGTCCCAGTCTCCCGAGTCGGCCAGTGCCTCGAACAGGTCGGTCCGCATCCACTGCCGCCCCGTGAGCCCCCCGTCCTCGGACGACTGCAGGTCGTAGAGCCTGAGCTCCTCGGGACGCTCGGCCACGAACAGCCGACCCGCCGTCTTCCAGTCCGCATGCATGATCTCGTCTCCGCCTCCTTCCAGGGGGCGGACCTTGATCCATGCCGTCTCTCCGTCGAATGCGTAGCCCAGGCCTTCCAGGAAGGCCCGTGCTTCGCGGTTGGACGGGTGGCCGGGCAGGATGCGGTATGAGTCCATACGGCCGTACCGATCCCGCGTCGCCTCCATCGCGGCGATGTCGAAGCCCATCGCCGCGAAGATCGTCGCATCGAAGGAGTGGTGGGGCACGAACCGGTCGTCGAGCGAATAGGAGGCGAAGCTGGTCAGGACGTCCGAGCCACTCTCCGGGCAGTAGGACTGCGCGATCTCGGGCGTCTCGGCGAACCAGCGAAGCCGCTCCCAGCACGAGGCGACGAGTGGGCCCTCGAACGGCTCGACCGTTCCGTGGAAGAGCAGGCCGCGCGAGGCCTCCTGGGGCGTCGTGGAGGAGGTCAGCCTTTCGGCGAGCCATGCCGGTACGTCGTCCATTCCCGATTTTCCCTTCAATGTCCTCATGCTGCCAGATCGAAGCTGTCGGGACGCGCCAGATCCCAGGCCGAGGCGTAGAAGTCGTGCGCATGGTCGCCCAGCAGCTCGCCGTCCTTGAGGAAGGTATGGAGCTG
>Ga0308158_10003273_pt1 | contig 14415 bp, 20 predicted proteins | sample PhyBR2_FD_201038 | JGI IMG/M metagenome (GOLD analysis project Ga0308158, IMG submission 201038) | Phyllosphere microbial communities from UC Gill Tract Community Farm, Albany, California, United States - DLSLB.R2 | ecosystem: Host-associated > Plants > Phyllosphere > Unclassified | place: USA... | reverse complement strand
GGGACCAGGCGGAGGTGGTGGTGGGATCGATAGGCGCAGTCACGGAACCCACGCTAGCGACCTCGGACGATCGCCACGCCGCGGATGACGAAGTGCGCCGGACGCGCTACGACCGGGCCAGCGGCCCGGATCGGTCGCGGGCGCCCGCGGCGGCCTCAGCCAGGGGGATCTCCCGCGATCCATCCCAGGGCTCCGTCCACCCGAGGCGGTCGAACAACCCGTCCAGCACCATCGCGGTGAACCCCCACACGGTCTGCGGGCCGCGTGCCGTCTGCAGGGCGAAGGCCGGCCCCCGCCACTCCCGACCATCACGACGCAGCACCGTCACGCCTCGGCGTTCGGGATCGAGCAGATCGGCCACCGGGGCGCGGAAGACCTCGGCCGACTCCGCCGCATCCACGGCACGCACCGGGGTCGGGCGCGCCCACCATCCGATCACCGGAGTGACCTCGTGGCGAGAGAAGGCCAGGGGCAGCGACTCGAGGGTGCCCAGCACGTCGACACCGTCGGGATCGAGTCCCGTCTCTTCGCGGGCTTCACGGAGGGCCGCCGCCACGGCATCCGCGTCTTCGGGATCGACCCGGCCACCCGGGAACGCGACCTGGCCCGGGTGGGCGCGCAGGGTGCTCGCCCGCGCCAGCAGCAGCACGTCGAGATCGCTCGGGACGGTGCGCGAGACCCGACGGCTGGGTACCCCGTCGAGCACGCCGAAGAGGATGAGCACCGCCGCCGCTCGCGCCTCGCCCTCGACAGGCAGCGCCTGCAACGCCGGGGACACGTCGCCGAGACCCTGCGCGAGCAGGGCTTCGAGCTGGGCGCGGGGTGAGGACATTCTTCGAGGCTATGCCGTGACGGCGTCTCGTACGGTCGCCTCGTCGGCCGGGGCCGCCGGCGCGTCGGACTCGGGGGCCGTGGCGCCGGATTCGTCGGGGACCTCGATCCAGCACGGGTGGGCGGAGCTCCCGACGCGCACGCGGCGCATCGGGATGCGCGGGGTCTCCGGCGCGGCGGGAGCCGCGGCGTCCGCGGCCGAGGTCGGGACCGGGACGGATGCCGTGTCGCCGGCCGCCGCGACGGGTGGTGCCGCGAGGGCCTCGGCGATGATGCGCCGAGGGTCGTACTGTCGCGGATCGAGCGCCCGCCATTCGTCCGCGTCGGCGGGGACGCCGAGCTCGGTCGCGGCGCGGAGGCGCGCGGCATCCACCGTTCGGCGAAGCCCCCGCAGCACCGACGCGAGGCGAGCGACCGCCCCGGGCAACCGCTGCGGACCGATGACCACCGCGGCGATAAGCCCCACGAGCAGGAGTTTCTCGAACGTCAGGCCGAACATGGGGCCTCCTCGAAGACCGACGCCCGGGCGCCGGCGCGATCGTGCAGGGCCGCGATCGCGAGGGCCGCAGCGTAGAGGGCGGTCATCGGAACGGCGACGACGAACATCGACATCACGTCGGCCGACGGCGTCGCGAGGGCGCTGAACAACACGATCGCCACGACCGCGTACCGCCAGCTGCGGGCGAGCGTGCGGGCCGAGACGATGCCGGCGAGATTCAGCACCACCAGCACGACCGGCAGGACGAAGGCGAGGCCCGTGGCCACGACGATCTTCAGCGCGAAGTCGATGTAGGTGCCCGCGTCGAGGATCGTGGAGTCCTCGCTCGAGGCGAAGCCCGCGAGCACCGAGACCATGTGGGGGAACAGCAACAGGCCGGTCGCGCACCCGGCCGCGAACAGCGGAACCGCGGCTCCGACCGAGCCGAGCACGTACCGCCGCTCGCGCCGCGTGAGTCCCGGGAGCACGAACGCGAAGAGCTCGGACAGCCAGACCGGGCTCGACAGGACGAGCCCCGCGACCAGTGCGACGCGCAGCCGCAGGTCGAAGGCCCCGGTCACGCTGTCGAAGTTGAGGCTCGCGTTGCGCTCGGCCGCGATCTGCACGATCGGGGCCCGCACGAGGTCCATCACGGGTTCGTACAGGAACCACCCGGCGAGGGCGCAGATCGCGAGGGCGATCGCCGCCCGCACCGCGCGCCGCGTCGCCTCGTCGAGGTGCGCGGCGACGGGCATGGGGGCCGACCGCGGGGCCTCGGCGTGAGGGGGCGCGACGGCGGGAGCGGCGGCGGAGGTCATGACGTGCTCGGGGGTGCCAGGACGGGTGCGGCGGACTCCCTCTGTGCCCGGGCTGGGGCATGCGGGTCGGTCTCGGCGGCGGCCCCCACGCGGGAGTCACTCACCTCGGTCTTGAGGATGCGCACCGATTGGCCGAGGCTCCGGGCGAGGGCGGGGAGCTTGGCGGCTCCGAAAATGAGGACGATGACCGCCAGCACGATCAGGGCGTGCCAGCCGGTGAGGTTCTGCAACATGGGAGGGGTTCCTTTCGAGGGAGGGGTCAGCGCCCGCCGGGCGCACCGCCGGGCATGGCGCCCGCGGTCGGGGTGGTGGTGGTGTCGACGCGGACGCCGAGGGCGACCGTCCAGCCGGTGGAGTTGTCGCCGGTCGCCGTGGCGAGTTCGAGCGCTCCCCCGTCGTCGCCGAAGACGTTGTCGCTCTCGAGCGACACCCGGGACAGATTGGATGCCGAGGAGGGATACGCCGCGTCGGCGTAGACCACGTCGCACGCGGCCTGCGGCAGGGCGACCTGCGAGGTGGCGATCGCGTTCGAGGCGTCGGTGATGGCATCCACGTTCGAGTACACCTCGAAGTGGATGTGCGGCCACCGGCCGTCGTAGCAGCCGGGGAAGATCGAGGTGAACGAGACGACGCCGTCATCTCCGACGACCTGGACGCCGCGGAGGTAGCTCTCGTTCTCGATCCCCGAGGAGTACATCGAGTAGCGGCCCTGGTCGTCGCAGTGCCAGACGTAGACGGCGGCACCCGCGAAGGGCACGTCGCCGTTCGCGGAGTCGAAGATCGTGAGGTTGAGGGTCATGGGAACGCCCGCGGCCGTGGCTCCGCCGTCGAGGCTCGAGCGCAGGTCGCTGCGGACGATGCCGGACTGCTCGAGGATGTCGGGGCCGTTCGACCCGTCGCCCGGGTAGGGGCCGGCGGTCTCGTCGGGGATCTCGCCCGCGGGGAGGGCGGCTGCCGCGCTCGTCGCGGTGGCGCTCGGGGTCGCGCTCGCCGTGGGCGTCGCGGTCGGGGTCGCCGTCGCGGCCGTCGTTGCGGCACCGGAGGCCGACGGGGCGCACGCGGCCAGCGTGGCGGTGCCCGCGCCCAGCACGACCAGGCCCAGGATGCCGCGCCGCGAGACGAGCGTGCGGATGTCGAAGGGCGCGCCCTGATCGACGACGGGCTCATCGGCGCGGTCGAGCAAGCGCCCTTCGTAGGCGGGACCGTCGGGGGTCATCTGGGTGTCGGGGATTCTGCTCATGGTCTGCTCCACTGGTCGGTGCGGGTGTCGTTGAGGAGACGATGACGCAGCGACCCTGCCCCCTCCCTCACCGAATCTATGAACCGGCTATGCGCACCGGATCCGCACGGTATTCCCCGTCCCCGACCCCGGTGCGCGTGTCAGGATGAACGAGGGAGGTACGCGATGACCGGAACGCTGCACGCCGTGACCCTCGTCGTGAACATGCCGATCACCAAGATCGACGCCCTCGACGCGATCGCCTTCGCCGCCGACGGGGGCGTCGACGGTGCGGGCACGATGAGCCCGCGCGTCTGGCTCGCCCCGCACGCGTGGGCCGAGGTCGAGATCCCCAAGTTCGCCGATCCGCCGCCGTTCGCGATCGACGTGTACTCCGACGTCTCGGGCGCGGTGGCCTGGGCGCAGGCCCGCCGCCTGTTCGATGCCCTCGAGCGCTTCGGCTGGAACGTGAGCCCGCCGCGCGCGGGAGTGCAGTGAGCGAGGCCGTCGCACCGCGGCCGCGACTGCTCTACGTCGAGGACGACGCCGAGATCGCCGCGATGACGCTGGAGGTGCTCCGCGAGACCTACGAGGTCGTGCACGAGGCCGACGGGCTCGCGGGCCGCGACCGGGCGTTGCGCGACAGCTTCGAGGTGATCCTGCTCGATCGGCGACTCCCCGGCCGCGACGGCGCCGAGATCGTGCGCGACCTGCGCACCGCCCACATCACGACCCCCGTGCTGCTGCTGACGGCTCTGGGGGCGGTCGCCGATCGCGTCGAGGGACTCGACGCCGGGGCGAACGACTATCTGCTGAAGCCCTTCGACTTCGACGAGCTGCTCGCCCGGCTGCGGGCGCTGCGACGCGGCTACCGGGCCGAGGGACGTCGCCGGGGCGTCTCGGACTGGACCTACCTCCCCGACACGGCCGTGGTCTACGGCCCCTCCGGCGAGCGCATCGCCCTCACCTCGACCGAGAACGCCGTGCTGGAGTTGCTCACCCGGAGCCCCGACCACGTCTTCTCGCGCGAAGAGATCGCCCGCGCGGTGTTCTCGTCTCCGGATGCCGTGACCACCGTCGACACGTACGTGCACTACCTGCGCCGCAAGACCGCGACCGACCTCGTGGAGACCGTGCGCGGCCGCGGGTACCGCGCCGGGGCCGAGCGGTGAGCGCCGAGGACGACCGGCGGGTCGTCCGCCGGGCCGCGCTGCGGGTCGGCACCCTCGTGGCGGGCGCATCGGCCGTCGCGATCGCCGTGGGGGTCGGCATCCTCATCGCCGTTCTGGTGGCGCAGGCCCGCACCGAGGGCGGGGGCCGACGCGGCGCGGGCGGGGCACCGATGGGCGATCGCTTCGTCGTCGACCTCGACGACGTGCTGCCGTGGGTCATCGGCCTGGGTCTGGTGGGGGTCGTGGTGCTCGGACTCGTCGGCGGGGCCGCGGCCCGCTGGTCGGTGCGCCCGCTGGACGAGGCGCTGCGTCGGCAGCGCGCGTTCGTCTCCGAGGCGAGCCACGAGCTGCGCACGCCGTTGACGGCCCTGACCAGTCGCATCCAGATCGTGCAGCGACGCCTGCACCGCGGAGAACCGGCCGACGAGCCGTTGGATCAGTTGCGGCGCGACGCGCAGATCATGGACGACGTGCTCGCCGACATGCTGCTGACTGCCGAGGGGCAGGTGCACACGGGCACCGCGCGAACCGACGACAGCGTGCGTGCCGCGACCGCGGCGCTGTCGTCCCTCGCCGACGATGCGGGCGTGGGCCTGCGACCGACCCGGCTGACGGGGGTGACCGTCGCGGTGCCCGCGGTCACCGTCGTGCGCATGTGCACCGCACTGCTCGACAACGCCATCGGGCACACGCCCGCGGGCTCCGAGGTCACGGTCACCGCCGACGCCGACGAACGCGAGGTCGTCGTGCGCGTGGAGGACGGGGGAAGCGGCATCCGCGACGACGATCTGCCCCGCATCTTCGAACGCTTCGCGCGCGGGGCGGAGTCGGGCCGGCGTCGGGGGTTCGGGCTCGGGCTAGCGCTCGTGCGCGAGGCCGCGACCCGCTACGGCGGGAGCATCGAGGTCGAGCGCACCTCGCCCACGGGCACGGTGTTCGCCCTGCGCCTCCCCCGCGCCCGCTGACCGCTCGGGCTCAGCCGACGAGCGCGTCGTGGAAAGCCGACACCTCGACCCGGCCGGCGAAGCGGCGCGTGCGTCCGTGTTCCCAGACGATCCCGGATGCCACGGGGGCCACCGGCATCCAGTCGAGGTCGTCGATCCCGGCGATGGCGGCCACCGTGGCCCAGGCGTCGGCGGTGGTGAGGTCGTCGGCGATGACCGTCGCGCTCACGGGACCCGCGAGGTGCACGCCCGTCCGCGGATCGACAAGGTGCGCTCCGCGCTCGGACGTGCCCGAAGTGGCCACGGCCCCGTCGACGACCTCGACCGTGGCCAGCAGCTCCCCCTCGTGGGTCGGGTGCGCGATACCGATGCGCCAGACGTGATCGCTCGTCGCGGCCGTGCGCAGGCGCATGTCGCCGCCCACGTTGACGCCGACCGCCTCGACCTCGCCGTCGGCGAGCAGCTCGTCGAAGGCCCGGGTCGCGGCATCCGTCGACCATCCCTTCACGTACCCGGTCGGGTCGAACCAGCCGCGCCAGTGCGCGTCGAAGCGGCCGCCGCTGCGCTCCCGCAGATCGCGGCAGTCCGCTGCCACCTCGGCCACCCGCGGGTCGACGTCGCCGAGCTCGAGACCCTCGTCGCGCAGCCGCGAGATGTCGGAGTCGTCGCGGTAGGTCGAGAACACCCGCTCGTCGTCGCGCAGGCGCGCCACGCACGCGGCGATCGCCCGCTCCACGCGTTCGGTGCGCTCGCTGACGACGGTGATCGAGGCGACCGTTCCCATCACGGGTTCGACGACCGTGAACGCGGCGGTCATGCGCGGGCCTGATCGAGGGCGGACTGCAGCGAGGTGCGGTACCCGGTGCTGGTGTAGGTGGCACCCGAGACCATGTCGACCTCGGCGCTCTGCGCCTGCACGGTCTCTTTCACCAGCACGGGTAGGGCGCGCGAGTTGATCTGCTGGTCGCGTCCGCTCTCGGAGGGGTATTGCGGCACCTGCACGTCGGTGATCGCGCCGCCCGACACGGTGATCTGCACCTGCACGGGACCGAAGCGGGTGTTCGCCGCCTGGCCGGTGAAGGCGCCGTCGGTGAGACCGCTGGATGAGGTCTGCGCGCTGGACGACCCCGACGAGGTCGAACTCGAACCCGAGGACGCGGATGCCGAGGGGCTCGGCGTGGTCTTCGGAACCATGGCGACATCCGACGAGGGGGCGTCGGCGAGCGCGCTCGTCGACTCGGGGACCGTCGAGGTGCGGTAGCTGAACAGCAGCACGAGGCCGGTGACGGTCGCCATGAGGGCGTAGACGATCTTCTTCATCGGATTCTCCTCAGACGGTGAAGGCTTCGAGGTGGACGCGCTCGGCGGGGACCCCGGCGCGGCGGAGGTCGGCGCGCACGGCATCCATCCACGGCTGGGGTCCGCAGAGGAAGACGTCGGTGTCGGCGGGGCGCGGCGAGACATAGCGGATGAGGTCGGCCCCCGCCCACTGCGCGTGAGAGGTCGGCAGCCACGACGAGGCGGTCAGGGCTCGACGGCCGGGCAGCGGTGCGTGGCGCAGGCCGCGCTCCCGCACGAGGCGGTCGATCGCGTCGGCGCGCAGGGCGTCGGCGGCGGTGTGGTCGCGCACGATGAGCGTCGCCTCGCCCGGGGCCCAGTCGGCCTCTTCGAGCATCGCGACCAGCGGCGCGACACCCGCACCGGCGCCGATCATGAGCAGGTGTCCGCCGCGGCGCTCGTCGGCGGTCATCGTGCCGTACGGGCCCTCGATGAGCACGCGCGTGCCGGCGCGGAGCGCGGCGAGGCGCTGCGTGCCGTCGCCGACGAAGCGGGCCGAGATGACGAGCTCGCCGTCGGCCGGATCGGTGGCGAGTGAGAAGGGGTGCCCGCGCGTCCACCCCGCGCCATCGAGGAAGCGCCAGATGAAGAACTGTCCGCCGCGGGCCTTCAGCGCGTCGATCCGGCGCCCGGTCATGCGCACCGAGACGCCGCTCTGCCCGTCGCGTTCGACGGCGCTGACCCGGATGCCGTGGCGCAGTGACCTCACGAGCGGAAGCCCGAGGCGGAAGACGACGACCGTCGCTACGGTCACACCCCACATCGCCCACCAGGAGACGGTGGCGGCGGGCGAGACGGTGAAGTCGGCGCCCGTCCACAGCATGTGCGGAATGGCGAGGCCGACGCCGAGGTAGCCGTACAGGTGCAGCAGGTGCCACGACTCGTACCGCAGGCGCTTGCGGGCCTTGCGCACCGAGGTGACCACGACCAGCAGCAACAGGGCGGTGCCCGCGGTCGCCACCAGCATGCCCGGGTCCTCCCACACGAACTGCCACGCCTGCACCACGGGGTTGATGCCCGCCTGCACCGCGTAGCCGAGGATCTGCAGCCCGATGTGCGCCGCGAACAGCGCGAACGACCAGAATCCGACGATGCGGTGCATGCGGGTGATGCCGTCGCGGCCGAACCCCCGCTCGAACAGCGGCACGCGCGCCATCAGCAGCACCTGGTAGAAGAGCAGGTTCGCGGATGCCAGGCCCGCGGCGCGACCGAGGGAGTTCAGCGAGTCGGCTCCCCCGGCCAGCAGCGACTGCACTTCGCCGCCCGCGACCCACACGGCCACGACGACGAGGCTCGTCGCCCAGATGACGACGATCGCGGAGAGGTTCCACAGCGGCCGGGTGTTCTGCCTGCCCCGCGAGACGCGGCGAGCGCCGCGGAGGGCGGCGGCGGGCGGGGCGGCGAGGGCGGGTGCAGCGGTCATGCGCTCAGCGTGCCCGCGCGCTCCCCAGACGGCTCCAAGAATGGGGCGCCCGGGGGTGACGCATAGGGAACACGTAGATTGCGGCCTCGCGCGCTCCGAGGGCGGGTACCGGGGCGTTACCGTGCGACGGGCGGTCTGAACAGGTTCACGACGTTGCCGTCGGGGTCGCGGACCAGCGCGGATCGGTTGCCCCAGGGCATCGTGGTCGGTTCGAGGACGACGTCTTCCCGTTCGAGCGGGAGCGCGGCGAACGCGGCGTCGACATCGTCGACCTCGAACTCGACGAAGACGGATCGGTTGGCCGCGGGAACGAGAGCCCCGTTCAGCATCGCGACGGTGTCCGTGCTCGCGATCGCGAGGGTCGCGCCGGGGCCGCGGAACTGGGCGAAGACGGGGGCGGGCCGTTCGGCCTGCTGGCCGGTGACGCGCTCGTAGAACGCGACGAGGGCGTCGAGGTCGGCGGTGATGATGCGGATGGAGGCGAACGACATGGGTTTCCTTCGGTGGAGTCGACGGGATGAGAGCTCCAGCCTCACCGGGCATCGCGACACCGTCCTGTCGGTGTTTCGCGAAGTCCCGTGAGATCAGTCCTCGACGACCGACCGCAACCGGCCGTACGGGATTGCGAGGTCGGCGGCACGCAGCGCGCGCTGCGGGGGTCGCTCCTCGGTCACCTCGATCGACAGCATCCGGTCTCCCCGGAACGCCCGCACCCCGTCGCGCAGGCGACACCATGCGATGAGGTACCACTGGCCCTCCTTGCCGATGGACCCGAGGGGCTCGACCTCGCGAACCGATTCGGTGCCGCCGGCGTCTTGGTAGCGCAGGCGCACGACGCGATCGGCGCGCAGGGCTGCAGCGAACTCGGGCGGGGCGACGACCTCGTCCTCGCCCTCGAGAAGGTGAACGCGTGAGGCGAGGGCGCTGGCGCGCGCCGCCTCGCCCTTCGGCATGACCGCGAGCATCTTGCGGGCTGCCGTGCGGGCGGAAAGCCGGAACGGGCTGCGCCCGAGGCTGCCGAGACCGATCAGTACCGCGAGCGCCTCGTCGAGCGTGAACCCGGCCGGGCCCAGCGTGGCGGACGCGTCGATCACGTACCCACCGGTGCGGCCGGGCTCCGCCCAGATCGGCAGACCCGCCTGCTGCAGCGCCGAGAGATCCCTTTCGATGGTGCGCACCGACACCTCGAACCGTTCCGCGAGATGACGAGCACTTCGCGGTCGCGGCGAGACGGCCCGCAGTTCCTCCACGAGGCCGTAGAGACGATCGGTGCGGTTCACTCCCCCATCATCCGACGCCTCGTCACCTGGAGCACTCCTCGACGAGTCCGTGAGGTGATGCCACAGATCACGCCTGGAGGGATGCCGTCGCCCGTCTCGAGCGGCGGGGATGGGAGACCGGGCATCGTGCCGACCAGGTCGACTTACAGCGTAAGCTGATGTCGTGGAACACGAGAGCATCGAGGACTCGCCTCCGCGCCGTTCTCGTGTGCAGCTGCAGGAGTGGGTGCAGGAATTCGTCGATCTCGGGCACCCGATCGCCAGCCGCATCCGCGTTGTCGAGCAGGAAGATGCGGACGGACGTGACACCGGCCTCGTCGTCGTCGAGCTCGCTCACGGCGGCGGATCGGTCTCGCTCGAACCCCGCGGATACGACGATCCCCTGTGGCAGGCCGACCTCACCGGTGGAGACGACGACGTCATGCTGTCGCCCTACGCGCTGGCGGGGCTCGCGGCCGAACTCGTCGTCGCCGGCAATCTCTGCGCTTTCCTGCAGTGGAAATCGCTGGAGTGGGACCGAGCAAGCGGGCGCCACACGGCGGGAGGGGCGACAGATGCCTCAGGATGACGCGCACGAACTCCTGTCGAACATCCTCGACCGTTGCGCCGCCATGGAACGCCCGTTCTGGGAGGTCAGCGCCGAGAAGAGGGCCGAGGTGGCGCGCCACTTCGGGTCTCCCGCGGTGATCATGCGGGTCGGACAGGGGTCCGACGAAGATCTGCGCATCGCCGGCGGAGCCGATCTCTTCCTGGCAACGTCGCTGTTGACCGAGATCGCGATCGAGCTCGCGGAGCAGGCGCACACGGGCCGCAGTCGGTCGGAGGCCGTCTCCGCCATCCGCGCGCGCCTGCGCGCTCTCCTCGGGCCAGCAGCCCACCCCGAAGACGCATCCGATCCGCACCGCGGATGAGGCGCGGACCCGCCTTTACTGGGACAGCTGACGGTCCAGTCGGTCCAGCAGCGCCTCGAGCGATTCCTCGAACTCGTCCTCGGAGCGATCCCTGCTGAGAAGACCGCGCAGTCTCTGCACGTGAGGAGTGTCTGCGAGCTCCTTCTCGGCGTCGCCCTGTCCGATCGCGGCTCCGCCCTCGTCGAGCGGTTCCTCGACCGGCGCGGTCTCGGCGCCGCGCACGGCCGCTTCAAGGAGCAGGTTTCCAAGGAGGAAGCTGCTGAACGAGCGGTAGGCCCTCACAGCCTGCTCATCATCGAAGCCGAAACCGATCATCGCCGTGAGGAAATGCTCCACTACCTCCACGCTCCGCAACGGCGGGCGCAGCCAGGGCGCCGCCGGGTGACGAGTGGCGACAAGGGGGAACGCCTTCGGGTGTTCGATCGCGATGCGACGGACTTCGTGGGCGACGACCTGGAGATACCGCTGCCACCCGTTGTCTTCCGCCACGAGTAGTGCGTCGGTGAGGCCCCGCATGAGCCGATCGACGACGCCCTCGAGAAGGTCTTCTCGGCCGTTCACGTACCGGTACAGCGACATGGCCTCGACCCCGAGCGCTTTGCCGAGATGGCGCATCGACAGCTCGTTGAGACCTTGCTCGTCGATCAGCGACAGGGCCACATCGAGGATCGCGTCCCGGCTGAGCCGAGGGGCGGTCGTCCGTTCGGTGTCCACGATGTTCTCGCCCATGTCCCACTCTCCGTGCGTAGAACACCATCGTGGCCGAAATCGGCTCCCCACGGAGGTCGCTTGCCCCTCGGGCGAGGCGTGCGCTAGCCCGCCGTCGTCGGGGTCAGTCGTCGAGGCCGACCAGCACCGCGCTGCGTTCCCACAGCTGCCGCGCGACCAGGGGGTCGTCGGCGATGCGGTTGGTCGTGGCGGGCTTGTTGTTCGAGTAGAAGCCTCCGGGGGTCCAGTCGACGCCCGGCTTGCCGAGCGCGAGCCAGGTCAGACGTGCGCCGCCCACCGCGGTCGAGGTCATGAGGCTCTTCGCGAGCGGGCCCCCGTAGAGGAACTTCCACGGCCCATCGCTCGACGATCCGAAGTTCGAGGCGATGACGCCGGGGTGGAAGGCCACGGCCGAGATACCCTGGTCGCCGAACCGGCGGTTGAGTTCCTTGGTGAACAGCACGTTCGCGAGCTTCGCGTTGCCGTACGCCGCGGTCGAGGAGTACCGGCGCTCACCCTGCAGGTCGTCGATGTCGAAGCGGGGGAAGAGTTTCGCCGCGGCGCTCGAGGTCTGGATCACCGAGGCGTCCGACTCGATGAGGCGCTCGCGCAGCAGGTTGGTGAGCAGGAACGGCGCGAGGTGGTTGACCTGGAAGGTCGTCTCGTAGCCGTCCTTCGTCAGGGTGCGCTCGCCGAAGACCCCGCCGGCGTTGTTGGCGAGCACGTCGATACGGGGATACTTCTCGAGGAGGGATGCCGCGAGCTCCCGCACCTGCGCCAAGTCGCTGAAGTCGGCGACGAACGAATCCACCCCGAGCGACCGCGCGACACGGGCGGTCTTGTCGGGATTGCGCCCGACGACCACGACCTCCTCGCCCACCTGCGTGAGCTGCTTCGCGGCTGCGGCGCCGATGCCGTCGCTGGCTCCGGTGATGACGATGGTGCGGGTCATGCGAACCTCCTGGGTCGAAGAGCGCCACGCTACTGCGGGCACTGATGTGAACGTCGGGGCTTGCCCGCGGCATCCGGGATCGAAAAGAACTCACAGCCCGCTCCCAGCCCCGCGGGACCAAAACCGGCGGGTCCCGCGTTCTTACCCATGACGCCCGAGACAGGGCGACATGACGAAGGGACACACACCGTGAGCACGGAGTACCGGAAGACGTCGGAGGCCCTCAGCCGCCTCACCGACCGCCAGTTCGCCGTCACGCAGGACGACGCCACCGAGCCGCCGTTCCGCAACGAGTACTGGGACAACCACGAGGACGGCATCTACGTCGATGTCGTGTCGGGACAGCCGCTGTTCTCGTCGACCGACAAGTTCGAGAGCGGATCGGGCTGGCCGAGCTTCACCAAGCCGATCGACGACGCCGCCGTCGTGAACAAGACCGACCGTTCGCTGTGGATGACGCGCACCGAGGTCCGCTCGGCCGGAGCCGACAGCCACCTCGGACACCTCTTCGACGACGGCCCCCGCGACCGCGGCGGACTGAGATACTGCATGAACTCGGCCGCGATGCGGTTCGTGCCCGTCGCGGAGCTCGAAGCGCAGGGGTACGGCGCCTACCTCCCCCTGTTCCGTGAGAGCCGAGCCTCATGAACCTCTTCTCTTTCCTCACCCGCAGCAGCGTCAACCGCAGAAGGAGCACCACCATGACCAGCGGACCCACCGACTCCGGCGAGATCACCCGCCGCCCCGGCACCGAGACCGCCGTCCTCGCGGGCGGATGCTTCTGGGGCGTCGAAGACCTCATCCGCCGCCAGCCCGGCGTGCTCGACACGCGCGTCGGCTACACCGGCGGCCAGAACGACCACGCGACCTACCGCAACCACCCCGGTCATGCGGAGGCCGTCGAGATCGTCTTCGACCCCACGCAGACCTCGTACCGCGACATCCTCGCGTTCTTCTTCCAGATCCATGACCCGTCGACCCTGAACCGTCAGGGCAACGACATCGGCACGAGCTACCGCTCAGCGATCTTCCCGCTCTCGCCCGAGCAGGAGAAGGTCGCGCGCGACACGATCGCGGACGTCGACGCGTCGGGCATCTGGCCCGCGAAGGTCGTCACCACGATCGAGCCCGAGGCGCCCTTCTGGGAGGCCGAGCCCGAGCACCAGGACTACCTGATCCGCATCCCCAACGGCTACACGTGCCACTTCGTGCGTCCCGGGTGGGTGCTGCCCAAGCGCGAGGAAACCTCCGCGTAAGTCGCTTTTCGGGGCCCGGATGCCATGGCATCCGGGCCCTTTCTCATGTCAGGCGACCGTGGGACTGCGTCTTTCGATCAGCACCGTGTCGCGCCAGGTGCCGGCCGCGTCGCGGGCGATGCGCTCGCGGACGCCGACGGTGCGGAAACCGTGGCGTGCGTGCAAGGCGAGCGAGGCGTGGTTGTCGGCGAAGATCGATGACTGGATCGTCCAGACGCCGGCCGCCTCGGTCGAAGCGATGAGGGCATCGAGCAGCAGGTGACCGATCCCCCGGCCGCGGGCGTCGGCTTCGACGTAGACCGAGTGCTCCACGACTCCGAAGTAGACGGGGCGCGACGACACGGCGGAGACGACGGCCCAGCCGACGACCCGGTCCTCGCTCACGGCGACGAGCCGATGCGCGGCCAGCTTCGCCCCATCGAACTCGTCCCATGTCGCCGGGGGCGCCGTCTCGAAGGTCGAGTGACCGGTCGCGATGCCCTCCGCGTAGATGCGGTGCACCTCCGGCCAGTCGGCCGCGGCGAGTGGGCGCAGCGACACGCTCACGCGCAGCAGGACCCCGCGTCGGTGGTGCACACGCCCGTCTCGGGCAGCATGAGATCGACCTGTCGTGCCGCCGTCCGGTCGCCGGCGAGTTCCGCCGCGATCGAGCGCACCTGCTCGTACCCGGTGAGCAGCAGGAACGTGGGCGCCCGCCCGTACGACTTCATGCCCGCGAGGTAGAAGTCGGGCTCGGGGTGCGTCAGTTCGGCGACCCCGTGCGGCGGCACGGAGCCGCACGAGTGCAGGTTCGGGTCGATCAGCGGGGCGAGCGCCCGCGGTGCCTCGACGATCTCGTCGAGCCCCACGCGGATCTCGCGCAGCATCGTCAGGTCGGGGCGGAAGCCGGCGGCGTTGACGACCACGTCGACCTCGAGGGAGAACGCCTCTCCCGCTCGTCGGCCGCTGACGCACACGCCGTCGCCGGAGAGCCGCACGTCGTCGATCTCGAACGCGGCGATTTGCTCGACGGCGCCCTCGTCGACCAGGCTGTGCACCGCCGTGCCGAGGCGTCCGCGCGCGGCGAGGTCGTCGGTCGCGTCGGC
>Ga0308158_10003270_pt1 | contig 14421 bp, 9 predicted proteins | sample PhyBR2_FD_201038 | JGI IMG/M metagenome (GOLD analysis project Ga0308158, IMG submission 201038) | Phyllosphere microbial communities from UC Gill Tract Community Farm, Albany, California, United States - DLSLB.R2 | ecosystem: Host-associated > Plants > Phyllosphere > Unclassified | place: USA... | reverse complement strand
ATGTGGGTGGTGCAGACGTGCCCGCCGCGTGCCAGGGTGGAGAGCCGGCGTACGTCCACTCCCACCAGTCTTGAGAAGACTTCGGTTTCAACGTCGCAGAACACCGGGAACCGGGCTGCGAGCTGCTGGATGGGGCAATGGCCCTGGCAGAGCTGCACGCTGGACAGCGCGGCGGGGAGGGGTGCCTTGGCCTCGATGGAGGCGGCGGAGGCCACGAAGTTGTCGCGGCTCAAAGCGGCCGACAGTGCCGTGGCGCGGTCCCGGATGTCCGGACCGGCCTTCTCGATTTCGGGAGCGTAGCGCCGCTCCATGTCCGCAAACCGCTCTTCGGCGAAGGCGCGCACAGCGTCCGGGCCGGCAACTTTCTGCAGCTGCTGGAGCGCCAGGGCTGCAATGTCGAGGTAGTCGTTGCCCAGGCTTGTCTGGCCCTGGGAGCTGAGGACGTAGCGGCGGGCGGGACGGCCTGCGCCTGCTCCCGGTTTCGCCACGCGCTTGACCTCGATGACGCCGGCGCGCGAAAGGTGGTCCAGGTGCCGGCGGACAGCCGCCGGGGTGAAGCCCAGCATGTCCCCCAGTTCAGCGGCGCTGACGGGTCCATGCTCCAAAACGGCGGCGAGGACCCGGTCCCGGGTGCGCTCGTCGGCCTCAGCCACAGGGCTGGAGGCGACAGGACCCGGCCCTGCCACAGGCACAGCACTGGTATCGGTCATGGAATACACAACACAATCATGTCGTAATTTAGTCCCGCACTCCAGTAAGGGCAGGCTGACCTTGGCCCCGGCGCCGCGCAAACTCCAGGGATCGCAAAATTCCTTAGGATAAGGCACCTGCCTGAAGGGCGGCTCCATATACTACATCCCGTAGAATACTGTGGTGCGATCCCCCCAGTCCCCCGTCTTGTCCATCCATGGGCTCATCAAGGACGTTGGCCCCCTGTCCAGCCTGGACGGCAAGATGCTCAGGGTTGTCAGCGGTGTTTCCCTCGTTGCGGAGCGCGGACAGGTTACCGCCCTGCTCGGCGCGAACGGCGCCGGCAAGACAACAACCCTCGAATGCGCTCAGGGCCTGCAGAAGCGCACCGGCGGCAGCATCTCGCTGCTGGGCCAGGATCCTGACACGGCGGGTGCCGCCCTGAGGTCCCGCGTGGGCGTGATGCTGCAGGACGGCGGCCTCCCGCCGTCGGCCAGGCCCCTGCCTTTGCTGCGGCACATCGCCGGCCTGTATGCCAATCCCTGGCCGCTGGATGACCTGGTGGGCCGGCTTGGCATCGACACCTTCAGCCGGACGGGTGTCCGCAGGCTCTCCGGCGGACAGAAGCAGCGCCTGGCACTGGCCGCAGCCCTGATCGGCAGGCCCGAAGTACTGTTCCTTGACGAGCCCAGCGCCGGCCTGGACCCGCAATCGCGGCAGCTGGTGTTCGACCTCATCGCCGAGCTGCGTGACAACGGGATGGGGATCATCCTGACCACGCACCTGATGGATGATGCGCAGCGGCTGGCGGACTACGTGTACATCATCGACGGCGGCCGCAACGTTGCGGAGGGCACGGTCCAGGAGCTGCTGCAACGCAGCCCTGTCACGGACCATGGCACCGACCACGTGCGGACCCTGGTGTTTGAAGCCCCGTCGGGCCTGGACCTGGCGGCGGTGCTGCCGGACGACGTCGAGGTTTCCGAGGCCCGCTCCGGCAGCTACACGGTGACCGGAGCACTGACGCCGCGCCACCTCTCCGCCCTTGCCCAGTGGTGGGAAGCGAAAGGCATCATGCCTGCCTCGATGAGCCTTGAGGCGCGTAGCCTTGAAGACGTCTTTTTGGACATTTCAGGAAAGGACATCCGATGAGCACCGCAGCACTCCAGGACCAGCAGCAGCCCGCGTCACTGCTGCGCCGCGTCCTGCTGCAGGGCCGGTACGAGGCCCTGACCATGCTGCGCAACGGCGAACAGCTGATCCTCGCAGTGGTGCTTCCGCTGCTGGCGCTGGTGGGGCTGACGGTGACCCCGATCCTGGACGGCATGGGCTCCAGCCGCGTCAACGTGGCCGTCCCAGGGATCCTTGCACTGTGCGCGATGTCCACCGCCTTCACCGGCCAGGGCATCGCCACCGGGTTCGACCGCCGCTACGGGGTGCTCCGGTTCCTGTCCACCACGCCACTGGGGCGTGGCGGACTGATTGCCGGCAAAATCCTTGCGGTCCTGGCCGTCCTGTGCATTCAGGTTGTGGTGGTGGGCCTTGTCGCCCTGGCCCTGGGCTGGCAGCCGGCCGCGGCGGGCTGGCTTCCGGGACTGGGGCTCCTCACACTGGGTGCGGCGGCTTTCACAGCGCTCGGGCTGCTGGTGGCAGGGACCGTGCGTCCCGAAGCCACGCTGGCCATCACCAACCTGTTGTGGATCCTCCTTGGAGCCATGGGGGGCATCGTGCTCCCGGCCGAAAGGCTGCCTGCCGCCGCTCAGGCTGTCGTGCACTTCCTGCCGTCCGGCGCATTGGGCGAGTCGATGCGCGCCGCCTTCCTGGGCGGGGCCGTAAACGGCGGCGCCGCCCTCATCCTGCTGCTCTGGACGGTCATCGCCGGGACAGCTGCCATCCGTTGGTTCAAGTGGAATTGAGAAAATCGTGACCACGGCTTCACGCCTCCCCCAGATTGCCGGCCGCCTGGCCTCGCGGCTCCCCCGCACCGTGGACGTCCGGATCCGCCGGCTCGCCGTCGCCTCCCTGATCGGCCAGACGCTCCTGGTGGTCACCGGCGGCGCGGTCCGGCTCACGGCGTCCGGCCTCGGCTGCCCTACCTGGCCCCGTTGCACCTCGGACTCGCTGGTCAACACCCCGGCGATGGGCATCCACGGCTTCATCGAGTTCGGAAACCGGCTCCTGACGTTTGCCCTGGCCGCGGTGGCCGTCCTGATGCTGGTGTTCCTGTGGAACCTCCGCAAGGAACGCAAGGACCTCTTCCTGTTGGCGATCGGCCTCCTTGCCAGCATCCCGGCGCAGGCCGTCATCGGTGGAATCACCGTCCTCACCAACCTCAACCCTTGGGTTGTGGGCCTGCACTTCCTCGTATCGATGGCCCTTGTGGTGTTCTCCACCCTCCTGGTCAACCGGGCCTATGGCCGCACGGGCCGTTTCCTGGCTGCCCCGCATGCCCCGCTGCCGGCTGTCCTGCGCCCGGTGACGTCCGCCGTCGCCCTATTTTCCGCCGCCGCCGTGATGCTCGGCGTGGTGGTCACCGGCGCCGGCCCGCATGCCGGTGACGCCGACGCCCCCCGCAACAACCTTGACTGGGACCTGTTCTCCCACGTCCACGCGGTACCCGCCTACCTGGTCACGGCCGGAACCGTGGTGGCACTGGTGCTGGTCTTCAGGCGCCGCATCACCGGCCCGTTCCGGACCGCTGCCCTGATGCTGCTGGGCGTTACCGTGCTTCAGGCGATCATTGGTTTCACCCAGTACTACAACGGTATTCCGGCCCTGCTGGTGGCCGCCCACATGCTCGGTGCGGCGCTGCTGATGGCGGCCTCGACGAACGCCTGGGACGTCGCCCATTCCAGTCCGGCGGAGCGGTCCGGCGCCACGAAGTAAGCGCCCCGTCCGTCCATTACGCCGAGAGGCGCCCCGCCCCTTCCGGGAGCGGGGCGCCTCTCTTCGCTTGAGGCCCTGGCGGTGTGGAGTTACCGGCCAACCAGGACGCTTTCCCGGGCCCCGGCGTCGAACGCCGGGTCCAGGTCCTCAATCGTGTCCAAAGTGATCCTGAGGACGCGCGCCGTGGCGATGTCGTAGAAGAGGCCGGTGGCCTGTACCCCGCCCCCGGCAATCGCTGGCCCCGCGACCGGATGGTTCTGCAGCTTTGCCAACTGCAACGCCACGTTGACCATGGCCAGCTGGTCAACCACGCTGTAGCCTGCTGCCGCGGGCTGCATCCCAACAGGGTGACCCTCCTGCAGTTCCGCATAACACGGCCGGGCATGGTCCAGCCACTGCCCAAACGCCGGACCCAGCGAACTGTTGCCGCCGCCGTCGGCTTCCTCGAGGAGCGCCTTCATGGCGCCGCAGTTGGAGTGTCCGCAAATGACCAGCGACTGTACTCCCAGGCCATTCACGGCAAAAGACAGGGCTGAATCGACTGACGCGTCCTTGCCATGGCCGCGCACCACGTTGCCAATGTTCCGCAGGGTCAGCAGGTCCCCCGGACCACTGCTGGTGATGAGGTTCGGATTGACGCGGGAGTCGACGCAGGCCACGAACAGGCTGTCCGGATTTTGCTCTTCCGCCAGGTCATGCACCAGCGGACGGACCTGGTGGGCGAACCGGCGGTGGTATTTGTTGATGCCCAGAAGCAGCGGCTCCTTTCTTGGCGGAAGGGGCAGTTCTGTTGCATCTTCACGGCGGGGTGCACGCTGGGCGGCGTCCCTGAACACGGTGTTCCCGTGCTCCTCGATGTTGACACTGCCGCCCGTGGACTGGTGCTGCAGTTGCCAGGCGATGAGGGCTTCGCGGAAGGAATGGTCGACGTAGTCGGCGTTCAGCTCCGCTACAACGTCAGCGCCGCCGGGGACAGCCTGGAGGACGCGGCTGAGCTTGGGCAGTGCGAAGAAGCTGCATGACCCGGCAATGGTCACCCGCCACGGCGACGACGGCGTGGCGGGCCGGTGTGCATGGATGGGGGCCCGCAGGACGCGCCACAGCACGCTGGCCGCGGCAAGTGCCAGGCCGATCATGACGCCTTCGAGCAGGTTCAGGAACACCACGCAGAGCAGGGTCACGGCGTAGATGGGGAAGTCCCCGGTCCGCAGGCTGGTCCTGATATCTGCCAGCTTGATGAGCCGCGCACCGATCACCACCAGCAGGCCAGCCAGGACAGCAAACGGGATCAGCTGGATGATGCCGGCGAAGAGGGCCGAGAAGGCAAGGACCCAGACACCATGCAGCACGGCGGAGGCCCGGGTGGCGGCGCCAGCCTCCACGTTGGTAGCGCTGCGGACGATGACGCCGGTTACCGGCAGGCCGCCCAGTGACCCGGAAACGATGTTTGCGGCGCCCTGGCCGATGAGCTCCCTGTTGAGGTTGGTCCGGGGACCGGTCTGCATTTTGTCCACGGCAACGGCGGACAGGAGGGACTCGATGCTCGCGATCAACGCCATGGTCAGGATGGCGAAGGCGAAGGCCCGCCAGTTTCCGTCGGGGAGCTGGGGCGGGGCGATGGCATCCAGGATCGAGCCGTCCAGCGAGATGTGTTCGACCCCCGGCGCGAAGGCGGCAGCAAGTAAGGTGCCTGCCGCGACGGCGGCAAGGGGGCCGGGGACGCGCCTGGCAGCTGCCGGCAGGAACTTCCAGCCGAGGAGGATGGCCACAACGGCAAGCCCCAGGAGGGCGGCGTGCAGGTCCAGGTCCGTGATAGCCGAGGGAAGGGCGGCAAGGTTCCCAAAGGCTGAGCCGGCGGGCTTCGAGCCGAGAAGAACGTGGAGCTGCTGCAGGATGATGGTGACGCCGATGCCGGCCAGCATGGCCTTGACCACCACGGGTGACACGGCCAGGGCGGCCCTGCCCACGCGGCTGATGCCCAGCAGGAGTTGCACGACGCCGGCCGCGGCGGTGACGGCACAGGTCACCTGCCATCCGAATTCCTGGACCAGGCCGGCAACGACGACGGTCAGCCCGGCTGCCGGTCCGCTCACCTGGAGCGGTGAGCCGCCAAGGCTGCCTGCCACGATGCCGCCCACGGCCGCGGCGATGAGGCCGGCCATGATGGGCGCTCCGGAGGCTGCAGCGATGCCCAGCGAAAGCGGAAGGGCCACCAGGAACACCACCAGGGAGGCGGGCACGTCCGCACCCAGATGGCGGGGCAGGCGGGGCCGCCGCAATGTGAAGCGGCCGGGCTTTTCCGTGGATCCTGGCGGGCTATGGCTGGGGGCGGGGACTGCGGCGGGATGGTCTTCCATTGGATTTTCCTTTTCAACAGGGGGAAGGGTCCGCTCCACCGTAAGCAGCTCATAACTGGAAATGACAGAAAAGGTGACAGATATGACAAAGATGTCACATCGTTCGCTGGGACAACGATTTGCACAGGACGGCTGGACGTCCGGCGCATGGCCGGCTCCGCACCTGGCCCTTAAACGACGCGGCGGCCCCCACAGAATGTGGGAGCCGCCAGGTGCGTTTCGATTCTTTAGCGGATAATGGCGTGCCCAATGAACGGGTCCACGGCGAGTGCGATGAAGAGCAGCGTCAGGTAGCTGATGGAGCCGTGGAACACCTTCATGGCGCGCTTGTCCGGAATATCCTCACGCTGGGCGCGGGCGTAAAGGCCATGCGATTCGTACAGGAACCAGGCACCGGCAAGGACGGCGGTGACGGTGTAGACCCAGCCGGCACCGCCCGCCGGAATCATCAGCAGGGAGCAGGCCACCATGGCCCACGCATAGAGAACCACCTGGACGGACACGACTTTGGCGCCCGCAATCGCGCCCAGCATGGGGACGTTGGCGTTCCGGTAATCCTCGCCGTAACGCATGGACAGCGGCCAGTAGTGCGGCGGAGTCCACAGGAAGATCACCATGAACAGGATGACGGCGGGCCACTCGACAGAGTTGGTCACCGCGGCCCAGGCAATCAGCACCGGGAAACAGCCAGCGGCGCCTCCCCACACGATGTTCTGCGCGGTGCGGCGCTTGAGGATCATGGTGTAGATGACCACGTAGAAGAAGATGGCACCCAGCCCCAGCCACGCGGAGAGCGGGTTGGCTCCGAACCAGAGGATCACGATGGCGGCCGCACCGAGCAGCCAGGAGAAGACCAGGGCCTCGCGGGGAGTGACCTCACCGGTAACCAGCGGTCTGTTCTCGGTCCGGTGCATCAGCTTGTCGATGTCGCGGTCGATGTAGCAGTTGAAGGCGCCCGCACTCCCGGCGGCAAAGGCGCCGCCCACCAGCGTGGCAAGGATCAGCCCAATGGAGGGGAAGCCCCGCTGGGCGTAGATCATGGTGGGCAGCGTGCTCACCAGAAGCAGTTCGATCACGCGCGGCTTGGTGAGGGCGAGATACGCCTTGGCCTTACGGGCAAACCCGGTACCGGAGGCCCGGGATGCGTTCAGCGGCGTATCTGTAGTGCTCACGGTGGCAGTCACCCGTTCTGTATGGCGGTTGAGGCTGGCAATGCAGCTCCGGTCGTGCGGCCCGGACCCGGGCACGGCACGAAGGAAGGAATTACGTGTGGCGCGTGCAACAGCCGGGGAACCCCGGGCGGCGAAAGTGATGCCCACCCGGCGTTGGCCTCCGAATATCATACCGCGCCACGGGCCCCGCCCCTGCCCCGCCATATGCGCACATGATTGCTCGCGGGCCCATTCGAGCAGATTAACTCAACCCTCCGTGACACTGATTCATAAAAGGGGAAATTGCGTCCACAACGTGAGATTTGGGCCGCCCGGAGTATGGATAAGAGCTAAGCTGTCACCAGATCAGCACGCAGCAAGAAAGCGGTGGAAAACGCATTCCCGCTGCTGTTCGTGGCTGATGGCAAGGATCAACGTTTCGATGGTGAACGGCTGGTACACACACCGCAGCGGCCGCCCACAGCGCGCCCTGATGGAACCGGTGTACCGGCCGACGCCAGCACAGAGAGGGGCCCGGTTTTCGTGCCACATTTGGAAGAGCAAGAACTGTCATGGACCAGCTTGGACCAGAAGGCCGTGGACACCATCCGCGTCCTGGCTGCCGATGCGGTGGAGAAGGTGGGCAACGGCCACCCAGGAACCGCCATGAGCCTGGCCCCGGCCGCGTACCTTCTCTTCCAGAAGCTGATGCGCCACGACCCGCGTGATCCCCAGTGGCTGGGGCGCGACCGGTTCATCCTGTCTCCCGGCCACACCTCCCTGACCCTGTACATCCAGCTGTTCCTTTCCGGCTACGGACTGGAACTGAAGGACCTGGAAGCACTCCGCACCTGGGGTTCGCTGACCCCGGGCCACCCGGAGTACAAGCACACCGCCGGCGTGGAGATCACCACGGGCCCGCTGGGCCAGGGCCTGGCCTCCTCCGTGGGATTCGCCTACTCACAGCGCCGCCAGCGCGGCCTGTTCGACGCCGATGCCCCGGCAGGCGAGTCACCGTTCGACCACACCATCTGGGTCATCGCATCCGACGGCGACCTCCAGGAGGGCGTCACGTCCGAGGCTTCCTCGCTGGCCGGCCACCAGGAACTGGGCAACCTCGTGGTGATCTACGACGAGAACCACATCTCCATCGAAGACGACACCGACATCGCCTTCACCGAGGATGTCCTGAAGCGCTACGAAGCCTACGGCTGGCACACCCAGCGCGTGGACTGGACCCGCACCGGCGAATACAAGGAAGACGTCCAGGAGCTCTACAGCGCCCTGCTTGCCGCCAAGGCCGAAACCTCCAAGCCGTCCATCATCTCGCTGCGCACCATCATCGGCTACCCGGCACCGAAAAAGCAGAACACCGGCAAGATCCACGGCTCCGCACTTGGCGCCGAGGAAGTCGCGGCACTCAAGGAAGTACTTGGCTTCGACCCGGCCAAGTCCTTCGAGGTGGACCAGGAAGTCCTGGACCACGCCCGCCAGGCAGTGGAACGCGGCGCCGCTGAACACAAGCAATGGGAAGAGTCCTTCGACGCCTGGAAGGAAGCCAACCCCCAGGGTGCGGCGCTCCTGCAGCGCCTCGAGGCACAGGAACTTCCCGAAGGCCTCGACGCAGCGCTTCCGGTCTTCCCGGCCGGCAAGGACGTTTCCACCCGCGCTGCCTCCGGCAAGGTCCTCAACGCCCTGGGCCCGGTCCTGCCCGAACTCTGGGGCGGCTCCGCCGACCTCGCCGAGTCCAACAACACCACCATCGAAGGCTCCCCCTCCTTCGTCCCGGCCTCCAAGCAGACCGATGCGTGGTCAGGCAATCCGTACGGCCGCGTGCTGCACTTCGGCATCCGCGAACACGCAGCGGCGTCGATCGTGAACGGTATTACGCTGGCGGGCAACACCCGCGCATTCTCCGGCACCTTCCTGATCTTCAGCGACTACCAGCGCCCTGCGATCCGCCTCGGCGCCCTGATGGGTGTCCCGTCGCTGTACGTCTGGACGCACGACTCCATCGGCCTGGGTGAGGACGGCCCCACCCACCAGCCCGTGGAACAGCTCGCCTCCCTGCGCGCCATCGTTGGCCTGGACGTGGTCCGACCCGGCGATGCCAACGAAGTGGCCGCCGCATGGAAGACCATGCTCGAAAACCACGCCAACCCGGCAGGCATCGTCCTGACCCGCCAGAACATCCCCACGTGGGAACGCGGCGAGGGCGACGCCGACGGCGACACCTTCGCGTCGACCGCAGGCGTGGCGAAGGGCGGCTACGTCCTGGCCGAGGCTTCTAAGGATGGCGCCACGGTTCCGGCCGACGTGATCCTGATTGCCACCGGTTCCGAGGTCCAGCTGGCCGTCCAGGCCCGCGAAGCCCTCCAGTCCGAAGGCATCGCGGTGCGCGTTGTGTCCATGCCGTGCGTCGAATGGTTCAAGAAGCAGGACGCCGCCTACCGCGAATCCGTCCTGCCTGCCGCCGTCAAGGCACGCGTGTCGGTGGAAGCAGGACTGGCACTGGGCTGGCGCGAATTCGTCGGCGACGCCGGCCGTTCGGTCAGCCTCGAACACTACGGCGCTTCCGCAGACTACAAGCGCCTCTTCCAGGAGTTCGGCATCACGGCTGAAGCAGTTGCAGCCGCCGCCAAGGACTCCCTCTCCGCCCTCCAGGCCTAAAACCTAAACTTTCAGGAGATACAACAATGACTACTCCCACCCAGCAGCTTTCCGACGCCGGCGTTTCCATCTGGCTCGATGACCTTTCCCGTGGACGCCTGGAAACGGGCACCCTCCGCAAGCTCATCGAGGAGAAGAACGTGGTTGGCGTAACCACCAACCCGTCCATCTTCCACGCCGCCATTACGTCCGGCACGGACTATGACCACATCATTGCCGGTAAGGCCGCAGAAGGCGCCAGCGTGGAGGACACGATCTTCGAGATCACCACCACCGACGTCGCCGACGCCTGCGACCTCTTCGCACCCGTGGCTGCCGCCACCAAGGGCGTGGACGGCCGTGTTTCCATCGAGGTCGATCCCCGTCTGGCCTGGGACACCGCAGGCACCATCGCCGAGGCCAAGCACCTCTACCAGCGCGTGAACAAGGACAACGTCCTCATCAAGATCCCGGCCACCATCGAAGGCCTCGAGGCCATCACCGCGACCCTGGCCGAAGGCATCAGCGTCAACGTGACCCTGATCTTCTCCCTCGAGCGCTACCGCGCGGTCATCAACGCCTTCCAGTCCGGACTGGAGCAGGCCAAGGAAAACGGCCACGACCTCTCGAAGATCCACTCCGTCGCATCCTTCTTCGTCTCCCGCGTGGACACCGAAATCGACAAGCGCCTGGACAAGATCGGCACGGAGGAAGCAAAGGCCCTCAAGGGCAAGGCCGGCCTGGCAAACGCCCGCTTGGCCTACCAGGTCTACGAAGAGCTCTTCGCCACCGAGCGCTGGGCCCTGCTGGCCGATGCCGGCGCACGCCCCCAGCGCCCCCTCTGGGCCTCCACCGGCGTGAAGGACCCTGCCTACCCGGACACCCTCTACGTCACCGAACTGGTGGCACCGGGCGTAGTGAACACCATGCCGGAGAAAACCCTGGACGCCACCTTCGACCACGGCGTGGTCACCGGCGACACCGTCACGGGCACCTATGATGAGGCGAACGCAACCCTCGACGCCCTGGAAAAGCTTGGCGTTTCCTACAACGACGTCGTCGCGCTCCTTGAAACCGAAGGCCTGGACAAGTTCGTGGCCAGCTGGAAGGAACTCCTGGCCGACGTCGAAGGCGCCCTCGCCTCTGCACGGAAGGCTTCCTAACACCCATGAGCACTCTCAGCTACGACGCCACAGGCGCTGCCCGGCAGGCACTTGAGCAGCACCTTCCCGCCCTCATCGAGGACAGGATCGCAACCCGGATCTTCGCCAAGGACCACACGCTGTGGGGCCCCCACGCCGAGTCCGAGTCGGCTATCCGCCTCGGCTGGGTAGAGGCCGCCACCGTGTCACAGCCCCTGGTCAAGGACATCCTGGAACTCCGGGACGCCCTGCGCGCCGAAGGCGTCAGCAGGATCGTCCTCTGCGGCATGGGCGGCTCCTCGCTGGCCCCCGAGGTCATCGCGGGCACCGCCGGCGTCGAGCTGACAGTGCTGGACAGCACGGACCCGGACCAGGTCCGTGCTGCCCTCGCCGACCGCTTGGCCGCAACCGCCATCGTGGTCTCGTCCAAGTCCGGTTCCACCCTGGAGACGGACTCCCAGCGGCGCATCTTCGAACAGGCCTTCACGGAGGCCGGTGTGGACGCCAAGAGCCGCATCATCATCGTGACGGATCCGGGCTCGCCGCTGGACAAAGCCTCCAGGGAAGCGGGTTACCGCGCAGTCTTCAACGCCGACCCCAACGTGGGCGGCCGCTACTCCGCCTTGACCGCGTTCGGGCTGGTGCCGTCCGGCCTGGCCGGCGTGGACATCCAGGCTTTCCTCGACGAAGCAGAGGAAGCAGCGGAGATCCTCAACGATGACGCACCTGAGAACATCGGACTGGCCCTGGGCACCGCCCTGGGTGGAACCAGCCCGTTGCGGAACAAAATCGTCATCGCCGAAGACGGCTCGGGCATCGTTGGGTTCGCGGACTGGGCCGAACAGCTCATTGCCGAATCCACCGGCAAGCTGGGCACCGGTATCCTTCCGGTGGTGGCAGGTCCGCACGCTCCTGAGGTGACCTCGGGTGCACCCGATGTCCTGGTGGTTCGCCTCGTTGCCGCGGATGCCGACGTCGAACTCGGTGAAAACCAGGTAGCGATCGCGGGGGGCCTCGCCACGCAGATGATGGTGTGGGAGTTTGCCACGGCTGTGGCCGGGCGCCTGCTGGGCATCAACCCCTTCGACCAGCCTGACGTCGAAGCCGCCAAGGTGGCAGCCCGCGGCCTGCTGGATGCCCAGCCGGAACCCATGCCCGCTGCTTTCGTGGACGGTGCCATCGAGGTCCGCGGCGGCGACTGGCTCGGCGATGCTGCTACGGCAGAGGGCGCAGTCAAGGCGCTGCTGGGCACCCTGGCCGGGGACAGCTACCTCAGCGTCCAGGCCTACTTCGACCGGCTGGCATTCGCGGGACTCGAAGGAATCCGTGATGAACTTGCCGCCGCCAGCGGCCGTCCTGTCACCTTCGGCTGGGGACCGCGCTTCCTGCACTCCACGGGGCAGTTCCACAAGGGTGGCCCTGCCATCGGCGTGTTCCTCCAGGTAACGGCCGCGCCCGCCGAGGACCTGGCCATCCCGGACCGGCCCTTCACCTTCGGCGAGCTCATCGCCGCGCAGGCCGCGGGCGACGCCCAGGTCCTGGCTGAACACGGACGCCCCGTGCTGCGCCTCCACCTCACTGACCGTGCCGCGGGCGTGGCCCAGTTGCAGGACATTGTCGCTGCCCTGTCCACCCGTGCATCCGCAACCGAAAGCTAAGGCACAAAAGCACCATGCCAGAAACTGAATACGGCCGGAAGAGCGCGGGCCGCGGGCGTAATCCGCTGCGTGATCCGCGTGATCGCCGTTTGAACCGGATCGCCGGTCCATCATCGCTTGTGTTGTTTGGCGTAACGGGTGACCTCGCCCGGAAGAAGCTCATGCCGGCGGTGTATGACCTGGCCAACCGCGGGTTGTTGCCGCCGAGTTTCGCGTTGGTGGGGTTTGCCCGCCGCGAGTGGGACAAGGAGGATTTCGCTGCCGAGGTGAAGGCCTCGGTGCAGGCCCACGCCCGGACTCCGTTTGACGAGGCGGTGTGGAACCAGCTGTCCGAGGGCATCCGGTTTGTCCAGGGCGAGTTCGACGACGACGCCGCGTTCGAGCGCCTGGGTGAGACCATCAAGGAACTCGACGACGTCCGCGGCACCCGCGGGAACCACGCGTTCTACCTGTCGATCCCGCCCAAGGCCTTTGAGCAGGTCTGCCGGCAGCTGTCCAAGCACGGCCTGGCACAGGCCGACGGGGACAAGTGGCGCCGCGTGGTGATCGAGAAGCCGTTCGGTCACGACCTCGACTCGGCCCGTCAGCTGAACGACATTGTCGAGTCGGTGTTCCCGCCGGATGCTGTGTTCCGGATCGACCATTACCTGGGCAAGGAGACGGTACAGAACATCCTGGCGCTGCGGTTCGCGAACCAGTTGTTTGAGCCGCTGTGGAACGCGAACTACGTGGACCATGTCCAGATCACCATGGCCGAGGATATCGGGACCGGCGGACGGGCCGGGTATTACGACGGCGTCGGCGCGGCCCGCGACGTCATCCAGAACCACCTGTTGCAGCTGCTGGCGCTGACGGCGATGGAAGAACCCATCTCCTTCAACGCCGATGACCTGCGCGCCGAAAAGGAAAAGGTGCTGGCTGCGGTCAAGCTCCCGGAGGATCTGTCCACGCACTCGGCGCGTGGCCAGTTCACCGGCGGCTGGCAGGGCGGGGAACAGGTCCAGGGCTACCTGGAGGAAGAAGGCATCCCGGCAGACTCGACCACTGAGACCTATGCGGCGGTCCGGGTGGACATCCACACCCGCCGCTGGTCGGGCGTGCCGTTCTACCTGCGGGCCGGCAAGCGCCTGGGCCGCCGCGTCACCGAGATCGCGGTGGTGTTCAAGCGCGCCCCCAACCTCCTCTTCACCGATCATGGCGAGGATGACTTCGGACAGAATGCCGTGGTGATCCGCGTCCAGCCGGACGAGGGCGTGACCATCCGGTTCGGGTCCAAGGTTCCGGGCACCCAGATGGAAGTCCGCGACGTGACCATGGACTTCGGCTACGGGCACTCCTTCACCGAGTCGAGCCCGGAAGCGTATGAGCGGCTGATCCTGGATGTCCTGCTGGGTGAGCCGCCGCTGTTCCCGCGGCATGAGGAAGTGGAGCTGTCCTGGAAGATCCTTGACCCGTTCGAGGAATACTGGGCCTCCCTCAACGAACAGCCCGAACCCTACGCCCCCGGTTCCTGGGGCCCGGCCAGCGCTGACGAGCTGCTGGCCCGCGACGGACGAACCTGGAGAAGGCCATGATCGTAAACCTGCCGGACACCACCACCTCCAAGGTGTCCAAGAAGCTCATGGCCCTGCGCGAACAGGGCGGTGTGATCGCCCTGGGCCGCGTCCTCACCCTCGTGGTGATCACCAAGTCCGGGCTCGAAGAGGAAGCGATCGAGGCCGCGAACGATGCCAGCCGGGAACACCCCTGCCGCATCATCGTGCTCGCGGACGCGGGGAAAGACGCCGAGGACCGGCTGGACGCACAGATCCGTGTGGGCGGGGACGCAGGTGCCTCGGAGGTCATCGTGCTGCGGGGCTACGGCCAACTCGCGCACGAATCCGAGTCC
>Ga0308158_10003269_pt1 | contig 14424 bp, 13 predicted proteins | sample PhyBR2_FD_201038 | JGI IMG/M metagenome (GOLD analysis project Ga0308158, IMG submission 201038) | Phyllosphere microbial communities from UC Gill Tract Community Farm, Albany, California, United States - DLSLB.R2 | ecosystem: Host-associated > Plants > Phyllosphere > Unclassified | place: USA... | reverse complement strand
GCATGGTCATTGCGCCGAGCAAGCCGGACCTGAGCGGCGGCTACTTCCGCAGCGACCACTTCAGCTTCGCCAAGGCCGGCGTGCCCGCCTTCTCGGTCGGCTACGGCAGCAGCTGGGTCAAGGATGCCGACGCGAACAACGCCAAGGCCAAGACCTACCGCGCCAAATACCACCAGGTGGGCGACGAATACGATCCGAGCTGGGATCTGTCGGGCATGGTGCAGCAGGCGCAGTTCACGCTGAACCTGGGCCGCGCGGTGGCCGATGCACCGAAGATGCCGGCCTGGAAAGCGGGCGACCCGTTTGGCAAGGCACGCGAAACGGCGAAATAATTCGCTTCCGTAGCAGGGCCTGAACGGGCTGGCGTGCATGACGAGTGCGCGCCAGCCCGTTTCTCGTTGTAGCATCACGCCATCGAGCGATGAAAGGCATGCAATGCAGGAGAACGAACTGACGCTGGGCGATGGCCGGGTGCTGCACTATTACGACTGGAAGCCGGAGTTCGAAGAACCCGAGCTGACCGTATTCTGGCACCACGGCACGCCGAACATCGGCAAGCCGCCCGCCCCGCTGTTTGCTGCGGCGCTCGAAATGGGCATCCGCTGGATCGGCTACGACCGGCCCGGCTACGGCGGCTCGAGCGCGCGCAGCGGCCGCGATGTCGCCTCGTGCGCCGAAGACGTCGCGCGCATCGCCGACCAGCTCGGGATCGAGCACTTCGCCGTGATGGGCCATTCGGGGGGCGGCCCGCACGCGCTGGCCTGCGCCGCGCTGCTGCCCAAACGGGTCATCGCGGCCGTCAGCATCGCGGGCCTGGCGCCGTTCGATGCGGCGGGCCTGGACTGGTTCCAGGGGATGACCGCGTCGGGCGCGGCAGCGCTGCGGGCCGCGGCGCAGGGCCATGCGGCCAAGGTGCAGCACGAAGGGCTCAATCAGGAATTCGATCGCGAGATGTTCACGCCCGAGGACTGGGCCGAGCTGTCCGGCACGTGGTCGTGGTTCGACAGCGTGGTCCGGCCGGCGCTCAGCGAAGGCCCGGGTGGGCTGATCGACGACGACCTGGCGTATGTCGCGCCATGGGGCTTCGATTGCGCGCGCATCGTGCAGCCGGTGCTGCTGGTGCATGGGGCGCAGGATCGCGTGGTGCCGTGTGCGCACAGCGAATGGCTGGCGCGAAGCTGCCGTTCGGCGCGGCTGTGGCAGCGGCCCGATGACGGGCATATCTCGGTGTTGAACAGCGCGGCGTCGGCGCTGGCTTGGTTGCGGGAGCAAGCCAGCGATGGTTGACCACGACGCTGACCAGAACGTCATGACCACTTACAAATTCAATCTCCCGCGCGACGCGGCGACCGCGATTTTTGTCGCCTGCCTGCTTCTCGCTCTCACGCTGCACGCGGTACCGGCGCTGCTGGCTGGCCTCCTGGCATTCGTGCTCACGCGCGGCCTGCTGAGCATCCTGCGCACGCGCGACCTGTACAAAAAGCTGCGCTCGCACGAATTCATCGCGAGCTTCGTGGTCGGCCTGGGGTCGATCGCCGTGCTCGCCATCATCAGCGTTCTGGTGGTCCGGCTGCTCGAAGGCGAATCGTTGCGTGCGTTCTCGCTGAAGGTGGCCGAGACGATCACGCAGATCAAGCAGTTCCTGCCGCCGGCGCTGGCTGAGTACGTGCCGCAATCACTCTTCGAGATGCGCGAACTGGCGTCGGACACCCTGAAAGAGCATGTCAATGCGGTCGCGGGCATTGGTTCGGGCATCCTGCGCAGCCTGCTGTTGACCGTGATCGGCTGGATCACGGGGGTACTTGCCGCGGTGAGCATTACGGTCACACCGACCGACGAAACGAGGCATTCGGTCTTTTACCGGACCTGGCACCGCCATTGGAGCATGCTGGCCACCGCGTTCAAGAACGTGGCCTGGGCCCAGACCAAGATTGCCGCCATCAATGCAACGCTGACGGGGGTGTACCTGCTGGTTGTCATGCCGGTTCTGGGCTGGGAGCTGCCCTATGTCAAAACCCTCATCCTGGCGACGTTCCTCTTTGGCCTGCTGCCCGTCGTGGGCAATATCGTGTCGAATACCCTGATCTGCACGATCGCGCTGAGCGTTGCGTTCCCGGCCGCCGTTGTTTCAGCGGTGTTCCTTCTTGTCATCCACAAGCTGGAATATTTCCTGAGCGCGCGTATCCAGGGTCATCGCATCGGCGCGAAGGTCTGGGAACTGCTCATCGTGCTGTTTGCGTTCGAAATCATGTTCGGCCCCGCTGGCATGGTTGCCGCGCCGGTGATCTACGCGTTCGTTAAAGCCGAGTTGAAACGGGTTCGCTGGTTGAACTGACGCCAGGCTATCTGGCGTCAAACATTAAAATTGTTGTAATAATCTCCCGTCTTGGTTTACCAACTTGCGAATTTGGTTGGGCCAATCTAGAATCGATGAACCGGTTAGGCGCGATGCATCATCCGGTGGCCTGACGCATCAACCAGATCGGCACGGGCTCTGACATCGAGCCTTCTTCGCAGTTAAAAAATACAAGCCGGAGACATCTTGAAAACCAACTACCTACTGCAAGCCCTTGCGCTCGTCGCACTGGGCCAGGGGGCCGTGCACGCCGCGCCCCTGAGGCTGCAAGACGCCAGCATCACCGCCACCTACAACGGCGCCGCCGACGGCATGCTCGGGCTGGATCAGGGCTTCGCGGCCGGACCGGGCGCCAATACCAGCAAGCTCGACCCTACCGATACCGGCGTGGAGTTCTTCACGTCGGACTTCCTGTTCGGGATCGACTTTTCTGCTGACGGCATGCTGACCGTGATCGCCAACTACGCCGTCGCGCCCGGCGCTTACAGCATGCGTTTCGATCTTGGTAACGCACTGCCGGTCACGGCGTTCACGCTGACCGGCATGGGCGGCGTCACCGGCATTCCTGGCCTGTCGATCATCGACAGTCACACGATCGCGCTCGACCTGAGCGGGGTCGACTGGAGCGAGTTCGGCGCATTCAGCGCGCGCCTCGAAACCGCTACGGCAGTGGAAGTGCCCGAACCCGGCGCACCTGCGATCCTGATGGGCGGCCTGGCGGCACTGGCGCTCGTGCAAAACGGGCGCAAGGGACGCAAACCACGCGCCTGACCTCGCGTCTCCAGCCATTCAAGGACAGTCCGGCAGCGCTTCGAGCGCGGCGGCGGGCTTGCGGCCTCATTTCCTCCACCAGGAGAACCACATGCACTATCCAGGTTTGCATGCAGCGCTGTGCGCTGCGCTACTTTTTGCCAGCAGCGGACACGCTGCGGCCGCCGTCGATCCGGCGCGCCAGAGCGCCCCCGCCGACGGCTGGGCCAGCCAAGCCGGCGGCACCGTCGGCGGCGCGAATGCCATCGAATCCCAGATCTACACGGTGAACAACCGCGCCCAGCTGCTTGCCGCGATCCAGAACGGCGGCGATAACAGGAAGATCATCAAGCTCATCGGCGTACTCGACATGAGCGAAGGCCAGCCCTATGCCAGCAACGCGGACCAGGCGGCACGCGGCGCGGTGCGCCTGAAAAGCAATACGACGCTGATCGGCGACGCCAATGCGGGCATCGTCAACGGCCACATCATCGTGTCGAACGTCTCGCAAATCATCATCCGCAACCTCAAGCTCGTCAATCCGTGCGACGTCGCGCCCGTCTGGGACCCGAACGACGGCTCGAGCGGCAACTGGAACAGCGCCTTCGACGCGATCTCCGTGACGGGCTCGACCCATGTCTGGATCGACCACAACAGCTTCACCGACGCCCCGCGCACCGACAATTTCCTGCCGGTCGAGAACGGCAAGGTGAAGCAGTGCCATGACGGCGCGGTCGATATCACGAATGCGTCCGACTACGTCACCGTGTCGTACAACGTCTTCGGCGAGCACAACAAGAACAACCTGGTCGGCAGCGGCGACGGCGCAACGGCTGACGAGGGCAAGCTGCGCGTCACGTTCAGCAACAACGTGTTCCGCGACGTCACCAGCCGCGCACCGCGCGTGCGCTATGGCCAGGTGCACTTATTCAACAACTACTACGCCGGGTCGACGTCGCACCCGGTCTACGCCACCAGCTATTACGTTGGCGTCGGCCATGCCGCCAAGATCCTGTCAAACAACAATGTGTTCGAAGTCGCGGGCGCCACCGCCTGCAGCGACGTCGTCGAGAATTTCGGCGGCACGATTCCCGGCGCCTTCAAGGACACCGGTTCGCTGCTCAACGCCAAACCCCTCGGCGCCTGCGGCGTGCCAGCGACTGTTACCTGGACCCCGCCGTACGCCTTCAGCGCGCGGCCGATCCCGCTGGTCAAGGCCAACGCGCTGGCGCAGGCCGGCGGCGGCAAACTGGTGACGACCATCAGCGGCACCGGCAAAGTCGTCGTCGATACCGGCCCGACCCTGGCCTGCCCCGCGACCGGCTTCTACTTCTGCGACGACTTCCAGAATGGCGGCAGCGCCAAATGGGACCTGAAGCCATTGCCGGGCCCGAACGGCGCCTTCAGCGTGGTGACGGAAGCTGCCGGCAGCGCCAACAAGGTGCTGCAATACACGGCCGCCACCACCGGCGGCGTGCTGGCCCTGATCAAGGACAGCGAGATGGGCGCCGTGCCGTCGGGTGACTACTTCGTCGAAGCCCGCATCCGGCCAATGACCAATGGCACCACCGGGAACAAGTTCCTGTTTCTGGTCACCCGCTACGTCGATGTCAACAACTGGTACGGCGCCGGCCTGAACGTGCAGAATGCCACCACCAGCACCCAGGTCGAGATCGTCAAGCTGCTCAATAGCGCACTCAACCGGCAGCGCGCGGTGCGCAAGCCGATCGCGATGGATGCCCAGTTCTATACGGTGCGGTTCGAGATGGTCGGCGCCACGCTGACGGTGTATCTCGACGGTGAAAATCTCGGCTCGGTGACCGACAGCAGCTTTGCCGCGCGCGGACGGGTCGGCCTGTACACGGCCAACAAAAGCTTCCAGATCGACGACGTGCGCATTGGCGATCCGCGCATGAAACCGGTGCAGCTGACGCTTGCCCCCGGCACGCCCACCTGGGCCGCCGAGGCCGGCGATGCGCCGCTGCAGGTGCAGGTCACTGCGGTGGCGGCCGACGGCACGCCGGACAGCTTCACCGCCGAGTCGAGCAATCCTGCGGTGGCTACCGTCACGCTCGACGGCGCGATGGCCACGATTGCACCGGTCGGCGCGGGTACGGCCACTATCCTGTTCCGGGCAGGTTCGGACGCGACCATGACGCGATCGATTGCGGTGACAATTTCGCCGCAATTCGTCCAGCCGACCCAGGTGTACCAGCTCGACGGCGCCGCCGTGCCGGCGGCCATGGAAAGTGCCGCCTACGTCGACAGCACGCTCAAGCTGGTGTTCGACAAGCCGCCGGTTCTCGGCACTGGCGGCACGATCCGCGTCTTCCGCCAGGCGGACGACGCGCTGGTGGACGTGATCAAGCTGACCGGCGAAACCGACATGCTCGGTTATCCGGGCCAGGACCAGATCCGCAAGGTGAACACGACGCCAATCCAGATTGCCGGCAACACGGTGACCATCAAGCTGCACAGCAACAAGCTGGATTACAACACGGGGTATTATGTGGCGATCGCGGACGGCGTCTTTACCGGTACCAGCCTTGGCGGTGCGCCGTTCCGGGGCATCGGCAAGCCGGGTGGATGGGCATTTACCACCCGGCCGGCTGCCCCAAGTGGCACGAGCGTGACGGTGGACGACGATGGCGTGGCCGATTTCCGCACCGTGCAGGGGGCGCTCAGTTACGCGATGCAGAATTTCGCCAGGGCCGAGCCGGTGACGATCCGGGTGATGAACGGCGCGTACGAGGAGCTGCTCTTTTTGCGTGGCAAGGACAATGTCAGCATCGTGGGCCAGAGCCGTGACGGCGTCGTGATCCGCTATACCAACCACAACACGCTCAATCCCTTTACCGGTGCGAGCCAGGTGGCAAACGCTGCCGCAGCGGCGACCGGCGGGCGCGCCGTGATGCTGGTCGAGACGTCGGACATGCTCGTGCTCGACACCCTCAGCATCGACAACACGACGCTGCGCGGTCCCACTACCGGCCAGGCCGAAACGCTGTACTTCAACAATGATGGTGGCCGCCTGATCGCCAAAAACAGCGCGTTCTACAGCGAGCAGGACACGCTCAACCTGAAGGGGTTCAACTGGTTCTACCGCAGCCTGGTATCGGGCAACGTCGACTTCATCTGGGGCGGCAGCCGCGCCGCGCTGTTCGAAGAAAGCGAGATCCGCACGATCGGCGACACCTCCAGCCCGACCAGCGGCGGTTACGTGCTGCAGGCGCGCGTGATCAATCCGGTCGACAAGGGGTTTGTGTTCCTCAACAGCGCATTGACGCGTGGCCCGGGCCGCGGCCCGCTCAAGAGCGAGGTGCCGGATGGCGCCACCTGGCTGGCGCGCAGCCCGGGCGGCACGGCGAGCTACGACAACATCGCGTTCATCAACACCCGGATGGACCGGCATGTGGCGCCCGCAGGCTGGGCCGGGCTGGGCGTGAACAGCCAGCCTGCACCCAATCCGGTCGTGCCCAATGCGGTGAGTGGCTGGCGCGAATACGGCAGCACCGATCTCGCCGGCGTGCCGCTGGACCTGTCGCGCCGGGTTGGCGGTTATCGGCTGAGCGCTGACGAAGTGGAAGCCGGTTTCTCGAACCGTGCCCAGGTGTTCGCGGCGTTCGGCGCCGGCGAAGGCTGGAATCCGCAGCCGTAGCGAAGGGTTGAAATGACGCAGGGCCCATCGCTTGTTCTACAAGCGATGGGCCCTGCGCGTTTACTGCCTGTTCGACTACCGGATTACTGGATCACGCCGCAAGCCATGCGGGCGCCGCCACCACCCAGTGGCGCCGGATGATCAGCGTGGTTGTCGCCACCGACGTGCACCATCAGGGCCTTGCCCTTGAGGTCCGCCATTTTCATGCGCGGCGCCAGCACCGGATTGGTGGCCATGCCCTTGGCATCAACGGAGAGGCCTGGCAGGTCGCCCAGGTGGCCATCGCCCCATGGGGTGCCGTGTTTCTTGGTGTTGGCCGGGTCGAGGTGACCGCCGGCAGCGCCCGCAGGGACGGTCTTGCCGTCGGCCTGGTTCGGCGCGCAGCTGCCGTTGGCGTGCACGTGGAAGCCGTGCAGGCCTGGGGTCAGGTCCTTGAGCTCGGGAGTGAACACCACGCCGTATTGGCTTTCGCTAATCTTCACGGTACCGATGCTGGCGCCCTCGCCTTTATCAGTCGCCATTTTCAGCGTGACCGACATGTCAGCCGCGCTGGCGGAGGCGCACACGGCGCCGAACAGGACAGCACTCATCCATTGTTTGTTCATGGTTCACTCCTTGGCAGAATTTTAGGATATTGAAAAGACAAGTGAGTGTAGACCATTCCATGCGGAGGGGGTGTTCGGCTGACCAGGGCTTACGGGGAATGAACACGGAACGCTGTTCGGGGCTGAGGGGCTACTTCTCTGTCGCTGTGTAGCGGCGCAGCACGTCGTCGCACGACATGACTTCGGCGTATTCGCCGTGCAGGTTCGCCAGAGCCATCAAATGGACGTCCTCGGCGCTGCGATGCGTGCCGCCGAAATCCGTCTTGTCGAACGTGAAGGTCGCATCCGACACCACGATGGTGGAAAAGCCCAGATTGCCTGACGTGCGTGCGCTGGCTTCGACCGAGTTGTTGGTGCTGACGCCGACGATGACCAGATGCGTGATGCCGCGCGCATGCAGCCAGCGCTCCAGACCAGTGTGGATGAAGGCATCGGGGACGTTCTTTTCGACCACGTGCTCATGGGCCAGTGGATGGAAGCGCGGCTGGAATTCAACGCCGGATTGGCCCGGTGCGAAGACGGAGTCCGGTGAGCGGCTGATGTGGCGGACGCTGACGACCGGGTGCCCTGCCGCCCGCCAAGTCGCATGCAGGCGCGCGATCATGTCTTCGGCGGTCGGGTTGTTCCGGGGTGGCAGCGTCGCGGCTTGCATGCCCTGTTGCATGTCGATGACGACCAGGGCTGGTGGTTGGGGCATGCGAATCCTTCTCCGTGCAAGATGGCTAAATTAACATAGCGGACTGCACAGCGGCACTAACGTACTTGATGAGTGTTTTTCGACGGAAGATAGCGCTTTTTACGAGGCCGTCGCACGTGGTCTTGAGTTGGCCTGAAAGTCGATGCAATCTTACTTGAAAACAGAACGTTATGTCTAAGAGGTAAGGCCGACTATGGCAGTCTCCTTGTCACGATTCGTCATTGCAGTTAAAAACGAAGCCGTTGTCAAATTTCAGACCTGACGCCTCATTGAAAACATGCAGATGTGCATGCCCCAGATGTGCAGATGAGCGGGACTGACACTAATCTGAGGCGCTAATCCCGGGCTATGACTCTAGCCGTCAGCTCAGGTAGAGATCTGTTGATTTGCTGACGATTTCGCACGTATACTGAGCACACCAATTATTTATTAAGATTATCCTAGTCTTGTTCAAAAAAATTTTCAGCTATTTTAAACCACCCACTCAATCTCTTGGAATAGTGACAACATGAATCTAATTAAGATCATATGGATTAAAATTATAGGCGGAGATTCCAAAAAAGATGAGGGATCAGGTAAGAAGCTTGACGAAAAATCGGCTAGTTCAAAAAAATCGGCAGATTTGGTTGAAACTCATCCGGAACTTAAAGACAATTTGAACCGAAAGGTTTTGACCGATAAATTTTTCTCCGACTCGATCAGTGATACTGATCTTAGGTACACCGTGTTTGTTCGACTTAACGCAGTCGGAAGTACAAAAAAACAGATACTATTTGAGAATGTTCGATTTGATCATAGCATATTTGATAGCTGCTACATTAGAGATTGTATTTTCGATTCATGTAGTTTTGTCGGCTGTAGATTTTCAAATTCAAATTTTCATGGCTCAAAATTCAATGGCTGTAAGTTTGATTATTCCAATTTTGACAAAACCCAAGTTGATGTAGATATACTTGAGCGAGAAGCTCCTTGGCAGGAAAATCTCAAAATGCGTTTCGCCAGAAGCTTGCGAATGAACTTTCAACAACTGGGCGATGCTGAAGCAGTGAATAAGGCAATCTCACTAGAACTTGCGGCCACAGAACAACATTTATACAAATCTTGGGCTTCAAACGAGTCATACTACATTAAAAAATATCCAGGGATTATTAAGATAACACGGTTTTTATTATGGCTAAGATTTCGAGCATTAGATCTTCTGTGGGGAAATGGTGAAAGTTTAATGAAACTTTTTAGAACCTTAATAGTCATTGTTATACTTATCGGAGTTTTTGACACAATTTTCTATCGAAACTCCCTTGACTTAAGCGACTATTACAAATCGGCAACCGAAGCACCAGCGATTTTTTTCGGTGTCGCCAAAGATCTTCCTTATCACTCGTTCTATTTAGCTATTATTACGGTAATTCGCCTAACACTATTTGCACTCTTTACAACAATTCTGGTTAAGCGGTTTAGTAGAAGATGAAAAATCACATTTATGCTTTTGGCTCTGTGTGTCGAGGCGAAGTCACTTTAGGCTCAGACGTAGATCTACTTGCTTGTATCGAAGAAGGGGATGATCGTTTTTCAAACGAACTTTACTCAATCTACACTTACGATCGAATCATACAGCTTTGGGAGCAAGGAAATCCATTCGCATGGCATCTAGCGCTAGAATCTCGCCTCATATTTAGTTTTGATGGAAATGACTACATCAAAGAGATTGGGATGCCAAAATCTTATGATTTGGGGAAGCAAGATTGCGAAAAGTTCTATGCATTATTTCGCGACTCATACGATGCATTAATAAATGACAGCAATAGCAAAGTTTTTAATCTTTCCTCAATATTTCTTAGTATTAGAAATGCTGCAACCTGCTACTCCCTATCAATTGGTGATCCTGTGTTTTCCCGCCAATCCGCTCTTATGATTGATACACCCGCTCCTTTAAGCGCAGCCACCTATGATCTTTTGGAAAAATCAAGAATATTGGCTACTAGAGGAATTGGAAATAAAGTTAGCCAGAGCGAACTGGATCATATTATTGTTGAATTGGCGACAGTATTCAATTGGATGGAAAAAATTATTGGAAAGGTAAAATAATCATGAATGAATTTAATTCCCGGATTACTGCTCAGAGAAAAATTCTCGAAGTAGTAAATTCATCGGAATGGGATGAGGAACTCTTTAGCTTAGCCAGTAAAGCTATTGACCGTTGGCTTGCATCAAATCGTATCGACAGGAAATCATCTATAGCGATCATTGTGCGAGAACTCGGCGCAAAACTTTTTTTTCTAGCAAATAAAAGCCAAGAGCAAATCACTGACGATTATCGTTCGATATCGACCGAACTTGGCAATCTAACTAGTCAGTTAGAAAAATCTATTTCGATTCATAATCTTCACGCTGACTCTATTGACCTCAAGTAATTTAAAGCGTGCTTGGGACGCGACATCCGTAGATTCTCGTAACTAAAATAATAAAGCTTACTAGTTCGGCCTTTATAAAGCTTTAATGGTTATCGATTCAGACAACTACACTAGGCTTTTTATTTGCCCACCGAAGGCTAAAATAAAAAACTGACGGCTTATCGCCCGCATCTGTAAACACACACTGGCCTTCCGTTATTGCAGCAGTGGGGGTTCTCTTCAGAATTTTAGAACTCCGTTTCTTATGCGCACAGTGCAGCGCTAGGGAAGCACTGATTTATTCTGGGGGATGAAATTGTCTGCGGAAAAAGCCTCAATGCAAGGCGCAAGTCGCAGCAATAGCGAGCTATTGCGAGGAATTGCAATGCCACAGGGTGGCTATTTTCCGCGCCAAGTCCGCCTCCATGAATTAATCAGTGCTTCCTTAGGCCAGTTCTTTAGAGAATCAGACCTCCGACGGTGACATCCTCTTTAAGCTTTTTACAACGCCGAGATGCACGAATTAATTAACAGCAAAGCTTGAGAATCTTCAACAACAAAGACATACGTCGCTGAATGCATGCTATGACGCTTACACCGTCAGTTTAATACAGCAATTTCTAACACCGACGAGATCTCCTGGGACGATGCGGTCGAAGTGAAAAAATCGGTTGACAGGGACGGCTTTGTTATACCAAGCACTGCGTTTTTGTAGGGTGTCGTCAATCTACCCACAGTTGATGCGATCATCTTAGACCAGCAACTCCGAACGATCAAGCTGCTCGGCATGCTTAACAATGATGTGGTCGGTATAGCCTGCTTCGATGACCCCAACATGACGTAGCATCTGGCGAACAATCATCTCAATATGCTAGTCATTGATCTTCACACCGTTCAGACAGTACAAGCCAGCACTTCGTCGACGATATAGCCGGTCAGCGATTTGATACCCAAGAGGCGCAGCATGTCTTGTGGATCGGTCGGGCCATCGACAATCATCTCAGCTTTGTTCACGACTTAACCATAGTGGATCAGCAATTGTTTGTCCTTGATGATAAGGAACTCGCGCTTGCTGCTGTCCATTTCGATGATCTCAGGGCAATGCTTGCTGTCGCCCTCTCTACCGAACGCGACAGTATCCGTAACTTCCAACAGCATTCCTGCGTCTTCCGGGGAACATGCGTCAAACACCTAGGCAATGCTTGGCAGACCACTGCCAAAACTAGCATCTTCTTCGAGCTAACCTTGATAGGTGTCGCACTTTAACGAAGGACACTTCTGATCAGCTTTAATTGATATGAATTTCTAATAGTCATTGGCAACATATTTATGTTATAAAGATTAGACTTAAAGGAGTTACGATGGCGAATGAAATAAAATATTTTTTGGATAGCTTGAAGAAAGAAGCATTACTAGCTGACAGTTTGGCCTATCAATTCAAAGATGGGAAATGGCAAAGCATTGACGGGGCTCCAGTGGTCTCAGAAGTCTTGCATGGGATAAAGAATGTTCCTGCCTTAAAGCGTTACACCCGCCTTACCATGCCATCTCGAGCCATATTCTTATTAAAGGGTGGTAAGTTAGCTGTTGTCAAGCCGGTTATCGCACGGACAAAAGACAATACTCTCAGTAGAATTTTGAGTTTATTAGACGACGCCTCACAAAGCGCCACGAGCGAATTCCATGCCCGTCACGACGAACTAACTGGAATCCTCAATCGACATGGAATAAAATCCGAATTATCGAAGCAGTTTTCATCACTGTCAAAACCAGATGAGTCGCATGACAGCGGAAAACAAGTTTCTGGACCGATATTATTAACAATTATAGCATTCGACATTGACAGATTCAAATCAGTAAATGATACCTATGGGCACGCGGCAGGAGACTATGTACTTGCTATATTCGCTCAAAAAATTCAGGAATTTGTAAATCAGCTCCCCGCAATCTATTCCGGAAGTTTTATTTTCGGCAGGCCTGGTGGTGAAGAGTTTGAACTAATAATTCTGGGAAACATATCGCATTCAGAAAGAAAAAAGATTGGCGATTCATTAGTGGAAATTATACGAAGGCCTCTTTCGGCCGAAATTAACAACGTACTTAAAAAACCAAAAACAGATGTTCCAGAAGTGGTTACTGCAAGTCTTGGAATTTCCGCGCGACGGATCGCGGCAAATGATAATATTGAAAATTTGCATTCGATGTTAAGAACTGAGGCCGACGCGGCGCTTTATCGCGCGAAAGCAGATGGCCGAAATAGGATTCGGGAATATGACGAAATTCGCAACAGACACGGAAAAGTCATTGAACACAACGAGCCTAGCGACTTAGTTCAACTCGATATTGGTTCCAACGTAGGTGTGCTTCGAGGAGATACATATGGAGTTTATTATCCGCCATATAATGGGGAAGAGTCCATGTTTGAAAGTGGATCTAGTACGAAAATCCGAGGGAAATATCCGGCCATTTCATCGTCGATTGTTCGAGTAGTAAATGTCGAGAAAGAAATTAGCACAGCTGTTATTACTACTAGACAGACTAATGAGCAAATCCCCGTAGGAAGTTCCCTGAGATTCATTCATATGGGGTCGCTTCCCGGAAAATTTTTTGAATGGATACACGAATATCCTACGACAGGAAATCTTTATGAGTTAAAGAATAACTTAGTCTCGGGCATAGAAAATGATAGTTTAGAGGCTGTTTTTATCTTACGGACTTCTGTTCCAAAAAGTGAAGTTCGCATTAAAGACATTATAAGGGCAGAGTTCTTATCTTTATGTTCTCTATTTTTCCCTCTAAACAGCCATGCATTTTATACAATAACTGGTGACTTTTATGTAACTGTGAAACGTCATCCGGAAATTCAGACCGACTTTAATGAGCTATGCGATAGATTAAAAAAACAATGGGACTCTACACAATATACAGTTTCTGCTGGCGTATGTGTGATTGATGCTCTGCCGCAATACGCACCAAGGACTCCTGAAGCGATTGTTTTTTACTGTACATCGACTTTACGTGCTCAGGAAAAAAATGGCATTTTTTCATTTTTTGATGAGCACACGCCAAATGACGCCCTCTTCGAATGGAAACAAATAGGTCGTGTTGATGACGCAATTATTGATTTTCAAAACTTCAGGAAACTCGGTTTCTCATCCCCGGCTTTATTTAATCAATTGGGCCTTGCGATCTATGAAAATGACTTAAGTGAGCAATATGCCCTAGCTGAGGCAACTTTATCACGGGCGATTGAGGTTGATGACTCGGAGCCAGTATACAAAGCTAATCTTGCTATTTTATTAACAAAATTAGGAAAATACGATCGGGCACTTGAATTATTCAAGATCGTCGAGATTTTCATAATGGATGAGCGCGATGGCTATCTAATGAGCTATGCGAAGGTCGCCCTAGAAGCCTATAACTCCGAAAAAAATTGCGACCGCGATTTTGTCGCAAATCTTTTACTACAAGTTTTAAGTGAGAATTCCAATAGAAGGCTTTCTGCATTTTATGCGGGCATCGTTAATGAAATTAAGATTGCTATGGGATCAGGGAGATTTGATTAAAGTAAATCTAAAAATATTTTGCGTTCGAATTTTCATAGGACGCCAGCTTTAGCTTTTTTAGTACTAAATCACTCAAATTTATATTTTAGGATTATTAGCTATAGATACTAAAAATTTTATTAGCTTAATAATTAGATGAATGAAAAAAAACGGCACCCCTCAGGGTGCCGTTTCATTTTCAACTCAGACGATTACTCGCCGTCGTCGTGCTGCTCAGCCGAAGCCGAAGCAACTTGCTGGTCTTCCATCGCTTGCAGCTCGGCAGCCATATTGGCTTTCTCTTGCTGCAGCAGTGCCTGGCGCTCTTCCGCTTCCCACACTTCCTTCTCTTTGCGAGCGCGGTGGAATGCCAGACCCGTACCGCCCGGGATCAGGCGACCGACGATGACGTTCTCTTTCAGG